>Ga0247608_10000610_pt1 | contig 55760 bp, 43 predicted proteins | sample 176DNAGHGlowgp2_FD_193490 | JGI IMG/M metagenome (GOLD analysis project Ga0247608, IMG submission 193490) | Sheep rumen microbial communities from Palmerston North, Manawatu-Wanganui, New Zealand - 1766 DNA GHGlow gp2 | ecosystem: Host-associated > Mammals > Digestive system > Stomach > Rumen ... | reverse complement strand
GCTCAAGTTGCGCGGCCGAGTTGACCATGGTGTAGGTCGTTTGGGCAATGCCGCTCATCGTTAGAAGCAGCACGGCAACCAATGAGAATAAAGCTTTTTTCATTTTCGTTTGATTTTATGTTAGACAATAAGTTGTATTTCAAAGTTCGGGCCTTCGACAAGCTCAGGCACCTTCAGTGGCCAAAAAGCCAAAGCCCCTGAGCCTGTCGAAGGGCCACATTTTATAAGTCAAGCGTCTCCACCTGTTCCACCGACTTGATTTCGGGGATGACCTTCTTCATCACGGACTCGATGCCGTTTTTGAGGGTCGAGCGGCTGTGCGGGCAGTTGCCGCAGGCGCCGGTGAGTTCCACGATGACGGTGTTGTCGTCGGTGAGTTCCACGAAGTTGACGTCGCCACCATCCTGCTGGAGGTAGGGACGCACTTGTTCGAGGACGTTCTTCACTTTGCGTAGTATTGTGTCTTTATCCATTGCTATTACTATTTGTTTTCGCTGATGGGCAGGGACTTACGTCGCCTGCTTACCGATGTGTCGCCCCTACGGGGCTGCGCTTATCCATTATCCTTTATTAATTATCGCTTGGGCAATCTTATCGAAGGCCTTCGTGACGGGCGAGTCGGCATCCAAAGCCAAAGGCGTGCCGGCATCGCCACACTCGGCAATCCTCTCCGTAATCGGGATCTGGCCCAAGAGCGGCACACCAAGTTGGTCAGCAAAATCCTTGCCAGTTTCCTTGCCGAAGATGTAGTATTTCTTGTCGGGCATGTCGGAGGGCGTGAAGTAGGCCATATTCTCCACCAATCCGTAGATCGGGATTTGCAGGGCTTCCTCCTTGAACATCATCGCGGCGCGAAGCACGTCGGCGAAGGCCACCTTCTGCGGCGTGGTGACGATGACCGCACCCGACACATTATATTGCTGTGCCAGCGTCAGTTGGATGTCGCCCGTCCCAGGAGGCATGTCGACCACCATCCAGTCGAGTTCGCCCCAGAGGGTGTCATTCATCAGTTGGTTGAGTGCACTGGTGGCCATGGGTCCGCGCCAGATGAGCGGGCGGTTGGCATCCACGAAATAGCCGATGCTCAGCAACTTAATGCCATATTTCTCGATGGGCATCATCACGGCCTTGCCGTCTTTCTCAAAAGCGGCGGGGCGTTCGTTTTCCGTACCGAACATCATCGGGACGGAAGGACCGTAGATGTCGGCGTCAATCAAGCCCACGCGCTGGTTGGCGCGAGCGAGGGCAATGGCCAGGTTGGCCGCCACCGTCGACTTGCCGACGCCGCCCTTGCCCGAAGCCACGGCGATGATGTGCTTCACCTTCGAGAGGGCCGTCTTCTCCTCCACCACCTTGATTTCGATATTGACCTCACCGAAAACCTCGGTCAGCGTGCGCTTGGCACCGTTCACGAGGATGTCGTTTTTCGGGTCGTTGGCATGTTCCATGACAAGGTCGAAACGAATGGCATCGTCCTTAACCATCAGGTTGTCAACCATATTGAGTGCCACTATATTGTCCCCTTTGGGGAAATAAATCACGTCCTTCAGGACTTCCAGTACATTCTCTTTGTTCAGCATGATTTTCTAAAATGATTCTAAATTACGCTGCAAAGGTAGTAAATAGTTGGGAGTTGGAAGTTAGGAGTGGGGAGTTTTTTTGCTTAATGTTTGATGGCAACCCTTTTGATGAAAACTCCGTTCTCGGTTTTGACACGGAACAAGTAGAGCCCTTCAGGCATGGACTGCAGGTCGATAGTTGACTGATTTCCTGCAATTTCCTTACGAACAATCAGCTGCCCAAAAGTGTTATAAACCGACACTTCCATGATGTTTGCTGCCTCAATGTTCGCCTTGCCCTTTGTAGGGTTGGGATAAATCCTCACCATTGTCTCATCCTCATCCATGCCCGTGGGCGAATAATAGACGTGCAGCTCAAACTCGTTGGGGCTGTATTTACGGTTGGCAGGTGCCGACGTGCAATCCAAGTCGCCGTAGTAGGCATACAAACGGTAATAATAATCGCCTTCTTGGTTCACGGTATTGTCGGTGAAAGTAACCGCAGAAGCGTTCAGCAGCTTGATGCGATGGTATTCGCCGTCGCCTTCCTTACGGAAGAGGTAATAGCCCGAAAGGCCGTCATTGGGTTGTGGTGTTTCCCATTTCAGTTTCGGCTTGTAGTTGTTGGTCAACTCAAAGTCGAGGTCGCGCGGCGGATAGCAAGGTCCAGCCGTGGCGCACGATTCGTTGGAATGTTCGCCGCTTTCGCCGCCATCGCAAAGCACTGCCACTTGGTAGCAATGGCCACCTATAGTGGGCTGTTCATCCAAGAAAGCATTGTCCTCTTGAACGAGACGATACAGCAAACCGTCGCGATAAACGTTATAGCCATAGCCTGGATTCACGACGGCATCCCAAGTGAGCAAGATAGCGTCGTCGTGGAACGAGGCGACGAGGTTTTGCGGTGTCTCGCAAACCATTTCGCCGCCACAATTGTTGTTGGTCTCGAAGAAAACGCCCGAAGGCAACGCATCGGAAGCACCGGAGAAAGAATAGACCGTCTGCCCGTTGGCATCCTTGATGACGAAGGTCATTTGGCTGACCGTTTCTTCGGGGGCAGTCCAGCCAAAGCTCACATGGCCTAACGGGAGATTGGGATTAACCTGTACGGTCGTTGAGGTGGTGGTGGTCATACGTTCGATTTCACGACCAGTGGCAGAATAGGCAGTGACGGCGCCGCCCTTCCAACCTTGCATGTTGGTGGTGGTCATGATGACCTGCCATGGACATGACGGGCCAACCAAGACTTTCATGACATTGGCATGTTTCCCGATACGGCCGTTTGCGACGGCATACACGGCATAGTGAAACACATCATAGCGCGGCACGCCGACATCTTCAAACTCGAGTGTCGCCCCAGGTATGGCATCGGTGATGGTAGCGACAACCTCGTTGTCGCGCATCACCACCACCTGTTCGATGGTCTCCAAAGGCGTGCCGTCGAGTGTGGCGGCTGGGTTGGTCCAGCTGAGCCGCACCTTGAGGTCAGTGTCGCTGACCGCAGCCGCAGTGAATCCGGCAGGGGCTGATGGGGTTTGGTTGTAGACCCAAGCAGGCACAAAGTTGAACATGGCATCGGCGGGATGGGTATAGGGCGCGTCGTCGATGAGATACCATCCGTCGGAGCTACCGCCCCATCCGAGGTTGAAGTGGAACATGTCGAAATCGTCGTAGCCATCGCACACAAAGGCATGGCAGCCGCCGTCCTGACATCCACCGTAATACATCGGCCAGCCCATGTCGAACTGCTCGCGCACCATGGTCTTCCAAGTCTCTGTCTCAAAGTCATTGCGACGCAGCTGCACGTTAGCCTCACTATAATTGAAATATTGGTGCATCGCGCCTGGGATGGGACCCGAAGCGCCACCGCTGCCGTCGGGGCCATAGCCCATGTCGATGGTCACGCCCGCATGGAAACACAAAGTGCCAGTGGCCAATTTTTCCGCTTCAGAAGAACTGTTGTTCAGCACATTAGGCATATTTTCCCAGTCATAATCCGTGTTGCCAAAGTCGGCACAGATCTGGCCGTAGTCGCTGTGGTTGTAGCAATGGCTGCCATTGCCTTTGGCGGGATAGGCCCAAAAACGCATCAGTTGCGACATGGCCGTGGCCAAACAACCCACATAGGTGTGACCGCCCGAACCGGCGGGGTCGGCGGGACAAAGGCAATTGTAAGGATAGTCCTGGTTCCACTTGGTCTGGCAGAAATAACCCGTGCCACGACCGCCGTGACGCGAGATGAGACGGCCATGTCGGAGCACCGACTCCCATTCGGAGGCCACATCGGGAGTGGCGATTGCCTGACGCAGTTGCGACATGCACTCAGCCACCCCTTCCAGATAATACGCCAACGCGGGCGGAATATTCGAGGCATCGAAGGCCGACTCGGCGGAATAGCCGATGACCGGGCGGTGCGCATCGTCGCCAGCGATGATGACGAATGCATGGTCGCCGACATTGAAAACGAAGAAGGTTTCGTCCTGACCCGCGTATACGAGTCGGGGCATGGCACGTTCGATAGCCAGTCGTGTTGAGGAAAACTTTTGAGCCGCTGTCAGCGCGAGACTGCGGTCAATGGGTTTGGCTTGAAGATTCATCATGCTGACAATCAACACGAAAAGAGAGAAGAGATGTTTTTTCATTTCAGACAATGTTTCAATTTGCCTGCAAATGTAACAATATTTTTCAGCGGCCCAACCTATTGCATCAACTTTCGTCTTTCTTCTTTTGGGAACTTCTCAATCGCATAACGCAGCATCGTGCGCGGCATGGTTTGGCAGCGAGGCTCAAGCCATTCCTTCAGCCGTTGCTCGTCGCGTTTGCCCGCTTCGCGCAGCAGCCAGCCCACGGCTTTTTGAAGGAGGTCGTGCAACGGCTTTGGCTTAGCCAAAAAAATATCTGCGATAGCGTAAGTGTCGTCCAAATCACCGTGTCGGAGAAATTGCATCGTACTCACCATACCTATTCGCTGTTCCCAAATCGTCTTTCCATCACGGGCGAGGTCGTAGAGCAGGGGGCGGTCCTTGTCCAAGAGCCAAGTACCCAGCAATTCGTAACATGAGAGGTCGACCAAATCCCAGTTGTTGATGAACTCGGTATGGGTCAAATAGAAGTCAATGCATTGCTGCTGCAAGGCCTTGTCTTTTTTGGCATGTTTGAAGATTTGCACCAAGGTCAACAAAGCGGCCAAACGGATTTCGTGATATTCGGAACGTATGCAGACCTCCAAATCATTGAAACTGGTCTCCTGCCAGCATTGTTTCACTACTTCACGAGTCACGGGCACCTTGATACCAAGGAATTGATCGCCTTCGCCATACTGTCCCTTCCCCGTCTTGAAGAAACGCGACAGGTTGACAGCTTGCTCCACATCTTGTCGGGCTAGGATTTCGTTATAGAGTTTGCAGCTCATGACTTTTTCTTTTTAATGCCCAATACGCACCACCTGACAAACGGAATCCGACGTATAATTTCATAAATCAACGGCGATAAGACCATCACTGCAAAGAAGAGGATGACATACATCATCCAAGGTGCCAGCGAGGTGTAATATTTCATCATATAGCCCAACGAGGCAATTACCAGGTAATGAACAATATAAATACCATAACTCGACTGGGTCATATATCCTGCAAAGGCTCCCGTACGATTGAAGCGCGCCTTGAACCAAGCCATCATGGCAAGACACATCAGCCAACCATAAAGGCAGTTGAGCGGGCTACCCAGATACTGAGGCGAAGTGTTGTCCTGACCAAAGGTGGAGACGACCAACACCACGCCTGCCACAACGGCACAAGCAAGCAGCGGAATCCAAGCCTTCTCAAGTTTCTCTTGCACCTCATCGTGCGAGAACACAAAATAGCCCAGCAGGAAGGGAACCAAATAGAAAAGGGGCTTATATAAGTTCAGCAAACCGTCCAACGATTCGGGACGAGGATTCTTGACGAGCGTTTGCTCACCAACCCAAAACAGCACACCCAGCAGAATGATGACAACAAGGTTGGCCTTTCCGCACCAATTCCAGAATTTGTCTTTCCTGTCTATCACACGCGCCAAAAGCAACACAAGGCAAAGCAGCCACAGCACCTGAATAAACCACAACGGTCCAGTGCCACTTATGGCCATCATGAAATACTTTGCTATTGCGGGCATGCCATCAAACACGCCTTGCCTTGATGCAACAACGGTATTGAAATAACCGACCATCCAATGGAACACAAAGAGACCTATCGTCCCAGGCACCAATAGTTTTCGGGTGCGTGTCTTGAACCACTCTTTGGCGGATTGCTTTTGCAATGCATAGCGTGCGCTAATGCCAGCAAGTATGAAAAGGAGTGGCATGAACCAAGGATAAAGGATATACATGACAACATCCTGGTACTGCTTGTACTGCGGATATTCGCCAAATCCGCCAACACCACCGAAGACGCCTTTGTTATTATAAAAATAAAAAACGTGGTAAAACAGCACCAAAAGCACTGTCACCCAACGAAGGTTATCCATCCAGTGTTTGCGTTCCATAGTCAATCTCCTCCTAACATTTCATCGATTTTGTCCTGAAATATTTCAGTCTTCAAGACAGCCATACCTTTTGAATCGCCAAGCACCAGCAGACTGTCGCCCGCCTTGATGCCATAAATCTCTCGGGCTTCCTTGGGGATGACGATTTGTCCCCTCTCGCCCACTTTCACTACACCAAAAATGTATTTTCCTTGTTCTGCTAACATAGTTGTATAATTTGTATGTTTTTTCATATTTTACTGCAAAAGTATGAATAATTTCCAAAACAAGCACAATTTCTGTCGAAAAATAATCCAATTCATGCAAAGCGGCAGCAAAGCTTCCATAATTTTTATAATTTTGCGCCCAAATTTTTGCAAAAATGAAAAGATTATCCCTCCTTATGGTTCTGGCCTTGGGCACCGTGTTTGCCATGGCACAGAACGGCCGCATCGACTTGCGTCGCGAGTCGAAGGCCGAAATCACGAAAAGCGACTTCAGCTCGCTCCGCGCCACCTTTAGCTACGGCTCCATCGAGAGCCAGCAAGTGGCCACCGAGCGCGGCACCTTCTCCGAAATCGCCATCGAAGGCACCTACGCCTCGGGCGAAATTGGCACGCCCGAACTGCCTGCCTCTCACCAACTGCTGGCCGTGCCTTTCGGCGCCACGCCTCGCGTCACTATCCTTAACTATTCCACCTCGGATTACCGACTCTCCGACTATGGCATCGGCACGCTCCTGCCCCATCAACCTTCTGTCCGCAAGGACCAGAATCCCGATGAAGTGGAGTTTGTCTACAACGCTTCGGCCTACCAAACCCGCAGCCTCGCCACGGCACCCGAAGCCAGCATCGAGGTGCAAGGCACCCTGCGTGGCATCCGCGTCGGCTCGCTGGTTATCAACCCCGTAAGCTACAACCCGGCTACCAACACCCTGCGCGTCTTCAACGACATCGAGGTGGAAGTGAGCTTCGATGGTGCCGACCGTGCCGAGACCGAGCGCATGCTGCTCAGTACCTACAGCCCTTATTTCGACATCGTCTACAAGCAGATGTTCAACTATCGGCAAATCATGGACGTGTATGACGACCACCCCGACCTGATGGCCTATCCCACCCACATGATTGTGGTCACACCGCAAGACTACGTCAGCACACTGCAGCCTTGGATCAACTGGAAAATCCAGAAAGGCATCGACGTGAACGTGGTGACCACCTCGCAAGCAGGCAGCAACTACAATGCCATCCGTAGCTATGTACAGAACCTCTACAACACGGGCGTCAGCCAAGGCGCCACGCCTACCTTCCTTGTCCTCGTGGGCGATGTGGCTCAGGTGCCGAACACTACGGGCAGTTCAACCCAAAAGGTGACCGACCTTTATTACGGCAGCGTCGACAATGACTACTTCCCCGACATGTTCTACAGCCGCATGTCGGCAGAGAACACGACGCAGCTCACCGCCATCGTCAACAAGATCCTGCAATATGAGCAATACACCATGCCCGACCCGAGCTACCTCAACAACGTGACCCTCATCGCCGGTTGGGACTCTTACTGGACCTCTCGCGTCGGCGCCCCCACCATCAACTACGCCACCACCTATTATTATAATACGGCCCACGGCTTCACCCAAGTGAACTCACACGTCAACCAAAGCCAATACAACGGCTGCTACAACGCCCTGAGCACTGGCGTCGGCTTCGTCAACTACACGGCCCACGGCGACAACAATATGTGGTACCAGCCCCAGTTGACCAACAGCGGCGTCAACGCCCTGACCAACACCGACAAATACTTCCTCGCCATGGGCAACTGCTGCCTGTCGGGCAACTTCGGCTACAACTCCACGTGCTTTGGTGAGGCCATGATCCGTGCCGAGAACAAGGCCGCCTACAGCTACATCGGCTCCTGCCCCAACACCTATTGGTATGAAGACTATTACTTTGGCGTGGGTGCCACCAACGTCTTCAGCCAAACGCCCACTTTGGAAAACACAGCCACAGGCGTTTACGACGGCATCTGGATGGATGACACCTACAACACCGTCTCCTCCATCGTCTTCCTCGGCAACCTCGCCGTATGCTATGCCAGCACAGGAGGCTATCAAACCAGCTCGAATCCGACTTATTATTGGCAAGCCTACCACGTCTTGGGCGACGGCTCCATCATGCCTTACCGCGTGAATCCTACAGCCAACACGGTCAGCCACGCCTCCTCCTTCCCGGCCGGCTCGGGCAATTTCATGGTGAATGCCCAAGCGGGTTCCTATGTTGCCATCTCCCAAAACAATGTGCTGAAGGGCGTCGCTTTGGTGCCTGCCAATGGCTCTTCGGTCAACGTGGCCTACAGCGGCATCACCTCGGGCTCGCAAGTGAGAATCGTGGTCACCAAGCCGCAACGCCAGCCCTACATCCAAGACATCAACGTGGGTGGCGGCACCCAGACCTATAACATCACGGTGTCGGCCAACCCGACCAACGGCGGCACGGTCACAGGCGGTGGCTCCTACAACCAAGGCCAGTCGTGCACCGTCACGGCCACGGCCAACAGCGGCTTCACCTTCGCCAACTGGACTGAAAACGGCAGCGTGGTCTCCTCGCAAGCCAGCTACACCTTCACGGTGACGGGCAACCGCACCTTGGTGGCCAACTTCACCGCACAACCTGTGAACTACAACATCGCAGTTTCGGCCAACCCGACCAATGGCGGTCAAGTTAGCGGCGGCGGCTCCTACCAACAAGGCCAGTCGTGCACCGTCAACGCCACAGCCAACAGCGGCTACACCTTCAGCAACTGGACGGAGAACGGCAGCGTGGTCTCCTCGCAAGCCAGCTATACCTTTAGTGTGACGGGCAACCGCACGCTTGTGGCCAACTTCCAAGCGTTGCCCCAAACCTACACCATCAGCGTTTCGGCCAATCCCACCAACGGCGGCACTGCTACCGGAGGCGGCACCTATCAGCAGGGACAAAGCTGTACGGTACATGCCACTGCTGCCGCAGGACACACTTTCGAGGGTTGGACCGAAAACGGTAATACGGTGTCGACCAACACCAATTACACCTTCACGGTGACCGGCAACCGTGCCTTGGTGGCCAACTTCGCTTTGCAGACCGTCGAGATCACTGCCAGCGTTGAGCCTGCCGAAGGCGGCACGGCCACAGGTGGCGGCATCTACAACTATGGCGATGAAGTGACCATCACCGTTGTGACCAATGAAGACTGGGCCTTCCAACACTGGACGGAAAACGGCATCATCCTGATGGAAGAACAAAGCTTCACCTTCGTTGCAACGGTCAGCCATAACTTTGTGGCCCGCCTCGCGTACACCGAAGGCATCGACGAGCTAAACAGCACGACCTTACTCTACCCCAACCCTGTCAACGACAAACTGACCATCGAGACCCAAGAGGCCGTCGAAAAGGTGGAGATCTACAATGTGATGGGAGCTTTGGTTTACAGCCAGAAGAGCTGTGGCGAAAAGGTGGAAATCACCACTGCCGACCTTCCCGCAGGCACCTATGTCGTCCGCATGACGACGAAGAACGCCACGGAAACCAGAAGGTTTGTAAAGGAATGAAATACGTTTGTGTTTTTATGGTTTTGTGTGTAGAGACGGTGCATGCACCGTCTCTACTAGTATACGGGGACCAGCAAAGACGAATGGTATAAATCGTTCGGATTGGTGCCCAAAACGCCCTGCGGAATCTCCATACCCTGACGCTCGAACAATTCCACCCAATAGGAATCGAACTCGCCGTCGGCATTGCGAAAATTCATCGGGGCAGCTTCGAAAATCGGTTTTCCGTTGCGCTGATAGCATTCGTAAACCAATTCGCTGCAATAGTATTTGCCGTTATCAGGCAGGAAAGTGAAATCATACTCAGCGCCAACCAGCATTTTGGCCTTGGCCACAAAATCCATGGCGCCACGTTGGTCTTTCAACTGCATGATCTTGATGTTGGGCATACGGCCTTCTTCGTCCCGTTGGGCTTCAAGAAACTCGTTGAGCTCCCGGCGACTTACGCCCGTCTTGGGTGCCGCATCGATGACGAAAAGACTGTCGTTGCGCCCCTCGATGATGCCCACATGCACCATCGCACCCGTGCTGCCCATGATGGCTTGGTCCATGCTGGGCCGGCATTCAGCCCGAATGCCAAGCGTATCTTGGCAGCATTCGGGCCGAATGCTGGTCGAGATGCCTTCAACAAAAATCAAGTCGCCGGAAAACACCGGCTGGTTGTGGGTGCACGAAACCATTAAGGCCGCAAACAAGCCAATAAAAAGAAACCTTTCAATTTGTTTCACTTGGCTTCGTCAATGTTGACAAGGTCATAATCGCGCACGCCGAGACCAATCTTGGCGGCATGTTCGAGGATGTGGATGCCGTGTTGGCGATTGACGCGGTTGATCAAGGCCGTGGCGTCGTCGCCTTCAGCGTTGGGATAGTTGAACACGAGGTCGATGCAGGCTTGGTCCAAGGCCACAGGGTCGGTGGAGGCCAAAATGCCCACGTCCTTCATCTCGGGGTCGGCAGGATGGGCGTCGCAGTCGCAGTCGACGCTGAGGTTGTTCATCACGTCGATGTAGATGATTTCCTTGCCTTCTTGCTTGAAGTAGTTGTGGACACCTTGCGCGGCAGCGGCCATCGACTCGAGGAATCCGTCTTGGTTCTCGATGTGGTTCCAGCAATCGGCAGGGTCGGTGGTGTAGCCACACGAGTGGATGTAGGCCTTGCCAGCGGTGGAGGCCACGCCGATGCTCTGGTTCTTCAGCACGCCGCCGAAGCCGCCCATGGCATGCCCCTTGAAGTGGGCCAAGTTAAGCATGAAATCGTAGTTGGCCAAGTGATCGCCCACGATGTCGTACTTGATGTAAGTGGTGTCTTCCACAGGGATTTGCATCTCGCCGAACTCGTCCATGATGTCGACCTTGGCGATGTCCAAGAAGCCGTGCTCCTTGATGGTCTCCCAGTGTTTCTTCACGTCTTGGCGCGAGCCGCCGTAGGCGGTGTTGCACTCGACGATGGTGCCGTTCACCGTGTTCACCAGGTCCTTGATGAGCTCAGGCTTCAGGTAGTTGTGTCCGCCCGATTCGCCTGTGCTGATTTTCACGGCCACGCGTTGTCCTTCGGCAGGTTTCACGCCGAGGGCTTCGTAAATCTTCACCAAGCCTTCGGGGCTGATGTCCTTGGTCATGTAGACCACAGGTTTGGTAGTTTGTTCTTGTTCCATAGGTTCGTTGATAGGTTCGTTGTTTGTGTTTTCTTGTTTTTCGGTGTTGTTGCCGCAGCTGCAAAGACCGAAGGCCAAGGCGGCGATGAGGATGTGGTGCATTTTCATGACATTCGATTTATGGTTATTCAATCCAGTAAACATAGTTCTCTTTGCGCGGACGGGCTTCGGGGTAGTCGCCTTTCACGTAGCCGAGGATGCAATTGCCGATGCCGACGTATTTGTTGGCGTCGATGCCGAGGTCGGTCAGGATGGCCTTGCCTTCTTCGGTCTCGAAGACTTCCTTGGCGCGATGGATCCAGCACGAGCCGAGGCCTTTGGCGTGGGCGGCGTTGAGCAGGTTGCCCATGACGAGCGAGCCGTCTTCTTTCCAAGTGAAGGCGGCAGTGGTGTCGGCCAGGACGACCAACACGACAGGGGCGCCGTAGAACGGGTCGGAGTCGTTGTCGGGACCGAACACGGCGGCGTTGAGTTTGCTCAAACGGTCGCGCACCTCACGGTTGGTGACGGCGACGATGATGGGGGCCTGGCGGTTCATGCCCGTGGGGGCGTAGGTGCCGGCCTTGCAGATTTCTTCGATGACCTCGCGCGGAGGGATCGAATCGGTGTAGCTGCGCACGCTGCGGCGCGTCAGCAGGTCTTGCATGGTAGTACTCATGATGGTTTCGTTTTTGTTGTCTTCAGTGGCATTGGCTTCCGTGCCTGCGGCTGCGGTTCCTGAGCCCGTCGAAGGACCGCATGCACTGAAAGCCGCTACCACAGCCAAAGTGAGGATGAAAAGTAGTTTCTTCATATTTTGTGAATTTATCGATTAGGGCTGCAAAGGTAAGGATTAATTTCGCAATTTTGCAGCCCCAAATCGAATTTCGATGCAAAAAATCATTGTCATAGCCAACAAGATACGCCAATATGTCCTCCCGATAGCCATCATTTTAGGGCTGTTGCTCCACGAATATTGCGCCGCCTTCAACGTGGTGGTGCCCTATATCATTTTCACCATCCTGTTTTTGACCTTCTGCGCTGTCGACATCCGCCAGCTGCGTTTCAAGCCGCTGTTCATCTGGATCATCCTCTTCCAGGTGGTGGTCAGCGTGGGCGGCTATTCGCTGCTTCGGCTGTTGAATGTCAACGAGATTGTGGCCGAAGGCATCTTTGTGGGCGTGCTTTGCCCCGTGGCGGCCTCGGTGGCGGTGGTGAGCACGATGCTCGGGGCCGACCGCAACACGGTGACCTCGTTCACCGTCATCGGCAACTTGGTGATTTCGGTGGTGGCGCCCATCTATTTCTCGTTCATCGGGGTGAACCAAGACATGCCTTTCTGGGCCTCGTTCCTGCAAATCCTGCGCCGTGTGGGCACGGTCATCGGGCTGCCGTTCTTTGTGGCCTTGGCCTTGCAAGTCGCCTGGCCCAAAGCCAACGCGGTGGTGGCCCGTTTCAAAGGCCTGGCGTTCTATCTGTGGGCCGTGGCCTTGTTTCTCACCTTGGGCCAAACCATCGACTTCATCTTCCTGCACGGCAAGGGCAACTTGTACAGCATCCTGTGGCTCGGCGTTTCCGCCTTGCTGTTCTGCGTCATCCAATTCGGCTTGGGCAAATGGATCGGACACAAATACGGCGACACCATTGCGGGCGGACAGCTGTTGGGCCAGAAGAACTCGGCCATGGGCATCTGGATGGCCAACCACTACCTCCATCCGTTGGCGTCGGTGTATCTGGCTTTCTATTCGGTGTTCCAAAACCTGTTCAACAGTTGGCAGATCTGGTATTTTGGCCGCAAGAAACAAAAAAGCGAGACGCGCGACTCTTGAACTCTTACCGTCCAAAGGTCACGCGTCTTGTAGTCTCGAAATCCCGTGTCGAAGGGATTACAGCTGGCTCTCAGGGATAGAGAAGGTATCGCCTTGGCTGATGTCGCCCGACTGGAGGCCGCGCTTGAGCCAACGCATACGCTGTTGTGAGGTGCCGTGGGTGAAGAGGTCGCTCTTCACGTCGCGGTAGCCGGCTTGGCGTTGCAGGTAGTCGTCGCCGATCTTCTGTGCCGCATTGATGGCCTCTTGGAGGTCGCCGTCTTCGAGCGAGCCGAACATCTTCTGCTCGTGATGGCCCCAAACGCCGGCATAGTAGTCGGCTTGCAGTTCGATGCGCACGCTCATCTTGTTTTTGCTCACCTCGTCCATGCGGGCCATTTGCTGGTGGGCGTCGTCGAGGGTCCCGAGGAGGTGTTGGATGTGGTGTCCCACCTCGTGTGCGATGACGTAGGCGCAGGCGAAGTCGCCCTTGATGCCCATCGACTGTTGCATCTCGTTGAAGAAGTCGAGGTCGAGATAGAGTTTCTCGTCGGCCGAGCAATAGAACGGGCCTGTGGCCGAGGTGGCGTTGCCGCAGCCGCTTTGCACCGAGCCCTTGAAGAGCACCATCTTGGGGGCGCGATATTGGGCTTTATACTTGGCGAACTCAGCCGTCCAAACGTCTTCGGTCGAAGCCAAGACTTGCGAGGCGAAAAGCTCGAATTCCTGCTCTTGGGCCGTGGGGACGTATTCCGTCGTTGTGCCACTTTGAGGTTGTTGCATCTGTTCCATAACAGCGCTAGCGTCGCCGCCCATAAAGGTGACGAGTAGATAAATGAGGAGACCGCCCAAGCCTATGCCGCCAGCGGCCACCGCAGCACCTTTTCCGCGACGGTCTTCGACGTTGGTGCTGGTTCTTCTGCCATCCATTTTCATAGTAGTACGATTTTTAAGATTAATGTGCGGCAAAAATACAAAAAAGTGGAAATGGAAAAGAATTATCGAAAAAATAAACGCATGGCCACTATGGCGGTATGGGTGGAATTTTGTGCTTTTACAGGCGATAGAGAAACAAAACCTAAAGGAATTCATCCGCGAGTTCGGCTGACAGGCAGAAACAAGGGAGCAACTAACTTTGGATGTCGGTCTATAAGCAGATAGAAGACAAGAAGGGCAAGCATTTTGCCGACTATGCCGACGAGTTCGAATATCTGTCCAACTCGGGCGTGGCGCTTGAAGTGCTGGCTATCAGCAACCCGCGTTTCCCCTTGATGGAATCGGAGCAGAAGCGCTTAGTAAAGCTCTATCTGAACGATGTGGGGCTGCTGACGCATCTGTTGTATGGCCTCAATGTCAACGCGGTGTTGCAAGACATCAAGAACATCAACCTGGGCACGGTCTACGAGTCGGTGGTGGCGCAGGAGCTGCATGCCCACGGCTTCGCGCTTCACTACTACGACAACAAGAAGAAGGGCGAAGTGGACTTCCTCATTGACGATTACGAGCGTCTTCAAGTGTTGCCCTTGGAAATCAAGTCGGGCAAGGACTACACAGCGCATAGTGCCCTGACCAAGTTTCTTGACGCCCCGGAATATGGCATCGGACAAGCCATGGTCTTTTCCAACGAAAGAGAAGTCTTTCAGAAGAAAGGTGCCACCTATCTGCCGATTTATTACTGCATGTTCCCGCACAAGGAAGCGACCGACACGGATGCCGTTATACTACCCGAATTGGAAATGGCTTGAGGGCGTCCATATCGCCATCGGAGGGCGTCAGAAGTGGCGACGAGATTCGCGCGGCAAAGCCATCCATGGGAATAGACGAAACAGCTGGGGAGCTTTGCCCGCAGGGAAACCTTGACGATGGGGAAGGTGATGCTTCCATGTACAACCTCTCGTCTGGATTGCTTCGCTTCGCTCGCAATGACGGATACGGTTGTCGATGCCGTCATTGCGAGCGAGAAACAAGCGAAGCTTTATTATTGCTGCATAATCAGCGTCTTGCTGCCTGAGACGGAATGGTAGATGTAGCCATGGCCAGGCTGGAGCATAAGTGCAGGAGTGGTAGTTCCATCGCTGCAGTACCAAAGGCCGTCACTCTCGTGGAAAGTGTAGACCAAGCCATTATCCTTGAAGAGTTGGTCGCCATCGGAAGGCGTCAGAAGCGTAGCAATGTTCGTTCCATCGGTGCCTAAGAACCCGAACCATGTGTAACCCAGCACAAGCTGCACGGTGATGGTTGTAGGATGCTCACCGTTGAGGTTGAAATAACCGCCACCGTCGGTCTTGATCTTGTACATCTGGCCGGGGACGATGCGCGTGAGCGTGCCGCTCCACGCGCCATCGACTCGACGGGCGAAGCCTTCGTTCTGCGAAACGATGAGGATGTCGCCACTGATGGTAGTTTCCGAACCGACATAGCTATCGATGGCGCTCTCCAGTTCCGAAGCGGTAGTGCCTTCACGGGGCGCCCACCAATTCCAGCCATCGGCAAACAAAGAGCCGGTCTGGCAGCCCTCGCCAACGAAGTTGGTGAAGCCGCCCCAAGGCGAGCCGTTGTAGTTGCGATAGCTATCGAGTAACTCGCAAGGCACGTAAACGGGGATGGTTTTGTCCACACCATTGAACGTCGACGTGGGATAGTATCCAAAATCAGGCGGGGCACACTCCAAGGAGATATAACTAAGCTCAGTGCATCCGTTGAACGCATCATCATCGATAGTGCCAAGATTAGCACCTAAGCTCAGTCCAGTAAGGGCAGTGCATTGCATGAACGCCTGGACCCCGATTTCTTGGACTTTATCAAGGTTGCCCACATAACTCAGAGCGCTACAGCCAAAGAATGCTCTTGACGCCATAGTTTGTGTGTTCATGGGCAGCGTGACCTCTTGCAGCGACGTACAACCCTCGAAGGCGCCGGGATAAATGCCATTCAAGCCAGTGAAGTATTGCAGTTCATTGAAGGTCTCTATCGTAGTGTTGCCTGTGAATACATTGTCCAACCCCGCGTATCCAACGGCAGCCGCCTCGGCATAGCTCAACTGACCGTCGCCGTTGGTGTCCCAACCCGTTGCGGGATCCACGCAGATGGCTTTCACGTTTTCGTCTTCGAAGCAGATGAACTGCGTTTGGATATGGATAAAGTTGCCCCAAGAGGTATAATTGCCGGCATTATAGTTCTGGTAGGCATTGACTGCATTGCACAGCACGTAGACCGGGATGGTGGTGAGGTTAAGGAATGGGTTATTATTGCTTATATAAGGTGGATCGACGGCCATGACCGTAAGAGACTGCAGCGATGTGCAGCCCAGGAAAGCGTAATCATTGATATTCCGGATACCTGAGCCCATGACGACACTCGTTAAACCCGAACAACCAGTGAAGGCGCGCGGGCCAATGGTAACAACACTGTTAGGAATATTGATACTCTCAATGGGCGTAAGGCCTGCGAATGCATATTCGTTGATGCTCGTTACATTGTCGGGGATGACAGTGTTCTTGCAAGCAGCAATTATGATGTGATTGGTAGCACTATATTCCCTTATAATTGCATTGCAACCACCATCGGAATAATAGGGGTTGTCAGAAGCAACAGTGAGGCTTTCCAAACCAATGCAACCTTGAAAAACTCCCCAACCGATGCTGGTTACCGATGCGGGAATGGCAATGGTGGTCAGTGATGGGCAAGAGCTAAACACTTGATAACCTATGGTCTGGACGTTGGATGGAATGTTGACGGAAGAAAGTACGTTGCAAGCTGTGAAGGCGTTATTACCAATGGAAATTATCGAAGCAGGCAACGTGATTGATTCCAGTTGTCTGCATTGATTGAAAGCATACGCTTCAATACTCGTCAGCCCAGTGAAATACTGCAACTCATTGAACAATGTTATGTTTTTCTGCCTGAAAACGCTATTACTTTGTCCATTAGGCTTCAACGTCGTCACCAAAGCCGCCTCGCCATAGCTCAGCTCGCCGTCACCATTGACGTCCCAGTTGTCCACGCAGATGGATTCCACAAGGTCATCATCAAACGCGATGTTGCAACCGTTTTGGAAGTTGAGGTCTGGTTCGTCTGCCCTGTCCCAAGCTGCTGTATAGAGGCCGTAGCCGTCGCAAGGCACGAAAACGGGAATGCCGGCAGGCACATTGGAGAACGGCCAATACGTGCCCAAGGTGGGCGGGATGACAGCCTTGACGTCGATGAAGGTGAGGTTCGTGCAATCAGTAAACGCATCGTTGCCGATGCTCGTCATTCCCGAGCCGATGACCAAACCTGTGAGGCCGCTGCAGCCCCCGAAGGCATCCTGGCCTAAGGTGGTTACCGCGTCGGGCAAGGTGAATGTACCTGTAAGGCCGCTGTTGTAGAACGCCGCATACTCGATCTCGGTGACCGTGGGCGGCAGGGTGATGGAAGTGAGCGCAGTGCAGCCGGAGAACGAACTAACCGTAATCTTATCGAGGCCAATGAAATACTGCAACTCATTGAACGAGGTGATCTCCGTGTTGTCCTGGAACACATCAAACAGGTAATGGACTTTGGCAGCCTCGCCATAGCTCAATTCGCCGTCGCCGTTGATGTCGAAGTTTTCAACACAGAGGGCTTTAACATTTTGGTCTGCAAATTCGATGGCGCAGTCCTCAACGAGGTTGAATTCAGGCCAATATGCCGCTTCATGATAGACTTCCATATAGTCGCAGGGAATATACACCGGTACGGTCTTCGGCACACCATTGAATGAAAGCTCCGTAATAGCCGGAGGAAATCCTTCCATGAAGATGGAGGTCAGCGGGCAATTGGAGAAGGCATAATCTTCAATATTGACATAATTTCCATCAGGAAAGGTAATTGTGGTCAAGCCGCTGCAGTTTGCGAAAGCATTTGAGGCAATGGTTAGCACGTCCTCTGGGATGACCGTGTTTCTGCATCCAGCAATCAAAGTGTTTCTGTTGAGGCCTCCTGAAATGTCTCTCGTTATAATTGCATTGCAATTGTCGCGCGAGTCGTAAACCGGGTTCTCGGGGTCAACCACGATGCTATAAAGGTTACAACCGGCGAAGGGGTTGGCGCCGTCAATGTTGGTCACCGTAGCTGGCAGGTAGATGCTGGTGAGGTTGGGACAATTCTCATAAGCCAGTTGTCCGATGGTGGTCACGCTCGAAGGCAAGTTGAAGGATTGTAATCCACTGCGGCTGAAGGCATAAGCACCAATGGTGGTCACCCCTTCGGGGATGACGATGCTATGCAGGCTCGAACATGGAGTGGAATAACCATTGGAGTCGGTATAAGTGCCGAAGGCATAATTATCGATTGTGGTGATTTGCGGCGGCAGCGTGATTTCCTGCAAGTTGACGCAACCCGCGAAGGCATGGTCTCCAATGCTGGTCAGACCCGTGAAGTATTGCAACTCGTTGAATTTGGTCATCTCCACCTGGCCCCGGAAGACATAACCCAAATCAGTGACCGCAGCGGCCTCGGCGTAGCTCAGCTCGCCGTCGTTGTTCCCTTCACCATTTCGATCCCATGCATAAATGCAGGCGCCTTTGGTAATTTCATCTTCAAACACGATATTGCTCTCCGTGGTGAAGCTCACGGTGCTCCAGTCGCTGGCGAAGCCCGTGCTGCAGTGGGCCTTCACGCGCGCCTCGTAGGTGTGGCCCGGCGTAAGGCCTGTCAGCGTCATCGTGTTCTCCGAGGTGATGCCAGCAGGGGTCCAGTCGGAGTAGTTGGTTGTTATCTGATTATAGACAAAATCATCAATACCAACGGAATACGTTGGGGGATTGGTACTAATATTTATATCCGTAGCCCTCGAATGTTCTATAGCTATATATCCCACACCTTCAAAACTACTCAAGTCTACAGTAATTGTTTGAGGAATACGGGGATTTGTCGCAGTAATAGTATATGATGTACCCACTTGTTGAAAATCACTGGAATTGGTTCCTGATGTGGAAACATATATTTTCAAAGCCTCACCACTTGTTCCCCAAGCATTAAAAGTGATGTTTCCTGGAAGTTGGATTTGAGGAGTAATAAGCCTGTGTTTGTGTACAGCAAAATCATTGGAAGCTGTAATGGTTGACTGCATAGCATAAATAGTTCTTGCTCCACTTCCAATAGTGACGTGAGTCCAGCCAGCCTCTTCATTCGACCATAATGTCCAACCTTGGGTTGTTAATTGATTAGCATTATTGAAATTGCTTTGCAATGTAACTTGGCTGGTCTCTCCCAACACTTCCCTATACTCCACCTCGTCATATTCCGCGCCACTCACCCAATTGAGCGTGGCCGAGAAGGGGCCTGCTTCGGCCGTGAGGCTCGCAGGTGGCTCGCAGGCATCGGGGGTGATGAACACGAGGGTGGGACCCCATGCGCTTTCTTCTTCGCCATACACGCCCTTGGCACGGACGTAATAGTTGGTCTCGGGTGCCAAGGTGTAAGCGCTGCCGAAGCTGGCCACACATTGGCTACCGGTGTCGTTGGTTTCAGCAAAGACAGTGGTGAAGTCCGCGTCTTCGGCAATCTGGATGATGGTGGTCGTCTGTCCCGCGCGCGGCGTCCAGCTGTAGAACACCTCGTTGGGGCTCACGAACTGCGCCTCAAGGTTGGTGGGGGGAAGATAGGCATCTTTTGCATAGCCAAAGGTGACTTTAGGCGCGAAGTTGTTGCATTGCACCAGGTTCGGGTCATATTGATAGTCATAAATATACCCCGACATCGGCGAGGTGGTAGTAACGCCATACCATAGGGCTTCGCTCCTTGTGCCATTCTGTGTCTGTTTGATGCCTATCAACAAGTTACCACCTTCGTAGCGGAACGGCCTACCCCAATAAGAGGTTGGTGTAATCGTCATCACGTTATTGACGATGCTGAGCGAACCGTCAAAGAACAGCGACATATCATCCCAATCATAGAACGAGCCATCGCAAAAGTCGCTGTAGTCGTCGAAATCGACAACGGCCATGCGCACCTCAAACAGAGCATTGCCGCCCAAAGGCTGTTCGTTTTGCACGTTGGGACAATAGAACTGCAGCTTTTCGATGGAGCTGTATTGCAGGTTTTCAAGCTGATTAGCAGGCACTACAAACTGTGCTGAGCCATAGCCAGCATCAGTGTGATAACCATAGATAACTCCTGGATAACTGGTGTTTGTTCCGTTATTCACCGTATCCGTGGGCCAAGGCGCCATGTAGCCTTCCTCTAATTCACTGAAAATCTCTCGTTCATTGTCAGAACAAATGGTGCCAACGTAAACGTAATAATGTCCTTCTGGTTCGGTTAATCCCGAAACATTAATTAAAGCCGAAGTAGCGCCCTCAACAGGATATGGTGTAGGTTCATCACTTTCATAGGCATAGATTGTAAAACTCGTTTGCTCGGGGTCGCCGGGTTCCCAGCTGACGAAAAGGGTCGTTGGGCCTGCTATGACATCGGTGATGACAGGATGGTTGCAAACCTCCAGAGTAGTGAATGCAGCACTAGGAACCCATGCACTTGTCGTTGTTCCAGAGTGATAACGCACCCATGCTTTGTATGGAGTATCAGATTCCAGGCCTGTTATCGTGGTGTTATAGGAGAAACCATCCAGGTGTACCATTATGGTGCTTTCATAAGTTTCCATATAGGTTGGATTTTCAATCCACGAAGGTGCCACTGCCACGTCCCACTCCAGCTGTATGGGATTGCCAGGGGTCCAGCTCACTTTAGCCGTATGGGCGCCTATCTCGCTCACCGTCACCGCGGTGGGCGGCTGCGTGGGGTCGAAGCTGTCAATGCTGACGTTGTCGATATGCACGCGTGTTTTCGCATTGCTTGGATTGGGGCCTGCTGCGAAGAAGGCCACCTGGATATATTGGCCTTGGTAGGCGCTCAAGTCGAATGCAAAGGTTTCGCCGTTTGGCGTGAGGGCGTCGTAGTCGAGGTCGCCCTCCTCATGACTCCATTTCGCCAAGGGATGCCAAGTGGCGCAGCCGTCGTTGCTGACGAAGACGGTGAAGGACTGTTCGTTTTGTTGGCCAGGCGTGAGAGGCACTTGGTTGCCCGTAGCTTGGGTGATGGCCAAGTCGAAGCTGAGGCTAACGGTCTCGTCGGCGCTCATATAGATGACGGGCGACACCAGCCATTTGCGTTCAGTGCTGATGTAACCGAGATATGCGTAGGCATGGCTGTCGAAAACGCCGTTTTTCTCTCCGAATAGCCATGTGCTGCCACCTGTGGCGGGGGTCAGCGTGGCCGTGTAAGTGTTGCCGCTCCCTTGCAGGTAGCCACTATAGGTACCCCAGCCCTCCGGGACGACGTCATCGTCGAAGGTTTGTTCGTAAGGCACAGCCACAATGGAAGTGTTGACGGCTGCAGATTCTAAAATGTTGGTGAACAATGACCAGTATTCAGCCGCGCGATACAACGCTCCCGTGCCGATGGGCACATAAACGGGGATGGATGGCGAGACATTCATAAATGTGCTAGAGGCAATGGTGGGCGGCACAACAGCCCCGACATACAATTCGGTGATGCCTGTGCAACCGTAAAACGCATACTTGCCAATGGCCGTCACTTCGGGACCGAAGGTGTAACTCGTCACTTGGTTGCCGAACCTCGACATGAAATTATTGCAAGACGACGAAGAATAATACGAATAGTCCGCCGAAGCCACGGCATTGCTGTTGATGGTCACCGTGGTCAGGTCGGTGCAGCCATAGAAGGCATAGTTGCCGACGGATTGCACGGAAGCGGGGATGGTCAAGTCGGTGAACAAGGTGCCGTTGTGATAGATTTCTTGAGCATAAGAAAGAGGGCTGGAAGGAACAGGGTTGGAAGAATACGTGTAATATCCAAAACTAACTCCGCACCAAGCGGCCAGGTCGGCGATGTCGACCCTCGTCAAGCCTGTGCAATCACTGAAGGCATAGTCTCCGACGGAGGACACGGGGCCTTGGAAGGTCACCTGCGTCATGCCCGTGCAGCCATAAAGCGCACATGTCCCGATGGCCGTCACTTCGGGGCCGAAGGTGTAGCTCGTCACTTGGTTGCCGAACCTCGACATGAAATTATTGCAAGACGACGAAGAATAATACGAATAGTCCGCCGAAGCCACGGCATTGCTGTTGATGGTCACCGTGGCGAGGTTGGTGCAGCCATTGAACGCATAGTTTCCGATGTTGTTCACACTGATGGGGATGGTCACCGAAGTCAGGCCGGTGCAGCCTTTGAACGCATATTGTCCGATGGAAGTAACCGTGTTGCGCATGGTCACACTGACAAAACTCGTACCGCCGGCAAATGCATAGTCACTGATGGAGGTCACATAGGAAAGTGGTAGATCCAGATCGGTGATTTCGGAATTATTGGTGTTGTAGAGGTGATGGGCGTATGAAAGAGGATTGGCCGCTTCTCCACCAAAACTGATATGGCACCAATCGGCCAAACCTGTGGTGTAAACCTTCGTCAGGCCGGTGCAGCCACTGAACGCCCCTCCCCCAATGGAAGTCACGGAGTTGGGAAGGGTCACTGAGGTCAGAGAGGAACATCCGCTGAAAGCATAGTTTGAGATGGAAGTCACATTGTCGGGGATAGTCAATGCCGTGGTTTCGTATGAGCTACCAACATAGAGGTGATGTGCAACAGTGAGCGGGTTGGAGTCTGCATTGTCAAAACTGATTCCGCACCAAGATTGTAAGGTGCCGATATGGACCTCATTCAGACTGGTGCAGCCACCGAATGCATTGACCCCAATGGAGTTAACGTTGAGGGTAACATCCACTCTTGTCAGGTTGGTGCAGCTACTGAATGCCCATTTTCCGATGGTATGCAGGGCATTGTCGAATATCACCTGGGTCAGACTGGAACAACTATAGAACGCATAGTCGCCAATGGAGGTGACGCCAACAGGAATGGTCATTACTGAATACTCATTATCATAATGATAGAGCCTATGGGCGTAGTAGAGGGGATTAGCATCTGGAGATTCAAATGCTATCGCGCACCAAGCCGCCAAATCGGTGATATTGACTCTATTAAGTTGTCCGCAGTCGCGGAAAGCCATGTCCGCAATGGAAGTCACCGAGGCGGGGATGGTTATCGAGGTCAGGCCGGTGCAGCCTTTAAACGCTGCGTTGCCAATGGTAGTCAAGGAGTTGGGGAGGACGATTGAGGTCAATCCTGTACAGCTTTCGAATGCCGAGTAATTAAACGTCGTCACGTTATTACCGAAAGTCACCGAGGTCACATTCGAGCAGCCGTATAGCGCACACGCGCCGATGGTGGTCACATTGCCACCGAAAGTATAGCTCGTGACTTGGCTGCCGAACTTTTCTCTAAAGGTATAGGAAGAAGAAAAGGACTGCGAAGCCACGTCATTGCTGTTGATGGTCACCGAGGTCAGCCCGGTGCAGCCAATGAACGCGTAGCTATCAACGTAAGTCACTGTGTTGGGGATGGTGATGGAAGTAATGCCTGAGCAGTCAGCGAAGGCGGAACTGCCTATTCGGGTCACGGTGTAGTTGGTGTTGTTGTTGGTCACTGTCGTTGGCAAGTCCAAACTGCCAGTCGGCTTGGTATAGCCTGTCCATGAAGCATTCTGTGCCGGGTAGGTCAGCTCAACATTGGTCGTCCCACTGATGATGTTGAAGTACAAGGTTTTGCCTCCAACATTAGCTGAGAAATCGAAAGCCCATGCCCGCATCGGCGCAAGCGCCATCAGCAACAGCAAGGCGAAGAGCGAAAGAAGGTTTTTGCGTGATTTTTTGGTTTCGTGTTGTGGGGCGGAACTCAGTTGAGGATTATTTCCCTCCCCTTTCAAATTGTATAAGTTTCTCATAATGAATGTGTTATGCGTTTGTTATTCATACATTATCGCCAACAAAGATAGGAAAAAAACGGAAAAACAAAAAAAATTTCATCGTTGCTGCTTAAAAACATTCATCACGTGTTGGTCTACTGCCGCGCCAGCAGCCACTTCCACAGCGGCACTACATTTATCGTCTTGCCTTTATTCTCCAAAACGGTCTCTTCATCCTTGGTAATAATCAGCAAATCGCTCACATTCATACGTTTTGCAACTTTAGCCAAGGCCTCGGTTTCGCGCTGCAGCGTCTCAGGGTCGTCCAAAGAATAGGCTACTTGCAGCAACTGTTCTGCATCGGGCAGATAGAAGTCCGCCTCTACCCCATTGTGATAGAAAAACACGCGGTCGCCCCAGCGTTTCACCAAATGAATGGCCACCATGTTCTCCAAAAGACTGGTTTCGGGGTCAATCAAAAAAAGATTGAGGATGCCATTGTCAATGAAATAATACTTGCGCTGGGTGTTGCGTTCGGTCAGCTTGCCGATGATGTTCTCCACAGGCAACAAAAGCCACGATTCGCACATGTAATTCACATAATCAATCACTGTGTCGGTGCTGGTTTTCTTTCCCACCGAGGTCACCACATTGGCCAAGCGGTTGTAGGAAGAAGGCTGCTTCACGCTTTCGGCTAACTTCTTGGCCAACAGGCGCAAACCAAAGTCGTTTCGGATGTCATATCGCGCTATCAGGTCGCCAAAGAAAACCTTGTTGAACAAACCACTCAACCACGAGCGTTTGTCGGAGACATTCATCACTTCGGGCAACCCGCCAAAGCGGAAATAAGTCTCAAAATGCCTCAAAATCTCCTTTTTATAAAGGTGCAGCGCATTCTTTTCGCTCACATCGATTCCCACAAACGACAAATACTCGGCGAAAGAAAGCGGGAAAACCTCCTTAACCAAAAACCGCCCTCCCAAAGTGGTCGCAATTTCCGAACTGAGCATCTTGGCATTGCTCCCCGTAACGTACACCCTATATTTTTGGTCGGCAAGACGACGGGCAAACTTCTCCCAACCTTCCACAACCTGAATCTCATCGAAAAAGAAGACAGGCTGTGAGTCAAACATTTCCTCGAATACGGTTTTAATGGTGTCCAAATCAGCCAAAGCCATCACGCCGAGACGATCGTCCTCAAAATTGAAGTAACAGATTTCCTCGATGCGATGCCCCGATGCCAATAATTGATGGATCCTTTGGTACATCAAATACGACTTGCCCGCTCTGCGCAAGCCCACAAGCACGTAATTCAACCCGTCTTCAAAAACATAATCGCGCTGATAAAACTTCACAGCCGATACAAATCGTTGATTTTCAATAATAATATCCTTAATTAAATCTTTGTTAGCCATAACTACACCATTATTTACAACTGCAAAAATAAACATTTATCGTTTATACTCGACAAAAACATATCAATTTTATCGTCTATAATCGATAAAACCACATAAAATTTTGTTTTTCCATAATTCGACATTTTTTTGAAAAACAGTAGAAGAAGGTGTTTTTTTCCTATTTTTGCCTTTTGAAAACACATAAAACACATCCTATGAAAGCATTCGTCAACGACACCGAAGTGCGCACCTACTACGGCGCCAAAGTGAAATCCGTGGTGCTGGCCTACTGCCGCGCCAACAACCTGTCGCTCAAGCTCGACGACGTCGAAGTGCGCGATGCCTACGGCAACATCATCGACCTCGACGGCGCGCTGCGTGCCAATTCCAAGATCTACGTCAAATTCGAAAGACCATGACAAAGACCTTACGCTTCATGCTGGCGACCTTCGTCGCGGCGCTCGTGCTGGCCTCATGCCAACCCAAGGAACAGAAAGTCTATGTCGTTTCGACCAACGACATGCACGCCAACATCGACTATTTCCCGCAACTGGCTGCTTTGGTCGACAGCCTCCGCAGCGTCCACCCCGACCTGTTGCTATTCGGCGCAGGCGACAACCGCTCGGGCAACCCCATCAACGACCGCTACGAAGAGGTTTCCAAGCCCATGTGTGAGCTGATGAACGCTGTCGGCTTCGACCTCTCCACCTTCGGCAACCACGAGTGGGATGCCGGTGTGTTGGCCTTGCGCGACGTGCTCACCTGGGCCGAGTTTCCCTTCGTGTGCGCCAACGTCACCTTCGACGACACGCTGCAGATGCCCAACGTGAAGCCCTATGAGGTCTTCGAGCGCGACGGCTTGAAGATTGGCGTCGTCGGGGGCATCCAGCTGGGTGAAAACGGTCTGCCCGACTTCCACCCGAAAAACGCCGGCGGCTCGCATTTCGTCGCCTTCACCGACGTGCTGCCCCAGTATCTCGACACGCTGAAAGACTGCAACGCCATCTTCCTGCTCACCCACTTGGGCTATGAGGACGACCGCGCCGTGGCCGAGAAGTTCCCCCAGGTGGACGCCATCTTCGGCGGACACTCGCACACGCGCGTGGGCCAGGACGGCAAGCAAATGGTGAACGGCGTGCTGGTCACCCAGGCCGAGGCCAAGGTGAAGTTTGTGACGCTGAGCACCTTCACCTTCCGCAAAGGCGAGATCGTCGACGTGGCGTCGGAGCTGCTCTCCATCCGCGACTTCAAGGGCCGCAACGCCAAGGTGCAAGCCATGGTCGACGGCTACAACAGCAACGAACACTTCCGCACCGTGGTGACCACCAACACCACCGCCATCGACAGTCCCGAGTCGCTGGGTTGCCTGATGACCGACGCCATCCGCTACACCACGGGCGCCGACATGGGCTTCCAGAACCCCGGCGGCGTGCGTTTCGATACCCTTTCGGTACGCCCCGTGACGCTCAAGGACATCTTGGCCCTCGACCCCTTCGACAACGAAATCATCGCCTTCACGCTCAGCGGACAAGAGATCATCGACCTGATGAAGTCGTGCTTCGTCACCGACGGTGGGCCCATCTACTGCTCGGGCTGCGCCTATAACTATAAGGTGGACGACAACGGCGAGATGACCGACATCGAGGTCACCTTGGAGGACGGCAAGCCTTTGGACCTCAACGCGAAATACAACGTGGTGATGAACAGCTACATGACCTCGGTGTTCGACTATCCGCACGAGGACGAAGGCCGCAGCACCTTCCGCAGCTCCAACGAGCTGATGCTGGAATACCTAGCCCAGCACCCCGAGATCGATTATGGGAAAACGACGCGCGTAACCGAAAAATAACCATGGTTTTGTAGGGCTGTCACATTGTGGCAGCCGCAATCATTGAAGCGGCTGCCGTGGTACGACAGCCCTACAAACGTGATAATAATTGCGGCTGCCGTGATACGACAGCCCTACAAACGTGAAAATGATTGCGGCTGCCGTGGTACGACAGCCCTACAAACGTGAAAATGATTGCGGCTGCCGTGATACGACAGCCCTACAAAAGTGAAAATGATTGGGGCGGCCGTGATACGACAGCCCTACAGAATTTTTGGCACGATTTTGGTAAAGACACAAATAGAACACACAAAAAGAAGTCAAACCCTTAAAAACAATCGCAACTATGAAAGCCAAGAACATCCTGATGACCATCCTGCTGGTAGCAGGGTCCATCGCAGCAAAAGCAGCCGGCTATCCACCCGAACTCGCCTTGGTATCACAGCCGGTTATGGTGTACAACTACGACTACGTCACGGTCTACTACGACGTGGAGAACATCGGAGACTACACCTATAGGGGTTACGTACAAGTCTACCTGTCGCCTGACGACGGCTACGTCTTCGCCGAGAAGTACGTGAGGGTTCGCCCCGGCCGCATCAAGAGAATCGCAGTGGACATCCCGCGCTATCGCATCGACCCCTACTATGCCTACACCATCATGCCCTACTACACCTTGGGCAACGAGCTCTACAGCTTCACCACCTTCGAATACTTCGAGCCTCTCACCTACCACTGGCACGGCACCCGCTCAGCGGTCTGGATCGTCACCTACGCCCCGCCGCGCCCGCACTACTACCACCGCCCCGGCGTCTATCGCTACTACTACGATGGCTACCGTCCGCCGATGCCCCCGATGGGCTACAACGGCAACATGCCCCCGCCGCTCAACCCGATGCACCACACCTATAACTACCACCACAACAACGGTGGTTACCCCGCCGCCAACGAGGGCAACATGAAGCCCAACAACAACGAGCCCGCCCCCACCGCAACGGTGCGCCCCAAAGCCAACGGCAACAGCAACAGCATGAGCTCGGGCAGCAGCAACGCCAGCACGGGCAACAACGCAGGCACCGTCAACAACGGCTCGATGAGCAACAGCCGCCCGACCAGCAGCACCCGCCCCAAGATCAACGACGGCACGTCGACCGGACGCACGCCGAGCAGCGCAGCCCCCAGCGGACGCACGCCCAGCAACAGCTCGAGCAGCCGCATCAACAACGGAAGCACCAGCCGCCCCAGCGGCACCACCAACAGCGGTCGCACGGGTAGCAGCAACACGAGCAGCCGAGTGAACAACTCGAGCAGCAACAGCCGCCCCAGCGGCACCACGAGCAACACAAGCCGCGTCGGCAACAGCTCGAGCAACACCCGCAGCAGCGGCAACAGCTCGACGAGAAGCTCAAGCTCAAGCAGCACCTCGCGCAGCACAAACGGCTCGAGCAGCCGCACAGGCTCAGCCACCGGCAACGGTCGCAGATAAGAGACAAACGACACCATAATAAATAAACAAAAAAGAGAGCGGTCACACGGCCGCTCTCTTTCTATGTGTGATGACGCGATTCGCTCAGTCGCGTTTCCCGTCCAACGTGTCAATGATGGCGTCGATCAGGTTGTAGGCGCCGTCGTAAACATCCTTCAGCGTGGCATCGAGCATATAGGCCGGTGTGGTGAACACCATCAGCTCGTTGTCGGCGCACACGTCGCCGTGTTCGGTCTGCACGTGATAGGCACCCATGGCGCGGACGTTGTCGGCATCGGGCGTGCCCTCGTTGCCCAAGGTGACGCACACGCCGGGCAGCAGCTTGGCGAACATCACGGGGGCGATGCACATGCCGCCGAGCGGCTTGCCCGCCTCACGCGTCTCGATGATGGCGCGGGCCACGTCGGGCTTCACCTCCATGTCGGCGCCACGATAGGCATAGTCGCATAGGTTCTTGGCCACGCCATAGCCACCGCTGAAGAGCAGGCCGTCGAAGTCTTCGGCCTTGTATTCCTCGATGGGGCGCACGTTGCTGCGCGCCAAGCGGGCCGCCTCGACGAGGATGTTGCGTTCCTCCTTGACCTGTTCGTTGGTCAGGTGGTCGACGACCTCGGTCTGCGGGCGGTTGGGCGCAAAGCATTGGTATTCGCAATGGTGCTGCTCGATGGAAAGCAGCAGCGTGATGGCTTCGTTGATTTCGCTGCCGTCCTTGCGACCGCAGCCGGCGAGAATTACTGCAAATTTCTTCATAGGAATAGGATTTATATTTGAGGCAAAAATAAGCAAAATCCATCGAACAGCCAAAAACAGAAACAAGATTTTCGGAAAAACACCCCTTGAACGCTGCGGAAAGTGCATTTATTTGACAGATTCCGCAGCGTTGAAAGCATTTTTACGCCCATTCAGGCTTCCGCTTCTCGAAAAACGCCTTCATGCCCTCCTGGCCGGCCTTTGAGATGCGTTGGTTGGCGATGGCCACTGAGGTCTGCATAAAAACGGGATTGTAGCGATCGTCGGTGCCGCTCACCATGCGCAGCAGGTTCTTGCACTCGGCGATGGCATCGGGCGAGGCTTGCAGGAAATGCCCGATGTATTGTCTTTCGGTGTCAATCATTTCCGCCTCCTCGACGACGGCGTTCACCAGGCGGAAATCCTTGGCCTCGGCAGCGGTGAAACGTCTTCCTGTCAGCATCAGCTCCTTGGCGGCGGTGTTGCCGATTTTGGCGACCACAAAAGGCGAGATGGTGGCCGGTGTGATGCCCAAGCGCACCTCGGAGAAAGCGAACTTGGTTTCCTTTTCGGCAATCACGACGTCGGCGGCGGCAACGATGCCGTTGGCTCCGCCGATGCAGGCGCCATGCACGTCGACGACGACCGCCTTATTGCAGAAATAGATGGTCTGAAACAGTTTCGACAGCTTCTGTGCGTCGTCGAGATTTTGAGGATAACTGTATTGAGCCATCGCTTTCATATAGTCGAGGTCGGCGCCAGCACAAAAACACTTGCCGTTGCCTTTGAGGATAATGACGCGAATGTCATCGCGGCTGTTGAGCCAGTCGAAGGCTTCGGTCAGTTCGATTATCATTTCGGCATTCAGTGCGTTGCGCACCTCAGGGCGGTCGAGGTTGACCCATGCCATGCTTTCGCCCAGTTGTACTTTTATTGTGTTGAAATCCATTTTGTCTGACGCTATTGAGCGGGGATTAAAATCGCCCGATAAATTCGTTTCGTCCCTTCGGGGCTTGGTTTTGCGTTGCAATATTCGGAAAAAACTGGCAATTTGTCACAATCATTCCACGAAAATTTCGTTATTTTGCACGCGGAACGGTTTTTGCCGTGCTTGGAAAATAATCAGGACGCCAATATTGCGTCCCTACATCTTTGTAAAATGGACGAAAACAACCTCAATAACGGACTCGACGACCTCTTGAACATGTTCAAGAAGATGATGGAAAACCAAGACCTTGACGCCATTCCGGGCATCAGCGAAGAGCAGAAGGAACAGTTGAAGATGTTTCTCGAGGACTTCGACGAGCTGAAAGACGACATGAAGGTGGAGATTTACAAGCTCGACCCTTTCACCAAGCAGATGGTAGGCATGGTCATGGGCCAGCTGAAGAACATGCCGGGCATGCCGCAACAAACGCCCGATCAGGCCACTGCGCCGACAGAGCCCGTCGTCAACAAGGAGAAGCAACTCACCGACATCCCTGGCACCACCGAGAACCTGGAGGCCCACTTGGCCGCCATCGACGACCAGCTGCGTGCGGGCAACCTAACGGACGAGGAAATCAACCAACTGCTTGACGAGCGCACGGCCATAATGAAAGAACTAGAAGTTTAACAGCCGGCGTTTCGACAGGCTCAACGACCTTAGCCTTTCGGTCCCCGAGCTTGTCGAAAGGCCGTTTTTTTAATACAAATCAATAACAAATAAATGAAGAAAGCATTATTCACCCTCATCGCGCTGGCATTTTCAGTCGTGTCGTATGCCCAGCTGATTGCCAACAAAACCGACAAGAAAGTCACCTTTGGTCTTGACCTTTTCAGCGACTTCCAGCTTGCCCCTAGCGACAACTGGGATCCGCGCGGCTTCAACCAAGGTGTGAGCTTTGCGCTTACCTACAACTTCCCATTGGGCGAGAGCACCAAGCACACCGTTTCGGTGGGTGTGGGCATGTCGTCGCACAACTACTTCTCTTACACGCGCATCACAGACCCGTATCAGAGCACTTTTGAATACAAGAACTACCGCGACGTGGAAGGTTTCAAGCGCTACAAAGTCAACCCGACCTATGCCGAGGTGCCGCTCGAGCTACGCTTCCGCATCAAGGACGCCGTGAAGATTGGCGTGGGCTTCAAAGTCGGCATCAACATCAGCACCAAGACCCGTTATGTCGGCCCCGGCGATGGCATCACACTGGAGAACAGCGACGTGACCATCAACGAAAAATACCTCAACATCAGCAATATGGAACGCATGGCCTACTCGGCCACCCTGCGCATCGGCTGGAAATGGGTGAGCGCCTATGCCGCCTACCAACTCAGCCCCGTGTTTGCCGTGGGCCACGAGGCACCTGTCTTCCATCCGTTGTCGGTGGGCCTGACTTTCGCACCGTTCTAATTTGGTAAGGATTGCTTGTGGTTGCTTTGCGTCACAGCGAGGCGTTGCAAGCAAAGCGCGGCAAAGCAGTCCAGAGCACTTGTCATTTACTAGATCGCTTCCACTTCGCTTGCCTCGTGGCAGGCTCTGTTCCTCATCGCAATGACGCAAATCGCATCCCAATGGATTATTGCTGAAGCCGAGCGTTTGGGCTTCGACGCTTGTGGCGTGGCCCGAGCAACGGCCTTGGAAACCGAATCGGCCAACATGGAGCGATGGCTCGACGAGGGGCACGAAGGCGAGATGGGCTACCTGACCCGCAACAAAGAGAAGCGTTATGACCCACGTCGGCTCGTGGAAGGCACCAAAAGCATCGTCACCGTACTCTACAACTATTTCCCACAGCATCCGCTGGGCGACGGCGAGCACTACAAAATCGCCAAATACGCCTATGGCGCCGATTACCATGACGTGCTGAAACGCAAGCTGCGCCAGCTCCTTGAAACCATCGAGACCCAAACCGGAAGGCTCGAAGGCGTACGCGTCTTCGTCGACTCGGCGCCCGTGCTCGACCGCGCCTGGGCTGTCAGATGTGGCTTAGGCTTCATCGGCAAGAACACCACTTTAATCCATCCCAAGAAAGGGTCGTTTTTCTTCATCGGGCACCTGTTTCTACCCTTAGACCTAACCGAAACCGGTCAAGACATGACCAACCGTTGCGGTCGCTGCACCAAATGCATAGATGCCTGTCCCACAGGCGCTTTGGAAAGCCCATTCCACATCGATGCCCGCAAATGCATCTCCTACTTGACCATCGAATACAAAGGAAGCCTGGCAGGCCTTGACCGAGAAAAGTTCAAAGGCTGGATGTATGGCTGCGACATCTGCCAGGACGTGTGTCCTTACAACAAGTTCTCCTTGCCCAACCAAGAACCTGATTTCCAGCCCTCTGAGCAGCTGAAAGCCATGAAAGAAGAAGATTGGAAACGCCTCGACAAAGAAACGTTTGACGCCTTGTTCAAGCATTCAGCCGTGCAACGCGCCGGATATGAGGGATTGAAGCGGAATATCGACTTCTTACCTTACCTTTAGTATGAAGGCTTCAGAAAGCATGTGAGCAGCGGGGCTTTGAAACGGCTTGCCGTGTATCACCTCAGAGGAGAATTGAGATTGTAGGTCAACGTGAACTGAATCACCTTGTTATAATATTGGTTAAAGAACCAGCCAGGATGGCCCGTGAAGCGAATGGGCACCACGGAATACATGAACCGTGCCCCCATGCCCCAATGCTCATTGAAGGCGAAATGCAAACCGCCGTTGGCCGTGGCTGAGAAGAAATTCCAGCGGTTGGTCGTCACCTGATAGTCGGTGTCGACATCTTCCGTGGCGCGAAGGCGGAAGTCGAGGCTGACGCCCGCTTCGAGCGTGATAAAGTCCAACGGCCGTCCGCCAACCCTGAAATGCCCAAGATTATAATGGAGCATCAAAGGGATCTCGGCGTAATGCAAACGAAGGTTGTAGGGGTTGTAATAGTATTCCATCACCTCCTTGGTGGAAGAATGCGCGCCAAGGAGCGAGTATTTCAGCTCCATCTGGGCAGCGAAATAATCGCCCAAAGGCAAGTTGACATACGCGCCTGCGGTGAATCCCAATTGGTGATAGCCCGCATAGCTGTCGCCATCCACTTGGCAGAACGTTGGGCCCACGATGAGGCCCGCATTGAAGCTTTGGGCAGAGGCTTTGGAGAAGCCGAAGAACAAAACCGATAAAAGGACAAAGGTGGTGTAAATCTTTTTCATAGCTATTTTGGAATTAAACTGGGGCCTTCGATGCTTCGGCTTTGCTCAGCAACCTCAAGCTCAGGGGCCCTGGCATCACATTAATACTAATTATACGTTGCTTGGTATTGGTAATAGCGGTCGAGCACCTCTTCGACGAAACGGTAGGTCTCGGTGCCGCGCAGGTAGCCCGCCTTGCAGCAGGTGTCGTTGTAATATTGCGACTTCGACTTGTTGAGGATGAAATAGTCGACGTTGTTGTCCCACACCTCGGGGTCTTTGCCGTATTTGAGCGCCAGGCGTTGGGCGTCGTACACATGACCGAGACCGGCGTTGTAGGAAGCCAGGACGAACTTCATCCGCTCAGTGCTGTCGGCCACCTTGTTGGTCAGGCAGTCGCTGAGGTACTTGATGAGTTTTCCGCCCGCTTCGAGCTGTTCTTCGGGTGTGGCGTCGTAGTCAATCCCATAGCGTTCCATGACGACGGGCATCAGCTGCATCAGCCCGAAGGCGCCCTTCTCGCTCTCGAGGTCGAGGCGGAAGTGCGACTCCTGATAGATGAGTGAGGCCAGCAGGCGCCAGTCCCAACCGATGTCCTTGGCCGTTTTTTTGATGATGCCATCGAAGCCCGAGAGCTCACCCGACTTGGGTTTCCTCGTCCCGAAGACATTTCCCTTGTTGACATATTTGGCCAAGATACGGTTCAGGTTGCGCTGTTCGAAGTTGTCGATCCAGCCATTGATGGCGGTCAGGAGCGACGAGTCGCCTTCATGGTTATGCATAGCCCAACCTAAGGGTTGCTCGACGCTGACCATGAGCTTGGTGTCGAGGCCACCGAGACCGATGGACGCCATGCGCGCCACATACTCTTCCACCACGGTATAGTCAATCACGCCTTCGGATACCGCCTGCACCAACTCGACGCTGTTCATCGAGTCGCACTCGATGACATAGATCGTGTCGCCAATCTGGTCGGAGAGATGGTTGAGCAGCGTCACTTCGTGGCTGCCCGAAGGGAGGTAGATGGTCTTGCCTGCCAAGTCGAGGGGCGAGCGCAGCAGTTGGTTCTCCACCTCGTTGGCCGTCGACATCTTCTTCCAGTCCTTCGGCATACGCTGCACCAACACGCTGCGTTGCCGCAAAATGGGATTGCTCAGCAGATAGCGGCGTTTCATCTCCTTGTTGGAGCCAATGCCTACGGCCACGATGTCGACCTTGCACGAGTCGAGGAGGCTGAAGCACGAGTCGAGGTTCTCGTTGACCACCATCTCGAGTTCAAGGTTATTCGCCTTGCAGAAGTTGCTCAACAGCTCGTACTCGAAACCCGATGGCGTCCGTGAATCAGTATTATAATTGATTAATTCACAGTTGGTTACTGCAACCAATTTACCCCGTTCCTGCAAATGTTGCATAATGGTCAGGGTGTCGGCCTCTTCTCCGTTTACTTCATCCGATTCAGGCTGGTTTTGACAAGAAAACAACGCACCAAAGAGAGGCACCATCATATAAAACAGCAGCTTGTTTATCTTCATTTTGTGCTATTTGGGGCGGTAAAAGTACAAAAAAATGTTATTTGGAGGAAAAAAACGCCTTCGTAAATGGGAAATTAGTACTTTTGTCCTTTATTTTAAGACTAAAATGGCTAAAAAAATACAAGATCCGGACTTTTGGTACTCGTTTTTCCTACCCTACGTCAACTGGCACACGAAGACCTCGTACCGTAGATTTGAGGTGCACGGCAAGGAGAATGTCCCCAAGGATGCCGCTGTCATCTTCGGTGTCAACCACAGCAATACCTTGATGGATGCATTGGTGCTGCTAGCATCAAACAATGTGAGAAAAGTGTTCATCGCACGCGGTGACATTTTCAAGAACCCCACCATTTCCAAGCTATTGCATTTCTTCCGAATCCTGCCCATCTTCCGCATCCGCAACGGGGTGGCTGCCGTGCGCCAAAACGACGACTCGCTGAGCAAGGCCGTCGACGTCATCCACGACCAAGTCGACCTCTACCTCTTCCCCGAAGGCATGCACCGCACCAAGCACTCGTTGTTGCGTTTGGGCAAAGGCCTGTTCCACATCGCCGTCGACGCCAACAAGCAGTTCGGCAACGAGAAGCCTGTCTACATCATCCCCACCGCCATCGAATACGGCGACTATTTCCGTTACCGCAGCACCGCGATGATCCATTTCGGCAAGCCCATCAACGTGACCGAGTTCATGAAGACCACCACCGAGGAGAACGAAGCCGTCAACATCAACATCCTCAAGGAGATGCTGCAAGAGGAAATCGCGAAACTGTTCACCTACATCCCTGACGACGAAGACTACGACGCCATCTGGGAAATCGTGAAGATGAAGAACGAGAAACGCGCCGGCGGTCTCTTCAAGAAGATGCTCCGCAACCGTGCCACTGTCGACAAGGTGCTGAAATACAGAGAGGAACAGCCCGAAAAGGCCAAGAACCTCTTCCAAAAGGTGCTCGACTTCGCGAAGGAGCGCGTGAGACAAAAGATCTCCGTCACCTCGACAGCCAAACGCAAGCCTTTCCTCAACTCGCTGTGGAAACTGGCCGTGCTGCTGGTGGGCCTCCCCTATTTTGCGGCCTCGGCCATCGTCAACCTGCCAACATGGCTCATCACCTTGATTATCAGAGGAAAGCTGAAAGACCCCGCCTTCGGCAACACCGTCAGTTTCGGCGTACGTTTTGTGCTTTCACCCCTTCTTTTCGTCATCGGCACCATCGTCATGTTCTGCAACCTGCCATGGATGTGGGCCTTGGGCGGCACCGTGTTGCTGTTTTTCTCCTACCGCGTGTTTGTGGACTATTGTGAATTGGCCCGTCGCTGGATTTCCGATGTGCGTTGGAGTTTGAAGACGAAGCTCCGCAAACAGTACAAAGCATTGAACCTCAACAATTTGTTCTGATGTCACAACGTTGGATCATCCCCGATATTCATGGTTGCGCCAAAACCTTGAAAGTGCTCCTTGAGAACATGCTCAAGGTGACAAAGAACGACGATGTCTATTTTTTGGGCGACTACATCGACCGGGGACCCGACGGAAAAGGCGTCGTCGATTACCTGATGCGTTTGCAAAAAGAAGACTACAAGGTGCATTTCCTCAAGGGCAACCACGAGGACATGTGCGTGAAGGCTTTTGTGGCGGACCAAAAGAAGAAACTCTTCGGCGGCAAGCACCAGGAGCAAAAAGACTGGGAAACCGTGGGCGCCAAGGCCACTTTGGAGAGCTTTGGCGTGAAGCATCCGCGCGAGATTCCGCAACCGTACATCGACTGGATGAATGCCTGCGTGCCTTACATCGAGTTGGAGGATTATATCTTGGTCCACGCCGGCATGAATTTCAGCATCGCCGACCCTTTTGAGGACACAAAAAGCATGATGTGGACCCGCAAGTTCAAGGTTGACTTCAACAAGTCGCACGGCAAGAAGATCATTCACGGGCACATCCCCGTCGACTACAGTTTCATGAACATGGTCATCGAGCAAAACGAGAATTACGATTTCATTGCTTTGGACAACGGCGTTTTCGTGACCGACAGACTTGGCTTGGGCAACCTGACTGCCTTCAACCCCGACACGAAACAAATCGTGGCGCAGTCGAATATGGACATGTAAAGACGTTGCGCGCAACGTCTCTACAGACTAACGTGTTCCTACGACCGCCGCATTCTTGAACTGCTTTACCTTCCCGTCAAAACTAAAGACCTCGGTGACGACGACATAAACGCCGACAGGCACCTTGTTGCCGTTGTTGTCCAAACCGTTCCAAATGGCGCTGCCCTCCTGCCCCACCAGCTCGCCTTTCACCAAGTGGCGGATTAACTGTCCGGCTACATTGAAGATATAGGTGTTCATCGTGTAGCCCGCCTCGTCGAAGTGGTAGTTGATGAAACAGGCGTCGTCGAAGCCGTCGCCATCGGGCGAGAACACGTCGGGGCTGACGGTGATTTCATCGGTGGAAGGCTCGGTGCTTTGCATCATCGAGTTGGGTTGCCCAGGTGTGCCGAAATGCACTCGCTCGGCGGCGGAATGCCAGTTGTCGGTCGCCATCGAGGGCTGGTCGAAGCTGACGCGCTCCAACGCCACGCCTTTCGTGACTTTCAAAAGCGGATAGTGCATCTTTTCGGAGAAATACATGGCATCAACCAGGGTGCCGTCCCTGCCCATCAGGATGGCCGTGCCGCCCGCGTTGGCATAGCTGGGGAACGAAGCCATCTGCACGAAGTTGTCGGTCGGGCAGTCGTATTGCCGGCCCACAATCTCGCTGTCAGTGGAAAGTAAAACGTAGGTTTTAGGCAGAAACAGTCGGCTCTCGCTCGCGATTTCCTTCAAGGTGGTATCGGCGGGATTGGGGAACGTGCCCTCGCGAATCACACCGAGCATCAAGGTGCTGAGGTCGAAGGTCTTGTCGGTGTTGTTGTAAAGCTCCACATAGTCGACGCCCGGGCTGATGGGGTCGAAAAGGATTTCATTAATCAGGATCTCGCCTTCGGCAATGTCGTTGGGAATGCCAAATTGCACCTTCGTGTTGGCTTCGATGGCGTTGCCCACGCAGTTGGTCACGCCATTAATTAACAATGTATAGACCAAACCCTGCTCGAATCCGTGGTCGAAGATGAGGCCCACATAGTTGGGGTCCATCGGGTTGGTTTCCACTTGGTCGGGATGCTCGCTCAGTTCCTCCACGAGATAGTTTTGCGTCGACAAAAGGCTTGCGGCATCCATCTGCTGGTCGAACCAAAGCTGTACAATATAATTGGAAAACAGACTGATACGCTCCACCTTGGGCTGGATGTTGTTCTCACCGTTGACCGAATTAATGCGTCCCGGCGTGCCGCCCGAGGCATCCGTCGAAGCCGTCCAGTTGGAGGCACCCGCGCAGGGATTCAGCGGGTCGATTTGTTCCACCGACCAGCCGCCGTTGGCTTTGTTGGCGTCGTGGTACCACGAGCTGCTGAAGTTGACCCTCGAAACCAACGCGCCCTCCTTGCTATAAAGAAACATCGCCGAGGCCGTGTTGACTACCGAGAAGCTACCGAATCCAATGCAGTCGCCGTATGCGTTCAGTTCCGAAACGGCGTCGTTGTGGCAAAGGATGACATAACCGTGCGGCTCGAGGACGAAGCTGCCGAAAGTGAGGTCATTGGAGCCGATTTGTATCTGCCAGTCTTTCAGGTCGATGCCAAAATCGGTCGTATTGTAAAGCTCCACATATTCCCATTCGGGCAGGCCCACCACAGGGTTGGGGTCGGCCATGATTTCGTTGATGACGATGTCGTATTCCGAGGCCTCGTAAACCGAGAACGTCTTGGTGGTCGGCTCCATCGTGTTGTTCCACAGGTCCTTGACGCCACTCACCGTAATCGTGTAATTAATGCCATTGCCGATTTCGCGCTCCAGCTGCAAAACGACGATGGACAAATTGTCGCCGAAACTGACCGAGGCGGGATGGCCTAAGCCGTTATCGATGGCATAATTCCCTGTATTCAAAGCTGTTATCTCGTCAACAGCCTCATTGAAAGCGAGTTGGAGATGCGTCAGGTCAATCACCTCGCAGGTCAGGAGCTGGGGTGGTTCGTGGTCGACGATGCGTGGGCCGACGTAGACGTCATCGAAATACATCTTTTTGGCGTTGCCCGAGGTGAACTTCGACGAGAACCCGAAATGGCCGCCTTTGCCATGCGTATCGTCAACGCCTTGGGCTTCAGTGACATAAATCCCAGAGTTGTCGTAACACGTCTGGATCATCCAGTTGCCTTCGCGGTCGCAAATCACCTTAACGGCGACTGCAAACGAGGCCGCAATATTGCCCTCCGTGCCGCGACAAATCTGCTGTTGTCCGTCGACATCCTTCCGGAACAAGGTGATGGCATCGGCGCTGCCGCCTTCGCCAAAACGAAGGAAATAGCCATTGCCCACCTGCGATAGGTCGGCATTGTCGGCGCTGAGCCATACATCGGTGAAGTTGTTGCCCGAAGGCGCGAAAGCCTCCCTGATCCAAAACTGCCATTCCATCGTCTCGAACTCGGTGACGGGCAGCGAGAGATAGGCCGTGCCTTCCCCTTCGGCGTTGAGTTGAAGCTGCAAGTTGCTGTTAACGATATACTTATCCGTCGTCCCCAACCAAGTGGGGTTTTGGGTGAAGTCGCCGTCGGCAAAGTCGTCGCTGACTTGGGCGAAGAGCGAAAAGGGCAACAAGAGCAGGAGTAGGAGCGTCTTTTTCATGGCATTGGCGGTTTTGGAGAGGACAAAGATAGGGGTTTTTGTGGATTTCTCCAAAAAAGAGCAGAAAAAGCCGCCATTACTTCACCATGAACAGCCCTGGCGTGATGTCCAGCCAATACAGCACCGTCTCGCCCCAGACGAGGATGAGCACCCACGAGATGGTCATCATGGTGATGCCAAACTTGAAGGCGTCGGTCTGGCTGTACTGGTTGGTGTTGTAAAGCAATGCGGCAGGCTTGCTGTTGAAGGGCAACACATAGCAGTGCTCGATGAGCATGGCCACGGGCAGGCTGAGGCTCATGACGGGGAAGCCGAAACGCGCCTCCACACCCAAGGCGATGGGTACGAAGACCATGGTGCGGATGGTCTTGCTTTGGAAGACCAGGCCCGAGTACATCATCAAGAAGGTGAGGATGACATACAGCACCCAGAACGGCGTGTTGGCGGTGATGCCCATTGCATCGAAAGCAGCATTGACCATGGTGTTGGGCAGGTCGGTAGCATTGAGGCCCGAGCCCAAGGTATAAGCACCCGCCGAGAAGAGCATCAGGTGCCACGGGATGTCGACGTCGTTCCATTTCACCACGCCGATGCCGGGCAACAAGGCCAAGATGGCACCCAACAAGGCGACGATGGTCTCGTCGATGTCGTGGAAGGTGCCTTTGGTGACCCATAAAAACAGTACCAACACGAAGATGCCCACGGCCTTATATTCCTCGGCCTTCATCTTGCCCATGGCCTTAAGCTCTTCCTTCAGGCGCTCCAGGCCGCCTTCGATTTGCGGCACCTGTTCCTCCTTCTTCATCGGGAAGAAGACGTAAATGCCGAGCAGCAGGCCGATGACCAAAATCAGCAAACTCATCGGGCCACAGGAGATGAGCCAGTCGGCATAGCCGAAGTCGCAGCTGCCGACGAAGCCGGCGATAAGGGAGATGGCGAGCAGGTGGGCACCACTACCCGTGTAAAATGCGTTGGCACCGATGTTCACCTGGAAGAGGTTCTGGATGACGAGGTTGCGTCCGAAGTTGTTGCGGTTGCCGTTGGAGGCACCATAGATGGCGCAAACGGTCATGAAGATGGGCAGCATAATGGTGGCTTTCACCGTAGTGGCAGAGATAAAGGCCGACAGCACCAAATTAATGATCAAAAAACTCCAAAGCACACCTTTGGCGCTCTTGCCGAACTTGATGACGAACGCCAAGGCCAGTCGCTTGGCAAATTGTGTCTTAACCAACATACTTGCCAAGACAAAGGAAAGGATATTCAGCCACATCACAGGGTGACCGAGTTGAGCCAAGGCCTCCTTTTGTGTGGTGACGTTACAGAGCACGATACCCAGGATGATGAACAGCGAGGTCAGGTAGTTGGGGATGGCTTCCGTCATCCAGAGGATGAGACCCGCGACGAAGATGGCGAGCATGGCGTAGTTGGTGCGAAGGAAGGCGTCGAAGCCGATGTCGTTGCAACGTTTCAAGGCCTTCTCGGTCAGCATCTCGGTGTTGAGGTTGTCGATGAAACCGATGTGGCAACACCAATAAATCACGACGAAGGCGATGATGGCCAAGGGGCCGCCGAGGCGTGCCATCCAAATCTCAAAGTTGGATTTCTGCATCTTGGGCAGTTTTTCCACTTTGTAGTTGTTCATGTCCAAGGGATCAAATGTGCTCATAGGTAAAAACTAGTAGAGACGTAGCGCGCTACGTCTCTACAATTAACAATTTATTTCCAGTTCTTATAAGGATTCTTCATCAACATGGAGTTGAAGTACTTGGGGTCGCCGGTGACCTCTTCGCCGAGCCAGGCGGGCTTGTCGAAGGGCTCGTTCTCGTCGGCGAGCTCGACTTCAGCCACGATGAGGCCGTCGTTTTCGCCATAGAACTCGTCGACTTCCCAGGTGTGCTTGCCATCGGTGTTCTTGACGAGATAGCGGGTCTTGTCGATGACACCAGGCTCGCAGATTTCGAGGAGTTGTTGCACCTCCTCGACGGGGATTTCCTTCTCCCACTCGAAGCGGGCAGCACCAGAGGCGTTGCCGATGCCCTTAATGGTGATGAAGCCCTTGTCGCCCTTCACACGCACTCGGACGGTGCGCTCGGGCACACTGCTGAGATAGCCTTGGGTGATGCGCGTGGCCTTGAAAGCCTCGGCCTTGAAGTCACCCTTTACCAAAAACTTTTTTTCAATCTCTTGTGCCATAGTCGTTTATTCGTTTGCAAGCGGCTTATCGGACATGCCGATGACGCGCTTGATCGCCTGTAAATAGTTGATGTTTTCGACACCTTCCAAACCACAGTCCTTAATAGTCTTCTTGATGTCCTCGATCTCGGTCGACTCGGAGTTGATGGTCACCACCTTGGCGCCGTTGATGAGCACCTCACCGAATTCGCAGATGGTGTCGTTGACCATATAGCCGAAGCGGCGCTTGTGGACGCGCACGGCGGCCAGGTCGGGGTTGGCCTTCACCATGGCGATGAACTCATCGTAGGTGTAGGTGTCCTTCGTCAGCTTGGGCATTTCGACCATGAAAGCGGGAAACACTTCCTTCTCAAGCACCTCGCGGCTGATGGGGAACTCGCCCTTCATGAGGGGATTCCACTGCTCAAGGCCGTCGACGCTCTGCACGAAGGTCTTGATGTCCATCTTGCCGTCGCGTATCTTGGTGTTGTTGATGTCGTTTTTGCGGGAGATGATGTAGATCTCGTCGCTGAGGCGCTCCCAGACTTTTTCGGGGACGGGCATCGACAGGCGGGCCATGCGTTTGTGGGCCTCGCAGAAGCACTGTCCGAAGGAGCGGAACTCAAATCTCGGCTTCGAAACTTCGCCGATTTTCATTTCTTCTTTTGCCATCGTTTATGATGTTGAATTGTTGATTGTTTAATTGTTTAATTGTTGTTTTTAATGGTAAACGTCATTGCGAGCAGTGCGAAGCAATCCAGGGATTAAACCGTTTCTCTGGATTGCTTCGTCGTTCCTCCTCGCAATGACGGAGCCAAACTTATTCCTGCGGGATGTCATCGCCGGTGGCGGGGTTGGCTGCGCCGGGCGTGGCCTCGGCCAGCTTCCAGTCGCCGCCGTCGGGGGTGCGGGCGTAGGAGCCGTCGACGGCCGAGATGGTCAGGCCCCATTCGCCGGTGGTGCCTCTGGTGAATTCGTCTCTCACCGAGCCATCGGGCATGAAGAGGGTGATGCGGACGGTCTTCTTGGCCGACAAGCCGCTGTTGAAGAACAGGTTCTCGGGTTGCTCAGGATGGTCGATGGCGACATCGGCACTGTAGAGCAACACATAGCCGTGGGCGGGAACGACGACGGTGGCGTCGGCAGTCCAAGTGGCACCGGCGACATAGTCGTCCTTCATGATGGTCATGCCTTCGAGCGAGAGGTCGAGGTTGCCCTTGTTGTAGATCTCGATGAACTTGTCGTTGCCGTTCAACTCGTTGAGGACGATGTTGGTGTAGTCGGGCTGCTCGGGAGTGGGCGGCACGTCGCCACCTTCGAGGCCGAGGACGATATTGGCACCGTCAACATTCACAGCACCTGGAGTAGCGTCGGCATAGTACCAGTTGCCATCGGCGTTGCGGCTGTAGGAAGCGGGAGCTTGGTTGCTGGCGTAGCCGTAGGCTTCGCCATTCAGCTCGATGGCCGTCAGGTTGAAGTCGTCGATAGAGGCACCAGCAGGGGTAAACATCTGGATGCGTACGTTCTTCTTGGCGGAGAGGCCGCTATGGAAGATGAGGGATTCGGGGACATCGGGATGGTTGGCGACGACATCTTCGCTATAGAGCACAAGATAGGCACCAGCATCGATCTTCACCGTGTTGTCGCCAATCCAGTTTTGGGCACCATCCTTCTCAATGTAAACACCATTCAGGTTGATGGCATCGGCACCGGCGTTGTAGATTTCGATGAACTTGTCGTTGCCGTTGAGCTCGTTGAGGCGGAGCACGCTGTAGTCGATGGCGACAGCACCCACTTCATATTCCATCACGGGAGAGGCCGCAGTGACCTCGCCATTCATGGCTTGCACGTAGAAACTCACCTTGGTCCCGTCGGGTTGGGCGGGGATGATGGCGTTATAGAGGTTGCCCTCGGCAGCGGTCATGGCCAGTTCCTTGTTTTCGTCGCCGATGGTATACACCAACTTGGCGGTGAAGTCCTTGAAACTGGTGATGGTGGCCGTCACCGTGACATCATCTGTCGCCTGTACGGCGGTAGGTGCATAAGAAACGTTAGCGATATTGATGCCGGGATATTGCTTGTCCTTGACGCAGGAAGCGAGACCGACCAAAAGGGCTAATGCCACAAACATTATCTTTTTCATATTATTCTCAATTTTAAAAGGTTAGACGATTTGATGAATTAGAAAGCGACTTGGAAACGGGCCAGCAGCATGTGGTAGTTCACACCCGCTTCGCCGTCGGCAGCGGTGACCTTGGTGAAGTCCTTGGTCGGGTTGCCATCGGCGTCGAGGCCGACATTGAGCTTGCCCTTGCCGTTGGCATAGCGATCGTTGTTGACATACTGGTAGTTGAGACCAATCTTCACGTTCTTGGAGAAGTAGAAGTTGAGACCAGCGCCGTAGAGTTCGGCGGAACCGCCATAGATGGCTTGGTCGCCACGGCCTTCGTAGTCGTTCATGTCGAGGAACTCATATTTGGCAACGAGTTCGATGTCGCCCCAGCTGCGACCGGTGCGCACGCGGTTGAACTTGGCGCCGTCGGAGTCGTAGCTTTGCTTGCCACCGAGGAGGAGGCAGGCACCTTCCACGTACCAGCCTTGGAAGTGATAAGGCTCGGTGATGTTGGTCTCAGGCTTCATGTAGGTCCAATCCGACACCCAGGCGCCTTCGAGACGCAGGCCGTTGTAGTGGCCAGCGAGTTCGGCGGTGGCGATGAGGTTGTGGTCGGTGTTCTTGATGTCGTCGGTGTCGATGTATTTCTTGCGGCTGATGTTGGTGGTGTTGCGGCAGCTGAAACGCGTTCCGCTATAGATGCCCATCTCATCGGAGGTCTTGGGGGCATCGTACATCACGGCGCCACCGACATGGATACCCACATTGTCTTCGTTGATGGGGCGTACCACGACCTTACCGACATAGGAAAGGCCTTCGTCCATGCCATAGTCCTTGTTGTTGGTCTCAACATAGTCGCGGGTCTCTTGGCCCTCGATTTCCTGGAAGAGCACGCTGGCGCTACCGAAGAAGTACTTGTTGGTGTACTTGGCGAAGACGCCGAGGTGGCGGCTGGGAGCGAAGGCGTTGATCACCATCGGGCGCTCCATGAACATGAGGTAACGTGAAGAGGTGTTGCGCGACATGGTGAAGTCGGGCTTCATGCTACCGACAGTGAACTGCCAGTTCTTCAAGCCGTTGTAGCGAACCACAGCGTCTTTCAGCTCGAAGGAGCCGTTAGCGAGTTCCATGTCGATCTCACCATACCATTCAGGGGTGATTTGAGCCTTGGCAGCAAAGCGTGCGCGACGAATGCTGGCGCCTGAGCCAATCGGGTCGGCCCATTCCTGGGCGCCGAAATAGTGACCAAAATCGACCTGCACTCTGGCATCGAACCAGAATTTGTAGTCTTTGTCTTTTGACTCGAACACCAAGATGCCGTCGCGACTCGAAGTCTGCAACGACTTGACGTTCACCTTGTTGCCATACTGGTCGACGGCTTGCGCCTTGTCTTCAGTCTGTGCAAAGGCCATTGAGCCCAACAAGAGGGCGGCCATCATTAATACAGTCTTTTTCATAGTGTGAAACATTTTAGTTAAACTTAATTTGAGATAGTTACAAACAGCAAAATTAGAAAAAAAAACAATGCTTCGACAAGCTCATCAAACAATGCAAGAAAAAAAATCGCCATTGTTTCGTTTTCCTTTTCTCAACATGTCTTTTCGCAAAAATGCCTACCTTTGCAGGCATGAAATGGGTTCGTTCCATAGCGTTTTTGATGTTGTTGGCGGCCTTTGCCGCATGTGGCGACAATTCCGCCACGGTAGAGACGCAAAATTTTGCGTCTCTACAAACACGACAATTGCAGGCCATCGACAGCCTGATGTGGCAGCAGCCAGATAGCGCCTTGGCGCAAATCATTGATTATATGGATTGTACAGACGGTGCATGCACCGTCTCTACCGCGCACTATGCCCATCTCCTTTTGGCCGAATTGCTCTATAAAAACGATTATGAACAAACCAACCGCGCCGAATTGCTGCGGGCGGTGGCATATTACGATTCGTTGTGCGCCGAAAATGACGACATCGCGTTTTTGGATGCCCGTGCACATTACATGAATGGTGTGGGATTTTACGAGCGCGACAGTGTGGTGGCGGCCTGCGCCGAATACCTAAAAGCCTTGGAAGTGATGGAAAGCCATTTCGATGAAAAGGAATTGATTGGACATAAGGCGAGGTTTATGGCGATGGTCTATTCACATTTAACAAGTTTGTTTTCAGATCTCTATCTTCAAGAGCAATGTATTTTTTTCGCGAAAGCTGCATTAAAACACTACAGCAAATATGGTGCTCCATCATGGCATCCCTCATGGATATTGACAGAAATTGGGATACAACATGAGATATTAGAAAATCTTGATAGTGCAGAATACTATTTTCAAAAAGCAACTGAAACTTTGAACGACACGAATTGTCTCTCGTACAGGGATATTGCCAGTCTTTGCACATATCTTTCATACAGAAAAGACCATAATCCACAACTTGCATTAGAAAGAATGTATGGAATACTTGCTCAAGCAGAGAACGACAAGGAATATTATTCAAGAAGTTCAACAATTGGAGAAATCTTCTATCTTGAAAAACAATATGATTCAGCATGGGTGTATCTGTGCCGAATTTATGAGAATTCGCAATTTGATGATATTAAAAAGCAAGCAGCGGAAAGGTTGTTGGAAATCTGCAAGACCCAAGGTCGTGATTCCGAAATTCTTGAATATGCCAATTATTTAGCACCCTATGCCAATCAATTGGAGAATCATAGCGCCATGAGATCACAGCTAATAGAATTGTACAATACCTTTCGACAGAAAGCACTTGAACGTCAGTATCAGCAAATCATCATCAAGAACTCACGACGAACCGTAGCATTGTTATTTGGACTACTTATTTTTATGGTTGCCATTGTTGTCTTATTCCATCATAAAGATAAGCGGAGTTTGAGACAACTTAAATCTGAAAGTCTTGGAGAAGTGCAAAACCATTTTGGGGAAAACAGTCTTGAACATTTTTTGGCAGAGCCTCTTTGCCAAGAAATCCTTCATTCCATCGTAGACAAAAACATCAAGCGGTCGGCCACGCCCGCCGATTATCCCGAACTTGTGCTCAACGAAAGCCAGCTCCAACAATTGGCTTTGGTCGTCAACCGCTATTTTGGCTCATTCGAAAGTCAGCTTGAGCAGCGAGGTTTAAAGTCCAATCCCGTTTTGGTCAATCTCTGCCATCTCTATCTGCTCGGCATGGATGAAAAACAAACCGCCATCCTCCTCAATAGGGATTATTCATCCATCAAACGGTATGAAAAGAAACTGAAAAACGCATTCGAAACCCAAGAAAACATGGTTTCATTTTTGAGAAACCACGTTTCAAGTATCTGATAATCTATCTTTTACATCCTGCAACTTTTTGCAACTATTCTTTTTGACATTTTTCGGTTTTTTCGTTATACTTTTGTAGCAACAAAATCAAATAACGTTACAACTATGAAGTATTTAAAAAACCGTCTCATCGTATTGATGCTTATGTTAATGATTCCCAATGCATGGACTTTGGCTGATAATTGTTATCTATCAGACAATCACCATCCCATTCAAATTAAGGCTTCACATGTTCAAGGAGTCCCAAAAGGCTTCACCATCCAAGCCTCTATCAACGGTCATACGCTTACTGTTGCTTTCTCCCAAAACATTGGACAAGTTGAAGTTGAAATCACAACGGTAACTGGCAGCACGGTGGATTGCCTTTCTATCCTCACACCCAATGGTCTGCAAAGCTACATTCCTAACACGGGAGACTACATTGTCACTTTCACCCTTTCCAATGGGGATGAGTATTACGGAGAATTTACGGTCAGCGATTAAGCATGGATCCTTTTGACGGACGGATTATCATCAGTGAGACCAAAGGCTTCAAGCAAGTGGAAGTGGCAAGCCTCTCGCATATCATCTGCGAAGACTACCTTTGCACACTATACATTACTAACGAAGAATCGGTAACCTGCGGCAAAAGCCTACGCTATTTCGAACAAGTCTTGCAGCCTTATCCCTTTGTCCGCATCCACCACAACGCCATCGTGAACCTCAGTCAGGTAGCTAAAGTTCACTTCAATGGCAGGCAACGCCATGTCGTCATGCACGACGGCACGGCGTTGCCCATTTCCGTGCGCAAATGGCCCCGCTTCCGAGACATATTTCGCTCTCATACACTTGCCACCAAAAACGACACACTTACAGCTGAAAGCGGCACACCTACAAGAAAAACCAACACGCACCTAAACCAAGGATATGGTTTACTGTAATTTTGCAGCATCTCTAACGATAGAACAAAAGTAACAACAAAACAAACATCAAAATCAAACACAATGAAAACGGCAAAACTTACCATGATGACCACCTTGATGGCCCTAATGCTCCTCGCTGTGGGATGCAAGAAAGAAAACGAAAACACGGCAGAAAGACAACAAAACAATTCAACTCCTATGCTTCAGTTCAACTCATTTGATGAAGTAATAGATTACCTCGTAGATGAGAAAAAAAACAAAAGCAACAAAGACGGCTTTGTTTCCTATGCTGAATACATGGAAAAAGAATACAAGGACTTGGATCCTGAAAACTTTTTTAAAACAAAAGAGGAGATGATACAGTATGCTTTAGAACATCATGACAAGTATCAACTTATTTTATGTGAAGACGGAGAATACATTTTCGAAACAAGATTGTATAATCATGATTACAAATATGTTGCAAATAAAGATGGAATGTTTCAGGTTAAAAATAAGGTATATAAAATAATCGAAGGAGGCTTGGTGTATACTTTGGAATCACATATCCAAGAGCTGACAGACTATGTTGACAACGGATTTAGAAATAATGATGATGTTTTCTCTTTTGTAATATTTGACGATAGCGTAAACACGGACAAAAACAATTGCTTATACTGTTCAAATATGCACAATTGGACTAAAATTAATGAAGATAATAAACTGTATTTTGAAATAAAACTATATTTATCAAATAACAACACCAGAGTTACATATAAACATTATGCAAAACCTTATCATCATAATTTCTTAGGTTGGTTCGGCTGTCTTCGTACAATTACATGCTCGTATAATAATCAAGTAGTTTATAAAGATGCAGCAGGAGATTGGCCACGTATAGGAGGAAACCAATGGATACCGCAATACCCATATCGATGGGATTTTCAAGAATCATGGACTAGCACTAGCGGTTTTGAAACTGTTAAATATGAATACGACTTTATACATTCTTGGATGTGGGAATATGAACATCCCAATACAGGAGGATTTGGGTTTAATGTTTTAGACGCAAGGGCTTCAACTCTTGATGTTGGTGAAATACACGTATATTGCCCAAAACAATATGAAATTGGCTAATCAACACTATTTACATAAGTAACTGTTCAGAATTAAACTGCATAATGCTTTGACACGGGACTATTAGACGCGGGACAAACCTATTGTCTCGTGTCTCGCGTCCCGAAGTCTCGTGTCTATTATGTAAGCTCATCTACTTACAATATTCCATTCATTATTGGAGTTATTAGAATAAATCAAAATACGACGTAAATGTTTAGGAAGTCGATAATACTATTGGTTTCGCTTTTTTATTGCTATTCGCTCTTTCCTCAAAACAGTCAAGACGACCTTATGCCTTGGAACATAGAGATTCATTATAGGAAGCAACACGAAGGCAACCTTGATGCCAATTATCATTGTCTCGGCTTTGGGATGAACTATTCCCTTTCCAAATGGATTGATGCGGGCTTCTTCGTGAATAGCGGGACATACAAATACCAAATGACCGTCTCTTCCAACAACATCATACTATTTGATGGAGATAGCCGCGACTTCTTTTGGAAATATGGTTTCAATACCAAATTGCATCCGCTATCTTTGCTATTCCCAAACTTTACGAGCATCGATGTCTATTTTGACGGATACCTTGGAGCTTTTTCCTATACTTCAGATTATTGGCCAAAAACAAACAAGTTCCTCTATGGCGCAGGTGTGGGTATTGCCTTGTATCCGACAAGACACTTCGGTTTGTTTTACGAAAGGGCATACGACAATGTAAACAAAATCACGATTAACCAAAGCAATAAGGTAAAACCTATGAACCGTTTCGGCATCAACGTCCGTTTCGGCGGGCCGAAGAAATGGAGGAAATAATGATTTTGCAATAAAACACCACGCCAAGCGTTAAGGCGATAGAATCAAAGTCCAACAATAATTAATCAATGAAAAAACTGGTTTTATTGGCCGCGTTGTTGCTGCCTGTTATGGCTTACGCACAAAGAGACATCCCTTTCACCTCATCAAAGCCCTTTAACAAGGGCAATTTCAAAATCGATGCGAGCTATTCGCAATTGATGCAGAAAATCCCTTATTCTGGCTATCCCGACTTTCGAGTTGGAATAGGCTATGGCATTACTAATTGGTGCGTGGTAGGGGTCTTCGGCAGTTTCGGCACCCATGAAAGCCTGATGAAAATAGGAGGTGGAACTATGTACAATGGCACAGATACCATTTATGAACCACTTCTTTTTGATGGTAAAATGATTGAGCGCTACTATCATTATGGCATTGATGCAGAGTTGCATCCTCTGACCCTTTTGTTGCCGAATTTTTATTTCGTCGATGTGTATTGTCGTGGCGAATTGGGCATGAGAACCGTAACGGAGCAGTATAAGCTTGATTACGATGGTCCTTCAGCCGAGCCTGTCCGCAACAGCTTTCTTTACGGTGGTAGCGTTGGCTTAGCCATCAATCCATCGAAGTATTTCGGTATCTTTTATGAATTGACATTTGACAACCTAAATAAGGAATACAAACCCAAAATAGGCGAAATAAAGACCAAAGCCATCCACCGCTTCGGCCTCAATGTTCGATTCCCCGGGCCGAAGAAATGGCAAAAATAATCGGTTTGTAAGGCTGTCACACCGCCCCTCGACAGGCTCAGGAACCATGGCAGCCGCCACAACGAAAAACGGTTTCGGCGGCTGCCGCAATGCGACAGCCCTACAAGCCATACAATAAAAACAACAGCACCCTCGTTATCACACGCAATCAAATCAACGACAAACCAAGAATAAAATTTACAAACCATGAGAAAAAACGCTTTCTTTTTGGCTTTTATGCTGCTGTGCTCTTGCGTCTTCGCCCAAGAAAACCTTCCCAGAGACGCAAAGCCATCCTACATCAAAGGCCAAATGACCGTGACCGCGTCCTACAGCAAAAGCATCCTTGACCCGTTTAAGATCATGGAAGACAATTTTGTCGCCTCAACCATGACCATGAGAGGTGGCAATGTTCAAGTCTTGTATGGCATTAATGATTGGATTGAATGTGGACTGGATTTGGATGTTTGCTACAAATCCATTTTCCGAGAGAAAATGTGCCCCGATATAGACTTTCATCATCCCACATACCAATGCTACCTTGGAGAAACGGCAAAAGTACATATTCTTTCTGCATTTTGGCCCAAGTTTTCAGTCATCGACCCTTACATTTCCGGCCTTGTGGGAGCATTGACCACCTTTTCGCCCAAAAAATGGCCCGAACCTCAGTTTAGCCTATATGCGCAAATTGGTGCTGGCGTTCGTGTCAATCCGTTTCGTCACCTCGGCCTGTTCTTTGAATATGGATTCACTACGAAAAAAACTCCTTATTCTCTGCTCGGCATCAACGTCCGCTTCGGCGGGCCGAAGAAATGGCAAAAATAATCGGTTTGTAGGGCTGTCACTTCGCCCCTCGACAGGCTCAGGAACCATGGCAGCCGCCACAACAAAAAACGGTTTCGGCGGCGGCTGCCGTGGTACGACAGCCCTACAAACGTGAAAATAATTGCGGCTGCCGTGGTACGACAGCCCTACAAACCAGACAATAAAAACAACAGCACCCTCGTTATCACACCGCAATCAAAACAACGACAAACCAGGAATAAAATTTACAAACCATGAGAAAAAGCGCTTTCTTTTTGGCTTTTATGCTGCTGACGAGCTTTGGCTTTGCGCAAGAAAACCTTCCCAGAGACCCAAAGCCTTTCAACAAAGGCAATGTTAAAATAGACCTTGGCTATTCAAGGATGATGAGAAACAGGCTTTCTAATGGTTATCCCGAACTGCGTATTGACGCAGGTTACGGCATTACCAATTGGTGTGTGGTGGGTGTGTTTGGTAGTTATGGCGCACAAAATGAACGTTTTTCGATTAGTGGTGGATATGACACGATTTCCAACACGACTATTGCTCATTTTGAAGGGTATTTGACCACACGCTACTATCGCTACGGCATTAACGTGGAGCTGCATCCTTTGGCTCTCTTGCTACCCGATTTTTATTTCGTTGATGTGTATTGTCGCGGTGAGTTGGGTATTAGGACGGTATCATATCATTTTGAACCTGAATACAGCAATCCCTATTTCAAGCCCATCCAAAGCAATTTCCTTTATGGAGGGGACTTTGGCGTGGCCATAAATCCGTTGAGGTACTTCGGTTTGTTCTACGAACTGTGCTACGACAACTTCAATTATCAATTGACTAATCTTCAAACGGGAGATAAAAAACCAAAAGCCTTCCACCGCTTCGGCCTCAATGTTCGATTCCCTGGGCCGAAGAAATGGCAAAAATAATGGATTTGTAGGGCTGTCACACCGTCCTTCAACAAGCTCAGGAACCATGGCAGCCGCCACAACGAAAAACGGTTTCGGCAGCGGCTGCCGCAATGCGACAGCCCTACAACCGTGAAAATAATTGCGGCTGCCGTGGTACGACAGCCCTACAGACAATAAATACAACATTTATATATGAAAAAAACCACCATTTTATTCCTTTTTGCCGCGCTCGCCCTCAGTGGCTGCCGCAAGGAAATCAAGAATTACGAATACCCCGATTTCGATCCCCAACCCACGCTGAACGCCGTGCTTCAGCATGGCGAGCCCGTGTGGGCGCAGGTCACCTTGGCCCAATGTCTCGACTCGGTGCACCCTGCGCCTTGCACCGATGCCGAAGTGCTGCTTTATGTGGACGGACAGTTTGCCGAAAGGCTGCACCACGAAGGCGACGGCCTTTACGTTGGCGAAACCACCGCCGAGGCCTTGCACGAATACGCCTGCAAGGTCATCATCCCCGGTTTCGACACACTCTTTGCCCAAACCGAGATGCCAGAGAAGCCCGTGGTGACCAACGTGGAAATCATGGAAAACGCCACCGTCGACGACGAGGGCAATCCCTGTCCCGCCTTCATGATTACCTTCAGGACCGACCCCAACCAAAACCTGTATTATGCTTCCAACATCTACGCGGCTTTTTTCAACGAATACTATGATATTGAGACACATGCCTACATGGGCCATTCATCCGAGTCAGGCACCATGACCGCATCAATCAACACCGACGACCCCGTGCTGCTCAACGAAGGCTCCGACCGCTTGCTGTTCAGCAATGAAATCATCACCGACACCACTTATACCTTGAAGGTGAACGCCTGGTTCAGCAGCCACGGTTGGGGCGGCCAACACTCGGGCGGCGTCATGGAACGTTGGGGCGAGGTGGTGGTCCGTTTGCACGGCCTCTCCGAGTCGGGCTACCGTTACCTGAAAAGCAAAAAAGAAGCCTACGAAGAGCTGGATGCCTACACCAACCTTTTCCTTGGCACTATTACCCCCACTAACCTTTATGGCAACGTGGAAAACGGCCGTGGCGTGTTTGCCGCCATCGCCCCCATGACCTGCGACACCATCTTCATCAACCCCGGAAACCGAAACTAAGCCATGAAAAGAATATTTTTGATAATCAGCCTTTTGGCTTCTCTCTTTGCCCAAGCCCAGCAAACCCATCTCTCCGGTTTCGTCAGCGACGCCAACGACGGCGAACGCATCATCGGGGCCAATGTCTTCCTGCAAGACCACACCAAAGGCGTGGCCACCGACCAAAAAGGTTATTTCAACCTGGCCGTCGAATTGCCTGCCACGCTTTGCATTTCGTGCATAGGCTATGAAGAAAAGTGCATCAAGGTGGACCATGCCGACCAACCTTTGCAAATCCATTTGAAACCTTTGATGGAGACCCTTCAATCCGTTGAAGTCAATGCCTCTCGCATTGAGCGAAGAGCAAATTTCAACACCTTGACCCTCAACGCCAAGAGCATCGACCAGCTGCCCACCCTCGGCAGCCGTCCCGACATCATCAAGGCGGCACAGCAGTTGCCCGGCATCGAGGCGGCCACCGAAGCCTCCAGCCTGATGATCGTGCGTGGCGGCAATCCCGGAGAAAACCTTTATATGCTTGACAACGTGCCGCTCATCTACGTCAACCACTTGGGCGGCTTCATGTCGGTGTTCAACTCCGAGATGATCAACACCATGGACATCTACAAAGGCGGCTTCCCTGCCCGCTATGGCGGCAAGCTGTCGTCCATCGTCGACCTCACTGCCAAGAAAGGCGACCCCACCAAGCTGAAAGGCTCGCTCAGCGCAGGTCTCACCGACTTGGCCTTTGCTGTGGAAGGTCCTGGCGGGCTGAAGAACTCCAGCTTCATCGTCACCGGCCGCAAGACCCTCACCGAGGCACTGCTTTACATCATAAGCCAAATCAGCAAGGAGACAGGTGCCCAAGACTACAACATGGCATACGGCTTCCACGACATCAACGCCAAATACACCTGGGCGCCCGATGCCAAAAACAGCTTCGCTTTCAACATCTACGAAGGCGACGACTACATGCGCATCTGGAAAAACAAGAAGGAGAACGGCGACACCGAGCGCAACAGCATCGGCAACGTCTGGGGCAACCTGCTCGTCTCGGGACAATGGAACAGCGCCCTCAGCTCACGGCTTTTCATGGCTAACACGCTGTCGTTCACGCAATACCGCCTGAAGAACAACATGAAGGCCTTTTTGGAAAATTCCATCGATACGGCGGATTTCTTCATCAAGACCTCATCAAGAGTCAGCGACGTCTCGCTCCGTTCCGACTGGAAACTCTTTGTCGGCAATGCCTACACCTTGGAATATGGCCTGCAAAGCTCCTATCTCAACTATCGCCCCAACCACTTCATCAGCAGTTTCTCAGAGAGCCTTCTGCCCGACGTTTCGAGCGTGTTCGACAATTCGCTGTATCTGGACAACAAACTGAAGCTCGGCAAGTGGCTTAACGGTTCCATCGGGTTGAGAGCCAACGCTTTCGTCAATGGAAACTACCGCCATTTCGCCCTTGAGCCGAGACTGAACCTCAGCTTCAACATTGGGCAAAGCACCTTCAACATGACCGCCATGCGCGTCACCCAAAACGCCCACCTGATGATGACCCCAGGCTCCATCATGAATAACGAGGTGTGGATTCCCGCCGACGCCCGCATCAAGCCCGCCACCTCCGACCAGGCCTCTGTGGGCTGGCAGCGCGGTTTTTGGCAAGACCATGTCAGCGTGGAAGTGGATGCCTACTACAAGCTGCTCCGCGACTTAGCCACCTATCGCGAGGGCTACAGCACCCTCCTCGGCGACTCCGACTGGCGCAGCAAGGTGGAAGCAGGCGGCAAAGGCAAGTCGTATGGCGTGGAGATGATGACCCGTTTCAACTTCAACCGCTTGGACGGCTATGTGGGATACACTTGGTCGCACACCACGCGGCAATTCGACCACATCAACAACGGAAAGGAATATGTGTTTGAATATGACCGCCCGCATTCCATCAATATCAATGTGAACTATCAACTGACGGAGCGTTGGTCGTTGAGTGCCTTGTGGACCTATCAGACGGGATTGCCTTACACACCCGTCATCGGGGTGCAGAACACGCCTGTCATCACGCCCGA
>Ga0247608_10000609_pt1 | contig 55836 bp, 49 predicted proteins | sample 176DNAGHGlowgp2_FD_193490 | JGI IMG/M metagenome (GOLD analysis project Ga0247608, IMG submission 193490) | Sheep rumen microbial communities from Palmerston North, Manawatu-Wanganui, New Zealand - 1766 DNA GHGlow gp2 | ecosystem: Host-associated > Mammals > Digestive system > Stomach > Rumen ... | reverse complement strand
AAATCCATTATCAGCCAAATTATTCATCCATTCTTTAAAATTATCAAATGCTATAGAAACATTTTTCTTCATTGATGGTGGAATTTTGTAAAATATATTTTCAGCAAATCTACCAGTAGTGAGAAATTCCTCTATAAGTTCATGAGTTCTAGATCCTATAGTGGTAGCTTTATTCTTTTCAAAGAAATATTTTTGTTTTCCTAACTTAGCTGCCCAAGCTATTAAAAATTCTTTATTAACACATTGATTCAATATATGTGTAGCTCTAGGAACACCAATACCTTTATAATCATAATAATCAAAATGTTTATCTCTATAAGCTTCATCTATATTATCAAGCAAAAATAAATCAGTTAAAGACCCTGGTACCTCTATTGTAGGGTATATATCTATATTAGTAAAATCTTTTAATTCTGGAGATTCTATTCCTTTAATTTCTTTAATAATATTTTTCATAATTTACTTCTCCTCCTAAATATAATTATAAAAAAGTTTCGTAGATAATAAAAAATAAACCCGAAGGTTTATTTTTCCTCAGCTGCGGAGTTCCACTAGTCCGCTCTTATAGTGGCTTCTGGTCATCGTGCCGGGGTTGAATCTTGATCTGGCCATCATCAAAATTCTTTTTTGTTTGGAGCTGAGTACCCCATAATTTTAATTATTATTTATTAATTATTATATAATATCGTTATACGATATATTAATAATATAAGATTTCTTATATTATTACATATATATTATATAATTGAAAATATAGACTTTTACAAATATAAAGGAGTAGCTATATTAGCTACTCCTCCTCTTCATCTTCAAATTCTTCATGAATATCATCATAGTCTTCTTCTAGATTAAAATCAAATTCCATAATATCATTTATTTTATTCATAGTAATAATTCTAAAATATCCTTCATGAATATTTGATAATAATTCTAGAGTATTAGTTACAATATAAATATTATTATCTTTGGTTAAAATAATATTCTTTAAATTAAATGATTTATCATATCTAATACAAATATTATACCCATTCAAATTAAATATAGATGGGCAAAATCTAAATAAAAAATTTGCAGCTGTCTTATTATCTAATTCAAACTCTAAATCTAATTTTTCTACTTTATCCTCTAATACTCCTTCTTGATTAATAGAAGGATCGGTTTTTAAATATTTATCAACTTCAAATGTTACTTTAAAAGTAGAGTTTATTTTCATATTTATACCTCATCATCATCTGGAACCCATCTTCCATGGTCTCTTCCCCATTGTTTAATATATTCTTTAACTTTTTCAAATTCTAGAATTTTACCCCTATCATGCTCTTGTTCTTGCAATTGTTCTTTTCTGCTATTATGAGTAATATGAATATATACTGAAAAAGCTCTCCAATCTTCTACTTCTTTAGGTTCAGTTTTAAAATAATATCTATATATTCTTCTATATGCCCTAAATGCTCTATCGTAATCTGGATTATCTTGTCCCTCAACATATCTTTCATTAATTTTATTTACAAATCTAAAATATTCCTCAACCTTTTTAGGATGCATATTTTGTTTTCTAATATCATCGTTAAGTCTAGCAGTATTTTGAATAAAGAATCTATAAGGCAATCTATTAGGTCCTGGAACTATAGTCCACATATATTCAGTATCTACTCTAATATATTGAAGATTTTGTCTTTCAATTCCATAAGATCTACCTCTAGAATATTCTGGTTTGCTTGTAGGAACACCAATAATTTCTACTTCTATATCATGAACCTTGGTTATTGTAATTAATTCATCATATATTCTATTATATAATTCTCTATCAGAAACTTTAAGTAAAGCCCTCTCATCATCTAATCTATAAGTAACAACTAATTTATTTTTAGTTGTATCAAAAAACATACTAACTGATAATGAATTATAAGCATATTTGGTTGGTTTTAAAATTGGTCTATAAGTAGCTGTATAAACATTCCTCAATGCATTAATAATTTTCTTTACAGTATCACTACCAATTTCTGGCAAATACTTATAATAATTTATATCATTTATGGTATATTCTAATCTTCTCATTATATAACCTCCTAACACAAGTTAAAACTATTATTGTAAAGTTGTTCTATATAAAATATACAAAAAATAAAACCGAGATGGATTTCTCCATCTCGGTATATTTATACGGTTTCTTCATATAATTTAATATTAGAATCTACTGTAAAATATATATTTTCTTTGCTTTTTGAACTTGATCCAATTTTAGCAATAATTACAGGATCAAAATAAATCATTTGAGCTTCACCGTTAGCAATAAATTTGCCATCATCAAACTTATCAGATTTAACTATATATTTAGTTTCTGATCTTTTATCCTTTGTAATGGTAATTTTGCCCACTATACTATTATTATTAATATCATGAATAAATATAATAATATTATCTTTTAATTTAGTAACGAATTGTGTACCCATAGCCTTGGATGCCTTAAGAATTTTTAAATTACTATCTGATTGCATTTGAATCCTCCTCCCTTACGTTTAACTTTTATTCATATAATTATAGGTATAATTTATAACACTTGTTCAACAATAAAAACCATACCTAATTCCTTATTTATTTTTTCTAAATAATCTCTATGACAATATAAATCTTCTTCTATTTCACCTTTAGATCTAAATATTTTTGCTTTAGACTCGTCATCAATCCACAAAAGAGGATCAGTATTATAAATATATCTTTTTATATTATCTTTTGATAATGTATATACTCTTAAATTTTCCATAATTAACCATCCGTATCTATAATAATTATTATAAAGTTCAAAATCTTATAATTCTACCATTATAATGGTAATTTTGAGTAATAATAAATTATTACTGATAACTATATAATAATAGTTAATTATAGACAATTTTGCTGCCTTCCATTGCCTTATTAACTATGCAATCCTCATTTATTTCATGTCCAAGATAGGAGATAGACTAACAAAGTCTATCTCCTTTCACGTTACTACAATTTAAAGTATATGAGCTTCCCAATCGCACGCGAACAAATCATCATTATTAACACAATGATTATTGATAATTATATCTTTTTCGATAATAGTGTCGTCATTAACGATACAATATACATAATATAATCCTAATTTTATATCACCATTCTTAACTTTCTCACTAATTTCCCCAATAGAAAGTTCATTAATATCATCAGGTGATATGAGATTCATATTGTTAGTATACAATCCATATTTTATAAAATATCCAGGAGCCCAACTTTCTCTTCTATAATAATATTTACCAATATATTCAAAATATGACGAATATTTATTGTATGGTTTATAAACATTTGTTAATATTCTATTTACAACTTCTGCAAAATTGAGATGATTAATAACATATACCACTTTATTCTACCCCCTAATATTCAAATATCATTTTCTCAAACTCTGTTTTTATATCTTCATCTATCATAAATATATTATTTATATTATCTTTATTTTTTGCTTTAATAATAAGATATTCTTTATTAATATTATTAAATTTACAAAATTCAGAAAATATCTGTAAATATTGATCAGAATCTTTTAAAAATGTATTATTTAATTTATCTATTGTAATGCCTTTGGATTTTTTCCTATTAAATTTTTTACCAAGATCAAATGTAGATAATATGGTATATTTATTTTCTCCATTTACAACTATGAATTCTATTGCATACGTGGTGGATTTCTTTATTTGAACCACTGCGGCTATACTATCTATTTTTTCAACCATAATAACTTTCGACAGATTATCCATTTCCCTACCAGATATTGATGCCATAGAAAGCTCATAATTATTAATATTACCATCAAATAAATAATTATCTATATATTTAATGGAACAAAATACATCAGATGACATATAAAATCTTGTTGGATCATTACTATTATCTATATTTTTACACATAATAGAAAATTTATAATATTCTTCTTCATTATTATAATCAAATATAAAATCTGTAATATATGTTGGAAAAGAATCAACAATAATATCTGCACAAATTCTAAAACTAGAAAAATTATTATCTACATGAAATGGTGAACTTTTTATCATTTCGTCCTCTATTTCTTCTTCTGATAAATAACTAGTGTAAAGTACACATGTGTCTCCAGATTTAGTTTGAGCTATGAAAAATAAAGTCGAAACATTTAATATTTTTGGCGAAATATTATAAGGAACCGAATTCATAGAAAATGGTGTAGCTGAAACAATAATTTTATCATTTGTGATCTGGTTTGAATTGGTATAATTATCATCATCTGGTGACGATGCATAAGATCCATTGTTTTCTATTACTGTAGAGATAAAATTTAACCTTTTCATTTATGCCTCCTTGTCTGATTCTTCTAATTCTTCTGGTGGTAAATCAAATATAAAATAAGGGTCCTTCAAATTGGTCTTTTCAATTAGTGATAAATTTACCCTCAAAGCAGAAACTCTTTGTTTATCATTAAATACTACGGCATATATATCATCACCATCTTCTACAATACCAATGAGATTTCTTTTATAATCTGAATATTTATCTATAAAATCTGAATATGGAATTGACTTTTTAAGCTCCAAATCATCTTCTGTAACTATATCGTATATAAATCTCCAAAAAGTTGGACCACAATTCATTTCATACATTGTAGAATAATAAAAACAATCTTGATCCTCTTCTTTATATTTAGAACTATTTACTAGTTTTACAGACTCTACCTTTTCAAATCTCATTGTCATCATTTTATCAGACACAAATAAAAATTCTTTCTCTATTTTATTATATGGGTTTAAAAAATCTTCCATATATAATGATAATATTATAAACATATATCTTGGAATATAAATATCCATGTGCTCATACACAACGGCATTATTCTTTGTATTCATTTGTTTATATCCATTAATTTTATAATTCATATTATCATCGTAATTATTCTCATAATTAAAATCACCCATATAGAATTTATCATTAGAAAAACCCTTCATCATTGCTTTAAAAGCAGACATCTTTTCTGGATTCTTTTTTAAATTATCTATATATATACTTTTTGATTCTATATATGATTTATCCAATTCATCTTCAGATAATAATCTAGCTTCAAAATAAATATAATCATCGGATATAGTTTCATCGAATCTAAATAATATTTTATATGAATCTGGATAATTCTCATCTTTTTGAATAGCCAAAGGTAATATTTTATTTGCCATAAATATCTTTTCGATAATTACGTTTCTTGTATCTCCAGCCAATGACATATGTATCATATACTTCTTCTCTCCTTTTAAGAATTATTTCTTACTTCTGTAATAATAAAACTGTTAGATATACCATTATTAGCGGTAGCTGTTACAGTAATATTAGAACATGCTTTCTTAATCTTTAATGCAATATATGTAGTATTATCTATAATCTCTACAGAATCATCTTCATTACCTTCAATAGTATAACTTATATTGTATAGATCCGGATATTCATACCAATAATCAGGATCTACAATAATTTTAATATTAACAACATCCCCAGGTTTTACATATTCCCAATCAGGAACATCTCTAAATGCTATAGACTTTATTCCTTCCTCACCAACTAATACATTACATGTATGAACTTCACCACTAATAGGATCAGTTATAGTAATTTGTGATGTACCTGGATCTTTGGCTTTTACCATTATTCTATTTGAAGCATAATGATCTATAGTTTTATAAGATTCGGTATCTATTATGGTAACAACATCTTCGTTACTATTGGTCAATGTTTCCATTACACTTAATACACCCTCTTCATTTACACCAGCAATAATTACATCTGGTACAACACTTTTATTTTGAGGGTAAAAAATAACATCTAATTCTGTTATGGTTCTAACTGATCCGGTTATAAATTCAGGATCTAAATCAATATAATTTTTTGATAATTCTGCAGACTCCAATAACGTGTCTACATTCACTTCTATATGCTTTTTAATATTAGGATTATCTTGAGAATGAATCTCTACAATATTAGGATGACCACAATCGTAGCATAATCCTTTTATTCTAACTTTATTTTCCGTAATATCTTCTACATAAATAGCAAAATCATCATATTTATTTACCACTCTACTAAATATATTCTTATTAGTAGCATTTTCGGGTAACACTTTTACATCTAAAACAAATTCATCTGGTTCTAAACCATTTGTAGAAAGATTTAAAATATCACCAGGAAGATTAGTAACCACTATAGATTCTACAGGAACATATGTATCTATAACCTGTATATTACATATTCCTTCGACACCATTAGCAGACCTAGCTGTAATTACAACTGGGCCTTCTCCGATACCTGTAACCTTTCCATTTTTATCTACCGTAGCCAACGATTCATCAGATGAACTCCAAGTTACTTTTTTATCTGTAGCATTTGTTGGCAATATTATAGGTTCCAATTTATATGTTTCACCTATAGGAAGAGTAATAGATGATGGATCAAATTCTATAGATCTAACTGTTACTCTAGCATCTACTATACATCTTCCCCAAACATCTGTATTTATGGCATATATTTTTACTTTGCCAGATCCTATACTAGTAACTAAACCATTTTCATCTACAGTAGCCAAAGATTCATCAGAAGATCTCCATGTAATCTCTTTGAAAGGCGTTAATGGTGGTTTTATCTCAGCTTCAAGTTGCAAAGTTTCCCCATCATACATTGTGGCTTTCTTTGGTGTAACTATAACTTGTCTGGGTGTAATTCCTTGAGAACCATATATTCTTCTTTCGTGAATTATTCTTGATCTAAGTTCACATACTTCTTTTAATGTAAGAATATCTCTTCTATACATATCTGCTAATGGATCTGGATATCCACCATCGGCATCTATAGTAATATCTTCACCTTCATTTCTTGCAAACTTGCCATCTAAATTTATATATACAAATGGATGATCCTCTGGGTCCATACCATTATAATCTCTTTCACCATCTGGATCATATCTATCTAATACTACAGCTTGAACTTCATAATCTAGGAGAAATCTTACAGTATTATCTGGATAAAATTCAGCAATAATACCATTTCCTGGTTCTGAAGAATCACAACTCAAAACAACACCATTTAGATGTATAAAAGGAGTTTCAAAGTATTGATCTATTAAATATAAACCAATATATTCTTCGATCTGTTTTGGATATTTTAATACATTATCTTGATATGTTCTTGAGTCTCCTACAAGCATTATTGTATAATCTACAGATAAGAATATAGCTCTAAAAGGTTCACTAAGATCACATCTTAGAACGATAAATTCTGCTTCATGTATATTTATATCTTCATCTGTCGTTGTAGGATCATCGTATCTATCAGGAGCCATTTCATCAAAGATACGATCTGATTCTGGTAAATATCTATTCTTGTATCTCAAAGTAACAGTTCTACCCAATAAATCTGCATCTTGTGCTGGATATATACTACCAGATATATTTTTATCATAAGGCTGCTCAAGATTAGTGTGATGAGTAATCTTATGTAGCAGCCTATCAGTTCTTCTGGATACCATAATACATTATCCTCCTTATATAATAAGCGAATATTCGCATTATTAATAAGTGATTTTTATATATTCTTAAGTAAATTTTAGAGATCTAAAAAAGACATCGTAATCGCATTTTAATTTCTTTTTATGAATAATTTCTCTAATTAAATAAGAATTATCATCATTGATATTTTTATATACAATAATATCTATATCGTCACCTTTAGCTAATTTAGGAAATCCGGTCATAATAGGAATATAATAAGGATTACCATTATATCCAATTAATTTATAAAACATACATCCATTCTCTGCTTTGATAGAAGCATATTTTTCAAAACTTTCATCACTAATTCTAGCATTTTCGATTTTAGCAAGAATATTATTATTAATATCAATTGTATTTAGAGTAGATTCGCACAAAGAAATATCAACTTTACTTTTACGATAATTTAGTTTATATCTATCAGATATAATTTCATTATCTTCTTCAGTAAACCCAAATGTAACTTCTGGATCAATTTCTTTGGCGAATACTCTATATATTACGGTATCAAATAATATTATAAATATATATCCTCTAGATACTACAACTCTACAATCTTTATCTTTTACAGTATTACCAATTATAGCGGATATATACTTATTGATTATATCAGTTATAGGACTTTCTATATAATCCATTATTCAATCCTTTCTCTCAATTGTTTTGCAATTTCTGGAATATTAAATTGTAATGGTGTAATGATACCATTATATTGATCAAACGTTAATGGATTTACAATACTACCATTAGATGTCGGCAATAATGGTGCTTCTATTCTATCACCATAACTATTTAAAGCTTGAATATAACTCATATTACAAAACATCTTATTTGCAAAATATTCATTAGCATCTTCTAATAACTCATTAAATCCTGCAAGATGGAACCATCTCTTACAAAATTCAATTTCATTATCAGTAACCATATTTTCAATAAACTCACCACTACGAGAATACTTCTGAGCATCTTCTTCTGACTTACAATATTGATTCTCATTCTCATATACTTTCTCAGGTATTTCTATTTTTCCTATCTGAGTATTAGGAGCAATTGAAAATTCTAGTGTAATAGATGGATATAGAGACTTATATTTTCGAGCATTTTATACTATTTTATTAGTAGTTAGTATAAAACAAGCTTAAGTATTACTTAAGAATAGACTATATCATCACCCACTTATTTCAGTTGGGGTGGATCTCCACTTCGGGATAGTATATAATTACTACTTATTATATACTATCCCTACTCCCTTGCGGGATAGTCGTTGAACGTTAAAAAATATATTGAGATACGATTTCTGGATAATATTTCTTTGTATACACTTTTCTCAAAGTTTCTACATATCTTTCAGATGGTTCAAATCCGCAAGCAATTAAAGCTCTTCTACATTGATCAGTTATATACATATTAGGCGGTTTAGGATTATCTTGGAAAAATTTACAGAAATTATGTATATCTTGTTCTGTAAATTGTCTAAAAGGTTTTTGATAAAAATCATATCCTTCTGATAAATGAACCCAAACTTCTTTCTTTCTAATATCATCAACGATATGAGAAGTTACATTTCCACCAACCATTTCTGCTATTTCTTTACTTGTATATGTATATTTATTTGAATCTAATGCTAAAAATTCAATAATTTGCTTAGCTTCAGATTCAGTTATAATTCTATTAGCTTTATTTAATCCTGTTCTATAAGCATGTTTCATATTATCAACATGAGACATCCATTCTATATTTCCTTTTTCTGAATTATTATAACTAATATAATTATTTTTACCGTTACCATCTTTATGATTAATGTCTAAATTATTATAAATATTACCTAAATTAGGATAAAAAGAAGACATTATTAATCTATGTAGCATAAAAGGAGTAGATCCTTTATTTGTTCTTAATGAAACTGAGCAATATTTACTATTTTCCCATATTGCTATTCTTCTTTGCTTTTTATTATCGTATACTTTTCCATAATTACTAATTATATATCTATTTTCTTCTATTCCGGGAACTGATAATTCAGTTATTGGGACAAATATTTCGTCAAAATATATTTCTCCCCAATATTCTTGTAATATATAATCTGGTAATTGTTGATTTCTATATTGATTAATAATAATCACATCCTTTCAATTATTATTAATCGTTCTCAATATAATTAATTTTCGCTGCTGATTAGACATTGTTAATAGTACTTAGGACTTTTATTGCATCTATATCCATTTTGTAACCTATAATAAAAGCTTTTATTTCACCTTATACCATCTTGTAACTTGTTTCTGACTTTCGTCTCCTTTGCAGGCTTACAAGCTTTAGCCTTTCCCAGCAATTCAGAGATCTTTTCACACTATATTCCTATAGTATGCGACTATATTGTTAATCGTAATCTTGTAAATTGTCACAGACCCATATTGCTTTACCGCCAATTTTTAATCTTGAATAATCATTATTATGAGTTGGATCGTGTACTAATGCTCCTAAGAACTTTGGTGGTTTTGAATTATTTCTATTTGAATTATTACCAATAATATATCCCATCTTATACCAATCCGAAGCCATTCTATTAATAAGATATATTGTTTGTCTGTGACCTTTTCTATATGATGTATTATTTACTAGACATTTTGCAAATATATATTCTAGATCTTGAGTTTTATTCTCTATACATTTCTGAACTACAGTATCCATTATATTATATAAAACAAACGTTTTAAAATCTAACCATGGAAGTTCTGTTACAGAATCTGTAATATGTGAATAATCTAATTTTTGTACTCCAGCTTCTAATAATCCAATATCATCTAACTTAAATGAAGCAAATGAACCAATCTTTGATTTTCTTCTTGATGCATATTGGATCATCTGATCCATAAATACTGGATATCCAGATATAAATGTGTAATCTCCTCGCTCAGCAAATTCATTTTTATTTCGTTCATCTACAAAGTTTTTAACAACTTTAACATTCCAGTTCTTATCACACATTATTTCTGCTGGATCATAACCTAAAACCTGAATACGTGCTATAATATATTCTAAGTCGAATCCTGAAGAGTTCCAACCTTCAACAAAATCAGCACCACACATATGAATTATTCTGAATAAATCTTCTATTAATTCTATTTCATAATCATAAAATAATAAATCATATGTAAATTCATTCAATCCATATTTGATATAATTATCTTCTCCGCCTACAGCATCTTTAATAAATTCTCTAATTTGTTTTAATCCAAATCTATTATCTGCTATCTCCGATTCAAATTCATTTATCAATGGATTATTAGAATTTCTTAATATAAAAGTATAGGCTTTCTTAGATTTTTCATCCAAATAAGAAACACAATTTATTTCACATTCACCCATTTGAACGAAATCACCAGATGCAAATTTACCATCTACTTCTATATCGAAGAATCCCTTATTTAACTTTACAACTTCATTTTGATATGTCATTGCAAATTTAAATCTATAATGATCTTGTATATCTACATCACTGAAAAATACTTGTGGTAATGTATGAAGTTTCTTATTTTCCATTTTATTACCAGAATATATATTCTGTTTCCAATAATCTAAATTACCTGTATTTTCAGCAATCGATTTCTCTAAATCTGTAAATCTTGCTTCTACTGGATGTACTTTATCTCTTTCTATAAATAATTTATTATAATTTGGAATCTCTTCGTCATCATTCATAAGATAATAAGTATAAGTAGGTTTATTTATAATTTTATGATGTTTTTGCCCAGTAGTATTATCTTTATAAACTAAAACTAAAAAATCATCTGATACTTTTTTACCATCTTGATATATTGGATATTGATAAAAAGTATTAAATAAAGTTAAATCCGACCCTTCAGGATATGTATTTTCCAATTCTTTTAGCAATTCACATCACTCCTTTTAATTTCCTATTTATTTTTTCTCTTACAAATTCAAGTGAATTACGTTTATATATCATAACATAATAAACTTCTTTATTTACCATAAACCACAATTTTATTGCTGTGCCGATTTCTTTAGTTTTATTAATATAAAATAGTAATTCTTCATCAGTTGGGCAACCATCATGATCGAGTTCAAAATTCTCATAAACTAATCGATTTATCATCTAATCAATCTCCTTTTCTAATCATATTTATTAACTCTAACCCATTCATCTATATCAAAATATTCATCTATATCCATATAGTAATTTTTATAATAAGTTTTATATTCTTTACAAAGCTCTAATCTTACAATACAATGTTTTTCTTTTGCTAAATTTAAACAATAAGTAAGTTCTTCTTTAGTAGGTTTCTTATTTTTTGTTTTTAAAAATACTATATATTTTAAACTTTCTGGTTTTTCTAATAATATATCATTGTCCATTATTATATTGCCTCCATTATATAATTATCATCTATATAGTATATAATTGTTTTTTAGTAAATAAAAAATAAACCCAGGAGAGATTTGTTCTCCTGAGTTTACAAACTAATCAATATTATTATCGCTTTTAAATTTAGAATATTCTTTAACAATATTTAAATATTCATTAGTTGCGACTTTTGGTAATTCTTCTCTTAAATTTATAGATTCTACAAATTTAAAAAAGTTTTCTCCATTACTATCAAATACATCTGCTATAGTCATCTTATACATATTCCAAAAATATTTAATTATTGTAAGTTTCATCTGATCTTTGATAAGATTTTTCTCTACATCTTCCATACTAATCCTCCAAATATTATTTTCATAAATTATTTTTTATGTTATTTTTTATCTTAAATTTATATCTTCCAAATAATACACAATAATATCTTCAATATCACCCAATTTATCTTTTGATACACCAAGACTATATAAATTATTTTTTATTCTTTCTATATTAGACTTCAAATCTGTTATAGTTGATCCTGAAAATCTATAGTCTAGTATACTTTTTGTAAAGTTTTTAATATATCTAGATATCTGTATTTGCTCTGTTATATCTAATTTATAAATATCATTATCAAATATATAATGTGATATCATTATGTCTAATACCTTATAACAGTCAATAGTTATATTAATTGCCATAGAATGTAAATTTTTTATTATTCCTGCTTCCATATCGATAAATTTACCTTTCTCCCACTTTGTTTATAGATGCGGGACCTCATCTAATAATAGTTTATTGGTCTAATTAAATTTATTAATTGTTAATATGACCAATAAAAATGTACAGTTATCCTTACATTATATTAATGCAAGGTTCTTGGGATTATTTATAAACGCCTGGATAACGTCTAATTCAACCCCGCTACATAAAGCAGAAGCAATTTGATTGTTCTTTATGTAAGAACTTTGCTCCTTATTTAAAGTGAATGGTAGATCCTTAAAGAATGTTGGTCTTTTTGGATCTACTATCACTATCTGTGATGAGTTCATATACTTGCCTCCTAATAATATATTAGATATAGATGTTTATGTATCTATATCTACTTATATTATATATAATTATATTAAAAAATAAATTTACAAAATTACAAAAAATAATCCCCTAGTAGAATTAACTACTAGGGGATATTTATTTACTTTATCATCGAAAAAATTTCATCATCGAAATTATCTTTCGATGGCTTTATTCCGTTGATGCTCTTATCAAGTATCTTTTTAATTTCTGGATCATCTATGGTAGCAATGTACCTCTTAGCTCTCCAGTAATCACTACATTCAATTGAATGAGCGATCTTGAATAAGATTTTACCAAATGGATTATTAAAAGCTTTATTGTATACTTTAAGTATAACAGCTTCATCATTCCATTTAGATGAATCTAGTGGAATAACATCTTCAAGCATATCTGTAACGATATCTTGAACTATCTTTACGCTTTCATGAGCATTAGTGTTCATAAAACCGTAATGATATACATAAACTAAATGATGAATTGCTTCTGGTAGATGACTTAGATGCACCTTGCAATGTCTTACAGTGAAATCATCAAAGTCATTGATATTAGACAATCCACCACAGAAGTCTCTGATGACTTCATAATTAGAAATAAAAGTAATATTTTCCATACGCTACCTGCGCTTTCTCCCACTTTATTTATAGATGCGGGATCTCATCTAATTAAATTAATAGTTTAATAGATATATTATCTATATCTACTTATATTATATATAATTAAAATAAAATAAATTTACAAAAAAAAATAATCCCCTAGTAGAATTAACTACTAGGGGATATTTATTTAATATAATTCAATTGTAACTTTATTTAAATCATCAACTGGAAGTCCAATTATATTTACATAAATTGGTCTATTGTAGATTGTAATTGATCCGCTATTACTAATTAAATCTACAGCAGTTTCTTTAGCTTTAGAGTTAGAAAATTCTATATCAAAAATTATATGATTATTTGTATTTTCTTGTTGGGGAACATTTATCTTTCCTGAATTTTCAACTATTTCTTTTAATGCTAAGAAATGATCAAAGAAGTCGACCAACATATTTGGGTAATCTATTCCAGAGATTGATTCAAAGAATTGCACACGATCCATTGAACGTTAACCTCCTGTGAATGTTTCTTCCAACTGCTCTTCCATTTCTGCACCTGCAGCTGCATCCTGTTTGTCTTTATTTCGTAATGTCTCTACATATTCTCTATATACTACTTGTATATATCTATTAGGTAAATTTTCTAATTCCCCAATCGAACATCGCCCTTTAACTACTTGAGTTAAATTTATTAATTTAAGGACGTATTGACTAAAGCTCCCAGTTGATAACGAGTAAAAAGCATTTCTTCTGCTGAAGTAGAAACTTCTTCTACAACTTTTCCACACTTAGGACAAGTACATTCTGGAATTATATATGAAATACCATTGGATCTTGTAGCTATTTCATTTACAAATGGTCTAATAGTACCAAATTCATCTATAGACAATGTACTCAATACTTTAGCAAACTGCTGTATTTTAGATTTTGTTGTCTTTATATTATTATTTGTAAAAGACTTATATCCTACTGGAGTAAGGGTTCCTTCTTCTTGATTAATAAGATATAAAGAATCAATATAAGGAATAAATTCCATAATAGCAGAATATTTCTCCCTAAATTCAGCATCAAGAGAAGCAAGTTCTATTCTAGTATAAATAGATGGTTCTCTAAAGCTTGCTGCTACTGTATTACTAAGTGGTACTCTTTCTGATACATATAATCCTGCCTTTGTCATAGAAGAATCTTCTGCTTGATATATTCTTGCAAACTTCTTCTTAGCATCCTCATCATCAAACTTAACCATATCCATAATATCTACATCTTCTGTAAGCCATGTTTCTTTACATGATGTCTGATCTGAACAATCTCTTGGTATATAGTTAGCTCCCTTAAATGATGCAATATAAATAGCAAAGAAATAATTGTCTTCATCAGAGAATGGTGTTGTTTTAAGCCATGTTTCAAATGATGCTGGTTTTGGACTATCTATATGATCATATATAAGTTTATATCTCTTAGTAATAGAAGATACAGAATTAGCACCATCTTGTGTAAATTCTCTAAGTCTTTCTAATTCAGCACCAGTAAATTCTTTCATCATTACTGTAGCTTCTTGATTCATAAGAACCCATTTAGCAGCCTTTATAGGATTAACATTAAATTCTTTAGTATTAGATATAGGCTGTTTAATTACTGTAAAGCTAGAAATATCTAATCTCTTTGATACTGGTTTAAGTCTTTCTGTAGCTAGATCTTTAAGCTTTTTAAGAATTTCAGCTGAATCATCTTCTGATTCTCCAGAATCCTCTTCTTCGATTTCCAGTGATTCATCTATCTCATTAATAATATCATTACCAGTATTTTCAACTTGTGTAACTTCAAGATTAATATCAGGTTTTTCTATTTTCTTAGGCTTTTCTTCCTTTACAGGTTCTTCTTCTTCTGTTGTAGATACATCATCAAGATTATTAAGAACATCATCTTCTTCATCTTCAGAAAGTTCTTGATCATCACCATAATCTTCAGGATAAAGTTCCTGATCGTCTAATAGAGAATCATCGGTTTCAAACTCAGCATCTTCTTCAACAGCTTGAACAGTTTCTTCGAACTTTTCTTCTTCATTATTTGGCATTAATTCTTCCTCCTTCTCATCATCTTTATAATCATCTAGACTAGATAATATATCTTCGTCACTTATAATAGCAACATCCTCTTCTTCGATATTACCATTATTATTTTCAAATTCTAGAAGAGCAGAATTATCTCCTGTAAGTTCTGCTTCTTCCTCTAATTTTTCTTTTTGTCTATTATAGGCTACAGCTTCATAACCTGCTTTAAGTTCTGCTTCTTTATTATTGATATATTTACCTAGCAAAGAATCTTCGCCTTCTAACATTCTCCCCATAGGATTATCTACATAATGATCTTTGGCATAAGCTGCTTCCTCTGCTGTCATATCTGGCAAATTAGATAAATCTGCGATTTTTCTACCGTTTCCAGTAGCATCTATAACCAAATCTTTGGATTCTTGAATTCTTCCTCCTTGAACCCTTTTCTGTGATGGTGCAGATGGTGTTACTGTTGTATGGTTTCCCTTTGGTTGCTCAAACATACCATTTAAATTAACAACAGTTTTAGCATTTCCTTTAGATTGTTCTTGAACTGCACTGTTAACCTTTTCAGTATTATTAGATGATGTTGTGGTTCCACCAGTGGCGTCAATAGTTATACCATCTTGATTATTTTTTAAATCTTTTATACTAGCCATACTTCTCTCCTTTGTAAAATTTGTTATTATGTCCTCTTGGTGAGGCGGTCTCCTTTGCGCTCAACACTGTTATCATCTTGGATCAGTATTAATATATTATTTTCATGGCCACAACCTGATTTTCTCCAAGAATCACATGGACTTGTACCACCCCTCCAAGAGGACATAATTAATATTTATTTAATTTGCTTTAAGATCAGCTATAGTACTAATAGGAGTTTCTACCTCTGATGTATAAACATAGGTAGTATCACCCACAGTAATATTTATATTTAATATTTTTTCATCAGATAAACTAATTTCTATTTCTGATCCTTGAAACGTTGGTAAATATGTATCAATTTGCTTACTAATATCATCTCTAATTTTGGTCAATACATCTTTATCTGAATTGAATCTGTATTTCTTTATTCCTACTCCCATATCTGGATGAAGTGGATCTGATCCTGGTTCTAATATAATAAGTCTAGACAATAATAAGGCGATAGCAGACTTACCTTCTACAATTTGAGGATTAGAAAATTCATCTACGGTGAGTAAATATTCTCTTTGTTTTACTTGAGTTACAGCCATAATACATTACACTCCTTTAATTATTTGTCTTTTATGTAAATATTTACATAATAAGACATTACTAGGAAGTGATCAATTTCACATTCTATTAATAGTATTTTTTATAAGGAGGAAATAGTAATGAGTAATAAAAGAAAAATTACTTATAAATGTCCTTACTGCGATAAGAGATTCAATAAAGAAGATCTTGTGTCTCATGTTGGTGATAAACATGATGATATGATACCAGAAGGTTATTCTGCATTTAGATTAGTATTTGATTATGTAAATAAGAAACCATCTGGTTATAATGGTAAATGTATTATTTGTGGAAAAGAAACTGGATGGGATGAAAATAAAGGAAAATATAATAGAATATGCTCCAATCCAGTATGTAAGAAAAAATATATACAATCTTTTGAAGAAAGAATGATGAAATCTAAAGGGGTTACTAGAATATCTTCTACTGCTGAAGGTCAAGCTAAAATGTTAGCTAATAGAAAGATATCTGGAGAATATAAATTCCAAGATGGAGGTATAAGAACTTATACTGGAACTTATGAAAAGAAAGCTCTAGAGTTTATGGATAAAGTAATGAATATTAAATCTATAGACGTTACTACTCCTGGTCCTATATTAGAATATGATTTCGAAGGTAAAACTCATATTTATATTAGTGATATATATTATGCTCCATATAATCTTATTATAGAAGTAAAAGATGGTGGAAATAATCCTAATATGAGATCTATGCCAGAATATAGAGCTAAACAAATAGCAAAAGAGAAATATATTATTAAATATACAGATTATAATTATCTTAGATTAACCAATAATGATTTCTCTCAATTATTAGCAGTATTTATGGAACTCAAAATGGAAATGTCTAATGATACTCCAGAAAGAGTTATTAGAATTAATGAAGGCGTGATATCTGATAGATTAAAATATCCATATAAATATGGAGAAGCTAAGAAAATTAATCAAGAATTAACAAATAAGATTAATTCCACAAATTATCCTTGGTATTTTATAAATATTACAGAATTAATTAATTCTGGAGTAGATATTAATCTATATGGATATGATGAAGAACCGGTGGAAGGAGTCGATAAACCTAAATATAAATCTCATCATCTTTATAATAAAAAAGTTAAAGCATTTCATGGTAGAGATAGTTTGAATCCTTCATTAAGAAAATATTCAAAATTCAATAAAGGTGCTGCTAAAACTAAAGATGTAGTTTTGAAAGAAGAATATATAGAAGAATCTAATAACGAATTATCATTTAAATCTGATAAAGAATTGTTAGAATGGATGAAGAAAAATATTAAATATTCTAACTTTAGAAAACTTAAATCTCATGATGAAGTTTTAAAAACTAAATCTGGTTCTTGTCATGACCAAGTTATGTTTGAATATGAAGAGCTAAAGAAATTAGGATATTCTCCACGAGGATTATTTATTATAGAATTAGATAAAAATGGTCAAGGTGGAACAACCCATTCTTTAGTTTATTATAGAAAAGGAAATAAAATTTGTTGGTTTGAAAATGCTTGGAAAGGACAAGAAGGAATTGGTGAACATGATTCTTTAAATAATATAAAAGATATTATCAGAGATATGTATAATAATTATGGATGGGGAAATTTAAGAAAATATGGTTATCTTGAATTCAAATCATTTTCTATATCATCTCATAAACCAGGAGAATCATTGCAACAATTCGTAGATATATGTCTTGATGATTCTATAAAAGAAAATTATATAGAAGAAGGCTTCTTAAAATCAGAGCCAGATATATTATATAATAAAGAAGCTTTTGATAATGGTGACATTAATATATGCTTTATTACTGGTCATTCTGGCAGTGGGAAATCAACATTATCACGTTCTTTTAAATCAGATAATAGTGAAATTATAGAACTTGATTTTCTAATTTGTATTAAGGATTTTTACCCTACATTAAACGATATTAAAAATAAAATAGGCGATTTAACCTATTCTTATTTCAAAGGTCCAGGAAAAGATTTCTTTATTACAAAAAAAGAATTAAAGGAAAATGATTTTATTATTAATGGTAAAGCTTTTGAAGATAGATTATATACCGAATTTGTAGATTATGCTATTAAATATAGTAAGAGTCACAAAGATAAAAGATTTATATTAGAAGGTGTATGGATATTCTGTTATGATGATCATTGGAAGCCATATTTCGAGCCTTCATATTTTAAAGATTATGCTTTCTATATTAAAGGAACTTCGGCTATTAAATCTAAAATTAGAGCGGCTAAAAGAGATTCTGAACATTTTGATGGATTTGATAAAATTAAAGCTCTTTTTAGAAAAATAGTTATACAGAATTGGAAATGGTATAAACTAGATGAAAAAAGAATACAGGTATTTAGAGATTATTTTAAAGATAAACCCGAAACTGTATTATCAGAATCTGCTTTGCTAGAAACAAAAAATGATAAACAATATTATCATGTTTCCCAATCTAATTTAGATGGAAAAACTTTACAGCCTAGTATACCAAATAATTATTTTACAAAAAATGGTTATGAAGATAATAAAACAAAGAGAGTTTGTTTTACAAATTCTATAGATAACTGCCTAAGAGCATTATCTCAAAAATGTACTAACATGGAATTATATGTTCATATATTAGATGGAAATTATAATGTATATACTCCATCTATAGACGAAGTTCCTGATTGTAAAGTTACTGGAGAAGTTTGGGTAACTAAACCTTGTAAAGTAAAATGTATTGGTAAAATAAAAGTTATTGGTGATAGAGGTGAAGATAGTTTACCATTTAAATATGGAAATAAAACTGCAGAATTATATGATTGGGATTGGGAATGGATAGAACAATTTAATGAATCATATATAGAAGAGGCTCAGAATAATACTTTATCCATTTCTCAAATTAAAGCTATATTAAAGAAAATTTCTGATAAAGTAAAATCAGATTCTAAACCACCTACAGGTAATCAAAATTGTATGTTATGTACTTGGTGTTTAGAGGCTCAACTTAGAGGTTATGATATATTACCTAGAGGAGTATATTCTCCGCGTGATATTATATTTAAGCAAATACCATATAATATTATAAAGAATCCTGAGAAGTTAAAAATAAGAAACAAAAATGATGTTACTAAACAAGTTTTAGGTACAGGAAATGGATCTAGATACTATGTACATGTAAATTGGAAAGGTGGATCTGGCGGACATGAATTTATTATTATGAATATAAATAATAAAGTTTATGTTTTAGATGCACAACAAAATGAATTGTCTGACATTAATATTTCTGTAAATGGATTATCTTATTTTAACGATATTAATTATGCTAATTCATATATAATAAGATTAGATGATAAAGAACTTAATAAAGATATCTTAAAATATAATGATAAGAAATATATTATATATTGGGATGATGTAAAAGATCCAGAATATATGCAATCAGATGAGTATTTGAATGAAGCTTATACTGGAGAATTAGGCAAGATTCAAAAAGATCCTGAAATTATAGATTCTTATGGATTTATTTCTAGTGATGGAATTTATAATGAAAATGTAAAGATCAAAGGATTTAATAAGTGGCTTCGTGGAAGATCTGAATTATTAATAATAGATAAAGATAAAGTTTATCTTAAGAAAGATCCTAAGAAAGGATATTCTATTCCAGGTGGTGGATGGGAAAAGGATGAGGATCATAATTTATCTGCTATTAGAGAAACAAATGAAGAGGCTAGAATTAAAGTAAAGAATGTTTCTTATGTTTATTCATATGCATCATTTTTCGATCCAAAGGATTGGGTAAAAGAAAAGATAAGTAAAGAAAATTGGTGGTATGGTGAATATACTGAATTATATATTGGAGAATATGATGGTCAATATAAAGGAGAAGTTGAAAAAATAGATCAAGATAAAGCTATGGAATCTGGTAAGTTTTACGATATAAAATCTATATATAATGATCTTATTCCTGTACATCAAGAAGCTTTGAGTAGTATTGTTAATGAAGCTATGAGTTGGAAAGAATCTGATAATAAAATTAAATCTATAAAGAATATATATTATGGATTAACAGAAGCAGAATCTAAAAAGAAATCTTTAATATATAAAGGAAAGAATAAAGGAGTAAATGCTACATTAGAAGGGTTAATTAAATTCTTAAAAGATAATGATATGCAAGATATAATAACAAAATATGTTGTATTAGATACAGATCAATTTGATATTGATTATAATATTAAATATGATGAAGAATATGATATGTTTTGTATAAAGGCTCCTTTTGAATTTGAAATCAAAGATCCTAAAGATATAAATTATTCTATTTCTGAATCAGTATTATTAGAAACTTCTATATCTAGATATAAGAAGATAAAAATAGATAGATCTCTTATAGAATCTGATCCTGTATTTAAACATCTTAGAGAAGATCATTGTAGAGGATATGCTTTCTACGATAAAGATAAATTGGTTGGATTTGTTAATGTAGAAGATAAAGATGGAGAATCTTGGATTCAAGCATTAGAAATAATGCCTGATTATAGAAATCAAGGTCTTGGTAAATCTATATTAGATATAGCAGTAAAAGAATTAAAAGCTAACTATTTATCAGTAAATAAAAAGAATACTGTAGCAATATCAATGTATAAAAAATATGGATTTAAAACTTATAAAGAAACAGAGACAATGTATTTTATGAGTTTAAAAGAAGAGTTATCTGAAGCTTCTATATCTGACTATACGTTTTTAGATATAAAATCTAATAAATCTAAAGCTTTAGAATATCTTAAATCTTCTACTCAGACTAAAGATTATGCTGATGATATTATAAAGAATTATGTCGGAGAAATAGTTCTTTATAATAATGAAATGATTGGTAGAATTTTTGTTGGAGATAAGAAGGATAAGGGATTTATTACTGATTTTGAAATTAGCAAAGAACATCGTGGAAATAAATTAGGTTCTAAGCTTATAGATGATGCTATAATTAAATATCATGGTATAGATTTATTGGTTGATAAAGATAATAAAATTGCTATTGATATGTATAAGAAGCGTGGTTTTGTAGTAATAAAAACAGTAAAGAATCAATACTGGATGAAATTAAAATCTGAAATAAAGGAGGATACGAATATGACAGAAGCAATGAATGCTCTTATGACTGGTTATATACCTGGATCTGTAGACAATCCAAACAATGTATATATTGTAAATTATATGCAGAATAATGTATTCTCTGATGAAGATCCTAATGAAGATTGTATTGGTGTTTCTGATAATCCTAAGTTTACTAATCTTATTGTAAGAGATAATACTGGTATGCTTAAAAGAGTAGATGAATCTTTCTTAAAAGATAAGACTTATAAAGTATATATTTTAGAAATGTCTAGAGATGAAGTTAATAAAAGACTTGGTAAATATCTCGGTGGATTTGTAAAGAAAAACTTTATATATGAAGCTCTTACTGGGCACAAATTATATACCAAGGACCAAATTCAATTTGAATCTATGTTTATCCCTACTGTAGATTATTATGAATTTATGGAATCATTTAAAGAAATTTGTGATAATTATTTCCAAGTAAAAGATAAGAAGTTTATCAATATTAACGAATCTACTTTTGTTCCAGAAGAAGTTAAAGTATTTAATAAGTCTGGTCTTATGGAAATAAAGAAAGTGCATTCTATGGATGATTATGTATCTGCTAAACCAAGTAAAGTTCTAGAATATTTAGATATAAGTATTAAAGAATAAAATATATTAAGGAGTAGACTTAAATAGTTTACTCCTATTAAATAAAATCGTTTTTTTTTTGTTACTTATTAATGATAATTATATTAATAATATAAGAAGGATATATAAATATGGAGGATTTATTATTAGAGTATATGATAAAGTAGGAAACGATATTAAAGAACTTATAAATTCAAATGAAAATATAAAGTATAAAGATAAAATTTTTGATCTTGGGGTAATATAAATATACCATTGGAATTAGCTGTACATAGCATAAGTAAATAAAAAAAATAAACCAGGAGCTTTTTAAGGCTCCTGGTTTATTTTTTATAATCTAATTATAAAATCATATAAACGTATTACAATATCATCTTCTTTTTCTTCTATTCCATTTTTTTCTTTAACAGCATCAAATAAATCATATGTGATTTTAATCACCATAGGACAACCCTTTGTAATAAAAGATTCCGATATTTTAGAATTATCAATAATTGTTGAATAATCTACATTTTCCGATCTAAGTTCAAATCCATTTGAACGATCTTCTACCTTCTTCATGTTAAATAATTCTGAACAAAAATTATTGTATTCAGTTATTATCATTTGGGTTATCTTATTATTGTATTTATTATTTAAATACGGAACTACTAAATCCCCAAATAAATCTAAGCACCATGGGGTACAATCATTATTCATTATTGCGGATCTTTTATACACTACAGCATTTTTATATACTACAAAATTTCTCATAATCAAATCCTCCTTTCTTAATTTATTTTTTATTTATTATTGGATTGATTATTACATATATATTATATAATTAAAATATATAAGTTTTACAAAATCATTTTTTTGTACTTCTATATAATTAACTATATTATTTAGGAGGAATAATATAAATGAGTAATTTGGTTAAAGATATATTAATGACTGAAGATATAAACCAAGAAATACCTTCAGATAACGGTCAGTTTCAAAAAGAAAAAACTATCATGGATAAAATAGACATGATGAATCAAGATCCTACAGTTGCAATAATTGGCGACTTTATGAATTCTGAAGATCAATTGGTAACTATATTTAGAAAGTATACATTGTTGCCTAATAAATTTAAAGCATTATCTAATCAATATAGTATGAGTTTATATGGATATAATGTACCCAATATGTATTATCTAATGCTTGATAAAATTCATAATAGTTATAATAATAAAGATTTAAATACTACTTACATGAAAGAACAAATAAAAATGATGACTGAATCTGTAAATGAAGAAGTATCAAAAGAGGATATAAAGATTAAAGAAGGATATTATGATTTCTCTGATTATTCTGCTGTGCCTTGGTTTACATTAGATGAAGATTATTGTAAATTAGAGTTCTTTGAAGATCCAGATTATACTAAAAAGCTTGTAGAAGCAGCTAGAAAATATAAATATCAACCTACATTAGAAAACTGTTCTGCATTATTAGATTTAGGATGGAATCCATCTGTGGAACTTACAAAAAATGCAGTAGAGTATGCTAAAAAGAGACAAATGAATTATCTTAAAGAGCATAGTTCTTTTATATATGATCTTACAAAAACAGATATTAGTACTATACAAGAATCAACTAAAGCAATGCGATCCATGTATAAAGAATTAAATATATACCCCGTATACATCGTATTATCGTGGACTAACACAACCTTTGGAAAGATAATCAAATTTGTAAAGAACTCTAAGTATACCCATGCTGGAATGAGCTTGGATAGTGATCTAAATGAAATTGTTACATTTAAATACGATTCTGTAAGTAATGGGTTTGAGATCGAAAATCTTAAAGGGTATATTAATACTTATAGAGATTGCCAGATAGAAGTATTATGTTTATTCGTTGATAAAGATGTATTAAAGAAACTCAAGAAATCTATAGAATTCTATAGAAATGCTAAAGAAGTAACTAAGTATGGATTCAAGAATTTATTTAATATCTTATTAAGTAAAAAGAAAGAATTTACAGAATTTGATACGGAAATGGTATGTAGCCAATTTGTAGATCATATTCTTAAATTATGTGATATTGATATTACAGGCAAAGCTAATAATCTAGTTATACCACAAGACTATGCTACAATAGCATCAGAAAATCCAAAAGTATATAAAATATATGAAGGATTTGGAAAAGAATATGTAGATAGTAAAGTAGAAAATACTATTAAAGATCTATTAGATAGAAATGGTTCCAAAATAAGATATAAAGAGGAATCTTATAATCTTGAAGAAAATATAGAAATACCAATAGAATATGCATTATATAGTATAAAAAAATAATAAACTAATAGAGGTAGTCTATTTAAAGACTACCTCTACATATTTCATAATTTAAAATTAAGCTGTTCTTCTCCAAACATATACACCAATACTTGCAGGCATACCTGTTTTATGAGCATGTTTTTCTCCGCTACCAGTTTCTTTTGTATCTCGAGCTGCAACATCTATTGAATGTGTATGTGCTCCATCCTTTGATGTTGTCTTCTCTGGAACATCTATTGAATGTGTATGTGCCGATCCAGTAGATTTTGCAGTAAGTTTGGGTAAATCAACTTCCACTTTATGAGTATGAGATCCATCCCCGATACATTCATATGATGACCAATGACCTATATCAGTGCCCAGTCCGGCTGAGCGTGGCCCTTCTCCCTTTTCTACCCATTCGTATTCATGTGTATGTGCACCATCTTTTACTCCTAGATAAGGAACTGTGAAACCGGTCAAAGTCGTACTATTTTCAGTAACATCATGTGTATGTGCTGATCCAGTGGATTTTGCAGTTAATGAATATGATGACATATTATGTGTATGCGTTGATCCATTAGATTTCGCGGTTAAAGTATAAGAACTCATATTATGACTATGAGCTGGTAACTGTGCTTTGGTTAGTGCGGTTCCTTCTGTATTGGTAGCAGCTGCTGTGCTTCCACCATCACCACTTGATATAGTTTTAAGTACATAATTAGCTGGTAATTTACTCCATGTGCCATATCCAAGTATTTCATTTGGATTCTTATTTATTACCGTTATATATACAGAACCAACTGGATATAATTCTCCAATTTTTCCCTCCAAATTAGATACTCTTTGATCAAGAGATGCTACACTGTCTGAATGATTAGCTAATTCTCTAGCATGTTCATCTAATGTACCTCTTATAGCATCAGCATCATTAGCTAGTCTAGTAATACTATTAGCATGCTTACATAATGCACCTTTAATATTACCAATTATCGTTGGTAAATCTACTTCTGCTTTACCTTTACCAATATTATTGATTTCTGCAGATCCGTCATCTATAGTCCAACTTGCAGTAGATGGATTAGTATTTGCAAATATAGGATTATATTTTGCTGGATGTACTAAAAACGGCTGAGCCGTATTAGGTACAGTAGAACCATTATGGCTGTAACCGTTAAAGGCAGAAATTCCATCTCCAAGATATATAGCACCAGGTCCTTGACCCATATTATCATTATTTAGTAGGCACAAAAACATTTCACCTTTTCTTAGTAAAATATCTTGTTGTGTAGCGCTACTAAATTTACCTCTAAGAGGCTTAAGATATTTTGCCATGTTTATATCCTCCCTTAATTTATTTTATTAAAAACAAGTATTATTTTATTGTTGAATTTATATAAAAGTATACTAGTTTAGATATAACATTATAAATTTATAAAATAAATTGATAGTATTACCCGGATATCAATATAAACGATATCCGGGTAACATTTTAATTATTACATTTTTAAATATACTAAATAATTTTATACATTTAATAAGATGCTGTTGATTATTGTAGATGCCTTCATATTATCGCTTTCTAACAATAATACATTGTAACATATAACTTGTTATCCAATACCACGTAAAACTAACGTTGTTCCACCCTGGGGATACTTAGTGAATATACTAAGAGCTGCACGAAGTTTATTCACTTCATAATTACATATATAAATATGAGCATCCTGTATAGTGAGTATGATAGGATTATTAATACTATTCCCAAGTCGTTCTTTGGATACAATCACTTGATTTTGAAAGCTATAATAATTGTTAGTGTTTTGATACAGAACAAATTGAAATAGATTATAATTATCTAATGAATCTGTAAGTGACCAAGTCCCCATATCTCCCTCTTCGTAATATGGCAACTGTCTTATTTGGGTATCAGTGAGCGTACCTATATTTGGATAACTCGGTTTGAAAACCGCATCATAATTGTAATATATTCCATTTTTGATTATATAACCATTTAACCCATCACCGTAAGCAACGCCATTTTTCATTATGTAACTATCAGTATCATTTTTAATTATACGAGGCATATATTTTCACCTCCCTATTGTAGCTTCTTCATTACGCCTATAATATAAATTCTATTACCTGTACCAAATGTATTATTGCTTGAAACTTTTATATATACGCTTGAATCTGTATTTTTATATACTTCAACAGTTCCTAGATAACTACCGCTGGAACTAAATCCTACTAAAATAACTCTTGTTGTACTGCTTGTTCCATTAAAGTAACTAGACGTAACAACAGTTGTCTGCATAACATTACTGGAAGATCGAAATTGTATTACAAGATAGTTATACTTTGTGAATTTATCATTAAGATTTTTAGATGTTGCAGTGGTCATTGTCTTGATACTTCCAGAATCTAATAATTCTCCGTAATAATGTGTTTGAGTCCTTATTGTGGAATTCAACTCATTTATAGCACCACTACAATCTTTAGCAGTAGTGTTCAATGTAGCTGTTCCAACCTTTGTCCAAAGATCAGTAGCTGCTGGTGATAATCTATCTGTGATAAAATATGCTGTACCATTGTTCTTTTCATCAGTTGTTAAGGCATCATATTGTGCTTGTGTAACTTCTTTCATTGCTAGTAATCCGTTCGTATCAGAATAATTACCAGCTATCCATTGATTACCTGACCAATCAAGTGTTCGAGCATTAGTTCTGGCACCATTATTGCCATTTCCTACAATTTCGACATATGTACCTTCTACAGTAGAAGCATTTGTAGAAGGATCCAGTTTATTAAATTCTCCAAATACATGCTGTGCTCGATGAGTCGCCTTTGTGCCGAATCCCTCAGCATGAGAATATAATCCAGATGTAACTGCTGAATGCCCTTCTGCATGTGAGGCCTCACCAGTAGCATATGTTAGATGCCCTTCTGCATGTGAGCTCTTAGCAGTAGCATTTGTCCAATCCCCTTCTGCATGAGAATATATTCCGCTAGCTTCACATGTATTCCCTTCTGCATGTGAGCCCTCACCAGTAGCATCTGTATTATTCCCTTCTGCATGAGAATATAATCCAGATGCAACTGTATTATACCCTTGTGCATGAGACTGAGATCCGCTAGCTAATACATCCGAACCCTGCGCAAATGATTGTTGACCAGGTGAATCGTTGAGGCTTCTAGATCCAATAGTCACTGATTGATAATAAGGATTATATAAGAACCCATCGTTCTTTCCTACCCCTGCTGTTTCTGCCGTATTGTTTGCAGAATGACTAAATAATACTTCATACTGATTATTAGTAGAAACTGGTGATTGTAGCACATCATTGTCTTTAGTGTCATTCATAACCCAGTTAGTTCCATCATAGGTGAATGAAACTATTGAATCAGGCGGCCATGTTATATCGGTTGATGCAGCTGGCGTAGAGCTACCTTTATATATAGGTTTTGCACCTGTACTATTTACATTAAGCGTAGGGGATGCAGCAGTGTTTGGGTATGTGAATTTAACATGTATAGTTACACCAGTAATTAGTTTGTTAAAATCACTACATACAACAACTTTTGCAGCAACGTTTCCCTGTGTACTACATGTACCATATAAAGTGGACCCAACAAGATGAGTTGTTCCTCCATAATCAGTTACTTTTCCAACATAACTCATATGCGTTGTTTACCTCCTTTAATTTGCCGTAATACCTGTAACAACTGTTTTTGAAGTGACAGATACGTTAGGTATAGATTTTGCTGTGTATGAAAGCGATGGAGCTGTTCCTGCATTCCAATTACTTGCAGATCCTACAGTTGTACTATGATAGTTATATGAAGCTTCAGTGAAAGACAATACACCCTCAGATACTTGTGCCAAAGGCATATTGACAGTAACTTGATCAACTACATTTGTATTGGTAACTGTAAGTGAAGGTAGAGTTCCTGCATTCCATGCAGTAATATCATCAGCAGGTATAGCAGTTCCTGTACTAGCTGATCCAATAGAAGCTGTGGATGCTGTGTATGTAGTATCTGTAAATACTGCGTTATTAGGTACATCTTTGTATATAAAGTGTCCATTAACTTTAGTCGCTTCATAAACTTTACCAGGTAATACACCATCTGTTCTAAATTGATAATTTGTTCCATCATAATAAGCAATATATGTACCAGCAGGCAATGTGTGGTTATTTGAACTACTGGCTACTCCGTTAATATAAATAGGTTTTGCACCTGTAGCATTTACATTGAGAGTTAGTGCACTAGCTGCAGTATTAGCTTTAGTAATATTTATAGGAAGATAAGATTTGGATAATAATGAGTAGTTACTACATGTAGCTGTTTTTGCCGCAGTTGCAGCTGCAGTAATGCAAATAGCTGTTGGAACAGTATCAGTATTACTTTGATAATAATCAGCATGTGTCCAACGATCTGTTGTTGTAGCTGTACCATTTACGGATATACTACCACTGGACCAATAAGTGAGAACTATTGTACTACCAGGTTCATATTGTACACCCATTCTTGTTGTACCAGAAAAATATACAGGTATTGCTCCGGTTGTTGTGGTACTATCTGCTAATGTTAAATTAAGTGTAACGTTGGTGCTTGATGTTGATGCATATGGAAGATAATATGCGATGGTAATACCATCATACAGAGCGGGCACATTGATAGTGCCCGTCCAATCCTTGGTTGCAGCCGTTTGAGTTCCGATGACAGTATAAATACCAGATTTTGATTCATCCTCTACTTCATACGTTACTCCATTGTATTCAATTGAGCTGAATGTTTCGTTCATCGTTTCTCCTTTCATGTTTGATCTACAAAAGATTTTAACCTCTCAATTTCTTGATTCATAGATTCTATTTTTTCCTCTTGTAGCTGTATTAATTTGATCATATGTGGTACAAATTTAGAATAATCAATAGAAGGTACGCGCATATAATCATCACTGTTTTCATCATAGTTTTCTGGTATATCTACTACAAATGGTATGGTTTCATTTACTTCTTCAGCAATAACACCAAATTGATTTTTTTCTCCACCCACTTGTTCAATATAATCAAAACTTACTGGATTAACTTCCAAAAGTTTATATGCCTCTTCATTAGTAATAGGCTTAATATTCTTTTTTATTTTTCTTGAAGACTGTTTGTCAAACGATGATGCACTTATAGGCTTGAAGCCGGTATTGTCATAGTTGTTGATAGATAAATATGACTTTGTTTGGACCGAAACTTGTCCATCACTCATCATTACTACTCGGCTAATGTTAGCTGTATGATATTGTAATCCTTCTACTGTATGTGTATGTGTTCCCTTAGCCGTAACATGTCCTTGTGCATTTACTGTAATATACGGAACAGAAAGAGTTGCGCCATGAGTGGCACTTGAGGTGCCCGCTGTACCTGCACTAACATAAGTACTATGATTAAACTTATTATTACTATCTAATGAAAGTGCTGTACCTGCAGCATATGTGGTATTATTGTCTTGCTGGGTAAAACTAAATGTTGTACCATTAGCTCTAGTTGCGGTAAACGTTGTTCCACTTCTAGTAATATTTTTGATAGCATCAGATTTATCGGCTTTTGTGCCAATGGATGTATTTATACTGCTCACAGTTTCTTTCAAACTAAAATGAGTACCATCCCATCTATCCGATAGAGAAATATCTTCACAACTTATACCCATACTTTTATCTGGTACACCACTAATGGTTTCGCCTAGATACTTACCAATCGTAATATGGGGATTATCTTCACGTGATAAAATTTGAACATAACTATCACAGTAGCCTGTTTCACTATTTTCAGTCTTGATAAAAATGCCCTTATTAGGATTATAATAAAGATATGGTGATACACTAACTCCATCGTAACCACTAGCTGACGGTCCTAGCGGGTCAGTATACTGATAACTGCTGCTGTTAAACAATATTGGATAAAAAACACCACTTGTAGTTGATGATACAAGTTCCTGATACACTTCTTTGCTCTTCTCTATAGAACCAGGTAATACACCATCTGTTCTAAATTGATATGCTGTACCATCATAATATACTTCGTAACTACCAGGAAGAAGTGTTTTATTAGTTGAACTTGAAGCTGTTCCATTAATATAAATAGGCTTTGCTGTTGTACCATTGATTGCAAGAGTAATTGGACCACTATATGAATTGCCAATCTTCATAATTACTTGTATATAGTTACCTGTGGTTAATGTATATCCTGTACAAGTTGCAGTCTTGGCTGCTGTACTTGCTGCTGTTTCACAGTATGCTGAAGGTACTATATCAGTAAAGCTTTCCCATGTACCCTTTTTAGTAAGACATCTAGTTGCATTAGATCCATCAAAACTAACTGATGTTCTTGCTACTTTACCACTATCTGAACTATCTGTAACTACCAATTTATCTCCACTAGCTATTGTAATATCATTAGTTTGAAGAGCACCACTATCAAATATATTGCCATGATTGTGTGATGATGGTGTTCGTGCGTTGGTAAGTCTAGTATCATTACCCATAACCACTTGTGCTGTGGAGGCATTACCAGATGTCGGAACATCTTTTGCTGCCGCAGTACCAAGAGTTGGCTTGCCTGTTAAGTCATTATAAGCTCCACTAAAGTTACTAGTACCAGCACCGATATTTGCTCTGGCATTGGATTGCTCGGTTGTTGATAATCCCTGGCTGGCAACAGTAGAAACTGCTTTAAAGTTTCCTACATTACCAAGACCAACTTCTGCTGCAGTATATGTAGGTTTTGTACTAGCTTTAGCCCATGAACTAACATCACTGGCAGGTCTAGCGTTACTAAGTCTAGTATCATTACCCATAACTACTTGTACTGTAGAGGCGTTACCAGATGCTGGAACATCTTTTGCTGCTGCAGTGCCAAGAGTTGGTTTATTTTTAATATAATCTAATGCAGTGGTTGTTGTCTGTGTCCAGTTTGCTTGAGTATCTGTAAATACTGCATTACTAGGTACATCTTTGTTTACAGTATGTCCGTTAACTATAGTTGCTTCAAGAACTTTACCAGGTAATACACCATCTGTTCTAAATTGATAATTTGTTCCATCATAATAAGCAATATATATACCAGCTGGCAATGTGTAGTTACTTGAACTACTAGCTGTACCATTTATATAAATAGGCTTTGCACCTGTACTATTTACATTAAGGGTTATAGCGCTAGCAGCACTATTAGTATAAACAATATTTACAGGAACATAAGATTTAGATAATAATGAATAATTAGTGCATGTAGCTACTTTTGCTGCAGTTGAAGGTGCACTATTACAATAAGCTGTTGGAACAGTATTATTATAATAATCAGCATGTGTCCAACGATCTTCTGTTGTAGCTGTACCATTTACGGATATACTACCACTGGACCAATACGTAAGAACTATTGTACTACCGGGAGCATATTCTGTTCCCATTCTTGTTGTACCGGAAAAATATACGGGAATAGCTCCAGTTGTTGTGGTACCATCTGCCAATGTTAAATTAAGTGTAACGTTAGCCCAAGATGTACGTGGAAGGTAGTATGCAATGGTGATACCATCATACAATGCGGGCACATTGATAGTGCCCGTCCATGCATTAGTTGAAGCTGTTTGAGTTCCGATGACAGTATAAATACCAGATTTTGATTCATCTTCTACTTCATACGTTACTCCATTATATTCAATTGAGCTGAATGTTTCGTTCATCGTTTCTCCTTTCAAAAATATAGTTTTGAATTATCTATATTTTTATATGTAATTATTATTTTAAGTTGTAGTGAACCCTGTTGCAACAGTAGTAGCAGATGATGCCTTAACAGGAACAGTAACATCTGTAAATGTATATGGTGTTATTGTTCCATTAGATACTGCTGGAACAACGCTAGTAGTTGAAATAGGTTTAAACGTGAACTTTAAGACTTTATTGGTTACACTTATTCCCCACATTACCGTATTTGCAGCTTGTGTTGCTGTTGCGGTTCCTAAACTTCCGCTTGCAACGGTAGTTGAACTTCCAGCTTTCGCTACAGAAACAGCAGTACCAGCAGTTGCTTTTGATGCTGTTGTAGTGGAAGATGTTACACCTGTTACTGTAGTTGTAGCAAGTTTTGCTACATCAGATGTAGTACCATTAATAGTTTTTGTAAATTTCTTATTTGTTGTATCATATGCTACGTTAGTAACAGTATTCGATTTATCAGCTTTACCGCTAATATCCTGATGTGCTGTAATTACAGTACCAAGATCTACAACTCCACTGGTACCTTTACTAGCACCATTCATTTTAATACCTGTAATTGTACCAATATTTGTTGTGTAACCCTTTCCTACAATAGTATCATTCAGAACTTTAGCGGTAATTACACTAGGTGTAGTGCTTGTACCAGTTGTTGCTTCTGATTGTGACATTGTAGGATAAGTTGTATCTGTTGCATTAATTGCAATCTTGCTTCCACTAGCTGTAAATGAAACTGTGGTATTAGTACCATTAACAAAATCTACAGCACCTGTAGAAATACCTGAACCTAACTGTTGTGTTCCATTAATTTTAATACTTCTCCATGTATCTGTATCTGTATCACCTGATGGGAATAATACCCAAGATGTACCATTTGATGTAAATACATCACCAACTTTTGCAGCTTGAGAATCATAAGTTCCAGCTGTTATAACTTTATATGTATATCCTTCATTTGCAGAAGAAGCAGTAGGAAGAGATGTTATTGTACCACTTGTACCAAGTGTACCCTTATATACCATTGGTTCGGGGAGATTATTTATAGCAGTATATACAGCACCAGATGTAACAAGATCACTAGAACCACTTGTAACTGATGTTGTAAAATTCTTAGCAGCGGCTGTACCTATTGTGCCAAGATCACTAACTTGTGATTTTGTTATACTGATATTTCCAAATGTTGCTGAAACTTTACCATCGGTTTGAGAAAATGCAGTAAGTGTTTTTCCAGCGCCCGCTGAACCAGACACTGAACCATCTAATGTTCCCAATGCAGCTGCTACTGCTTTGCCAGAAGTTGCTGCTGTACCTGTGGAGCTATATGTATCGGTTACTGTAGGTATACTCGGTTTATTTGTAAGATCATTGTATGAACCACTAAAACTACTAGTACCAGCACCGATATTTGCTCTCGCATTAGACTGTTCTGTACTGGTTAATCCCTGATCGGCAACAGTAGAAACTGCTTTAAAGTTTCCTACATTACCAAGACCAACTTCTGTTGCTGTATATGTAGGTTTTGTAGCGGCTTTAGCCCATGAACTAACATCACTGGCAGGTCTAGCGTTACTAAGTCTAGTATCGTTACCCATAACAACCTCAGCAGTAGAAGCATTACCGCTAGAAGGTACATTCTTAGCAGCGGCTGTACCTATTGTACCGAGATCACTAACTTGTGATTTTGTTATACTGATATTTCCAAATGTTGCCGAAACTTTACCATCAGTTTGAGAAAATGCGGTAAGTGTTTTACCAGCACCTGCTGAACCAGACACTGAACCATCAAGGGTGCCAAGTGCGGCTGCTACAGCTTTACCAGAAGTTGCTGCTGTACCTGTAGCACTGTATGTATCTGTTACCGTGGGTATAGTCGGCTTTCCTGTTAAGTCATTATAAGCTCCGCTAAAGTTACTGGTACCAGCACCGATATTTGCTCTGGCATTAGATTGCTCAGTTGTTGATAATCCTTGACTAGCTTCTGTTGATACAGCTTTGAAATTTCCAACATTACCAAGACCAACTTCTGCTGCCGTATATGCAGGTTTTGAAGCGGCTTTAGCCCATGAACTAACATCGCTAGCAGGTCTAGAATCTGTAAGTCTAGTATCATTACCCATAACCACTTGTGCTGTACTTGCATTGCCACTAGAAGGTACATTCTTAGCGGCAGCTGTACCTATTGTACCAAGATCGCTAACTTGCGATTTAGTTATACTAATATTTCCAAATGTTGCTGAAACTTTACCGTCAGTTTGAGAAAACGCAGTGAGTGTTTTTCCAGCACCAGCTGAACCTGATACAGATCCGTCTAATGTTCCCAATGCGGCTGCTACTGCTTTACCAGAAGTTGCTGCTGTACCTGTAGCACTGTATGTATCTGTTACCGTGGGTATAGTAGGCTTGCCTGTTAAATCGCTATAAGCTCCACTAAAACTGCTAGTACCAGCACCAATATTTGCTCTAGCATTAGACTGTTCTGTGCTAGTTAATCCTTGATCGGCTACTGTTGATACGGCTTTGAAATTTCCTACATTACCAAGACCAACTTCTGCTGCAGTGTATGTAGGTTTTGTACTAGCTTTGGCCCATGAACTAACATCACTAGCAGGTCTAGAATCACTAAGTCTGGTATCATTGCCCATAACTACTTGGGCTGTACTTGCATTGCCACTAGAAGCTACATTCTTAGCAGCGGCTGTACCAAGTGTTGGCTTACCTGTTAAGTCATTATAGGCTCCACTAAAGTTACTAGTACCAGCACCAATATTTGCTCTAGCGTTAGACTGCTCAGTTGTTGATAATCCTTGATTAGCAACAGTAGAAACCGCCTTGAAGTTTCCAACATTACCAAGACCAACATCCGATTTTGTTACATTATGAGGATTACCACTTGTTGTTTGTGAATGAGTATATGCTATTTTTCCTCTATCTCCTCTATATGCTGTAGAGGATGTTTCTCCAAGAGCTAAACTCTGACTTATTTCAATATATGCAGTGCCGCTCCATCTATATGTTTTATTAGTATCTTGTGCTATATATATTTTTCCACTTTCACCAGTTGTTGGAAATTGTGATTGACTTGAATATTCAAGAACATCATCCACAAAAGAAGGTAATTGTGAACTGGGAACTTTACCTGTAGAATCGAGTTCGGCCACTCCATTATTTGCACCTTTTGCGGTTGTTGCAATTGCTCCAACCTCTGCTGCAGTATATGTGGGTTTTGTGCTAGCTTTAGCCCATGAACTAACATCACTAGCTGGTCTAGAATCACTAAGTCTGGTATCATTACCCATAACTACTTGGGCTGTACTTGCATTGCCGCTAGAAGGTACATTCTTAGCGGCAGCTGTACCCAGAGTAGGCTTATTTGTAAGATCATTGTATGAGCCGCTAAAGTTACTAGTACCAGCACCAATATTTGCTCTGGCATTAGATTGCTCAGTTGCTGATAATCCTTGACTAGCTTCTGTTGATACAGCTTTGAAGTTTCCTACATTGCCGAGACCAACTTCGGATTTTGTATATGTAGGTTTTGTACTAGCCTTAGCCCATGAACTAACGTCACTAGCTGGTCTAGAATCTGTAAGTCTAGTATCATTACCCATAACAACCTCAGCAGTAGAAGCATTACCACTAGAAGCTACATTCTTAGCAGCAGCTGTACCAAGTGTTGGCTTGCCCGTTAAGTCATTATAAGCTCCACTAAAACTACTAGTACCAGCACCGATATTTGCTCTAGCGTTAGACTGTTCTGTACTGGTTAATCCCTGATTGGCAACGGTAGAAACCGCTTTAAAGTTTCCTACATTACCAAGACCAACTTCAGATTTTGTATATGTAGGTTTTGTACTAGCTTTAGCCCATGAACTAACATCACTGGCAGGTCTAGCATCTGTAAGTCTAGTATCATTACCCATAACTACTTGGGCTGTACTTGCATTACCCGTTGCTGCTATATTTTTATATGCAGCGGTTCCAAGATCTGATTTATCAGCTTTACCACTAATATCCTGATGTGCTGTAATTACAGTACCAAGATCTACAACTCCACTGGTACCTTTACTAGCACCATTCATTTTAATACCTGTAATTGTACCAATGTTATTTGTATAACCTTCGGGGTTAGTTGAATCATATGGTACAAATCCAAGAGCTGATGTAATATCTGTATTGTTTAATGCTGCAAATATTTTAGATAGTGGTCTACGGTGATATGTAGTAGTTGTTGCACCACCACCAGCATATTGAGCAACTATATAATCCGTTCTTTGAGCATCACTATCTCCAGTGGTAAGGTTGTTTATTACTGTACTACCATTAACACCTATTGTGAAAGTGCCACTTGATGTAATTGGACTTCCAGATACAGTTATACCACCAGTACCTTTAGCAGCAACACTTGTAACTGTACCAGTGGGCTCATCACCGGAAGGAATCAGTACCCAAGTTGATCCATCAGATATAAAAGTATCACCAACCTTTGCAGCTTGAGAAGCATAAGTTCCAGCTGTTATAACTTTATATGTATATCCTTCATTTGCAGAAGAAGCAGTAGGAAGAGTTGTTATTGTACCACCTGTACCAAGTGATCCTTTGAATACCATTGGCTCAGGTAATGCATCTATGGCATTATCTACATATTCTTTGGATGCTTTGTCTGCATTCAGTGCATTTATACTATTAGCATGTTTAGATAATGCGCCTTTAACATTGCCAATTATATTGGGCAATGTAACATTCGCTGTTCCGTTACCAATATTATTAATTTCTGCAGTTGCAGCATCTACTGTCCAACTAGATGTAGATGGATTAGAATTGGCAAATATTGGTTTATATATCATTGGGTGAATTAATAATGGTTGAGCTGTATTGGTTACAGTGGAACCATTATGAGCATAATTTGAGAAACTGGATGCACCGTCACCCAGATAAAGTGCACCAGGACCTTGTCCTACGTCATCGTTATTAGATAAACATAGAAACATCTCGCCTCTCTTAAGCATTATGTTTTGAGAGTTAGCATAAGTATACTTGCCTCTACGAGGCCTAAGATATTTTGCCATGATCGTGTCCTCCTTGTTTATTTTTGATTTATGATTTCTTCTTTGAGAAGCATGTAATGGGCAAATTTTTAAAAACCATTTCTAATAATTGCACCATAAATTCAAAACTTCACAAATAATGGCATTATTAAAATGTAAATAACTTAAATTGTCTGTTTTAAAAATAAAGGATATAGCTTTTTGAAGCTATATCCTCATAAAATATTATCTCGATAATTTATTATGATGAAATTATTCATCGTCTATATCTCCAAAATCGTACTCTAATTCCCAGGTATAACCTATGTAATCGAGATCGGTAAACCTGCTATTACCATTTCCGACTTTTAAAGCTCCCTTTGTTTCATCATAAACAATTTCACCATTTCCAAGAACAGGATTTATTGACTCCCATTCTTCGGTAGTACCTCTTTTTAAATAAATATAGGATGTAGATGTAACTCCACCCGCATCTATATTCAAAGCAGCACCGGCATCGAAAGCATATGGTAAGTCAGACCATTTATTTACACCGTCACCAATCTTGAATTTACATAAACCTGTACCTACTCCACTATCGGGAAATTCAATACCAAATTCTCCCTCCATGAGTACAGGATCTATTAATTCCCATTCAGATTTAGTTCCACGTCTTGGACGAATTTTTGCATAAGACATTTCAAGGTCCTCCTTTCCTTGAGAATAGTTCAAATATAGTATTATTAATAAATTTTATTATCTATTTTAAAAATTCTTATTAATTGCCAGAATTATTAGAATCATCAAAATTTTCCCAAGGATTAAAAGTAACTTCGTCTATTTTTTGATTTAACTCTTCAGCTGTACTATTAAATTGATAATCTGCATATGACTTTATATCTTCATCAATTTCATCAATTTTTTCAGCGTATTCATCATAGTTTGCTAAAGCATCTTCTATTTCTGGATATGTTGATTGTAATGCTTCTAGGATCTTTCTAGCTATAGCATCAGTTGATATTATCTCTTCAGCTTTTTCTATAAGATCAGCTAGAGTTTCGATAAAAGCATCCATATTTTCTTTATATTGGACAAACTGATCTCTCCAATTTTCAAATACTCCAGTAGTAACTCTATCAGATACACTAGCATGTAATCCATAAGGGGTTTCTTTAATAATATTATCATAAGCTGGATCTATCTTAACATCTGCCGATATTTTATGATCTTCAACATTAGATTTTATAGTATTTGTATCTTTTGCTGTATAATCTCTAGAAAATACAAGATCAAAATCTTGAATGTCGCCGATGATTTCAAATTCTTGTGTTTCTGGATTAAATCCGATCACAGTATTTTCATTAATTTCCAAATCAGCTGCTAAATTAACTGTTAATTCATAAGTTCCATTTGCAAATGGTAGAGAAATGCATCTAGTTCTAACGTCTAGATATCTTCTATCTGCATTAACAAAAAATGTAGTTCCAGCTTGTTTTAAGATCTCTAATTGCTCTTCAGTTTCAACCAATGCTATTTTAGTATCTATAAGATTAACTTGAGCCTTCACATATCCATCGTCAAGGCAGAAATACAGCATTCCTGCAATGACATTATCAAAAGGATATGATTCTACTATAGCATACGGATCTGAATAACGATTCTGACCTAAAAATACTTCTAGTTTATCATACAAGAAATATATAAAATTACTATCTCTTGATTCAATACTAGGGAGATCTCTAGAATGACAAACTCTTAATGTTTTCATAGAATTAACCCTCCCTTTATTTTAATTAATATGCACCATCCTTACCTTTACTTAATTCTTGAATCATTGAGGTTTTCCTCACATCATTCTTATGTTTATTATAATTTTCTAGATCTGGGAAGTTAGAATCGTCCTGCATATAATTTAACCATTCTTTGAATGACATATCTTCAATGAAACCGCCAACTCCATTATAGGCAACATCTCTTACTCCAATATAAAATTCTGCATAATTGTTTTTACAAAAATCATATATGCTATCTGTAGTAAAATTAAATAATTTAATGCATGTAGTTAAATAATCTTTAGCATGATAATCATTTATCTTCAACCAATCATCGGGTCTTTGAAACTTAAATCCTTGAGTATAAAAATATGTAAATAATATAATATCTATTGCTGATCTAACAGCAAATGCTTCAGTTATTTCTCCCTCTCTATATTTTTTGTTATAGAGATCTCCGGTGGAAGCAATATAATCTCTGAAGTATACTTCTAGGAAATTTCTACCCTGATAATCAGATCTTGAAATAGTAGTTGGTCTAGCATTCCAAATATATGCAAAGATATTAATAAGTTTTGGTTCTATATTTAATTTATTACAAGCACAATTTACATATGATGATATATAGATATCTTCATGAGTAAGCAAATCTTTTTTGAAATGAATATTATATTTTTTCCAAAGATTATCTGCATTATAAAACTTTGCATGACACCAATTTCTTGTTGCGATATGTTGTCTAAGAACAGTATTTGTATCTGGATTTACTTCTAAAAAATTTGCAATAGTATAATATTTCTCCCCAGAATTTATAATTTCTTCCTTTATTCTGGGCAGTGTATCTACAACAAATAGATCATCGTGGTCAGCGAACGCATACCATTCACCGGTAGCTTCTTGCACACCTCTTTCTCTTGTATTCCCAGGTCCAAAATTATAATCAGTTTGAACTTGTTTTATACATAATACTTCTCTAAAAGGATCTACTATATCTTGATAAGATTCTGTAGAATGATCATCTGAAAGAATAACTTCAATATCATCTGACATATTTTGAGATTTAATAGAAGTTAATAAAGTTCCAAGAGTTTTTCTTGAATTGTAGCAAGGTATAATTATAGAATAAAAAGGTCTATGATTTAGTTTCTTTGACGGTTTTCCATCTATAATTAACGGTTTAATATTAATATCTTTTTCTTTCATACTAAGGTACCTCCGCCTAGTTAATAATAAATAGCCTAGAAAGTATATAATATTATTACTAGCTAGGCAAGTATTACCTTAATGTATTTTTTATAAAAATATACTATTGATTAAATATTTCGCCACTCGATGTCAGTTCTCCAAAATCAAAATCTGCCTCAACGCATGGCGCATATGAATAAATATATGTAGAACCTTGCAGTATACCTTTTAGATTAGCTGCAGTCATAACTTTAGAAACTGTACTAGTACCCGCTATACCTTCAGCAACAGACATTGCACTGTAACTAGAAGCATTAATAGCAGCCTTTACAAATTTAGTATTTGCGATCTTTGATGAATCGTCACCGCTTGCGACATCTGGTACCACAGGTGTTCCTGTAAATACTGGAGAAGCAAGGGGTGCATATGTACTGGTAATAGTATTACCAACACCATCTTTTGTAGCTTTATCTGCTGTAGAAGCATAACTCGAGGTTCCAGCATTTGTAGCATAAGGTATAGTAATATTTTTTGTACTACCATTTGTATTTATATTAAGATTATTTCCATTTAAAGCAACGGCTCTTACACCAGCATTACTAATAGTTGCACCATTAATATCGATACCAGGACCTTCTGCAATTGGTGTACTCCATGTACCATCTGCTCTAAGATATTTAGTAGTATCATTATTTAACGAAGGCATTAAACCTGCGTTAGTAGTGGTAGCCAAAGAATAAGTAGTATTATTATCTTGCTGATTAAAAGTAAACGTTGATCCGTTGCTTCTAAAAACAGTAAAATTTAATCCATTTCTAGTAATATTTTCTATACCTTTACTAGAATAACTAGATGAACTAGCATTATTTGCGTAACTTGCAGTATCTGCATTAACGGAATGGCCTGATTCGACTGCATATTGAGCAGTGGGAACTCTTAAAGATTTCCATTCACCAGTACCAGCAGTATCATAATAATAAAGTTCTTGTGTATCGGAAGCTAGATAAAATTTTGGAAGGGGTGCTAAAGTACCCAAAATTTCTTCCTTGGTCTTCCCTTTAACAAAATCAGTTATCTCAACACGTTCAGTTCCTTCATTATCAAGAAATAATCTACCAGTATCAGTAGTAAATCTAAGCTTATTAAGTCCAATATTTACAGGCAAATTAGCCTCAATTCCTTTAGAAAGTATCTTATTATAAGTAGTTGCATTTGAACTCGACATTATCTTTTCTCCTTTCTAAAGTTTTATATAAATAATATAGATAAAAAATGGGAGGGAGCACAAGTCCCCTCCCATTAATCATATATAAATATTTATAATTGTATAATTCGATTTATGCAAATGCGCCCCAAGTTGTAGCTGCTTCTGCAAGAGCTGCGATATTAGCTGTATTCTCAGCAACTGTAACTGTTGTAGCGTTATAGTTATTTGTGAGAGTACTAAGAGCTGCAGTTGTAGCATTGTAGTTGGTTGTAAGAGCATCAAGTGCTGCAGTTGTACCATTGTAATTACTTGTAAGAGTATCAAGCGCTGCAGTTGTAGCGTTATAATTAGTTGTAAGAGTATCAAGTGAAGCTGTAGTAGCTGCAAGTGAAGCTGTTGTAGTATCTATCTGTCCCTGAAGATTGCTTCTAATTGCTTCAACAGAAGCAGTTGTAGCATAAGCTCCAAGATCAACCATAAGACCATTAGCATCAAGTGTAAGAGCATTAGCTGTTGAACTATTGATGTTAAGATTAAATGAGATTGAATGTGATGTAGCATCGATTGCAACTGTACCTGAATTTGTAGAAGCACCTGTATAATCATTATAAAGAGCAGATGCAGGGATTCTGATAACTGTAGGGTTCTCAGGATCATTATTAAGTGTAAGAACGATTTCCTTGGTTTCAGAATCAAAATAGTTCTTTCCTGGTGTAGGATCAAGGAAAATATCCTTACCAATATTAGCAGTAACAGCTGTGCCACCAACTACAGGGATTGTAAGTACTCTGGTTTCAGCATTCCATGTAGGATTGTTAGCTACTCCAGTAAGAGCTACATCATATGTAGTTCCGTCACCCTTTGTTACTTCAAGAGTACCAGGAACAGGTGTATCTTCTGCATTCATCTTCTGAGCGACAGCAGCAACTACACCATCGCCACCGACCATTTCTTCAACATAATCTACGATTGCCTTCTCAGAAGCAAGCTTATTTTCAGAAGCATTAGCTGAATCAATATCCTGTGTAACAGGATAAGAAATTATCTTCCATGCTCCGCCAACGTAAGCCTTAACCATGCCAGTTGTAGATTCAAAATATATCTTACCAGCAACTCCTGTAGCGGGAACTGTAGCAACAGCAATGAGATTATCGGTATAGTCTACATTGCCCTTATAAAGCTTAGCAGTATCGCTTGTAAAATAAAGAAAATTAGGGTTCTTACTCTCAAGAGCATCATATTGAGCCTGAGTTCCATATCTATGGATCTGAACATAAGTAGAAGCCATTAGTTTGTCCTCCTTTAAATTAAAAATTATTACTTTATTTGGTATATAACCAATTAATTACTAAAATGTTATTTTTTAATCGCCCATATCTGACCATGAATTCGTGGTTGTATAATTCATCCAATCATCTATAGTAAGCGTTGGGTCGCCCATTTCTTCTTTCCAAAGTGTAAATGCATCTTTGCCTTCTGGACCTTGTGGTCCTGGATCTCCTTGTGGACCTTGGGGACCCTCTGGTCCTTCAGCTCCAGGTTCTCCTGGATCGCCTTTGTCGCCTTTTTCTCCTTTAAGAGAATCAATAAAGTCTTGCATTGTACCTTCATTGCCCAAATCTAACCAGATTTGATAAGCAGATTTACCCTTTAATGATTCAAGGAAATCAGCAACGGTACCAGTGTGGCCCTCTTCAATCCAAAGATCATATGCAGATTTACCAGGTTCTCCATCTTTACCAGGATCACCCTTCTCACCATGCAATGAATTGATAAAGTCCAGCATAGTACCTTCATTACCTAAAGCTAACCATATCTCATAAGCAGATTCACCACCTGGTCCTACACAAAAAGCTAAAAAGTCATCAATAGTTCCAGTATGGCCAGCATCTATCCATAATTCATATGCGGATTTACCATCTTTACCATCACCGATATATGGTAGATGTATGTATCTAGTTACACCATCGCCAACTTTAAGTCTTTTAGTATCTGTTTCAAAGGCTGGCTGCCCAGACAATAATATAGGATTCTTTGCCCAAAATGCCTGTGCAGTACCTCGTTTAAACTGAAGAGGTTTATTATGAGGAGGTTTCGGACCAAATCCATGATCGATCATCTCCACACTTTCGTCAGAAATATTATTGTCTTTCTTCATGTTTGTTGAAACCCCCTTTCAGTTTATTTAATTACTATTTTATCTTTAAGAATTGTATCCGCATTTTCCTTATAAGTAAGATCCGTTGTTCTAGAAATCTTAATTACATCAATTATCTTATCTGCGTCTTCTTTTGTAATAACAGTACCATCATTAGTTCCAGGATAAAGATTAACTTTACCATTTGTAACTTCAACTCTAGATTTAGCAACTGTACCATTAACACTCTTATCTGTAGAATCACCAGTTGGGAATAAATACTCAACTGTAGAGTTCTTAACAACTAATTCAGAACTATTTACAGGACCTCTATTAGTTGTCTGCATATATACAATTTCAGAATCAATAGCTGTAGCCTTAGCCTTATTAGTAGCTCCATTAGAACCACAAGCAAGGAACCATTCAGCACTAGACCCATTCTTAGCAATGATTTCTACATCATCACCATACATGTAACCACAGTTACAACCAGCATAAGCACAATTTACATAAGAATTATCTAGAGTAATTCTTGCTTTCTTTACCCATGCCTTGCTAGCAAGAGAACACTTCTGCCCCCATTCTTTGTTAGCGTCGTTACCATTACAAATAGATTCACCAGCACCACAGAAGCTAAGTTTAGAATCTTTAATATTAATTACAACTTCATCAGTTCTAACTGCACCGTAAGATCCAGTAACACCAGCAGAAGTTCTATCTACACCTTCAATATTAACTGTAATTTTTCCAACTCTAAGTGGCGTTTCTTCAGCGCCATCTCTAACCGAACCAGCTCTTAATCCCTTGAATTTAACGTTACCTTTAATAGTAACACTAGTTGATTCAAGATCTCTATCATAAGAACCACCAATGATCATAGCAGTTGCAGGAATTTCTGTAACCTTGCCATAAGCATCTGTTACAATAGTCTTATTTTTATCATTAAGAGATACAACAATAGGAATACCATTTGCAACATATGTAGGACATCCCATATATTGTCCATTTTCAGTATAATAAGTATCAGGTTTTACTGTAAATACAGCGATTGGTGAGAAACTTTCTACAGTTCCCCAAACGTATCCATCAATTATCTGTGCATCTTCTATCTTTTCCCAAGTTCCAGTTCCTTCATTTTCACCATCGATATAGTGAAAAGCAATTACACCAGTATCTTTATTACCAATCTTGATAGGGCTAAGAAGAGTAAGCTCTCCAGCTGCTCCTACAACATTATATGTACCAAGATAAAGTGAAAGTTTATCATTCTCTGGAATATCTTCAGGAGTAACAATAGAATCTTCCGTATTGAGTTTACTTTCCATTTCCTTAACAGCATCGTATTCTGATTCTTTATCGTACTTGAGAGAGAATGTAGATGAAGAATTCGGAATATCTGTTGGAATTGGATAATACCAATACTTAGGAATTACAGCCAGATATATTTTAGGTAGAATTTCTACATTTATATCCATTGTCTAATTCCTCCTTTATTAAATTATAATGGTTGAATTTAGTTGCCCCCTTCTTCACCATCTTCAGCTTCATCATTATCTTCTTCTGCTTTTGGATACCAGATAGAATCTATCACTGCAGGGATAAGCTTCGGAAGAAGTTCTTCTTTGTATTCAACAAATATAGTACCATTAGCCATTATAGTTTCCTCCTTGTTCAAAAGTATATTATGAATTTTCGTCAAGAATATTATCGTCGAAAGAATTATTTCCAGATCCTTCTCCGGTATGATCTGGTCTATTATTCTCATCAATAATAACATCTTCTTTTCCAGGAATAACATCAATATCATTTATCTTAATATTACGCCAATGTTTTCCATCTTTAGTATATTGAAGTATACCATGAATAATTCTAATAGCATAGCAACCTGCATCATCTATAGGTGTAGCTACATATCTGGTAGAACCATTCTTACGAATAACATCAACGTCAAGAATAGACATTGGTGATAATCTGGCTATTTCTGAATCAAAGTCGTCAGATCCATCTACAATAAAACTCCATCCTTTAGGATCGTGTCCAGGAGTATTAATTTGAATAATTCTTCCAATAATATGTTTCCTTAGACCATTACTATTGTATAATAGATCAATAAGATCACCTACACCTAAAGTTGGGTCTTTTTTGTGACCATCATCAAAAGTAAGACAAACTTTTATAGATGGGACCATAGAACATTTAATATCCATTAACATAGGTAATTCCCTTCCTTTCATCAGATTTTTAAATTAATAATTAGATAATTATTATATAAGAGTTCTCATAAAATCAACAAGATTAGAGGATAGGAAATTAATCCTATCCTCTAAATTTATTACTGGAGAAAAGAATTTCTTTCTTTGAGATTATCTATAACTTCTTTAATATTATTTATAAATATATCGGAAACTTCTTTAGTTTTATCAGATACATTAGATCCAGCAATTACGATATTATATATTACATAATACATGAATGAATGTTCCAATACATTCTCAACTCTAAAGTTTTTAATATATTTACAAAAACAAATCAAAAATGCAAGTATATCTGCATTATTATATTTATTATTATCCGTAATTAATCTTTCGAGTATAGGAAGAGTAAGTTTAATATCATAAATATTATATTCACTATCTTTGTATTTGTTTGTAAAATCTCTAAAGTAATTTTTAGGATTTTCTATATCATACTTTTTAATTTTACATGTCTTTGAAAATTCTTTTAAAGGATCAAGAGTATATGCAGAATCTATAGTATCCAAAGTTTCGGTAAGTTTCTGCTTCTTCTCTTCATCTTCCATAGTTTCTATATATTCTCTATATTTAGCATTACGCTCCTGTATATAATCTACAGAATATTCTGCTATATCTTGAGCAGATTCTTCAAATACTTTTTCAATTTCTTTATTAAGATCATTCTTGGCTCTATCCATACTAGTATTCATTATATATTGATCTATCAAAGATTCTGCTAAAGCATTTCTAGCATGTCTATACTCATTAGGAACAACTATTGGTCCAGTTTGGTTAATTGTAGGAACTCCTATGGTTTCATCGATTTGTTTTTGAATATATCTGGGAAGAGCTTTAAATACATTAAAGTCTTCTTTATTCATTCTACGATTGATAACATTCATTAATACATGAAGATCTTCATCTGATATTGATATATTATCGTTCTGATCTAATATACCAACCTGTCTTTTAACTTCTTCTTCTGTTACAGGTGAATCATCGACTTTTACATCAATTTCTCCACTCTCTACTTGTTTTACAAGATCTTCAAAACTAGTATTATCTATACTATCATTATCTTCTTCAGTAGATATGATTTTATTCTCCCCAGTATTAGGATCAACAATAATATTAGCTTTCTTATTAAATCCTTCCTCTACATCATTTGTAGTGGTTTCTTCTACACCATTATTAGATGGAAGAGATTGCACTAATTTAATATCTTCATTATTTTTAGCGTTATCTTCCATAATTTCATCAATAGCTTTTATATTTTCTTGAGTTAATTTATTAGCAGAATTAAGTAACTCGTCATATTCTTTATTTATATCAGTCAATGTTATACTTCTCCTCTCGTTATTTATTTATATTGGTGATATATTATTTTGGAACGTTCTCGATTGAAGCTCTAATTTAATTCTAGTAATAACCTCTGGTCCAAAATTTGATTTAATATATGATGCATAATAATATTTATAAATATCATTTGTATCTTCAATTATAGAATTAAGATAATTAGAAACTTGGGGATCAAAAAAGTAATTAATCAATGTACTAAGGCTAATATCATATCCAGCAATATTATAAATTACCAAATTAGCATTAGCATGTATAAGTACAAACTTTTCATCCAAGAAATTATTCTTAGCGTAAGCTCCATTATCCTTAGGTCTATTAATATTATCCATAGATTTTAAATATGTATAAATATTATCAGCATTATCTATAATATATGAAGCAAAGAAGTTAATCATATTATCTGTAAATCTAGAAATAAACACATCATATAATAATTTAGCAATAGTATGAATATTTTCTTCATCAGTTTCTGATAAATCTATATTAAGTTGTAATTGGTAATATTCAATTATTCTATTTATAATCTCGATGTAGGTTAATTTTCTAACCTCTTTAACCTTTTCTTCATAATCAGGTGCATTGTTTAATATAGTAATAAAATGTCTCTCCAAAACATCTACCATATTAGCCATAGGCTCGTTAAATGGTCTAAATTTCTTAGAAAGCGAATCATCAACAACATGCATTATATAATCAGAATCAAGATTAGATAATATGTTTCCGATACCAGTATCTGTATCAATATTATAACTATTCATTTTCAGTTTCACCATCCTTTCTTTCATTATCATTATTTATTATATCATTATTATTATGATCTATTGAATCATATTGCTCTTGTGTAAGAAAAATATATCTTACCATATCAGGATTATCCATTGAACACATATTTTAAATCCTCCTTTTTAGATTATTATTTTGTAAATAATGATGTAAAAAGAAAATTTGAGAGTATGAATTTTCATACTCTCATTAATCTGATTGTGTAAAAAATATCTACAAGAGTTATGAGATCATTATCTCGCCAAACATAATTATCTCACACTCTATTATTTATTCGTTATATATATAATTTTGAAAAAGTATTTATTCTTAATTATATAATATATATGTAGATATAAAAGAAATCATAGTAAAAATAATATTGATTTAAGGAGGTAAAATACTATGACTAATAATATGAAGGAAGCTGAAGAAAGATTAAAGAAAGCCTTTGGAGAAGAGGCATTTAATAACTTTAAAAAAGAACAGAACCAAATAATAGAAATGCATAGAAAGAATCAGCAAAAAATAAGAAATAATATGTATCGAAAGATGAATGAGACGACTGATTCAATGTGCAAATTCTAAATCAAAAAACCAGGAGCCCTAAAAAGCTCCTGGTTTATTTTTTTTAAACTCTGTCCCAATATTCAGCCATATTACCTTGCAAAACAGAATAATTATCTATAGGATTACCATAATCATCAAATTCCATATCGGATTCATCATCAATAAATAAAGAATTTGGCAAAACAACAGTATTTTGTCCAAAGTGTTGTTTATCTTCAAACATAGATTCATCTAATCCAGTTTCTTTAGCTGCTTTTTCCCTTAATTCTTTATTCTTATTGAAAATATTATTTCTTCCTTCGATAATTTCATAATACTGTTGCATTTGTAAATCTTCTGTAGTGATATATTTAGAATTAGCTTCAATAAATGCTAATGCTTCTGCAATATCATTGGCGTCATCATTATAAGCATATCCATCTAAATTATCTACAGATTCTACAGCCTCAATATTATCATCTATATCATTATCTATTAATTCTTCATCAGCATCTGTTTTAATAGTATTCTTCATAATATGGAAATTCTCTGCGAGATTCTTTCCATCATACCAAACATATAATGCCATCAAGTAAGAAAATACCTGATCATCGTGAGAATTATCTGAATGCTCAACTTTACCAGATTTCTTAACAACCATATGTTTCATTTCTTCAAGTATTATAGGAGCAACAAACTTATCTTTATGATATCTTACTCTTTCTTGAAGTATCTCTATAAGTCTAGCTCTTACTTCTCTGGTAGAATCTAATCCATATACTCTAACCCTTTGTGTTTTCTTAGACATTCGAATACCATTAAATGCCTCTTCGACAACTTTATCTTTAATTTCCCAATAAAGATTCTTCTTAGCAGAAGTTTTAACCAATCTTTGTATAACTGAAACACCGAAACCCTAAAATTTAAATATAGACGCAACTCTATACTCTATGGTCAATTCCATATCACTCCCATTACAGGACGTGCGTAGATCATTTGTTCATCTCTAAATAGAGAGTGGAATTTTTCTTCCTCCATTAACTTGAGGTTCTAAAAGGACGTAATCCTTTGATCGTTGAACGTGATAAATATATTTGAATTATATACTATATATGTAGATATTCAATAATCATAAATTTATAAAATATTAATAAGGAGGTATATGATTATGGAAAATGAAAAAATAACTAAAGAAGACATTGAATTTGATGATGAAATGACTGAAAAATACTATAATATATATGAAAAAATCGTTAAAGGACAATGTAAACCAGAATCTGCTATTAAAAAATTATTTAAAATAAATAATGATTATCATAGTGCTAGATATTTATCAGAAGATTTTAAGCGTTTTTTCATTTATTATTATAGTAATGAAAATGATGGTAAACTTTTATTAAAAGATCATCATATGAAATCTTTAGATAATTTTCAAAAGTATATTGATAAAATGATCAAAGCTAAAAGTAAACTTGAATTACTTTATCAAATATATGATCAAATTAAAAACTATAAAATGTAATTCCTGATGAACAGGAAATCAAAAGACTCCTCTCTTATTCTTATGAGAGGTTTCTTTTTTGTCAAATATATTTATTTTCGCTGCTATACAAGGGCTTGTTAATGAATACTTAGGATTTAACCATATATTCATCTTAATTGCTTTTTTCTACTTTCGTAACTATCACGCACATCTTTGCAGATCACGTTGTAGTGAATTAAGCTCTTGACCCTCTTCATAGCAATTAACTCCAAAACTTACGCAGATCACTCTACGTAGTGAGGTTTGCTGAAAAGCTACTCCATTTCTTTCGATGTTTATTATACCATTTGGTAGATATTTAGTAACTAATTCGTATAATACTTGTGCTAAATCATCAGCAGGCATATAGTTACAATTCAAAGTTGCAGTTACTCTAGTAGTTCTAGAATCAATTACAGTAATACAAGAACTATCTTTCCATGTAGCACCAGCTACATCGACTCCTATAATAGGAGGATAATTAGTATCAAGATCTTCATATATCTGGAATTGATATTGTTTAAATTGACCAAAGAATAATGTTCTTATTGGTTCTTTTACATGCTGCTTAATAATATCAAGATCTTCTCTATTAAATGGACAATCATCTGTTACCTCTGACCATTCGAGCATTACCTCGCGGCGTATCTTAGGCCAGTCATTAACCATTTCAAGTACCATTTTCTTAAAGTAATCTTGACCTGATCCTAATTGTTGGTAAGTATATGATACTAAGAAGAATGTTGAATTCTTATTAGAATTTCTAAGATCAATCAATTCTTTATAAGAAAGATCATAATATCTTTCATTCCATTTAATACCAGAATTTCTTATTTCATATGCAAATATACCAGAATCATTAGTAAGATCTCCAGGTGTTGTTGTAAGTAGAATACCATAAGGTGCACCGTTTCTTTTTGCATTTTCAGATGCTGTAGAGAATGCTGGTATAGCCGCTTTATATACAATATTATTATAAGGCATGAAAGCAAACTCGTCATAATATTGTAGCGGGATGGTAGCACCTCTTCCCAGGTTATCTGCAGATTCTTTTGATCGTGCACTAGGATAAGTATTAATCTTATTATTATTATAAGGATGCTGTATTGTAACAACTGTATTTGGCACTTTTAATTTTTTACCATCTGCTCCAGTAAGTGATGACATTTGTAAATATGATGGTAAAGCATCTCTTAGATTTTTAAGAGTTTTTAAGTTGTTCTTTGAACCATTGTGATCTTTGTGCATGAACATAATTTCAGAGTTAGATGTACCAAAGTTATATACCCATAAATATCTAACCAATGCAGCTATAGTTTTACCATGCTGACGTGGCATTTCTACAAATTGGTTAAAATTAAGCATAAATAAAAAATTCATCGCTAAATTACCACGATGAAGTTTATATCTAGCGCCAGCATTTACATTACTACCCTGCTCTGGTATTCTACAAATTTCACGGAGGAAGTACCAATAGTTATTTTTACATTCCATCAATATTCTAGCTTTCATATGAGGGGATAAATTAGGATCTCTTGGATCTACTCCTGCCAAACCAGCATCCAATAAAGCTAGGAAGAAATCATTATTTTGAACTCCAATAGCTTTAAGATAATGATGCATATCTAGAAAAGATTGATTAGTAGTTTCTTTATGTATGTAAATAAATCTTTGTTGATTTATTTGTTGCATAATTGCCATATGTAAATTCCTCCTTTCTGAGTTATTTGGCAATATTTATAATAAAGTTTTAAATATCAAAAGAAAATCCCGATAGGATTGGTTTCCTATCGGGATAATATTTTTTTAATTAGATATTATAAATATGATATAGATAAACGCCATTATCTATATTAATAATAAAAGAAAGGAGATGTTAATAGTGGAAGAAAATAGATATCCTATTAAATATCTTAATAATAAATTTCCAGGATTTATCGGTTTAACATTAGACCAAATAATAGCCGTTAAATCTAGAGATTTATTAAATTCTAATCTTTCTATAGATGATTATATGTCATTGATAGATCCAGATTATCCTACTAATTAATATCTTTCTGCTATCTTTTTATTATTCTCTTTTTTGGTTAAACATCTCCTTTACTATAAATGTAGAGGAGATGTTTATTTTTTAATAATTTTCATCATTCATCATATCATCTTCTGAATATTCTCCATCTTCAGTTGCAGGTGGTTTATTAGATTCTACATTAACTTTTGCAGTTTCTATAATCTGATCTACGAAAGTATAATCTATATATGTTCCCAAGATGTTTCTGATATATAATTTCTTAAATTCAGACTTTACTTCATCTTCTGAATCATTTAATTCAAATTCTATAAGTTTATCAGCCATCTGACTTACATTATCTAATAATTGTTGATTATTGGTCATAGTAAGATATACAGGTGGTGGTAATTGAATTTTAATTTCAGAATATTGTTCATTGAATTCATTATTATATAATCTAGTAAATATCATTGAGAATAATTCTGCAGTTCTTCTTTGTCTTTCATATACCAATTTAAGGAATCTAGTATTAGACATAGAGAATCTAATAGCAAAGTCTTGTTGGAATGTAGAATTAACCATTTCAAATGGAGTACCAGTAGAATTTATAGCAAGTTCTTCCATCTTATCCATAAGATCTGTAGGAGTCTCAATTTGTTGTCCTTGCATTACATCAAATTGAATTGGTGGATCTCCAGAAGGTCCAAGAGGTATAATATAATCATTATATTTACCAATAATATTGAGTATATTATTCATAGACTCAATTTGTCTCATACCCATGTTACCCTTCTTAATTTGGTTTACAACATTCATCATTGTACGTGCAACATTTTGTTCTACATTTTGTTTTACATAATATACTCTCTTATCGGTTCCTCTTGTAATCTTGCCAATAATATCAGAAAGATAAAGAAGTATATATAACATTGCTGGCACTAATGAATCTCTAAGATCAGATATTCCTCTATGTGTATCTTTATCCATTTTGAAATAGCAATGAATCATGTCTTCTGCTGGAATAAATGTAACACCAATATCATTCGATTTAGCAATATCAAACTTTTCATTATATCTTAATACTGCATAGATTTCTTCTTTAAGATCTTTATTAGCATTAATAAATTTAGAATCTATAGATTGAGAAATCTTAGAAGAAATATATCTTATTGCTAATTCTTCTTGATCTTGAGACATCTCTATTTGATGTCCTGTAGCATTAGATATCATGGGAGTCATATGATGTCCGCCACAATAACCACATTTGGTTTTATCTTCTTTAATTTCAAGATAATAATATCCAAGACAAGCATTACCAATATATACTGGAATAATATCTTCTCTAGGAATCATCTCTAATACGGAACCATTAATATTCTGGTCTATCTTGATATCTTTATCCATATTATCTACGATAAGACCATCTTTATTATAAGCAGCTTGAGATATCTTATCATATTCACTAGCAAGATTTCCCTCAGATTTTCTTTTACCAGTAGCTTCAGAAAATATATCTGATACTGCTTCTCTAATATTCTGTACAGAATGCTCAGATACAGCTATTTCATTTACAGGATTAAGTGCTACTCCAGAATAATTATAATGCAATCTGACTTCAGCACCTTTAAATTTACAATTATCATTATAATCTTCAATTATAGCAGAAGAATTTTCAATACTTTCAATATAATTTTTATATTCTCTGGATTCAAGGAAATTATTCTCTAAACATACCTCTGTTTCCTTATCTTGCCAAAACTTATCAGAAGATTCATAATAACTAATTGAGGTTGATCGAGAAATCATGCCGTTAGCGCGATACTTTGCTGAACTAAGCAATCTTTCGAATGCTTTAGTATATGGAACCAGATATACGAAAGTTTCGCCGTATTTTGAAGTATCATAATATAAATCAGAAAGAAATGTAGATAAGTTGTATCTTTTTTCCAACCTATCACAATTTGTTGTAAATAATGTAACTTCTTTCTTGGACGAATATACAGACTTTGGATTAAGAAACTTATTTGAGAAATTATCCGAAGATAATACATTATCTCTCATTATCTCCAAAGCTATATTAAGTTTAGGAAGATATTTACATATGAGATCATAGTTATAATTTTCTGCGGCGATATATTTATACATATCTGTATTGGCAAACAATTCACCAACAAGATTATTATCATTAAACATATCAGCCAAAGCATAATTTAACTTTTCTTTATTTACAGATTCTTTTTTATCTAATCTTCGAATTAATTCAGACATTGTAGCAATATTATCATTATCTATAGAAGCTATTCTATTAATTGCTACATCCAACTCATCCATTATATTATCTAGGTTTTTTCTATCATCTGGTCTAGTAAGGTAAGTATCTTTATATAATCCATCAATTTTTTTAGATAAAATATCTAGATTATTTTTTACTTTTCTAGAAGGGGTAGCTATTGAATTATTATCATTCGCCATATTAATTTCCTCCTTATTTTCATCGATTACTTAGATGTTTTTCGACATAATAAAATGCCTTATTTTATCCAAATTATTTTTATTAGATTCAACAGATATATTATCAGTTTGAATCAATAAAACAGAATTATATCCCATTGGGTCCATTAACTCTGGAACTCTACTTTTAACTTGTTCAAATTCTGCTCTTTCTTCAACAATTCTTCTACAAGCTTCATATATATCAGCATCTTTTCTACACCTATTCTCTACAATTCTAATCAATCTATTCTTTACATTGGCATTTAATATTATAAGATATAATTTATATGAATCTGGATGCTTTATATTTTCCAGATTTACCCAATTTCTGTAAGATTCATACTGATACAAAGAAGCAGTACATATTAAATTTTTCTTTCTATTTTCTATATAATCTGTTTTGGTAAAATAATGTTTTTTACCATTAATAGTATAATATGTGCGAAATTCTATTAATTTTTCTTTGGGAATATTATTGTACTCTTCCAAAGTTACAAAATTATAATCTACACCATCCCTTTCTTCAGGTCTAGGTTCTCTAGTAGTACCATATATTAATGGTTCTAATTTAGCTTTTTTCATAAACTTAGCATCTAGTGATATAGAATCCATATAAAATGATTTGCCTGATCCTGATTCCCCAACAATACAAAAAATATTTTTAGTCATTATATAATCCTCCATTATATATTAATTAATAAGGAGTGAAATTTATTAAAAAATAAAAAGGTAGAGTCTAAATAAATAGACTCTACCAATTTTATTATCAATTACTTTGTTTTTGAACCATTAAAATACTGGCCAAGATCTGTAGGATTAACCATACCACCAGTGGATTTACCAGCACCAGCGTTTCCGAGTGAACTAGGTGTAGAAATACCATATTCGTATTCTGTAGAATCC
>Ga0247608_10000608_pt1 | contig 55867 bp, 60 predicted proteins | sample 176DNAGHGlowgp2_FD_193490 | JGI IMG/M metagenome (GOLD analysis project Ga0247608, IMG submission 193490) | Sheep rumen microbial communities from Palmerston North, Manawatu-Wanganui, New Zealand - 1766 DNA GHGlow gp2 | ecosystem: Host-associated > Mammals > Digestive system > Stomach > Rumen ... | reverse complement strand
GATCTTTTATCAATTCCTCATTAAGCGGGTGCTTATCGAGCGTGACGGACTTCTCCCTAATTATCGGATTATGAAAGGTGCTCTACATATCGAACATGTCTGGTTCCATAGTTTTCTTCGTGCGTCGTATCTTAGGCATCGGCTCCAGTGACCAACCGAACACCTTCAGGTTCTCCTTCAGGGCATAGGCTATGATGCTCTTGCGCTTATAGGCTTCTGTACCGCTCTTGAATTTGGGCTGCTGCTCCTTGTCCTTGATCACCTGCATCACCTGCACCCAGGCATCCTTGTGGCATTGGGCCACGAGTGTTATTTGGCGCATGTAGTATTTCACCGCGTCCTCATGGAGATAATGCCCCAGCAAGGCTTCCACCGCTCTCTCCTGTGTGTCGTTAGGCAGCGAGTACCATAGGTTTTCCATGACACGCTGCTGTGGTGACGGACGCAATGAGGACAACGTGAACTTCTCGAACGGCTCCAGCGGCTCGTCGCCCTTCTGCCAAGGTCTGTCGAGTCCTGCTTTTGGGAAATCGCGAGTATAGATGAAGATATATACCGATGACACCTTGCCGCCTCGCCCCTTCTTTGGCCCTGGCAGATAGTCGAACCAGATGTTGGAGTGATGGAACACGTAGAGATTGTAAAGCTCTGTCTGTGCCACATCGAGGATGTTCATCCGCATATTCTTGAAGTTGGTGTAGGTGGTAGGCGTGATGACTTTCTTCGTTCTGGGGTCAACCACCTCTTCGAGATTGAAGATACGACGGAACTTGTCCATCTCTATCGGCAGCACACGCTTATTATAGACCGTTCCGGCAGTCTCTGCATCGTTCTCCACGTATCGGAAATCCCCACAGAACTGGCTACAAAGTTCATACATCTTCTGAGTGTACTTAGACCGCAGTAGCATCGCCGTACCGAGGTCGAAGGTGGTGAAACTCTGGCTGATGTCTATCAGATAAGGCATAATCTCAGGTGATACACGCACGTCATACCGCTTGGTAACGCTGTTGTAGAAGAACGAATCAATCCAGTGAACCTTACCCGTCACCAGTTCGCCCTTCTCATTTCTGAAGCTGACAGGCAAGAACTTCTCTCCGAGTTTGCACAGTGCTTCGTATGTCCGAGGAACATTCTTTTCTCCCCCGATGACACCCAGATCATCGTCCGTCAGATGAAAGTATAGATCCTGCCAGTTGTCAGGCACTCCGAGATTCTTCTCCACATACTTGTGTTTCACCTCGCCCGTGATGAAGTAGAGCGTCCTTCGCTCTATCAGCCCATAGACTACGGGCGTATCTACGATGCTGTTGCTCCATCGCACAGCCTCATGTTTCACCTTGCTTGTCACTAGATGCGACGGCATCTGTTTCTTTTCTTTCGTCATTATCAAATCATTTAAAGTTCTACATTCTTCGCTCCAATTTAAAGCAACACGTTTGCCGTTTGGCAGGGCAAGGCTGCGATTAAGCGAGAGCAGAGGGAACCGTGTTCACTATGCCGAGCGCAAGCAGCCTCGCATGATTTTCATGCAAAGTTATGAAGAACCTATGAGACATGCCTCCGAATCGACTGTTAAAATCACGAGCGCATTTCCTACCAAGTTCGCTTATTTAGACTATCACGGTTTTCACCCCAGCGCATTTCCTTGCAAGTTAGCCGCAATCCCTTGCAAGTTACGGCGCATTTCCTTGCAAGTTCAGCGCATTTCCTACTCATAAAACCCTTGCAACCCCTATAAACAGGGCATTTCTGTCGTCCGTAAATAAAGCTTTAATAAATAAATCAATAAATAAAGCTTTCAAACGCGCGTACGAGAGGCTGATGGACTTTAAGGGAAAGAGATGGGGGACTTTAAGGGAAAAAGAAACGTCATAGCGTAGCGCAATCCCTACCAAGTTTGATTGCCCATGCGATTTCATGATAGACCACAGACATCCTTTCCCCTTATGTTTTGATGAAGATTTTTTGTTATCAGACCGCAAAAACCGCGTTTTCATCGTTTGCTGCCGCCGTTTGTCATAGTGAGAAACGCTCCGATTTTTGCCCGATTTTCGCACATATTGGCACACGATGAAGAACCAGACTCCAACCTTTGGAAATGGAATCTGGTCATCCTGCCGTTAATTCCAGCCGACCTTCGTTAGTGTACGCTGCTGACCACCTCGCTTACCATACGGCATAAAAGCACCAACAGGAGCCAGACAATCTTGAAGATGCCACCGACTATCTTGAACAAGCCAGTCACGATGAGTTCTGTGAGCTTACATACTATGATGAATGTTACCATACGATTTCGTTTTTATCTAATCAAAGTTAAGCAAAATCCGCGAGACCGCCAAGGCTCCAGCCTTCTTTCTCCTGCTCCCGATGCCCATCCCCGTCAGGCTTTTTTTCCCTCCGATGTCGTATTGCCATATTATAGTAATGATACAAAACCACAATGCCGTAAAGCAGTAATGTAATAGTACAATGCACCATTACTGCAATATTCCATTAGCGCAATAACGCAATAGAGCATTGTCGCAATACTATAATGCCCTAATACCGCAAAACATCAATATCACAAATCAGCAATACATTATTACTACATTACGCTAATATCGCAAAACAATAAAACTACAATAGTCCAATGCCGTATTACTCCAATACACCATTGCAGCAAAACTACAATACATCAACGCAGCAAAACCGCATTACACCAATGCTGCAATACGTCATTATCACATTACATTAAAGCCCCGATTCCATCGGTATTTCTGCCCCGATTATTTGCCCACGTCAGCGAAAAGTCGTACCTTTGTATCAGCGAGGCCACCCATCGGCAAGCGACTGGCAACCCCGACCGCAAGGCGAGTCTATGCGAACCGGAATAGCAAGTTGTGCTTTTGTGGCCACAAAACCCTCTGACGGGGTTTCGTAGTCTCAAAAGCCGACTTGCCAGAGCTGTCGCACTGGGGGCAAAGATACTCGCAACTCGTATCTTATTTTCAGGAAACAATGGACAAAAGAAACATCATTCGCAAAGTGAGGCTCACTCCAGAAGAGGATGCCCTTTTCAAGCGTAAGGCAGCACGCTACAAGACTGTCAGCGCAATGGTTCGCGATGCCGTAGCACAGTTCGACGACACCGCCACCCGTGGCAAAGTCAAGGCTCTCCATGAAATGACCGCCCTCTATCACAAGTACGAGCAAGACCTCAGTTGGCTTGGCGGTAATTTCAACCAGACGATGAAGCGGGCCAACGAACTCGCTATCGCCCAGGAACTCACCCCGCAGTTCTTCGAGCAAGTGCTTTATCCGCAAGTCACTCAACTGCAACAGCTCATTAGCAACATTAAGCGGGAGCAACATCACATAGCCAAACAGTTGACAAGGCTCTGACCGTCCACACTCAAAATTCAGGAAACACCTCTTTAATTTGTTTCTTTAATATATTGCTGTTTTACTGAATTACTGTAATACTACAATACACTTTTATAGTAATTCTCAAAATGATAGCCACCATTCTACCTTCAAGCACCACCTTCCACGCCGTTGACTACAACGAGCGCAAGGTCTCAGAGGGCGTTGCCGAACTGCTGGAGATAAAAGGTTTCGACCTCATTGACCAGCAGTACACCCCCGATGACCTGAAACAGCAGCTTCTCAATTACACTTATCAGTATAACGAGCGCATCAAGAAGCCCCAGTTCCACCTCGCTATCTCCTGCCGAGGTGACGAATACACCTACGAACAACTTCTGGACATCGCCCATCGGTATCTCAAAGAAATGGGATATGGTGAGGAAGGCCAGCCCCTGCTCATCTATGCCCACCACGATACAGACAACCACCATATTCATATCGTGACGAGCCGAGTTGCACCCGATGGCCACAAGATTGATGACCACCACGAACGGGTACACTCTCAGGAAGTCATCAATCGTATCATGGGCGAGAACCAGGAGCAGCGGGCATCCGAGTCCGTAAAAAAGGCTCTGGAGTACCGTTTCTCCACCGTCAACCAGTTCAAGGCAATCCTCGAATCCTCTGGCTATGAGTGCTACGACAAGGATGATAACCTCTGCATCAAACGTGATGGTCACGTCATTGAAACCCTGCCATTGGCCACCATCCAACAGCATTGCCAGACCTTCGAACCTGATGAAAAGCGAAGAAAGCAACTTCGAGCCATTCTCTTGAAGTACCGTGATATGAGCGCCAACAAAGAAGAGTTGCACTCCTTGATGAAGCAGAAGTTTGGCGTTGATCTCGTTTTCCACGGTTCTAAGGATAAGCCCTACGGCTATACCATCATCGACCATCAGAACAAGACCGTCCTCAAAGGTGGTGAGGTGTTGAAACTGAAAGAACTGCTCCAGTTCCAACCCAAAGCCGAACGTCTGCATCGCATGGATGAGTTCATCGATGCCATGCTGGAGGACAACCCCGACTTGACAACCCGTGAACTGAACCGTATGTTTCGCCGTCAGTTTGGTACTCACATCTCCAAAGGACGTATCGCATACGGTGACGATTTCATCGACCTCAAAGAGTATCAGCTTCGCACTCTCAAAGCCAATGATCTTCAGGCATGGATGAATGCCCATCCAGAACTGGAGCATCAATCAACTCAGAAGCACGGTCACGCTCATAGCATCGAGACCACCCAACAGCAACAGCCAGATAGTCACCACCGAATCCGCAAGCCTTCCAATATCCAAGGAGGCTCCCGTGACCAGAACCGTGAATGGGAAGTAGGTCACAACTCCCGCTACAATGACATCGATGACGAACGCCAGTTGAAGCGATAACCGTCAGGGACTATCAAAATGGACGTTTTTATGCTAATTTCGCTAAATTATGCTCTGTTCTAATATAAATTGACTACTTTTGCAGACGAAACATCAAATATGACTTATATGGCACAAGAATATGCAAGGGCAACAGTAGCAATGCCCGAAAACGAAGATAAGCAGCCCGTCCGTCAGGAACTGGCTTATGAGATAGAAAACCGTGACATCAACGATGAATTTACCGTCAAGTTCTGACCTATGGCAAAGACAAGTGACACCTACCAGATAGCCTCCGACATCCAATGGCAGGATGCCGGAGAGGGCATTGTCCGCCAGATTATGGGCTACGACGAGCACCTGATGATGGTGAAAGTGAAGTTCGAGCAGGGAGCCGTCGGCACCCTTCATCAGCATCCTCACACCCAGAGCACCTACGTAGCCAGCGGCTGCTTTGAAGTGACCATCGGTGACAAGAAACAAGTTCTCAGGGCAGGCGATGGCTATTATGTGGCTCCAAACCTGCCGCACGGCTGCGTCTGCTTAGAGGCTGGCGTCCTTATCGACACCTTCAGCCCGATGCGTGAGGACTTTCTGAAATAAGTGATATATGACCATCGACACCACCAACCTATGCTCTCACCTGCAACGGAAGCTGTTAGATGAGGATGGCATCTACCATCCTATTTGGATAGCCATGCAGGATGACCCTGAACTGACTGCCGTAGTCCGTTCACGTCAGTTGCACATCTACCGCAGCGGCATGAAGATTTTGGTGCTGGCGGGCAAGTCCGCTCCCAAAATCATCAGAGAGGATCCTCTTTGCGAGTTAGCCGTTTGTTAGCAGAATAATCATTCTAATTTACTCCTTCATATCTCATCTTCACAGTTTGATTCTCCTCCAAACCCACCGTGGGATTCTTCGCCAAAGGGCAGTCAGAATGCGGTATTTCCAGTCGATGATGCGAATATGCCGACGGTGGTTAATGGCACTGACTATCTCACGTGCCACCTTTTCAGAACGCAACATCAGCGGATAGTGAAAATCACCTGCAAGCAAAGCAGTATCTACGAATCCTGGCCGGATGTCAGTAAAACGGATGTCCAGCCCACGGCTTCGGGCCTGTTGCTCCAGCGCCTGCAGATACACGTTCTGCATGGCTTTCGTGGCAGAATAAGACGGCGCAGGGCCAAGTCCCTTCGTACCTGCTATCGAAGTGATGGCGGCTATATGTCCGCCACCCTGCCTGGCAAAGTATCGGTATGCCTCGCCAATCATCCTTGTAAAGCCTATGCCGTTCGTCTCGACTGTCGCCAGTTCTATATCAGCAACCAGTTCTCGGTTCTGCTTGCCAATGCCGGAAGCATGGAAGTAGAGATCCATACCGCCCAACTTCCTGATGAGCCGCTGGAGGGCTTCCGTGGCATCGTCTTTCGTTACGTCGATGCACTCTATGGCTGCAGCACCTAAGTCCTGCAGTAATTCCACCCGACGGGCAGCGACTCCCACCGTCCAGTCTTGCCGCATCAGCAGTTTCGCCACCTCCAGCCCGATGCCCGACGAGGCACCGACCACTATTGCCCTCTTTCCTTGCTTCATAAATACTTCTCCCTCAGTTTCTTCGGCAGTTTGCTCAGCACCAGTTCGTACGACTGGCGAATCCATTGCTTGGTCAGTTCGTCATCTACCATATCCAGATAAATGTCGTTCCAATGCGTCTTGTTCAGATGATAGGCAGGACGCACACCCTCATAGTGTTCACGCAGCGACTGTCCGAACTCAGGTTCCAGCTTTACCGCACACGTTGGTTCCGGCGACTCCAGCCAAATATGCAGGAATATCTTCCCCTCAATACGAAAAATCAGCCAGTCAGGACCGTAAGGCATATCCTCATTAGCTCCCGCCAGTGTCAGCGCATATTCACGTACATCTTCTATGTTCATGTCTTTTCTTGTTTTTATACAACTTCAGTCGATAAAAGTTCCATTGCCGCAGCATCCAACCGATACACCGTACAATCGTCTATCGGCACGGCACCGAGTGAGCGATAGAAGTCATTGGCAGTTTTGTTCCAGTCGAGACTCATCCATTCCATCCGTCCGCAATGGTGATCGCGGGCTGTCTTCACCAGACGCAGCAGCAAAGCCTTCCCATAGCCCTTGCCACGATATTCCGGCCACACGAACAAGTCCTCCAGATACAACCCTGAATGCCCGATGAACGTGGAGAAGTTGTAGAAGTAGAGCGCAAATCCCACCTCACGTCCATCTGCGACGGCAAACAACGCCTCTGCCCTGTGCTCATCGAACATCTCCCGCTCCAGCACCTCCGGCGAGGCAATCACCTCGTCCTCCATCTTGCCGAACCGGGCAATGCCCCTGATAAACTCCAGCAGCAACGGCACGTCCTGCCGTTCAGCCTTGCGAATTGCAATTTTGCTCATATCTTACCAATTCGGAGGCAGAACGATATTCTCCACGCCATGAGCCGCCTCGAACAGCGGAGAGATTTCTTCATCGGTGAATCCAGCGATGCCGCAGCCGATGCGAGTGACGAGGAACGTCAGTTCGGGATGCTGCTTGGCGAACTCGATGAACTCATCCACATACGGACGGATGGTGTCCACGCTGCCCTGCATCGTGGGGATGGCATAGCTCTGACCTTGCAGGCCAACGCCCTGCCCCATGATGGCCCCAAACTTGCGGTAGGCGATGTAGGCCGCACCACCGCCGTGCATTCCCTTCAGGTTGCTGCCAAACACAAAAATCTCGTTCGGCTCCAACGATGTGATAAACTCTTGTGTCACTCTTCTTTGTTCCATAGTATTGATGTTATAAAATCCTTTCTATTAGTCCCTTCAAACAATTGTAGCCATCTTCAACATTGATATATTTGTAAAATAGCCAATCAACCCCTTTAACAAACTCTTTGCTTTCCCAGAAAGGGCGAATTAAATCAAACACCTGCATCTCCTCACGCAACTTGTGAGTTTCTGGCATGTAGGTTGCACCATAACACACTCTCCTATCAATAAATTCAAGGCTAACGTAAATAGCTTCTTCGATTTCTTTATATGGTAAGACAACACCAGTACACATCCTCTTGCCAATACAAATTTCATGTCTCTTACAATTAGGGAAATCTGCAGCAAGACGAGTACTCCATTCTTTTAGTATTTGGCTGCAATACTCCTTGCGCATCCGTTCTATCTGGCTTGCGCATTCCACAACCTCATTATATTTTGCCGTTAATCTAGCGATATTAAAACAAATGTCGTTTTCCTTGAGCTCTAATTCCTTAAACAAGAATTCATTTACCTTTTGATTTTCCATATTGTTTGTTTCAGTTAATCCGAATACTTTTTTCAAGTAATCTAAAAATAGTGTACGAGAACAACTAAAAGTATCATCATTGATTATCTTTAGTTCTTCTGTTTCTAACCATTCTATTATCCCTTCTCTAAAACTAACGATCTTATACCTGTCAGAGTATTTGTTTTGTAGTGTCAGATTCCAGGATTTATTTGTAGGTCCATGTTCATTCGTACTGGAGAGATACACAATATATACTTGATCATCCCAAAAACCATATTCATTGGTTTTCATTCCCTTGATATAGTTCGCCAGTTGATTCTTTTGTTCTTCTGCATTCCATATTTTATTCTCAAAGACAATTGCGTATTTGCCTTTTTCATAAACAAGAATGTCTATGCGTTTCTTATCTTCTACAGTATCTTCTGCTACAATTATGGGGGTATCTATTTGTGAAACAAGTTGTTCCCCAAAGGAATAATGGACAAAGCTTTTTAGAACTTGATAGTCGCCATTTATACGTTGACGGAAAAATCCTGCCAAAATTTTGCTAATTTTAGTTTCCCCAGGCTCTAAGTCGAAAATAATGTTCACATAGTGTGGCTGTTTTTGCTGTACATCCTGTCGAATACGCGCTATTTCATGGTGTAGCCATAGTGCTTCTTTGGCCACATTAACTTTAGCACGATTAATAACAGTGGTTTCCTCAATGGGGGCGCCCATAGTCCAGTATTTATAGTCATCGATGTAAAGATAAGAATTATTATACTTCCCCCAACGTTCCTTCACACCATATTCACGTTGCATATTAACGAACTGCTCAAATTCATCTGGTGTCAGCTGGCATCTATCTTTCACGATATATTCATGTGGCGCAAATGGCATAGACTTTGCAAACGTCCATGTGCATCGCGAAATCATTAGTCGTAAATTTTCGTAATCCATATGATAGAACGATAATTATAAACTACCAAAGTCTGTTTCGGACTTTTGTTTCTCTTCCCTTCTGTTTTTCAGCTCATCCATGTAACCAGCCGTAATAATACCAGAAGGCAAGGCGATAATAGCAATACCTACCATTGCTGAAATAATACTGATAACCCTACCTACATTGGAAATAGGGTATAAATCTCCATACCCAACTGTTGTCAATGTACATGCTGCCCAATAAAAAGCATCAAAGAAGTTGTTGAAAAGGTACTCTCCTGTTTCCGGGTTTATGTCTTCTTCTGCATTGAACATTATTAGTGCTGTAATAAATATATAAAAGAATGCTAAAGACATGACTGTCATCAAAACTTTACTTTGTTTGCGCACAACGGCTATAATTATTTCAAGCGGTTCAAAATATCTGATAACCTTGAATATACGTAGTATTTTGAGTAATCTTGAAACACGGACAACTTTGAAAGTGGGACTTAGTAAATTAAATATCGGGAGAATAGAAAGTAAATCGATGATTGCCATTGGTGTAAACGGATAAACAACAAAAGCAGTCCAATTATTACGTTTTGAGTTGATGTCAGCAGTTGCCCATCTAAGAATGTAATCCACGATGAAACAAATTCCTGACAATAGATCAAAGTACCAGAACAGTCTTATTTGGGTCCTGAACATCAGAGGAAGAATTCCTATTACAATAGCTATTAGCATTAGTAAATCATAGACCCTGGAATATTTATTGTCGTTCCTTGGCTTGATTATTTTGTTGATCTTCTGGCGTAGTTTCATAATTCTTAGTTGTTTGGCGCAAAGTTAATCAAAAAAAGCCATATTTTTCTTCTACAATTATTAAAAGTGATATTTATTGTGGAAATTTAGCCTTATCACATTAGATTTTGGACGTTTTTTTGTACTTTTGCATCGGAAAAGTATATCAAATGCTAAATACCAAATGAAGAAGTTTCTGAAAGAATATTGGCTAACGCTATCAGTATTGTCATTTATGACAATCATTATAACCTGTAGTACGAGTGGAACTAATCTTAATAGAAAGACAAACAATAACAGTAATTCTATAGCTCATCTTGCAGAAATCACTAGTAGCGCAGAGAGAACGATTCAAAGGAATGAAGTATTGGACATTGATATACCAGCTCCATTACAAAATGTTCCTGAACAGATTCTTTATCGGAAGAGCTATATTGTTTCATATAACAAAGAGACTAGGATGCCCAATTGGGTAGCTTGGCATCTAACATCCGACCACACAACGGGCGAGTACAGAAGACCAGGTAGTGCTTTCCATGAAGATTTAGAAGTTCCTGTTCCGAGAGCCAACAATAATGATTATAAGGGAAGTGGCTGGAGTCGTGGCCATATGTGTCCTGCAGGTGATAACAAATGGGATCCAGATGCCATGTATGAATCCTTCCTTCTGTCAAATGTATGTCCCCAAAACATGAATTTGAATAGTGGGGTGTGGAATCAGATTGAAATTGCATGTAGAACCTGGGCTGAAAGATATGGTGATGTTTACATCGTCTGTGGCCCAATCTTGTTCAATAAGGAGCACGAGACCATAGGAATGACTAAAGTGGTGGTTCCTGAAGCTTTTTTCAAAGTCGTGCTATGCCTAAATGGAGAACCCAAGGGCATTGGATTCATCTGCCGAAATACAGAGGGAAATCGGAGAAAAGATTTATATGTAAACTCAATCTATCAAGTTGAGCGTATTACTAAAATGAAATTCTTTCCTAAACTTGACAAAGATATTGCTGATAGGATAAAATCTCAGGCCGATTTAACAATTTGGTAGTATTACCACATCTTATTTGAATTAAAGTTATCTTCATCTTCTATCCACCGAGAATCTGGCTTCTTTATAAAAAGCTTATAAGGCAGTATCATAACGAAATAGATAATAATCAATAGGCATCTGACTATTGACATATTTATCCATCTAGCTATATGTTTAAGAAAATTTAATATCATATTAAAAAAGGGAATATATAAATGGTGCTACTGTAGAGTCTGCAAACAACACAAGTAGTCCAACTATCAGTAGAACAAACATTATAGGGGCAAGCCACCATTTCTTAGTCTCAATTATAAAGGATATTATTTCTTTTATCAAACTCATTGCTTTTTAACAATAAAATTATTAATAACTAGCAAATCGATACCTGAGTTCATAAATGTCTTCAGGGCATCCGCAGGTGTACAAACAATAGGTTCCCCCATAACATTAAAACTTGTATTCAATAATACAGGACATCCTGTTTGTTTATAGAATGTACTTAGTAAACCATAGAATTTCTCATTGAAGTCGAATGATACTGTTTGTATTCTTGCTGTCTTATTTACATGGGTAATGGCTGGTAAATCCACAATATCATGCTTTAATTTGAATGTTGCAGCCATATATGGTGATTTTTCTCTTGTATCAAAGATTGTGTTGGCAAACTCCTCCAGCACAGAAGGAGCAAAAGGACGGAAAGATTCACGGAATTTCACATTTGAATTAATCTTGTCTTTCATTTGCGTATTTCTTGGATCAGCCAAAATACTCCTATTTCCCAAAGCTCTTGGCCCAAATTCCATTCTCCCCTGAAACCATCCAACTATTTTCCCTCTACCAATTTCAAGTGATATGACTTTGTACAATGTTTCCGAATCTGATACGTATTCATATTTGGCATTTTCGGATTCCAAGGCCATTTTAACCTCCAAATCATTAAAACTTGGACCCAAATAGGGATAATGAAGGACTGGGTGTTTTTCTTCATTAAACGTGCTCATGTATAATGCACATCCAATTGCGCCACCATCATCACCAGGAGCGAATGGTACATAGACACTTCCTAATTGGGAGTTTTCAATAAGTTTACCTACTGCAGAACAGTTTAAGCCACATCCTCCAACAACGCATAAATTATTCAACCCAATTGTATGTCGAGCATAATCTGCCATTTTTAGAATGATGTCCTCTGTTATATCTTGTATTGCTAAAGCTAAGTTTTGATGATGATCTGTGATGGGGGCTTGGGATTCACGTTTTGGAAAACCAAATAGCATAGCCCATTTTTTGTCATCAACCATCCTTTCTCCATACATAAACGTAAATAGTTCATCATTTAATCTAATGCTTCCATCATTGTTAATTTTAACAAGTTTAGACAGTATTGTTTCTTTGTATTGTTTATATTCGTCAGAATCTCTTTTCCCATAAGGGGCTAGCCCCATAACCTTATATTCGTCAGAATTGACCTGGAATCCCAGATAGTAGGTAAATGAAGAATAAAGCAAGCCTAAAGAATGCGGAAATTGTTGATGCTTAATGGCTTTAATTCTCCCTTCTGAAGCTTTAATGATCGAAGTCGTTGCATTTTCACCAACTGCGTCAACAACCAGTATGGAACAACTTTCAAAAGGTGATGTATAATATGCTAATGCTGCATGTGAAAGATGGTGTTTACAAAAATAAATATCATCAGGGGTATAGTTGAAAATTTGGGTTATTTCTTTTTTTATGGTTTCCCGCATGTTAAGCCTTTCTTTCAACCAAATGGGAATAGCAGACAAGAAAGTGTTTAAACCGTAAGGAGAATAATTTATTTGGGTTTTTATGATACGCTCAAATTTTAGAAAAGGTTTCTCGTAAAATACAATTTTGTCCACATCTTCAATATTTACAGATGCGTATGACAAGCAGAATTGACATGCCAATGTCGGGAAACCTTTAAAATGCTTTACTCTGTTGAATCTTTCTTCTGCTGCCGCAGCAATTATTACACCATCTTTTACAAGGGCTGCTGCGCTATCATGATAATATGCTGAGATTCCCAATACAACCATAGCTTTCAAAATTTAAAGTAGAAGAAATTAATATTTGGTTGACTATGGAATAATAACACCAAAAAAGACATTGTACACAAAAGAGCAACTTCTTTATATACAAACAATTCATTGTTGGATGACGAGAAAATTAACTGCTTAACCATCTTGTTATCCATAAGGTAAGTCGTTGAGATAGTAAAGATAGAAATCCATAAAACTTGACTACTTACTGGCACTATAACAAACAGGCTTTTCATCCATTTTATAAACGGCTCCAGTCCGTCCAATTTGAATAATTGCCAAAGTAGTGATATGATACAGAAAACGTAAAATCCATATAAGAATCTCAACAATTTGCCTTCTATCTCCTTTTTTCCGAGAACAATACGCTCTGTTATTACAAAAATACCGTGTAGTATTCCCCATAGAAGGAATGGTAAAGTTGCTCCATGCCATAAACCACTAACGAGGAAAGTTAATAAAATATTTGAATATACCCTCCATCTACTATTGCATCTATTTCCTCCTAGTGGTATATATATGTAGTCTCTAAGCCACAAGGAAACAGTCACATTCCATCTATGCCAAAAACCATTGAATGTGACAGCTTGGTATGGCGAATTGAAGCTTTCTGGCAGTTTGATACCTACTAGAAGTGCAAATGAGATAGCATAGTTGGAGTATGCATAAAAGTCAAGATATAATTGGAAAGCAAACATAATGGTCGAAAGCCAAGAGTTTATTCCATAGTTTTCAGAAGCCGTTATACCGCTGAGGTTATCTGCCAATACAAATTTGCAGAAAGAAGCAAAGATTAGGATTTTTAAAGCGAGATATAATTCCGTCTTGGAAGGTGTCTTGCAGGAGTTTAGTTGCCTTTTAAAGTCAGAGAACCTAACAATTGGGCCAGCCAACATCTTGGGAAAGAAAAACAAATAGCATAATACATCTATTGGCTTATTATTAGTCTTTGAAGCGGTTCGGGTTGAGTCCACAATATAAGAGATACAAGTGAATGCAAAAACAGAATAGCCAATTGGTAATGAAAACGAATTGGATGGAGTTAAATACTTCAACACTGCAAAACCAATAATTATGCTTATTATGGGGAATGAGAGTAACCATTTTGAAGTAGAGAAGCCAGAAACGACAATTACAATAGTAGCTAACAATAGCAGGATAGCCACATAAGCACCCACGAACCATGTATAGATGCCTAAACTTATCAGTAATATCGCATATTTATAAAGCAATCTCATCATCTAATCTTGATATGATAAATGCCATTATTAATTCCAAACTCTCCCGCAAACCATAGATCGTTATCAGAAATACCAAAAGACGGATCCCATTCATTTCCTAAAGTCTTTGTCAATTGAAGCACTTTTTTATCAGAGATTCGATAAAGGAACAAATCCCAGTTTCCGTCTTTCTTACCTGCAAATACAATATATTGTCCTGAAGGCGACAAAGCAATGTCCCAGATGTCATAGTCGGTCTTCAATATTGTTATTTTTCTCTTAGTCTGTCGAGAATAGCATTTGATAGCAAAATTGCTATTTTCCTTATCACGGCTGATATAATATATACTCTGTCCATCTTTTGAGAAAAGTGGGCGCCAGCATTCAAATCCATCAGTGAAACTTTCAATTGTTTTGTTTGTATGGATGTCCGCAATGGTAATGAATGGTGAAGATTCTGGTAACTTCCATGTAGCATAAACTATTTGTGTCCCTTCTTGATTAAACATCGGTATTGCAGCACCGCTCCCAATAGGATTCATGACGACACTCTCTTTTTTATTAAAACTGTAGAGCACTACATCTGTTTGATGAAGATCTTGATTCCCTTCTGTGAACACTAGATATTCACGATTAGAAGACATACTAGGATGGATAAGTTCCTTTATCCCTGACCAGAGTGTTTTTGTTCTTTCTTCACCTATAAATCTGTCGCATATAAGATAATGGTCTTTGTCTTGCGACTGATAAAGCAACGTCACAGAATCATTTAATAATGTCGGGTATCTCTCATTTTTATTTTCCGTACTGAAATACTCATAATGATTCGCTATTCCTGCATACTCCTTCCTTAATCTACTAGCAATCAGCCTATGACCAACTTCATTCATGTGTTCATCCATCGTGAAGAAAGGGAAGTCACCACTTTTAAAGTCTTCATACACGTCTATTAGTTTCACACCGTATTGTACAGATATATTATGACATAAACGGCTGGCTGCTTTAAGGTCTATGTCTTTTTTGTTTAGATGACAGGCTTTCAGTGTCTCGTCAAGCATGGCATCTGAGACCTGCTCCTTACATGGGATAAGGATTAGTACAAGTTCTCCACCGTTTTTTTCTACACAATCTTTGAATTCTCTAATACATTGCTTGAAATTTTGTTTGTCTTGTTCCTTAAATTCAGAAGTTGGTTTATATAGAATGTTGTTGTCAATATTATCCTGTTGGCTAACGAAGAAAGGTTCCATCCATCTGCCCAAAGGCAAATCCTCTTGCCTGAAAATATTAAATGAAAGAAACCTATACAGGGAAGACTTTTCTGTGAGGTAATCCTGTAAAGAGGCTTGGCGTTCAACTACATTTAGGAAGTCGTTGAAGACACCAATTTGCAGAAACACCTTTTGGGGATGGAGTTTCTGACCGATGCTTTTGTAAAATGCTAGTTCATCATAGAGTCCAGCACCGCTAATTCCTGCATTTACAATAATCTTATCTGGGAAAGATCTATAAAGTAACGACGAAAACAACTCCTTATAGTTTACTTGGGCACCCTGTGTAAACGAATCACCAATAAAAAGCCAATCACACGCGTTAATACTATCATCTGGATTAGACAGATCATCTATCCGAAAGCCCTGGCAATTTGTGCGATAAAGACTCACATATTCATCCGTAGTGAATTTCTGCTCCAAAAATGGGCGATTGAAATAGAAATTCCCATGTAACTCATATAAGTTGGGGATGTTTTTTTCTGAACTCAATTCTCTGAATAGTAGTTCTGCATGGTATGCAACGCTTAATATCGCAGCAATATTGAATGCCCATACTTTTAACCTAAAAGACTTTGTCCTACATGTCAATAACCCAATGACCACTACCAATCCAGAAACTGCAAATCCCAGCCATAGACTCTCAAACAAAAGAGAAAGGGTTACAGGATTCCAGAGTAGGATTAGTAGTGCTACTATTGACAGATACTTCTTCATCAGAAAATTTTACCGGCTATTTCGTTTACTTGTTTTTTGAATGTTGATGCTTTAATTGGGGCAAGGACGAGTACACCACGAGAATCTTTAAGATTCATCACTCGTTCATAATTGAAAGAGTCCATTGTGGGGACAAACTGCTGTATGGTATTGTGTAGGATGTCCTTACGCGCGAAATTGATCCAAGCATAACCATTTTGTTTTTGTGAATCCCAGAGGCTAATTCTTACATTATCAATGTTAGGGGAAGCATCAAAAGCGATAGATGCTATATAATAGACAACTCCAAGCATACTGATAGTTTTCTCTTCTTCTATCTCTCGAACAAGTTTTTCTTTCACAGAAACTTTTCCTGATGCTAAAAGTGCTGCTTTTATTTGCGGGATAGTTACACCAGAAATTAATTCAATCTCAATATCGATTAAATGGCTGTCCTGTGAATAATTCATATCTACGGTAATAGTATATGGCAGCGTCACGTTATTCATTCTGCTATCTATAGCGTCTCTTACCATATACTCGCTCCCCTCCATATAATCCTTCTGTCCCTGTATCTCTGAATTGTATTTCTCGGAAAAGGCAGCATTCTCTCTTTGTTCATGAGCATTCTCTATTTCGTCAAATAGTGCTTTTGCTTCATTCCATTTCTCCATTCTGTCTGCATACAAAGCATCGATATTGGTATTGACAAAAGATGATTTCTGTGACTTTTCAGAGTTACTATAAAATTTATTTTTTGCCTCAATTTCCAAATCTGCCTTGACCTCCTCTTTTGTTGGAGGATAGAAGTTAAAAGACTTCTTTTTATATGATTCTAACACCACTTTCGGAAGTTTGCCTTCGTAATAAGATTTGCGATGGAGCTTAATCATTTTACCATGAATGTTTGTATAGTTGGCCAAATTACTTTCATATGCTCTGACCAAATCATTGGAAACACTAAACATGGCATCTTTGAATTCGTTTGTCCTTCTTGCTGAAGCATCACTTGTGTCCCAAGAGTTCAAAGAAAGATTATAAACTCCATTAGCAGTGAGAGTAATTGTTCCATTGCCATGATGTGGGTATTTCAGGGTAAAACTTCTGCTTTGTCCCTGAACCGCTTGTGGGAGCGTACTAGCTACTCGATAATGTAAATGCAACATATTATTATGAATTTATAATTGTTAATACATTAAGAACGAAAGAACAATCAAATCCTTGAAAAACTAATCGTTTTACGTTGTTTCCTTCGCGCTGAACTTCCATTCCGTCAGAATATGGATTAATTCCGATAATCTTTGTATATGGAACTTTAATACTTCTCGTCTGTCCCATAAAAATGATGTTTTTATTCGTAATATAGAGGCTCCCCAATCCCATATTCTCCATGTAACTGGTTTCTACAGGATGGCCTTTGAAGCCACCTGTACGATATGTGACACCTTTTACTATGCGGAAACTGAAACCTCCTGTTCTACCCACATATTCCCTGCGCACTTTTTCCTGATACATTGTTACATTATTATAACACCAAAGAGCATCCTCTCCTTTAGCGAGGATGATGGGTGCCTGGATTTGATATTTTGGGGAACGACCCGCTTGTAAATCGTCAAGAATGGTTGCCTGCCCTAGTTCTTCTATATACCCGCCTTGCACAGATGATGGTAAATTCATCAATGAAAGCCCTAAAGTTGACACATATTCTTCTATCTTCATTCTCTCAGAGGGTTCGATAAACCCTTTCTTCGTAAAGTTTCTCCCAGCCTTTCCCAACATTTCATAGTAGGTTTGCTGCTCCTTTTCATGGCTGATAGGTAATGTACCCATTATCTGATTGGAAATTTGCAAAGAACGTTGTAAAGTTTTCTTGTTGGTGAAGAAATCTGCGAGAAAACCACGCATAAGCTTTTGGCATAAACGGTCTAATGAACCTGTATTGTTTATAGATTGATAAGATACGCCTATATTACGAAGGAACTCCTTAACATTATCCAGAATAGAAGAGTGATATGGTCTCTTTAAAACATTAATCCATTCATCAATGCACTTGGCAGAAGATAATGCTATGTCATCTGTTGTAATGAAGTGATTCTTTTTAGTCAGAGTCACAACATTCACTACTTCTTGGATTGATATGGCACCTTTAAAGTAAGATCTTAAAGCGCCTTCTAAAATGACTACACCCTGACTATGTTTTTCCTCACATTCTTCATGGTTGTGTGAGAATAGCCCTGCACTCTTACCGCAATATTTACATGTTCCCATAAGCGTAACCTCCTAAACTAATTTTACAGAAATTGTCCTGTTCTCTGTCTGGAATTGTCTTTGTGGTAATTTCACCACATCAGTATATATTTCGTAAATCGCATTTATAGAAAACTTACATCCTTCTTTAGTGTAATTCTGTTGTTTGATTGCTTCTATAATTTTTGAGTAATCATCAACTTGATATGTTGAGATAATCAAATCTACAATCTTTTGCAATTCCCAATATGCCTTTTCATATTCTTCCAATTCAAATAATGTATCGAAACTGTTAAGAGCATGAAGCATGTACTCTTTAGATGACGGATTCATCTCCTTACTTTCTACAAAGAGAGAGAAACTGTAACACAAAGAAGCCATTCCCACTTTTCTTTTTGGTGGTAGAATCTCATGGGACTCATTTACTTTGTTAAAATCTCTAACTTTATCTAGGAAAACAAATATTGAGTCATCAGAAATAATATCACTATATGCTACTGGCTTAGTTAAATAAAGACCTTGAAGAGATTTTGCACGACTTAATGCTACATACAATTGTCCAGGAGCAAAGATGTGACTATTTAAATCCAGGATTACTTTGTCGTAAGTCTGCCCCTGAGCTTTATGAATGGTAAATGCGTAGGCCAACTTCAATGGGAATTGCTTGGTTTTTTGTATAAAAGGAGACTTCCTAACAAGACGATGTTTTACCTGGTCATATTCCATTTCATAACGATACTCATTCATTTGATTAAATTTATATTTGTCGTTAGGATTTGGGCATTTTACGATGGCATTACTGTCAAGACGAATTGTAAAATAATCACCATTAAAATCTTCAATTGTCCCAAAATCACCATTGATATACCCCCAATATTTACTACTTTTACAAAGAACAACTCTTGCCCCCCTTTTGAAACGTAGTTGAGAGTCATATGCAGATGGTACGACAATTTCGCAAATATCCTCATTAGAAGGCAAATCGCTATGCTTTAATGTTACATTGCCAGAGCCATCCTTCTTTTGAATAGTATATTCTGCATCTATTGTTGCGATTTGTCCAGGAAGCTCTGACAACTTTTGTGTATTTACTTGCCTAACTTCTTCGTTGGACGAGGCTATATAAACAGCATCTTTAGGCAAAGTGCCAGTAACTCGGCTGTTTATGGCATTCATAATTGCGACTTTGTCTTTAGGACTTAAAGGCTGTCTAAAGGCATCCAAAATTTTCACGAAAGAAGGATCATTTACTTGCCGATATGATTTTGTCAACTCAAACAATCTGATATTATTAATCTCCTTCCGTATTATATGACTATCAAAGAAATAGATTCCTCCATATTCTTTTTGAAGATACTTCATAACTTCGTCGTCACTTACGATAGGCGGTAGTTGGAACATATCGCCAACAACAACGAGTGGAATTCCTCCAAAAGGTGCATTTTTGTTTAGTGCTTTTTGACAAACTTGATTCATCATTTCGAAAAGATCAGCACGAACCATAGAGATTTCATCAATAATAAGCATTTTTATGCCTTTTAGCCTTATACCAAATGGGAGGAGATTAGCACTATTAAGATTCTCTGGATTTTGGTAGCCCTCGTCTAAATCATCCAAAGCACCATAGAAAAACGAATGAATTGTTCTTGCTCCTATGTATAAGGATGCAGCCAAGTTGGTTGGAGCCAAGACTTGGCATCCACTAATCTCAGATATAAGTTTCTGGATGAGATATGTTTTGCCACTTCCTGCTTTACCATGAATGAAAGTTATACCAGATGGAACCGTTCTTAAATATGTGAGAACATCATCTTGAGTCGTATTTGGCATATTCATATTATTCATGTATTTATACGTTATATTTAATACTATAGCTTTCTCAAAATTTTATCAGCTATAGTGTTAGGTGTTAAATATACTCCGACAAATTGTCCTTTCGCATTCACAATGTGAAGATCTAGAAGATTATTAAAAATAACATCGGCTTCATTGCTATGGGTTCCTAAATCAACACGTAAAACTTCAATGTTAGTAAAACCTCTTTTCACCATTTTTCTCATTGCTGATTCTAGACAGTTGTGATTGACAGTTGTTGGTAGTATTTTTTTGTAACTATTACGTGAAAAATGAAAGTTTCGAAATAGTCGACGTAACATTTCCGATGATTCAACATTTATATCATAATCATCTGAATAACTGTTATATCTATAAGCCCCCATTTTAACCAACAAAACAAATAAGTGATTAGCCTCTTCTACGCTAATATTCATTATATTCATCAACTTCTGTGCATCCATGTGAGCATGCCCTAAATGACGATATCTTTCAAACAGAATTGGGAAAAGTCCCACAATGCCATCTTCTGTGTATTTACCATCAATTATCAGATTTTTAGTCTTTGTAGAAGATTGAATATGGGTTGAGGGCATTTGGAAAGATGTGTCTTTTGATTGCGCATCTGCCTCTTTGCCATTTTGTCCATCATTGACTAATTCAATGTTTAACCCGATAATAAAACTATGTATTATACTTTTTACTAAATCTTCTCTAAACCCATAGAGCCTAACAATTTCGTTACAAATACTATTATAATCAATTATAGATAAGTTGTCCTTTGCTTTTAAAAGTCGAATAGAATAGCCATCATTTATAAACACATGAATTACCCGTTTTTCTGCAGGATTATTATTAAAAGAATGATAATCTGCAACCATGTTAATAAAACGGTGTTCAGTAATGATAGCTTTACCGAAATTATCAACAATTTTTTTTATAGTTCCAGTCAATTCCATAAAGTCACATAATTAAAACGCGGCAATAGGTCTAATTTTTTGTGGAAAAGTTTTACGGTTAGTCCCAAAACTAAAACTTACATCATCGTTCCAATTTGATATGTATATATAGCAAGCTTCATTTGCATTAGATTGAGATGATGACCAATGAATAAACCCCCCACTCATTGATATTTTTGTTAGTACCTTCGCTGGCAAATTACTTGCAATTTGCTTAAGCTGTGTTATACTGGGTAAAAACCAACCACTTGTTCTACCTTCAGGTAAAACCAATTTGCATCTTCTGGCGGCTTTAAAAGCTGAAATATTTTCATTCCTTAACATAAATTCTGTTTGATAATCTTTAAACATATTTGGAGCTTTTTCCAAATTCTCCATGTCTTTAGAATCATAATGAGTATGAGGATATGGTAATTCTTCACAATCTCCCCATTCCCTTTCTTTTACATCCTTTATCGCAACGATTAATCCATGTGTCCATCCTTCAGCCTTTTCTATGGCAGATGTATTTAATGAAAAAACCACTCCCACACACTTTTTTAAATCTGATTTTTCATGAGAATAACTTCCATCTTCATAAAACCAATCACCTATAAGAATTGTAGAGTAATCAAAAAAGAAATTTGAATCAGAATTAAAGGGATCTAATTTATATTTAGCACAATACATAACAGCGTCCAAATCTCCTTTCCTGGCTAATTCCATTATTTTCTTTATATCAAGTTTTCCCAAATTACTCCCATTTGGTGTGTAAGAGGTTTCCTCTCTCTTATTTGGTAAACTATTGAATTGAGGTGTAGCATCTTGTAATCCTAAAGCGTAAGCTATAGACTCAAAAACATAATTCGTTAATCCCTCTTGATATCCACATATATTAATAAATTCTTGTTGGTATTTGCTGTAACATAGCAACCAATCAGTATTGCTATGGCTTAATAACAATAGTTTCTCAGCAAACCCAAATGAAATTATATCACGTAGAATCAACTTTGTCGCAGGTACTTCTTTAAAGGCATTATAATCAAGCAGATAATTAATTACCTGAGCGTTAATTATGATTTCAACGCCTTTTAAGGCTAATATTTCTTTTAATGCTTTATGTAGATTCATAATTCTTTCAATTAGTGTTTTATTATATTTGCTTTATAGACTTTTGATGATTCAATTCTTTTTGTCTTTTCTCTTCTTGACGTATTCTTTCTTCGATCTCTTTCACTTGCTTCAACGAATCATCACGTTGACGATCAATAATAGCTTGCATTTTCTTTTTTTCTTCTTGTGTGTTTCTTAAAATAGATTCGGCAAATCGATTGAAATAAGTTATAGTTGAATACTCTGGGCCAGCATAAAATGTAGAATACTTATTCCTATCGTAATCTATTTTTATTAGGTTGTTCTTATAGGTCCAATAATAACTAGATGGGTAAAGTTGTTCTATCTCCTCATTACCTAAACTTAATTTATAGTTGTACTCATAATAGTCTTTTGGGTTATAATCCTTTGCATAAATATATTTAGACAATTGATATTCTGGTTCACCGTATTTTGCAGAATAAATAGACAAAATACTATCTCCATCAGTATTTTTTGGAGAAAAGACAAGAGCTATAAGTTGTTGGTTAGAAAAAAACATTTCTATACTTACTTTTTCGTTATTCCAGTCTGTTTCCAAGTGAATTATAGAATCTACAATAGAAATATAGTTGTTTTCATTTATATACAATTCTTCTTCTGAAGGTAACGAACTAATTGAGCATTTTTCTGATTTGCTAATCTTCGACAAGATAGTATTGAAACTATCCCCTAGTTTAAACTGTGCAAAACCTAGATTGCGAATTTCTCTGCTACGTACATTTTTTAAACTATCTTTTTCCTGATTTATCAGATCAATTTGTTTATTTAGTTCTTTTATTTTATATCTTCCAACTGTTTTTTCAACGGGCGGTTTAACTACAGCAATGAAACCAATTGTAATATAGAAAGCTAATACCGCAACGAAGCCATTTCTAAAAGGTTTAGACACAAATAAGCCTTGCTTTAGAATAGTTGTAAATTTATGTGATTGTACGGTAATGCCAGAGAAAGCTCCAACATGTTCAAAAGATGCAGCTATAATAGCAGCACAAAATAGATTTGCGATTATTGTTGGTAACCAAGGAAAACTATCTTTACATGATAGTTCCCAATAGGATAATACTGTATCAAATCCAAAAAATATAGGAAATATAACCCAATATAGGACTGCACAAAGCATCAAACCACCTGCGGATCCTGCAACAGTTGGGTATGTTTTTTTGTTTCCACTAAAGACATGGTTTTCTATTGATGCACTTATTGGTATCAATGTAAAAAGATGAATACCAGCAATTGCAAAAGATCCAACCAAGCATAATCCGTCGTTATTACATATTATAGACAGATACACAAAAGGAGAAATAAGCAATCCCAACGCTCCCCATATTGTAATAAACACAAATTTTAGTCCAGTCCAATCAATAGATTTTTTCTGAGGAACTTTAGGACTGCTTGGAGCGGGGGCCTGTTTTTTTTGATTTTGACTTTGTTTCCTTTGCTTCTTTTCTTGTGAATTAGTTTTTTTAAAAAGACTATTATACTCAGATATGGACATTACCCCGCAACCAATACCGATAGAGAATAATATCCCCTTAACTAACATGTTGTCATATCCATATTTTTTCGATAATAACGTAGAGTTGTTGGCTACAATATGATCGATAGTATGAACTTCTGAAGACACTAAATCTTTTGTAATTCCTTCTTTAATAGCCGATTTGATTATCTTAAATATTGCAGGATTGTCTCTGTCTGGATACAAGTCTGCCAATATGTTAACAAAGCGTTCTTCAATAAGAACACTTTTTCCATATTTTGCAACAATTTGCTCTGTTGCATTAATGACTCCGTTATATAACGTACTTGTCATCCTTTTTGAAAATCGTATATATAATTATGGAAGGAAAGTATCTAAATCTTTTAAGTTGGCTCCTTTATCCAAAGCATCTTTAACCACTTTATTCACAACTTCCAAGAATTGATCGTAGCTCAAACAGAACAACCCTTGTAAATCAGTCTTCATTAATGCTTCTTCTTTGTCAATAATTCTATCTGCATACATCTTCTGCAATTGTGCAGTTAACACCTTATCAACAATTTCTTTCTTCCCATAAGTATAGAAATCGCCATCTTTAATCTGGAAGAATATTTTAAGTAAGGTAATAATCCTTATTTCATTCTCTGTCAGTATCTCATCTTCCAAAATGATCTCTGAATAGTCAAGTATCACCTGAAGAGCCTCTGGTTTTATAACACTCAGAGCATAACCACTCTCAGACAAACATTTCTTTAAAGAAATACTATTCATTTTGTCGTCAAGGATAAGATTCAAACATCTTACCATCATTGGTGAATACTTTCTTTCTTCCAATAATTCTTTTACTGCTTTTTTGATTTGCTCCATATTTATATCGTTTTTAGTCCTTGATAAATTCGTTTCGATGTGCTGAAAAGACCGCAGCAATCATTCTTGGCAGAACAATTGTTACAGACTTCAACATACTTATCCTTCCAATCTGATATGCTTCTTCGTGCAAACACATGATATTTGGACGGAAGCAAACATAGTGGAATATTATAGATGTCAACATAATAGTTCCACCCACTTAGATAATCTACAGCATCTGTAAGATTTTCTATGTAATCTGTTGGTTCTATCCAGACTTTAGATTTATGTCTGATAGCGGATCCAACATATTCCATTCCCATGAAAGCAGTCCATCCTACAAAGGGAAGATTCTTGTGAATGAACTTGGCCATTGGAAGGAATCTCTTATAATTAAGTAGATTCATTACGATGCGCAATTCAATGCAAATCCCCACTGCGCCTATATTATATAGTCCCAACATCGTTTCCTGATAGGCACCTTTAGAGCCTGCTATTATATCGTGGTCTCGCTCATAGTCTGAATGCAAGGGAATCCCCAAAACAAGGCTATCGCCTCCTACGCCAGCTAATTCCTTTGCAAAATTCGCGTCAGAAAAGTGCCTCCCGTTTGTTAGCATGTGAATCTTCGTGTTTGGTAAGTGTTCTCGGATAGTTTGTATGAGGACAAATAGCTTGTCACCAAGCAATGTTGGTTCTCCACCTGTTACGCCTATTATTGGCAAGTCTTTTGGCGCATCTTTAATTCTAAGAAGATTCTCATGAAATAGTTTTTCAATGTCATCAACCTTTTTAGGGGGTTGAGAACACATCAGGCAATTATTGTTACACTGCTCGGTAACAAACAGACTGTTGTCATTGGAATCGATGTTAAATGGACGGAATTTCATAACAACCAACTTTTAAATATTGGCATCACTTCATCATGACGCTCAATGATTAATGACAACAAATGCTCAATTATAGCCTTATTCTTTTTGCAGAACAAGGAGGATGGCCTATAGCCATACCAATCGTTCTGAGTGGTATGATTCCTTACAGGGTCTGCACCGCAATAAAGTCTCAAAGCGCAATCAGAACAGCCAGCCAATGCTTCGTTTGCCCACACCTTCGCACATTGTATAGCAACTTCTCCGTGAATAAGTTGTTCGTAGGTGTTGGTAACAGGCCCAAGTCTGAAGGAATAATCTTTAGATTCTGCAAGCATCCGAGACTCGTCAGAACAATATACATATCCATCATAATTGTACACCAATACAGAATTGATGATGCCTGCTGGGGACTGTAAATCTACGAAACCTGTATTCTGAGGTGAAAGTATTTTTTTCAGAATGATTGCTGAATAGTCCTCAATAAAGAATGTACCTTGTTTGTTCAGTTGGATGATATGCTCTAAAGCTCGTTTATAGAACTCAACGAACTTGTTTGTGTATTCGTTCCAATCTGAGTTTTCAGCCGCTAAACCATAAGGATTCAATGCTCTAAGGAAAATGTCAGAGAATCCTAATCTTACGTATTCATCAACTATTTCTTCTGGAAAATCCAAGGCATACTCTGAAGTGGTCATAAGAGCTGACACGCTCTCTTTGCCCAGCACAGCCCTAGCCTTTTCTATTCCGGAAGTGACACGCTCATAACTATCCACAACACCTCTATTCTTGTTGTGAATAAATGATGGCCCGTCAAGAGAGGTTGAAATTAAAACATTGTACCTCTTGCAGATGTCAAGAATCTCTTCAGTAAGATTAAAACAATTAGTACAGAGAATATAGCTTATTTCTTTCCCTTCAGTATTAAGTTCCTTGGAAAGTTCAATTCCGTATTGTAACAATTCGGGTTCTAAAGAAGGTTCCCCACCTTGAAACTCCATAGTCAAATGCTGTGATGGAGACTGTAGCATCAATCCCACAGCATACTTCATTGTCTTTTTTGACATAGAGAATTGATGGAAATTCTCTTTTCTACTTGATGCCTGACAATAAGTACAATTCTGATTACAACGCAGCGTTAACACAAAGATATGTAATGCCGTAAAATCGAAAAGGAATCTTTTTTTTTCGGCAAGACGTTGAGCATAAATATCAAGCAGTGAAGGTATAGAAGTCTCACTCACAAAGAAATTGGCAACCAACGTCTTATAAAGTTCTTCGTCAATGTCTTGTCTTTGTACAACTTTAGCCACAGTTCCGTTTGGGGCTATAACCATATCCCCGACCTCGTTTACAAGAATCTCTTTACCTGATAATCTTGTGAAGGTAAAAGGTAAAAGGCTATAACTTCTCATTCTATATCAGAATCACTTACATTGTCAAAATCACCAAAGGCTTTTGCATACAAGATAACTCGGATGTCATGAGTTTCTTTTTCTATAGTGTCGCGTAATTTAAAATCATTCAGGGTGTCTATGACGGCATCCTCTGCCTTTACATCATTAAAGGTATTATCTTTTATCGTTACTGTAAGTTCTTCGGTAGCTGAAGAAACAAGTTTACGAGTGATTGTAAACCTGTCAGACAAATTGTATATTGCTTTATCGATACAACTTTCTGAATAGATATTTCTGTCAACTTGTATTATCATTTTGCCAAGGATCTTAATTTTGCAAGAACTTCTTCTGTGACAATTCCATCAGCACTCATGTTATTATAAGCTTGGAACATCTTGACAGCTGTTTCTACATCTTTTGTAAAAACAGCATTGTTACCTCTGTATTCCAACTTAGTGGGATCAGGAGCATATCCGGCATTTCTAAGTAATGTTATCAATTCATCTACATCCTTACCCGACATTTCTGCTGATTCTGTATATGACAAATCGCGAATGCCAAGTATCATAGTAGTCTTTGATGAATCCCAAGATTTAAGTCTGCTTATGACATCTGAATTAACCGTACCGTTAGCCGTAATTCCTGCATCTTTTTGGAAACGTTTAACGGCAGACGTGACAGATGTGTCAAAAGAAGAATAACCAGACTGCTGCTTTATCCACCCAGTCCTCATATACATGTTGCGAACAAGTAAATTGGTCAACTCGGTTACATCGGCTCCATAAAGGCCCGATTTCAAAGTCCTATCACCCAGAGAATATGTTGCAGGTGTCTTCTTGGGAGGCTTGGGAGTTGACATTAGTCCAGAACTTCTACTGGTTGAACGGCTGGTTGATCGGCTTGAACTACCATATCCACCTCCGCCACTATAACCAGACATGTGGGATGCATGAGAATAATGACCGCCACTACGTCCAGAGCCTCCTGACCTATGAGAAGCATGGGATCGGTGAGAGCGATGCCCTGCGATATATCGGACATTCCCATTTGGACTAACCATGGCTACGTTTCGAATAATCTTGTCCCGCATCAAATCAACAGCATCCGACTTGTCGGGATTGAATAAGTCTTCAATCGATGTAAACTTTTCTTCCGCAGCTTTTGCTTGACTATGAAATAGAGACAAAGCTGCCGACATCATAATTGACTTGATTATCTTATTTGATGGTTTCTTCATTTCTCCTTGTTCTTTACGAATTTAAGCCAGTAATCATTGGGGGTAAGTTGGAGAAGTTGGTCAAGATAGTTCTTTCCGTTATTATCCAATTTCCCACCATTTGATGCAATGTTTCTTATAAGCTCATCAACTCCTTGGCTTGCGACGTTTTCTATCTCTTGATTTATTGTTGTAATCCCAGAAGATATTTCACGATTCTCTTCTATGAGTTTGGGAGGTATTGCTTCTATAAGCTTCTTTGCCCCGATTAAATCACGCTGTTCTATCAAATCATTACATTTCTGAGACAGCACTTTAAACGTCTCGTCAATTTTTTCATTAGCCTCGTCTCGATAAGAGGTTGGTCTATAAGACCCCTCATAGGAATCTCGTGCCAACATAAACGTGTTCATCGCACCAGTTAAATCTCCGTTGGTCATCAATGACGAAGCTTGGTTCATGTTATTATCGAACTCAGCAATTTCTCCTGTAGATGATGCGTAATTAAGGCCATGAAGGGTTACGAAAGTAGAAATAATAACAGGAACCACTAACTTCCATATTATCTGGTTCCTCATGACTTTCCCATCTACCTCATACTGCGCAAGAACTTTCTCTTTCTCTGTTTCACAAAATCCATCATCATTTATATTTGCTGCTGCACAAAGTTGCTTTATCCTTGAAGCATGCTGATCAAGTAATTCAGTGGTTTTCTTGTTATAATAGCCAGAACGCTTGAAATAGAAGTTGCCAGGGACTGTGATACCTTCTTGGAGTACATGAAGATATTGCTTCTTCAGCTTATCGACAAGTTGAGCTATCAAGGTTTTCTTTTGAATTTCCAAGGAGTCAAGCGCCTTTCTTACAAAATCCATCTGGGGATGATTTATCCCCGCATTTTCATATACAGAACGGATACGCTTCTCAATATGTCCTAGCTTTTCTTGACCGTATTCTGTTGGCACCTCATTTTTAGCGAAGAGAGCACTCTTATATTGTGAAATAACATCTTTTATTTCTTCTGAGTAAGAATTTTCCAAATCCTTAATCAGAGGTTCGATTGCATTTTCCTTTTCTTTAATGAACTTTTTCTGATAATCCTCAAAATAATTGTCTGGCAAAACTAAGCCGAGCCTCGTGTAAAGCTTAGAGAGTTTTTCGCCCAAAGGCTGGATTTTTGAGAATCCGTCATTTTGGGGTATCTGTTTTTGCTTTTTTATATAATCCCGATAATCACGGATAATTGCCTCAAAAGAATCCTGGTATTCTTTTTTTCTTTTTTCAGCAACCTGTTCTCTTGCTTTTAATTTTCTTTGTGTAAAATCGTTTTCCTTGACTGTCCAGTAATTGTCTGTGGTATAATCCACATGGAGTTCCTGATATAACTTATTAATTTCATCAGCAACAAAATGCAAAGTTGATGAACCGTCATTTTGAGGAACATCTTCTTTATCTTTGACATATTTAGAGTATTGCGCAACAAGATTATCTATTTGCACTTCATACTCTTTCTTCTTTTTGTCTATGGCTCTATTTACAGCGTCTATTTTAGCCTTCTCAAAACTGGCAATTTTCTGATTTCTTTGGGTCGTTCCCCAAGAATCTTCGTTTATCCCCAGGTCATTAGCTATAACTCTTATTTTGAGTTCAATGCCGTAAAGAACATTTAAGGAACTTGTCGTATAGTAGCCTGCTGGTTCTGTTATTGGGTCTTTGGGGAGAATGGCCAATTTGTCGAGGTAATCGATGTATTGTTTCTTTAAATCTGCAAGCTGCTGACTTAGTGTATCTAATATGTCGGAAGACTCATTAACAAATGGATTGAAGCCATTTGAAAAAGGCTCATTGACTTTATTTATCTTGCCTAATCCATAAAGCAATGACTGAATAGCATAAGATGATAAATCTTTCTTGAATTTCTTCGCTTGAACAAAGTCTGCTTCAATTTTATCTAAGCCAAGCGTATAGTCATTACCTGATTTATTTAAACAACAATCTAACAGCTGCTGAGAATAACCTTCTGCAACAAAATCTTTTAAGATATGCTGCACCGCTGGATAGTCTTCAAAAGCTAAAAAGTCTGATAAGAGATTTACCAGACGTGCCTCCACTAATGTTTGTTCGCCAAACTGAGTGATAATTAGTTTTATAGCTTCGTATAACTTCATTCTTCTTTTTGAGGAACTGGTTGTTGTTCTATATCTTCACCTGCTGAATCAGTAAGGGGTTGATTCCCAAGTCCGATTTCATCTGAGTATGGGACAAAATTCTCAGTTGACAATTCCTTGGAGAATTTATCGAACTTAGAGACTAACGACTCCTTTGTTTTATAGGAACGAGCTATCTCTTTTACAGTATAGTCAAAATCTATCTTATCTTTTTTGTCTTTGATTTGTTTGTCTTCAATAGACTTCCTTTTTTCTTGCAAGGAAAAGATTCTAGAATTGATAGCATCTATCTGTTCCTTAACATTTCCTCTTTGCCATTCTATTAGTTGTGAAACTACAGCAGGAAGCCGGTTTTCGTCAAAAACACATGCTACAGACATATCGTCCTTGCTGCCGATTCTACTGAGTTCTGGTAATGCCTCTTCCAATGAAGTTTGAGCATCACTTACAGAACTATTGACAATTGTTTTTAGTATCTGAACATAGAAGTTTATCATATTGGGAGTTTCTCCAAACGAGTCATCTACACCATCAGAACCTAAGAAAACAGAAAGGGGAAAAGAGCCATCACCTGCATAACAGTAACGAAATTCATCAATTGCAGTGGAATCACACAAGGATGTTGTCTTATTTAAAAAACACTTGTCATCCCATGGAATGGGTTCTGACCATGCTCCCTTTTCATCAAAAGCTATACATTTCCCATCTCCTATATGGAAAGCAAGCCAATACTCAGGAGTTTGAGCATAACACATAAGGGTACAACCATAAGTCTTTTCATGCCCAATATTATTGGCGAATTCTTGCTGTGCTTTTGAGGGAACGACTGCAATTTCAGCTTCTGTCAGGGGATTAGCTATAGCATGACTTAATATCTTTTCCCTCCAGTTATATATAATGGACGAGAACAGTTGGCGCATAACCTTTTCAACTTCAGTACCCTTGTGATAGTCGTTATTCTTAACCTCAGTTGAAATCGCACTATGTTGGGTAAATGGCTTTCCAAGGAAAATGCTTTTGTCTATCCCTTCAAAAAAGAGACGTAGGCATTCTGCAGTGACTTCAGCAGCAGTCTTTGAGCCAATGTCACTCCTAAAATAGCGTTCTCCTCCATGGCCATCACACACTACAACAATTGTGAGATCATTGTTAATCTCCACATACGAAAAGTCTTGGCAGACTTTGTTAGTTGCCTTATGGCTTTCGCCCTGACAAGTAAAATGAATTTCTTGCATCCGGTTATTTAATCCCAATCATCATAATTGTCGGTACTTGCGGGAGCTGGTGCGGCTTCTGACTGTGCGCCATCAATGTCTTTAGTAGCCTCAGTTATGTCTTTTATCACTTGTTCTTGTTTAGACACATCTCCTGCGGTACTACTCTTACTTCCTATCTGAGATGATGTAACAGCAACAATTCGGATGACTTGCTTTAACGCATCAATATTGTGTACAGTGAAAACTGCCTCGTTAGTTCCTGTAAATTGAGTCAATACATCTTTGTCTGCATCATCACCTATGGCAATAGCTATTTTAATAGCAGCTTTGAACCAATTATTTCCCTTCAACTTAGCAAGCCCGCTTTCGAAATCGTCGGTTGGCCCGCCATCTGAAAGAAGAATAATTGCAGGAGCAAATGAGCCACTTGCAGACTGCATAAAACCACTACGAGACAATTTACTGTTCAATTCCAAGCATGCAGCACCTAATGAAGTTAGTCCACTTGCTTGAACATCCTGCCAAACAAAATCTGATGCCAACTTTGGCTCATCATACAACCACCGAGTTCCGTTGGAAAATTCTAGCGCTGCAACTTTAATCTCTGCATCAGGGTTTGAAACGGAAATCTCATCAAGCATTGGCAGAACGTTAACTACAGCATCATTTACAGCTCCAATTTTGTTGCCTTGCATACTGCCAGATGTGTCAATCACAAAAAACAGTGTCATAGTTCTACGTGGTACACTGACCACATCATCTAATAGTCCCATATTTATTATAATTAAAATGATTTATATATTCGTAATTTCGCCTTTAAATGGAACGCCATTAACAGTAAAAGTAATCTTTAGCCCTGTCTTAACGGGCATTATAGACTGGCTTTCCACAACCTTAATTTTCCCACTTGGGGTCTCGACAGTCCATTTGTCTGGTGATGTGTTTTGGATCAACAAGATTCCATTGGCATCCTTTGATACCACAGCATCAGGCTGGTTATCGTTGTCAATGAAAATTTCTGTTTTAGGAGTCAGCGGTAATGAACGGGGTCCTATAATAAGTCTTTGAGTTAAATCTATCGATTTGCCACAGTTCACACACTTTCCGACCGTTGAACTTCCTTCCACGAAAGTTTCCTCATTGCATGAAGGACAAACAATAAGTTCGTCTCGTGCCTGTTCGATGATCTTCTTCCAATTTTGTTCTAGCATTCGCTTGGTGGGATTCTTCAGCTTGTCGAGGCTGAACTCTTCTGTAAATGCTTCACGTAAGACAGATGGAAAAACAGGCCATCTACGAATGGCGTTCTGATGGATTCCTCTTACCGGCCTGTTGGTGTTGTTGTCTTTATCATAGATGAAAATCGCTTCAGAGCCATAAAATTTTTTCTCATATGCTTCCGTCATACATGGACAGGCGACTACTTTAGCCCCTTCAAATGGGTGATTAGCATAAAACAGCATGAAAAGAATAACAGACAAGGAGAATCGATCACTATATTTGTCTGGTATTCCACCATCTACAATTTCTGGAGCCATATATCTGGCCTTACCCATGATTCCAGATTTTTCGCCCTGTGGCATTACATTGTCATTGTCACATATAAGGACATCACCTGTTTGTGGGTCAATGAAGAAGTTACCATCATTCAAGTCTTGGTAACTATATCCAAAACGATGGAGCATCATAAAGCCATCACAAATCTTCATGGCTGCAGCAAGCATAGCTGTGAAAGACTTAAACGACACCTTAGCCAAAAGGTAGTTGCCAAATTCAAAATAATTGCTAGGGCGCAGCTTCATAATATAGCCATAGCTGCCATTCTCTTTCATTGTGACATACTCTGGCCAAATGAAAGCATCAGACGGTGCACCTTGACTGACATTTCGCTCCAAATTCTTATAGAACTTATCATCAGGTGGATTGTGATACCACTTTAAGGCCATCTGCTTGCCACCCAATTCTACAAGGTAAACAATACCTTGGCCACCACGTCCTAATTCTTTTATAACAGTGGCAGTGCCACCAATTGTTAGATTTACTTTTTGCTTAGGTTTTAGTTCCATATTATTTAAAATCCGCCTCCTCGCAGATCTATAGATTCAACTGTTTGTATCTCACCTTGCATACCACATGAAGGGCAAGTTATATGCTTTTGCCCATGGTAACAATTAACAGAATTACAATTCCCACAGACATAAAATTGTTTCGCACCACAATGAGGACAACCGGGGAAATGTTCATCGTAGGTAATCCCTCCTCGGACACTTCTTTTGTCAAAACCTTCTCTGTGTGCCTTCTCTTTGTCGATTTTAAAAGCCCACACAAATTTGAGGTTGTTCCGTTCTGGATCAACCGTTATTCCAAAAGGCTTTTTCGTCTCTTCACAAGTTCCGACTACTGCAAAGGCGTTTTGACTTAATCTTGTTATGTCCATAATACCTTATTAATTTTAAGGCAAAAGTACACAAAATTTTGCAAATATGATAAAAAACAAATAAAAAACATAGTTTTTTGTCGATTTTTCGTGAATTTATAGCCTAGCAAATGTCATTTTGCCCTTATTCCGAACAGAATTCATACACAGACAGACTTTGTTAAAGCCGAATTATTTGCTCATTTTATTTTTGATAAGTTCCAAAAATAAATTCTGCAAGCAACTGGGAAAAGTATATTGTACTATTGCTGTAAAACACCAAAACCACAATTATCTATTCTGATAATTATATTTAATATAATATTACAAAGCATCAATATTATAATTTTCAGATAAATTGTTTGGTGGTTACAAATAATATGCGTACCTTTGCACCGAAATTTAATGGTTGACCACCCATTTTGAGGGTGTGTGATGACTGGTACATCGTCAACGAATACTTGTTCTGGGGCCCGACTCCTCGTAAGAATTGGCCTACATAAAAGGGAGCCTTTAAGTCTGACATCGGTATGATGCGGATGGAGAGTGAAGAGAACAAATATTCGAACTTTAAATTGACGATTACAAAAATGAGCGAAGTAACAATCATCACATTTGCCAACCAGAAAGGTGGCGTAGGCAAGACAACTTTATGCACCATGTTTGCCAACTATCTTGTGGCAAGGGGTAAGCGAACCATCGTAATAGACTGCGATGGCCAGCAGACTATTTTCGAGAAACGTAAGGCTGACCACAAGAAGTACAAGGACTTGAAAGAGCCGTACAAGGTACAGGCTTTCAGTATTGCCGATCCAGAGAATGTCAGGAACCTGATGCAGAACCTTCGCCAGATGAAGGGTACTGTTCTCATTGATGCCCCAGGCAATCTTGCCCAGCAGGGACTCATTCCCCTTTTTGTACAGAGCGACTATGTTGTATGTCCGTATCAGTACGAAACCACTTCCATCAATTCTACCGTTACCTTCCTCGGCTTTATCCTTCAACTGAAAAAGCGTGTTCAGTCGATGGCAACCGAAATACTCTTTGTTGTCAACCGCCATGACAAGCGTTACGGAACAGAGAGGGAAAGAAAACTCTGGGCTGAGACCGATGCCCAGTGGGCGAATTACGGAAAGGTTATGCCGAAGATTGAACAGCGTGTGGAAATGCAACGCTACAACACCGTAGAGTTGACTGTCAGCCAAGAGGAGATAGTCACTCCTTGTTTCGACAGCATCTATAATGTTATCTATGGAGAGAACGGACATGGCAAAGCAAAAGAATGAAATGACTTCGGATGACCTGATGCAGTTGCCCGATGACATTGCAGGACTGGTTCTTGACGTACAGGGACGGCAGGCACAGACTGCTGCCCCCGTACAGAAAGAGCAAGAGGAGAAGGTCACTGAGCCTGCCCCTACAGCAATTCCAAGACAGAGGACTAAGGCAGCATCCACATCACCGAAGCCGACTGCATTGCCCAAAGACGGCAATCTCTGGTGGAACACCTTTCTTAATGCAGGGGATAGTTACGACTTCCATGTAAGAAAACCAGACCGCAAATCATACTGGGTGGACGAGGACATTGCAAATACACTCAAAGCGTGTGACATCAACCACATGTCGATGTCGGACAAGATAAACGCCATCCTCCGCTCATTCATCGAGCTTAACAAGGAAGAGTTGCGCCAGTGTTTCAAGAAGAGAGACAGTTTATTGTAGAACCATTAAAATACGTAGATATGCAACCAAACAACAAGATAGAATGGACTGATGAGAACATCGAAATACTGCGTGAGTACTACGATGTAGAACCCAATAGCAAGGTAGCGGAACGTCTTGGAGTCAGCGCAAGAACTATTGTGCGAAAGGCTAAGGAGTTGGGTATATACAAACCAAAGCTTATCACTAAGACCAAAGCGGTTGAAGATGTTATTAGGGAAATGTACCCCACCCACTCGCTGCAAGAAATGAGTGAAAAGACTCACGTTTGCTGCCGAACCGTTCAGCGGGTCGCCCTGAGACTGGGTTTGAGCAGAACAAAGGTGGAAGAAAGCCAGATGCGCTCCAGAATCCGTACCAAGCTTATGAAGGTGGAACGTGCCAGGATCTGTTTCGGACTTGACCAGCACACCAATATTAGGCTTGTCACCAATCAGCCGAAATCTCGTTTGCGTGTAAAACTAAAGCAGGAAGGATATATCGTATTCCGAGGCAATATGACTATTTATTATCCAATGGAGTTGAAACGTCACCTTATCCAAGAGGAAAACGGCAAGAAACTTGGACTGGAGTTTGCCCCGTGGTGTCCTCCTGCCATCATCTGCAATCAATCATTTCTGGGTGCATAGCATTCAGTACAAGTATAAACAATTAAAGGAAATAGCAAAATGGAAATTCAAGGAAAAATCATTGCAGTGCTGCCGCCTAAGAGCGGAACGTCTGCACGTGGAGGTTGGAAAAGCCAACAGTATGTGCTGGAAACAGAGGAACAGTACCCCAAGCGTCTGCTTTTCGAGGTGTTCGGAGAGGACAAAATCAAGCAGTTCGACCTGAAGGAACAAGCTCGTGTCAAGGTTGGCTTTGACCCACGAGCAGACCAGAAGGATGGTCACTGGTATGGCAGTAACAGGGCCTGGAGCGTAGAACATATTGATGCTCCCATCCCTGCAGCAACTACATAACGACATTTTCTTCGCTCGAAGAATCCACAGCCCTGTACCGCATTTTAGTGGGCAGGCTGTGGGTTTACGAGGGAGAGACAGGATAACAAACAATATGCACAGACAAGTATGACATTCGGTAATTTACTTATGGTCATCTTCATCGGCTATTTCTGTTACTATGCCGGGATGATAACCTACGACCAGTACTTCAAGAAAGATGATGTGCCACTGGAGGCCACCGTTGAGGAAGAGGAAATCGACATCACCGAGGAGGCTAAGGCTTTCCAGCCCCAAAACATCACTAAAGACAAGAAGAAGGAACTATCAAAAGAAGAACAAGCAGAACAGGAAATTATGAGTGGAAGAATAGAAATTGACGACCTGCTTCCCAAGGTAGATGAACTTGCCGAAAAGGGCAAGAACAGTGCTCTGGGAAAGCTGTTGGCAGACTGGAACGAGTTACCAGAAGCTGCCTGACTATAAGCCTTTAATATTGTACTTTAACTTTTGGCGGCTAACAGAGGGAGTAAAGCCGCAGTACCCGCGAGATGCGGATGCTTTGGAGTCCCGTTAAGACTTCTCTCCCCACCACTTGGTTCTTTAAATTGTAACATAGATTTCAAAATTAAAAGATTTACAAACTGTTATGTTACAAGTAATTAACCCCATTAAGAATGCCCTTCAGCAGGGCTGGAAGAATCTTCCCAAGAAGCGCATTGCCTCTTTTGTAGGCATGTTCATTTTCTGTGCCATGGCAACCTATGCCAGTAGTAAGGGCGCAGGAGGCTTCACCAAGGCAACCACCGAGATTTCATCGTATCAGACCCCTGTGGCCAATCTGATGAAAGCCATCGCTGCCGTCATCGTGCTTGTCGGCTCGTTCAACGTCTATTTCAAGATGCAGAACGGCGACCAGGACGTGAAGAAAACGATTATGATGACCATCGGTGGCTGTGTGGCATTCATCGCCATGTCGGAGGCACTTCCCATGTTCTTCAAGTAAGAACCAACGGTGACAAAAGGAGATGCCCGTGCCATCGTCTGATGACTGTAGGGCATTTCCTTTACTTTTTAATGAGACAATAACATGCAAGTTAATTATAGTGGCTACCCTGTCTTCAAAGGCTTGCAACGTCCTTTGGAGTTTATGGGAATCAGAGGTAGATTCCTCACCTACGCTGCAGGAGCTATCGGACTGTCGTTCGTTGGCTTCATTGTATTCTCTATCGTGATGGGCAAACTGGCAGGATTCATTGCCATGATTGGCCTCGCCATCGCAGGACTGATTACGATATACATCAAGCAACGCAGCGGACTCCATGCCAAACGGCATGATAGGGGAATCTTCATCTATCAAAGCCTGTACAATCATTAAAGCATAGTGTATGAGTACAAAGAAAAGACCGTTTGACGGACTGTTCTCTCAGCTTCAGGACATCTTGGATGAGAAAGGCAGACTACTCAATACTGTCCTGTGGTCGAAGAGAGGTGATTGCTCCGTCATTCTTGAAATCAAGAATCCTGTGCCTCGCTTCTGTTACAATGCTGAACTTTACTTCCAGTTTTCCGATGTATTGAGCAACATTGTCCAGACATTGGGAGAAGGATATGCGCTACAGAAGCAGGACATCTTCTGCAAGAAAGGCTACCACCACGACATCACAGATGACATGGAGTTCCTTTCACAGAGCTACTTCCGATACTTTGAGGGCAGGGAATATACGGACATCCGTACCTTCCTCATCATCACACAGGAAGCCGGGAAGAATATGTTCATCAAATACGACCCGAAGAAATGGCTCGACTTCCATACCAAAGTGGATAAGGTATGCGACATACTTAGCGAGAAGGGAATCTGGAACTACAAGCTGAATAAGGTTGACGTGAACGATTACCTGCATCGCTTTATGGCTGTCTATTTCAAAGAGGGAGCCTATAGCGTCACTAACTTCAAGGCCAGTGATGAGCATCTGACCATCGGCGACAGGGCTGTACGTTCCTATCAGCTCGTCGATGTGGACGTAATTGATATGCCCACCTTCGTAAGACCATATCTCCCAGTACCAGTCAACGGATTCCAGATTGCCACTGACCTGTTTGGCTTCCTGACCAATATTCCATACGCTGATTGTGTCATCTACAATCAGGTTATCCAGATTCCTGCCCAACAGAAACTGAAGCGTAAACTGGAAAGCAAGTCAAAACGTCATGGATCTATGCCTGACCCGTCGAACAAGATTGCCAAGGCTGACATCGATGCTGTATTGGATATGCTGGCAGCAGATAACAAACTGTTGGTGAATACCAATTTCAACATCATCGTCAGCAGTCCGCTGAACAAGACGAACCGAGTATCATCCTTCATTGAGACCAAACTCTATGGGTGTGGAATCACTCCATCAAAGACAGCCTATAACCAATTAGAACTGTTTCAGGCTTCCTTTCCCGGCAATGCCTATGCTTTCAATCCTGACTACGACCTGTTTCTGACCCTATCGGATGCCGCTATCTGTCTTTTCTTCAAGGAATATACCAAAAGGACAGAAGACTCACCTCTGTTGGTGTACTATACAGACCGTGACGGACTGCCCATTGGCATAGACTTCACTGGCAAGGAGGGCAAGATAAAGCATACGAGTAACGCAAACTTCATCTGCATCGGCCCATCAGGAACAGGTAAGTCTTTTCATATGAACAGCGTAGTTCGTCAGTTACTGATTCAAGATACGGATATTGTGCTGCTTGATACCGGCGACTCTTATGAAGGCATCTGCCGCCATTACAACGGCACCTATATCACGTATTCCAAGGAGAAGCCAATCTCTATGAACCCATTCAAGATAACCAGGGAAGAGTACGAAGGCAATTTCGGAGAGAAGAAGAACTTCTTGAAAACGCTCATTCTTTTCATCTATCTCGGTGAGAACCCTGTGGACTCTGTAGAAGAGCTGATTGTCAATCAGGTTCTGGTGGAATACTATGAGGAGTATTTCCATCCCTTTGAGCATTTTTCTGAGACTGAGCGTGAAAGTCTTCGCAAGCTATTAGAGCTGAAGGGCAAGATGGATGGCAACTACGATGAGTTTGAGCAGCAACTTCAGAAGAGTGAAGAGAATAAGGCCAAGGAGCAATCACAAGAGCCTGTTGATACTGAAGTAGAGGCAGAAGATGACAAAGAACTCATCAAGGAAGAACGTAACCGCCGTTGGGTAGAGAAACTGGCTAACATGACCGAGGAACATGGAGCATCGGAAGGTGAGATAAGTGCAGCCCAGCATCAGATTGCCCGCCTTGCTCCAGAGGTCGTAAAGGAGAACTACCTGATGAAGATAGAAGAGGAAATTGACCGCATGGAAGAACGTCGCAGAGCCTTGAAGGTAACAACCTTAACCTTCAATTCCTTCTATGAGTTTGCGATGGAGCGCATTCCTCAAATCAGCAAAGAAAAAGGCGTGGAGTTCCAAATCAGGAAGTTCGCTGCCATGTTAGGCCGCTTCTATAAGGGTGGCGAGTTGGAACAGACCTTGAACCATGATTCAGGTGAAGCCCTCTTTGACCAAAGGTTCATTATCTTTGAGGTGGACAAGATTAAGGATGATGAAGTACTCTTCCCCATCGTTATCCTCATCATCATGGACGTGTTCCTCCAGAAGATGCGCCTGAAGAAAGGACGCAAGGCCATCATCATCGAAGAGGCATGGAAGGCCGTAGCCACTCCCCGTATGGCTGCATATCTCCAGTTCCTTTTCAAGACCGTGCGTAAGTTCCACGGCATTGCCGGAGTGGTCACTCAGGAACTTGAAGATCTTGTGTCTTCACCAATTCTGAAACAGGCAGTCGTGGCAGAAGCCGCCATCACCATCCTGCTCAACCAAAACCAGTTCAAGGATAATTACGACGAAGTGGCTGAGGTGTTAGGCATCAACGATGTGCAACGGAAACAGATATTCACCATCAACCAGCTTCAGAACAAGGAAGGACGATCTTTCTTCAATGAGGTCTGGATTCGCCGTGGCGACACCTGGGATGTGTACGGAGTGGAGGAACCGCCCGAATGTTATTGGGCTTTCACTACTGAGCGTATGGAGAAAGAGGCTCTGAAAATCTACGAGAAGCAATATGGCGACATCCAAACTGCCATCGTGGAATTGGAGAAAGACAGAAAGAAGGCAAAAGTTGACAGATACCTCGACTTTGCCCGACAAGTAAACAACCATCAAAATGTCATGTCACTATGGTAAGAGCAAGAATCATCATCCTATCGGCCGCAGTCCTGTTGACTGTCAGGGCCAATGCTGCATGGAGAGTCGTCTTTGACCCGTGGACAACAGAGGCTGTCACCACCAATGCCGCCTCTCAGGAACTCATCGAGAGTCAGCACAACAGCCGTCTGGACTCCATCAGCAGTAAGCAGCAGAAGCTCATGCAGTACACCGCGACGATGGCTACCATCAAGGAACTCTACAAGATGTCGATGGAGAATGTCAGCGGTTTCGGTGCTGAGTCTCAGTATTATGTGGAGATTGGCGCATGTGTGGCTGAGATTTTCAAAGATGTGCCTGTCGTATTGAAGTACATGAGCAAGTCACCTGCCAAGAACTATGTCATCTGCCTCAATGAGATTATGGACATTGTGCTGGAAACAGAGTCGCTGGTGAAGGACTTCGTGGATATTGTCAACAACGGCAAGGTGCAGAACCCTATCAAGAAGAGCAAGGATGTTCCCAATGTCGGCACACCTGCCAGTGGTGGAGGTGACGGCTACAACTTCATCGACCGCTATGAGCGTCTGACACTGGCCAACCGCATCTATACCCATCTGCTGGAGATACGCTACAAGATGGAGGCTATCACGATGATGTGCCAGTATTGCAGTGATATGAACAATCTCCTGCTGGCTATCGATGTGGACTCCTGGGCAGCATACTTCACTGGCAAGAACATTGTGGAAGGACTGATTAACGATTGGGAGGGACTTGGAGTATGAAAAGACTATCCGTCATTCTTATGTTTTCAGTTCTGGGTATCGCCAATAGTTCTGCCATCATTCTGCCAGAGGACTTCCCGACTATCGAGGCTCTGATTGACCTTCACAAGATGATCAAGGGTCAGGAGGATGCTGCCCGTGACAGGATTGCCGTTAGCTTCGGTGAGCAGTCTATGGTGACTAAGGGAGCCGACAAGTTCAATGATGTGCGCACTACCTTAAACACCAAACTGTCAAATGCCTACTCGTATGTCCTGCTTGCCGCCTGTCTCAGTTCCACGGCTAACAGCATGTACCGGCTTATTCAGGAGTATTCCGAGTTTGCCCAGTTGTCGGTGAAGTACACGACAAAGAAACCGATGGTTGCCTGGTATTTTGCCGAGGCGAATCTGGCCTGTTCCCGTGAGATCAAGAACATCAGGGCGATGTATGCCACCATGACGGCAAGCGGACTGAACGTGATGAAGGCTTCGATGGACGAGAAGCTGAATCTGGTCAACGCTCTCAAAACAAGTATTGACACGATGAGAGGCATCATAGACAGTGCCTATTGCTGGGCAAGTGTCGTAGCCATCGGTGGCTTTCACTATGACTACATCTGGGACATCCTGAACAGCGAGGTCACGGATGAGATTGCAAAAGGACTAATCAATCAATGGAATAAAGTATGAAGAAGAAAGCAATTATCTTTTCCCTTTTGGCACTATTGCCATTGGGAGCGTCCGCACAATGGGCGCAGATTCAGCATGACGACCAGAAGGAGAAACAATGGAAGTCGATGGAAAATGGCCCCTGGGACTTTGCCCCAGACTGGTACTACTATCTGTTTCATAACAGCTACAGCGGTGCCTCGCTTCACTGGCGGTGGCGTGGCTTCCACAGTGGTTTGTATGTGGAGTTCGATGAGGATGACTCCAACGTGAAGCGCATCATGCCTGTCCGTGTCGTGTCGGAAGAGACTCAACGCCAGAAGGTGAAGAAGGTGGAGGACGAACGGAAGTACATCGAGGAGCTTCACAAAGAAGAGGTGCTTCGTCAGGCTGACCGCAGCGTGGATCTGGTCTATTCCTCCTTCAAGGATGACTTTAACCGTATGCAGAACAGCATTTCGGAAGGTCTGCTCTTCTGTATGACCAAGAGCAAGGGCAAGATGAAGTTTCAGGTCGATGAACTGTCCCGTCAGAATGACATCATCTGCCAGAACATTGCCTATCTCCACAAGACGGGCATCGGCTACGAGTTAGAGAATGCCAAACGGCAGAAGGGTTACATCGATGCCAAGAAACAGATGGAGAAACTGGTGAGCCGTACCGCCCATCTGGTAGGCATGGCTCAGAGCTATTATAAGTAAGGAGGGACAGGCTATGACAACGGATATTTTACTCAGCATCCCTGACTTGTTCCTCACGATGGGACTGCCCAGCATCGACGAGAGTCTTGACAAGCTGCTGGTGGCAATGGAGTCTTTCCCAAAAGCCGCCATCCTCGGTGATACTATCGGCTATGCCCGTGTCCTCGGCTTGCTGCTGGCTCTGTGTGTCGGCTCCTATGAGTGCTGGATGATGATGCTTGGACGCAGGGCAATGGATGTCATGAAACTGGCTCGTATTATTGCCCTCTCGATGTGTATCACGTCGAGCGGCTGGATATGCTCTGAGCTTCAAGTGCCAGGCAAGGCGTTGGAGGCTACCACCAAGGCAATGGCAAAGGCGAAGAACAAGGAGGTGGCAGCGATGGAGCGCAAGGTGGCACAGAAACAGGCCGACTATCTGAAACGGCTCCGTCAGGTGCAGGACAGTGTTGAGACGGCCAAACAGATTCAGGCTATCGGTGAGGATGCCCATTGGTGGGACAAGCTTATCTACAGCATGGAGAACCTTGGCTCCACCATCAACAACTATGCGCAACAGGCAGCGGTGGCAGCAGAGACAAAGGTATCGGAATGGATCAATGATGTCATACGCTTTGTTGGTGAGCTGATTTTCCAGATGACCTATTACGGAATCTTGGTGGCGCAGCGCATCTTCATGACTATCCTCGCCATGTTTGCGCCGATTATGTTTGCCCTGTCCATCGTACCGCCTTGGAGCAATGCCTGGTCTCAATGGGTGTCAAAGTACCTGTCACTTTCCCTATGGGGATTCGTGACCTATATGTGCCTGTACTACATTGACTTCATCCTGCTCTATAACTTGCAGGAGGACATCACGGCCTACAGTAAACTGCTTCAGGGACAGGTGAACACATGGAGTCAGATAGGTACTCTCGGACTTCAGGGCATCGGCTCGAACTGTATGTATGCAATGGGAATGCTCGTAGGTGCATTCATCCTACGCTTTGTGCCGGAAGTGGCTTCATGGCTGATCCCCGGTGGTGTCAGTTCCAGTGCCGGTAGTACTGCAGGTGCTGTGGCAACGACAGCTGTGGCAGGAGGAGTCTATGGTGGCATCGCAGGAGGTGCTATGGTCATGTCGGGCGGTGCAGCCGCTGCTGGTGTAGTCGGCAGTCTTGGAGAACGTGGCATGAACGGCCCTGTCATCAACAGCAAGACCGAGGGTGGCAAGGTCTATGAGCAACACATGAGCGGCAGGGTTACTTCCCGTAATGAGACCAACCGAGAGGCTTTTGACAGGATATAACCATTTAATTTGTAAGCAATATGTTAATACAGAGTTTAGAACAAAAGACCAGGCTGGCACTGATGACGGTCTTTGCGACTATCGCAGGATGCACGGTGATATGCGCCTTCACCGTATTCTACTGTGCCAAACTAGTCACTGACGAACGGGAACAGATTTACGTCATCGACGGCGACATCCCGTTTCTGGCCGAGCGCAGCAAGCAGGAGGCTAACTTTGTGATGGAGGCCAAGGCACATATCCAGCTCTTCCATCAGTATTTCTTCAACCTCCCACCTGATGACGACTACATCAAGTGGACAGTAGGCAAGGCTCTCTACATGGCCGATGGTACGGCGATGAAGCAGAAGCAGGCTATGGACGAAAACGGCTTTTATTCCGACATAATTTCCTCGTCGGCTGTCTGCACCATCATCTGTGACTCCATCGATCTGGACGAACACAGCCGCAAGTTCAAGTATTACGGAACGCAGATTATCAAACGTCGTACCCGTGATGTAAAACGTTCCATCGTGACTGTCGGCGACATTGAGAATGTGCCACGGACGGAGAACAATCCTCACGGACTATTGGTGACCAACTGGCGCACACTGGAGAATAAGGATCTTGACTATTAGAGCTATGAGGATATTTGGAAAGAAAAAGAAGGTAGCCCGTAAGGAGTCCAAGGTCACACGCTGGTTCAGGATCATTCTCTGGAAGCTCTTCGTCAGATGGAAGATTCGTGAGCGCATTGCACTTGCCAACAAGTGGGCAGATGAACACCGGGGCGATACGATGCTGATAACCGTAGGATGCCTGCTCTTTTCCCTTATAGTCGGTGCATTCCTGGCTTTGGGAACAGAAAACGACGGCAATGACAACTTCATGAGTGGCGTGGAACCTGTGGAGTCTCTGTTTCAGGGGATGCAGCAGATTCAGAACGCCAAAGCCTACCAAATAGCACAACTCAATGCGATGGCCCGAAAAGGACAGGTGCTGAAGCATGAGCTGGACTCTCTGGTGAGTCTGTCGCCCAAGACACATGAGGATTCCCTGATGATTGTCAGCAAATACAAGCAACTGGAACTGATAGTAAACAACTTAGAAAAAGGACAACAAAGATGAAGAAACTGAATTTGAAACAACCCAAGTACGTCTTTCCGCTGGTCATCCTGCTTCCCATCGTATTCCTGGCATATCAAATATCCAAGTTTACGGACAGCAAAGATGAACCACAGAAGGGTGTGGTGACGGACAACATCAACATGTCGCTGCCTGATGCCAGGAATGAGGGGGTCGGCAGTAAGCTGGACGAAATGAACAAGCATTTCTCCGAGGATGGTGCCTATACCGCCATCGGTGCCTTGGGCGAAGACAAGGAAGCAGCCGACAGTACGATGTCCGGCTATTCCGAGAGTGAACTCAACGACATTGACGCAGAGAACGCCAAACGTATGAGGAAACAGAAGGAGCAGGAGGACTTGGAGCGCAGCCTTGCTGAAGCACGGAAGCACATCAATTCCTATGGTTTTGATGATGGTGGCAGCTACGGCAGCCGTTCAGGTCATGGTATTGCCAGCCGTGGCGGGCGACAGTCGGACATGGAGGACTATGCCCGTGAACTGGAGGAAATCCAGCAACGCAGCCTTGAACGCCAGAAAGTCCTGGAGCGTACCTTTGGAGGTGCTGATGAAGAGAAGGAGCGCAAGGCAGAGGAAGAGCGCAAGCGACTTGCCGAAGAACGCAAGAAGAAAGAGGTGAAACCTGAGCTGGTCATGAAGGCTGAGGACAAGAACGCAGGAATGTTCAATACCATCAATGATCAACAGGAGGCTGATGCACCTTTGATCAAGGCGATGATTGACAAGACCACCAAGGCGCATGAGGGTACACGGCTCCGTTTCAAGTTGCTCGATGATGTCATCATCAAGGACGTTCGCCTGAAGAAAGGCACGTATCTCTATGGCATCGTCACTGGCTTTGGTCAGCAACGTGTCATGGCCAGCATTAGCAGTATTCTCGTGGGTGACAAGTTCATCAAGGTTTCGCTGTCTGTTTTTGACAACGACGGCATGGAGGGCTTCTATGTTCCTGAGTCGGCTTTCCGTGACATGATGAAGGATGCTGGAGCGCAGGCTATGCAGAGCAATATCAGTTTTGATGGTGGCTATGGTGGTGGACTGAGCGGCGAGGCTGTTGCACTACAGGCACTCCAGAATATGTACCAGTCCGCTTCGACCGCCATATCTGGCAACATCCGTAAGAATAAGGCTCGTATCAAGTATAACACCATCGTCTATCTTATCAACAAGGACGCAGTAAATCAATAAATACAAAAGAACATGAAAAGGATTTTATTTGCCGTGATGACCATAGTGGCTACAACGGCAGGGGCTTTTGCCCAGGAGAACAAAAATGTGAAATTGCAAAAGGATTCCGTAAAGGTCAGGTACATCTACACCATGCAGCCGGCTGAGAACTGTATGCCTGGCATTGACCGTAACCATGTCATCTTCGTCAATGAGGACATCACTACCCATGTCATTATGCCGGAGAATATCAAGCTGGTGGATATGTCAACCGACAAGATTGTGGGTAATCAGTGTGCGGATAACATTGTCCGCATCAAACCGTCTGGCAGGATGCGTGACCATGAAATGGTAGGTACGATAACCGTCATCGGCGAGCGTCATTTGGCTCAGTACGATGTAGTCTATACCGCAGGGCCAGCCTGTGCCAACAGTATCTATAGGATTCAGTTGGACGAGCTGAAACGTTACAAGAATCCTGACGTGCTGATGCCCGAAAGTCAGATGGCCGCATACGCCTGGGCCATCTATGGGAGCCAGCCCAACTATAACAACATCCACTATTCAGCCAACGGCATCCGTGCCGTTGTGAATAATATCTATACGGTGAACGACTATTTCTTCATTGACTATTCACTTTATAACCGGACGAAGATTAAGTACGACATCGACGAGGTAAGGGTAAAGCTGACGGACAAGAAGGAGGCCAAGGCCACCAATTCACAGACTATTGAACTGACTCCGACATACTCCTTGAACGCTGCCCGCAGTTTCAAGAAGGCATACCGCAACGTCATCGTACTGCCTAAGCTGACTTTCCCAGACGAGAAGGTGCTTCGCATTGAGATTTCTGAAAGGCAGATCTCTGGGCGTGTCATCTATATCCCCATCGAGTATGAGGACATCCTCAATGCCGACGGATTTGACAAGTGTCTTCTTAACCGTCTTCCGTTTAACATCAACAGATAAAGGCCATGAAGAAGGTATCAGTTATCATGCTGTCGCTCCTGATAAGCATTGGAGCGATGGCTGGAGAGAAAGATGAGTACTTTACTCTCAATACCGGGTTCCTGTTCAACAATACGCTGAATGCTACCTTCGGCTATGAACGGGAACTGAACTATGGCAATGCCGTGGAGTTGTTTGGTGAGGTAGGCAACAAATGGCAGCGAGACCCTGTTTGCGGCAAGGTCTGTAGCGAGTCTTTTTGGGAAGGCTACTATTGGGATGGTGGCTTGCTGTACAAGCACAACCTGAAAAAGTTCAAGAACAGCAACCTTCGCTTTCGCATCGGGCCACAGTTTGGTGCACATACAGGTGACTATTTCTTTGCCGTTGAAGGGGGATTTGAATACAACTACGTCTTCCGTTCCGGCATCCAGTTTTCATTGATCCAGAAGAACCAGGTGAGTTTCCTTCATGGCGACTCGTTCCGTAACGGTCTTCTGATTGGCTTAAAAATTCCATTCTGATGATGAACAAGACATTTGAATTTACCAAGAGAAAGGCGGTCATGCTGTCTATGGCAGTGACCGTGATGGGAGGTCTTGCCTCCTGTGAGGAACATACAGACGAGTATGATGGGAGCCTGAGAGTGGGCAATATCCTGTTGGCAGACAATTCTGTTGTCTCGCCACAAGGCTTTGACAGTAACTTTGACAAGGCTGTGGGCGTTATCTTCTATACTAACCGTGACACGGCATTAGTGGTTTCCACGCATGAGTTGGGTGATTTTGCCTATGCCGACTCTTTAGGAACGGTCGGCAGTGTGGATAATGACAGCCGTACTATGTGTGGTGCAGAGAACACTGCTGCTTTGCTGGTGTCTGAGATCAGCACTCCTGCAGCCGAAGCTGTGGTCGGGTATCACACGCCTCAGACAAGCTGGGCTTTGCCATCGGCTGGCGAACTGAGGGCTTTGTCTGCTATGCTTCCTGTCGTGGAACGGAGTATGGAGATAGTAGGTGGTGAGCCGTTTTCGGATGGGCAGTACGTCAGTTCTACTCAGGACGGCAGTACCTCTGAGAGTGAACAGATGTACTATCTGAGTGTGGCTGTCCGTAGCGGCTTCGTTACCTCGACGGTTAAGACAACCCCTGGCAGGGTTCGTCCTGTGTTGAGAATCAGATAAACTTTTCTTTCATTGCTGGTGGAGGGCGAACCTATATATAAATATAAGGTGTAGCCCTTCTTTCAAACATTTCAAATCATGGGAACAGAAGAAACAAGGGAACAGCAGCAGATGTACAACTACTTCAGGAGTTGCATCTATATCTTTTTGATTATCGAACTGGTGATGAACCTGCCTATCACATCATCGAGCAGGGCAACACAGTTTGTCTTGGAACTGATTGGCCGCTTCCAGATATTCAATAGTGTACCTTCGTGCAAGTTCATTGAACTGGTGTGTATCGGCATTACCTGTATCGGTACGAGAGCGAAGAAAAGCCTTCGCTTCAATGTCAAAACAATGGTGCTCTATCCTATCATAGTGGGATTCTCGCTTATTGTTATATGTATGGTACTTCATCACGGTCTGTGGGGTGGCGAACTTTGCGGATTCTCTACAAACAGGGTACTCTATGCGCTGTCAAGTATCGTTGGGACGATGTTGGTTCATCAAGGAGGTGATGGTATCGCCCGCTATTATAACTACAAGCTTGGTGAGGATAGGTTTAACTTCGAGAACGAATCCTTTGAACAGTCGGAAGAACTGACTGCGAATGAGTATTCTGTGAATATTCCGATGATTTATTACTTCAATCGGAGGATGCACAAGGGATGGATCAATATTATCAATCCTTTCCGTGGCACTATTGTATTGGGTACTCCTGGATCTGGTAAGTCGTTTGGTATCATTGACCCGTTCATCAGACAGCATGCCGCCAAAGGCTTCGCTATGATGGTGTATGACTACAAGTTTCCGGCACTTGGCAAGAATTTGTTCTACCAATATTGTAAGAACAAACGCTATGGTCATCTGCCTAAGAACTGTGGTTTCCACATTGTTAATTTCTCAGATGTGGAGTATTCCAATCGGGTAAACCCTATACAGCGCAAGTATATTCCTGACTTGGCTGGTGCTTCTGAAACAGCAGCCACTTTATTGGAGGCATTGAATAAGGGTAGCGAGAAGAAGGGTGGCTCTGAATCGTTCTTTCAGAACTCAGCAGAGAATTTCCTTGCCAGCATCATTTACTTTTTCATCAACTTCCATCCTACAGGTTGGAAGAATGGCAAGAAGCTGACCCGCTACATTCTCTATAATGGTCAGCGACTGAAACTGATTACCCGTTATTGGACGGACTATAATGCTGTCGATAAGAACGGGAAGGTGGTGCTGGACTTCCTCGACGAGAACAGTAGGAACGTGGCTACTGATGAGGATGGGATGTTTGTGGACTTAAATAACTTCATGTATCGTGATATGAACGGCGACCTTATTGTTATTGATAAATCCTGGTATGAGGATGATGAAGGGAATATCGTTAAACCAGACACCATAACAGGTGAGTTTTCTGACATGCCTCATGTACTTTCTTTCTTAGGCAGACCTTACAGTGAAGTCTTTGACATTCTGATGCAGGACGAGAAGATCATGTCACTGATGGCTCCTTTTCAGTCTGCCTATAAGAACAATGCCAATGACCAGTTGGAAGGTATGGTTGGTACGCTTCGTGTAAACGCCGCCCGCTTGGTATCGCCTGAAGCCTATTGGGTGTTTACCGGTGATGACTTCGACTTGAAAATTTCAGACCCTGCCCATCCGTCATACCTTGTTATAGCCAACGACCCAGAGAAGGAACAGGTCATCGGTTCATTGAATGCCTTGATTCTAAACCGACTTGTAACCCGTGTGAACAGTAAGGGTAACATCCCCGTCTCTATCATCGTGGATGAGTTACCTACACTTTACTTCCATAAAATTGACCGATTGATTGGTACGGCTCGATCCAACAAGGTTGCCGTCACTTTAGGTTTTCAGGAACTGCCCCAGTTGGAAGCGGATTACGGCAAAGTGGGTATGCAGAAGATCTTGACCACCTGCGGAAACATCTTCATGGGTGCTGCCCGTAATAAGGAAACGCTGGAATGGGCACAGAACGATGTCTTTGGCAAGGCCAAACAGACCTCCAAATCGATTACCATCAACGAACAACGTGTCTCAACCTCTATTCAGGAAAAGATGGACTATCTTGTTCCTGCTGCCAAGATTGCGGACATGGCCACTGGATGGTTGGCAGGTCAGGCCGCTCGCGACTTTACACCAACGGATGAATCTACTCTCGACAACTTCAATATTGAAGAATCGGATGAGTTCAAAACCACGAAATACTTCTGTAAGACAAATTTTGATATGGAAAAGATTAAAAAGGAAGAGAAATACTATCAAAATTTGCCGAAAATGTATAACTTTGCATCCGATAAGGAAAAGGAGATCATGCTCAACCGTAATTTCAAACGTGTCAACGATGAAGTGGAAGCAATGATTTTCGAGCTTCTTGGTAAAACCCCTCAAAACCCATAAATAATGAATTCATTAGTAGAGAAGTTGGATATGAAGATTCTGGGTGAAAGACTCCAGAAAGTGAGGCAGCATCTGAAGATGAAACAATCTGAGGTTGCTGAAGAAATCGGCTGTGCGACCTTAACCATCTCTCGCATCGAACGTGGGGAAACCTCTACCGCACTTCATCCTCTGCTGGTATTCTATGGGCAGTCCATCGACCTCAATATGATATATAGTGCAGACTTTGATCCAGAGGACGAGGCATTATACAGTAAGAATCCTGCTCTGCAAAGCCATGTCAAAGCACGACTGGAACTGTTGAAAAGTGATGCTGTAGATTATATTACCAACACACAGAACCAATTTGGCAAGAATGTTGAGGCACTGCTACGTGAAACAGTTGACAAGTTGAATGACCAGATGATGAATTATACCAAGACAGAGTTGAATGACTTGATGAGAAGACTTCAGCAGACCATCGATTTGTTATAAGTATCGGGCTGTCGGATAACTGACAGCCTTTTTTATAAGATTCTATTTCTGTTTTAAGGATAACAAAATGACTAAGTACATTAGCGGAAGCTGGCTGAAGGTTATCGCCATGCTCTCCATGTTAATAGACCATATTGCCTATTATTATGGCTGTGACAATCCGTATCTATATGAACTGATGCGGACTGTCGGAAGAATTGCCTTCCCGACTTTTGCATTCTTGTTGGCAGAAGGCTTCGTACATACAAGGAATAGACAGCAGTATTTGATAAGCCTGTTCGCCTTTGCCCTGTTATCGGAAATCCCTTGGATGCTGCTAAACCATGACGGGAGTCACAATGTCATATTTACCCTTCTTGCTGGCATCCTCGGCTTGCATGTCATTGAGAATAGCAAAAGCCATTGGATAACTGCTATCTGTGTCACCTTGATAGGGCTGGCAACTATCTTTTCCGACACAGACTATTCGTGGAGAGGCTTCGGTCTGGTGCTTATCTTCTATATGTTCCGTGGAAGGCCAGAGCTTCAGACACTTTTCGGCATTCCTTTGATGTATGAGTATGGTCTGATAGGTATTCTAATGGCCTTCACTGTCATCTGGTTCTATAACGGAGAACGCGGTTTTATTCAGGGGAAGGCATGGAAATATGCTTTCTATGCCTTCTACCCCGTTCACCTGATGATGATTTACTTCCTCAGATAGCTTTTACAATCGTTTGGCTATCTGAAGAACCTTCATCGTATAGGTTTTGTCTTCCGCATAACCGATACGGTCAAGGAACTGTAGGTAATTGCCACCTTTGTATTTGTATTGTACATAATCCCTGTAGGCTTTCACACTTTCCTCCCAATGGTCAAACTTGTAATAGCTTCCGTCACTTGGACGACGCAAGCCAAATAGATTCTTGCATTCCCAGCAGACCCTTGATGTGAAATAGCCTGTTTCCAGCAGTGCCTGAGCTATGACTATCTTTGGATATTTGACATGGTAAGCCTCTAATGCCTTGGCTAAATTGGAGATGTTCAGTTCTTCATCAGGCTTCCCACCGAATTTCAGTGATACAATTCGATCTTGTAAGTCATCTATATAATCATTAAGGTAAGTGATGAAGGGCTTGGGATCTATGCTTTTGCCATCCTTCCTAAGCCTGATGTGCAGGTGTGGTCCTGTAGATTTTCCTGAATTTCCAGATATGGCGACTATATCGCCAGCCTGTATCTCATCATTCTCATTGACAAGTATCATGCTCAAATGTCCATAGAGGCATTCTATGTTGCCATGTTGTATTACAACATAGTTCCCATAGCCCCTGTTTCCACGATGTACCTCCTTCACTATGCCAGGCAACATGGCATAGACATTCCCAAAACGGCAACTCAAATCTATCCCGTCATGGAACTTCCGGCATCTGTAAAAAGGATCTTTCCGATAGCCATATCCAGAATTTTGTTTCAGATAATCTAAGGGAAGGCAGACCATGACCCGTTTCTGGATTAGGTCAAAAAGCGGGTTGTTTCTCACTACGACAAACAAAGGCAGGTCTTTTTCAATGGAAATCTCACATCCTCTTGTGTCAGGAAACAACTTTGTTTCCCTTTTTGTCGTCTGGATTGAGTCTGTATTATTCCTCATTATATGTATAATACCTTTCTTTTCACGTATTAGAGTGTCATTGGGCAACTGTATAGCAGCCCTCACCTGCTGATGCAGTGAATCGGCTGAAATAGTGAAAAACTGGGCATAGCACTTGATATATGCCAATTGTAGAATAAAAATAAAAAGAAATGTTCTCATTGCTATTCAATTCTGATATTTTGTTTGTAATTTTGCAACAAAGTTACAATAATTATCAGAAATGACGAACAAGATTTCATTTTTAGAGGAAGAAATTCCTTATGACAAATTGGAGAAGTTGGGAATCACCCGTAGGGATTTCCTGAGTATGCCGAAAGAATTGGTTGACCCGATTATCAACGGCAAGGTTTCACCTATTATCAAAGCCCGTGTCAGGACTAGATATAGAAAGGTTATGGAGATTCCCATGAAGATTCAGTTGACCCGTGATGATGACGGAAGTGTAAAACTACAGACCTACCAGCGTACCAAGGAGGTTCAGAATGATTTATGCCTGACTCCTCTGGAGTTGGAGCGTGTGAAGAAAGGTGATGTTATCCGTAAGGAACTGGAGGAGGACGGCATCAGAAAGATGAAGTTCGTTCAACTTGACGGTGAGACCAATGCTCTCATTTCAAGAAGCGTTGCCCACACAAAGATTGCCGAAAAGCTCCGTGATATGGAGAAGATCAACGATATTGAGTTGGGTACAAACCAAAAACAAGCAGCGCAGGAAGGTAAGCCCATCGAGTTGAATGTGGGTGGTCAGCCTGTCACTGTTGGCGTTGACCTCCGTGAGCCACAAGGCTTTAAGGTTGTAAACGGTGATATGGAGGAATGGGATCGACAGAAGAAAATCAAGTTCGATCTCGAAAATGAAGGCTACATGGGTTATATCCAGTCTGATAAGAACGGCTGGGAATACCGTCATTATGTTGATGAACAGACTGGTGTCACCGCCTTTAGGAATAAAAGCGAAAAGAAAAGTTCGGGACTGAAGCTTTAATCAGCCCTCTTTATTAAAATGTTAGTGTATGTAGAATAGAAGATTGCACCATTTAATGGGTATCTTTAATATTACAACCACTAGGCCCGATATCCGGGTGCCATGATGTGGGGACTTTAAATTGTATTCCCTGATTGCCCTTTTAGGCAAAGGCGCATTTCCCTAAAAAGTTATGCCTGAATACAATGCTGCCAAAAACTTATATCCCACCTTGCCAGTCCTCTTTGCAGGATTGGCAGGGTTCCCACAGCCTGTTATGAACAACAGGCAGGGATGGCACAATCTTGTTTCCAAGCATAATCGTTGGGGACTGCCGCTGAATGTCAGTGTGAGTAACAACCCAGTTTTTGTGTGTTTCGATTTACCTTTTAATCAAACAAATAAAAGCGATTATGGCAAAGAAAAAAGTAAAAGACGAGACGCAGCAGGAGTCTGTCCAGACTGAGGCAAAGGCTAAGTCTGGAAAGAAATCCGCACCAAAGAGTGAAGTTGAGACGAAAGTCAAGGCCAAATCAGAATCTATCGGCAAGAGTGAGAAGAGTCTTCCCCTTGCTGAGCAGTTCAAGTCCTTGAAGGAAAAGCATCCAGACGCTATGCTGCTTTTCCGAAAGGGTGATTTCTATGAGACTGTGAATGAAGATGCCAAGAAAGCATCCGAGATTTTGGGAATTACCTTGACCAAGCCACAAGACAAATCCAAAGGTGAACAGTTAGCCGGGTTTCCACACCATGCCCTCGATACCTATCTGCCTAAACTCATTAGAGCAGGTGTACGCATCGCTATTGTGGACGAGCTAACCCCAAAAGTGATTGAAGAAGTCGGTAGTTCGAAGTCTGAGGCTGTGAAGGAACAAAGCACTTCAAAGGTGTCTATCGACAAGGCTACTGCTCAACCAGAGAAAACAGAGCAGGGTGAGAAGCATCGCGAACCTCAGATGATAACCGTCAATGGCGGCAAGGTGACTCACGCCCATGCCTATCAGTCGAACAGAAACCCGGAGGACTGGTTCTTTACCGCCAAGATTGACGGCAAGGAACTTCATCCACAGAAGATGTCTGCCGATGATGTTGCCGCCTACAGCAAAAAGGAAAGGACTGTAGAACAGTTAATGCAGACTTACTATCCTACGAAGCTGATGAAGCAGATTCCGGCAGAGGAATACAAGGCTGCAATGACTTTGTCTGATGGCCGCACTATAGACAAGATGAACGTCTATAAGGAGAGTAATGAGCAGAGCCAGCACTTCGGGAAGTGGATGCTTTACGCACAGGTGGGTGAACAGAAAATGTCAACTCCCCTTTCTAACCACGACCTGAACGCCTACTTCGATCGTGTGACTACTCCCAAGCAACTTGTGGAGAGCAATCTGGGCCAGCGTCTGCACCTGGCTTCCCACTATGAACAGTTCAAGCTCCCCGAAGGAGCAGAGATCAAAGATATCCGTGTCTCTAAGGACGCCGATAACAAGTGGCGTATCTCTGCCGATATGGGTGAGCGAGGTGTAACCGCAAAGAAAGAACTGAGTTTCGATGACGGCTATTCACTCTTCCACACCAAGACGGCTACCCGTCAGCAGTTAGCAGCCAAGTACCTCACTCCAGAAATCAACGAGAAGATGGGGGTGAAGATGGAAGTCAGCCAGGGACTGAGAATGTAGAGAAGAAACTTGAATATAATTCACAAACTATAAAACTACCAAGATGGAACAGAATATGAATTACGACGAATTAGTGCAGATGAAGCAGGATGGTAAGATTGGCTGGCTCGACTTTCTTCTGAAAGGTGACGATGCCGAGGACTACAA
>Ga0247608_10000607_pt1 | contig 55962 bp, 42 predicted proteins | sample 176DNAGHGlowgp2_FD_193490 | JGI IMG/M metagenome (GOLD analysis project Ga0247608, IMG submission 193490) | Sheep rumen microbial communities from Palmerston North, Manawatu-Wanganui, New Zealand - 1766 DNA GHGlow gp2 | ecosystem: Host-associated > Mammals > Digestive system > Stomach > Rumen ... | reverse complement strand
ATAAAGTATTAACAGGAATACCAGAAATAAAGCGATAAAAACAAGTAACAGAATGCCTATAATTTTAAATGGAATTTCTATTAACTTCATAACAATACTTTATAGGTTTTCAAATTCCCGTTTATTTGGTAGTGTAAGTTGAACTGTGTCAAGGCCATTTCCCTTATTAGATTATTCTCAGATGGGGGACACGATTTTTAATCGTGTTTTCCAGATGAGGAGCCTTCCTGACTGCAAAGTTACTATTATTCTCCAAGACACCCAAATAATTATGGATATTTCTTTTATGGTCTCATGACACTTTTCTTCGTTTGAGGGTTGGACTTCATCTTTCATTTTCTCGCCATGGCAGAGTCTGAGCAAGCTCCACTCTGCTCATTTGGCTTGAAGTTTAGAGTTTAGAAAATTGAAAATTGATAGTTAGAGCAGTTCTTTAGTTTAGAGTTGACAGTTTTCGTTCCCGTTGGTTGATAAACAAAAACCGCCAAAACCCTTCTGCTCAGGCTGAGACTCCGTCTCTGATGTCGTATCTGTGTTCTTTTCCTTGTAAGCCAGGCTTCCAGATAAATGCACCCAGCCACACCATCAATCTCTTTCGAGATTTCAACCTAACCAGAAGAAAAAACACTGCTATCGCTGAAAAAAAGCCTCACCCCCCGCCCTCTCCGAGGAGAGGGAGCCAAGGTTCTGAGGACTTTGTTAAAACGTTAATAATCTTTTTTTCAGTTCCCCTCTCCTCGGAGAGGGGTTAGGGGTGAGGCTGACATTAGACTTTTTTTTTCTCTGTTGTTGTCTGTGCTTTGCGTGCAAAGCCATGATGGCTTCAGGGCTTGCGTGAAAGCGTTCTTTCAAACGCATAGACATGAGGGCAGCATGAAGGCCGTAGGTCACAGACAGCAGCAGAGGGTTTTTGAGGTTTTTGTTTTTCAACTAAATTGAAGAAGAACCAAAAATATTTACAGCTCATCTATGCTGACGATGCCTTTTACTACACAGTAAATGATAATGTCGGCAAGGGAACGGGCGTGTAACTTTTCCATGATATTCTTGCGGTGAGAAATAACCGTTGTGGTGGCTAAGGATAACTTGTCGGCTATTTCCTTATTGATAAAGCCTTTACAGAGAAGAATGGCAACCTCTATTTCGCGAGAGGAAAGTACCTGGTTCTGCTCTACTTGGCGTGCCATATTTATGGCATGATCGTGTCCCTGGTGCTGCAGAGACATGATATCAGCAACCAACTGCTTCTCGTTCTGACAGATATTAAGTGTGTGAATACCTGTTATCTGCATATCACCCTTGACAAGCACAATGCTCTTCTTGGGGAACTGGCGGAAGAACGTTGTCTGCTGGAAGTATATATTAGATGATACAAAGAAATGCTGGAACTCGGACGGATCTCCGAATTCCAACAATTTCTGTGAACTTGAAAAGACTTGGATTTCAGCCATAGGCAGCAGACGGCCCAACAGATGCTGCAGGCCGATGCACGTTAGTACATTACTGTCAATGACTGCAAATCTTATACAAACCATTTTACGTAGCTGAAGTCCTGACGGTGTGGCAGGTTCTCGTTCTTAGGATACATACGGTAGCATACCTTGAAGCTGCCGGCATTATCTACACTATGGGATACACGGAAGGTATAACGGTTGCCTTCTACGTTTACGAGTTTCATGTCGTTTACATGATAAACATGATCCTCGCCATGAATATCAGTCTGCAAGGTAACAAGCTCGATTCCGATAGCATTGTCCAAACCAGCCTCGTCCACAACAACCTCGAGGTTATATTTCCTTCCGGCTTCTATGTTTCCGCTTATAACCTCCTCGGTTTTCTTGATATCTATAACATTGATAGCATCCCAACGCTCGGCAACAGTTTCCTTCCAAAGTGCAATCTCTTTAGCCAACTGACGATTGTTTGCATTGAGTGCATTCGAACGGTCACGCAGCTTGTTGTAGAACTTGTTGTAGTAATCGTCTAACTGTCGCTTCATGGTATAATGAGGCGCAATCTGAGCAATAGAGTTCTTTATTACCTTAATCCAACCTGGGCTGTAACCTTTGGCATTCTGGTCATAGTAGAGGGGCATAATCTCATTCTCCAACAGCGTGTAAATGGTAGCTGCATCGAGCTGATCCTGATACTCTTGGTTCTGATAAGTACGCTTCTCTGTAAGTGCCCAACCAGCACCCTCGCGATAACCTTCGAGCCACCATCCGTCAAGAACAGAAAGGTTGATTACGCCATTCATTTCTGCCTTCTCGCCTGATGTACCGGAAGCCTCAAGAGGACGTGTCGGGGTGTTCATCCAGATATCAACACCACTTACGAGACGACGGGCAAGCTGCATGTCGTAGTTCTCGAGGAAGATAATCTTGCCCAGGAACTCGGGACGCTGGCTTATCTCGTAAATCTTCTTGATGAGCCCCTGCCCTGCCCCGTCTGCCGGATGAGCCTTACCTGTGTAAAGGAACTGAACGGGACGGTCGGGATTGTTGACAATCTTTGCCAAACGTTCAAGGTCGGTGAACAAGAGGTGTGCACGCTTGTAAGTTGCAAAACGACGACCGAAGCCAATGAGCAATGCATTGGGGTTTATCTTCTCGATAAGCTTTACAACACGTGACGGGTCTCCTTGGTTTTTCAGCCAACTCTCGCGGAACTGCTGACGAATATAATCGACCAGTTTGGCCTTCAGCTTCATACGAGTTTCCCAGATTTCCTCGTCGCGTACATTATATATTGCCTCCCAGATAGCCTGGTTGCTCTGGTCGTAGAGATGATTCTTGTCGAAGTGCTTAGCGTACAGCTTACGCCATTCGTTGGCACACCATGTGGGGAAATGAACACCATTTGTGACATAGCCAACGTGACTCTCCTCGGGATAATAGCCCTTCCAGATACCTGCAAACATTTTCTTGCTGACCTCGCCATGCAACCAACTTACGCCGTTCACTTCCTGTGAGGTGTTGCAGGCAAAGGTGGACATACAGAATCGTTCCGAATGGTCGTCGGGGTTCATACGACCCATGCCGATGAACTCGTCCCAACTGATACCCAGCATTTGTGGATATCCGCTCATATACTTGCTGAACAGACTCTCGTCGAAATAGTCGTGACCGGCAGGAACGGGAGTGTGAACAGTATAGAGCGAAGAGGCACGGACAAGTTCAAGCGCCATCGTAAAGCTCATACCTTCATGAACATAATCTACGAGACGCTGAACGTTGCAGAGTGCGGCATGACCCTCGTTGCAATGGTAAACATCCTTCTTGATTCCCAACTTCTTGAGTGTGAGCACACCACCGATACCAAGCAGAATCTCTTGTTTAAGACGGTTTTCCCAATCGCCACCATAGAGAGAGTGGGTAATGCTGCGGTCGAACTCGGAGTTCATCTCGTTATCGGTATCCAACAGATAGAGTTTGATCCGACCCACATTTACCCTCCAGACATAAGCATGAACGTGATAGTTCATATAGGGAACATCCACAACCATAGGGGAACCGTCTTCGTTCAGCTGTTGCTCGATGGGAAGAGAACCGAAGTTCTGGGCTTCGTAATTAGCAATCTGCTGTCCATCCATGCTGAGAGTCTGGGTGAAATAGCCATAACGATACAGGAAACCGACTGCACACATGTCCACATTAGAGTCGCTGGCTTCCTTCAGATAGTCGCCGGCCAGAATACCGAGACCTCCTGAATAAATCTTCAGTACCTGGTTCAGACCATATTCCATACAAAAATATGCTACGCTGGCACGAGACTTATCAGGTTCTACGTCCATATAAGCTCGGAATTCATCGTACACATCGTTCATCTTCTTGATAACCGACTTGTCCTTAGCCAACTTCTCCATCTTCTCGAAACTGATACGCTCAAGGAGAAGAACGGGATTCTGGTCGCATTGCTCGTACAAGGTTTCGTCGAGAAGACGGAACAGACTTCTTGCGTTATGGTTCCAAGACCACCACATATTATGAGCGAGTTCTTCCAACTTACTCAACTCTGCAGGTACATTACTCTTAACTGTAATAGATTTCCAACAGGGTTGGTTAGTATTACTTGCCTTAATTCTCATTTTGATTTTAATTGTTTAAAATGTTATTATTATCCTAATCTTTTATTTCTGTTTGTCAAAGCTATGTTGTAAGCTTCGTAGTAATAGCTTATAAAGTGTTTCCAGAGGGCCTTCTCAGCCAGCTTTGCTGCTTTCTTTCGGATCGTCTCTTGCTTTTTACTATCCAAGGCAGAATATTGGGAAATGGTATAGAGCACTTCGTCAACAACCTCGTTAAAGTTGTAGTCGTTACGGTCTATAACTTCTACTCCGTCCTTGATTGTGCTCCTGCCGCCAAACTCGTTATTAGCCCACGCACCAAATCCGGAAAGAGACGTTGTTATGCAGGGAACATGGAAGGCAATAGCCTCCAATGGAGTATAGCCCCATGGCTCGTAGTAAGAAGGATAAACAGCAAGGTCGTTGCCAATGAGCAAATCGTAATAAGACATGTTAAAGATACCGTCTTTTCCGTCAAGATAGCAAGGTACAAAGATTACCTTTACCCTACTCTCCTTATTATTATGTATTCCGTGTGAATGCAGGTAATTAAGAACAGCATCTGAATCATAATTGTGTAAGGTGTGCGTATAAAGAGGATCGTTGAGAGGAGTATCGTACACATCGGGGAACTTCATTCTGTTCAACAGATCCATACGTACGGAATCCATCCAGCCGGGAACTTGAATAAGCGCCAGAATAGGACGCTTCAGGTTTTGTTCGTATAAGCCGCGATACATCGCCTCGAGAAATACGTCAATACCTTTATTCTTGTATTCGTAACGTCCGCTGATGGTTACAACAAGTGTATCCTCTGTATATTCTGTTCCTGTTAGGGCATTTGCTACCTGGAAGATGCGCTTGCGTGCTGCTTCTCTGGCAGCTGTGAACTTGGCACCCTTGGGAACAAAATCCTGCTCGAAACCATTCTTCAGGATTATATCGCATTTCTTGTCGAGTAATTCCTTACACTCATGACCTGTGACATCACTAACGGTTGAGAAGCAATCGACATTGTGAGCTGTCTGGCGCTCTACACTATGCTTTGCCTCGATATTCAACTCCTGAGACATCTGTATGCCATTATAGGCCCAAAGATATTCGTAGAGAGGCTTGTCGTTTCCGGCAATACTACGACCTATACTTGTGGCATGCGTGGTGAAGATGGTTGCTATCTCGGGAACATATTTCCTGATATACAAAGCACCGAGGCAGGTCATCCATTCGTGAACCTGATATACGACATTCTTCTTCTTTGTAAGATTGTGACGGTAGAAATTCTCTACGACCTTTCCGGCAGCATAAGCAAACATGCTGGCTTCGTCGTAATCGCCGTATGCATGAAGACTATCAACCTGAAAATCATTCCAGGCTGCTCCGTAAACATCATTCTTAATGGCAAAGTACTGGCTAAAATCTACCAGGATTACACACGGCTTACCTGGAATGTTCCAACGGCCAACTCGAATGCGCAAACCCTCCTGCTTAGCTTTCTTAACCCAAGAAGGCCACAGCTTCTGATCTTCTATGAAAAGAGGATTCTCCTTGTTCAACCAAATATCAGGACCAATGAAGACAAGCTTGTCTTTGTAAGTTTCCTGAAGTGTCTTTGCCCTGGTACTAAGTACGGTATAGATACCGCCTACTTTGTTACACACTTCCCAACTGCTTTCGAAAATAAAGTCGGGACTTAACTTCTTATCTGCCATTAGATTAAAAACTTATACTCTTAAAAACGACTGCAAAGTTATAACAATTATTCGACTGGACGAAATCTTTTCTGTTTTCTTGACTTATGTCAATATAGCATGGAAAAGGGGAGCCGAAACTCCCCTATCCTCTTTATTTTACCGGTGAAATGCAAATAGCCAATCTATGATGCCCTTTCTCCATTTCGTACTTCCGTAATGGGCCAGGACCACAACTGGCATTGCCGATTCCGCGCATAGCGGCATCGAGATGCAAGACAACTTCCGGACGACGGATATTCTTCAACTCGTGCAGATATTTTGTCTGCCACAGATCCTCGTCGGTATAATGCTGGGCGCTGAACATAAAGGGCAATCCCATACCTGTAAGACGAATACCCTTGCCCGCGTTATCTGTCAGCTGAAGCCATTCCACATCGCAACGCTCTCCCATACTCTGGGGCTTTATATACTCTTCCTGCATACCACTTACTGTTGTGTTGAAGCAACCTACGAAGGCACAATCCTTACGGTCGGGATAGTTCTCCATGGGACCACGCCCCAGATACTCTACGTTCTCGAGGCTCTTATCGAGGAATGCCTGAAGACCCAGACGACGGAAGTCAACGTTCTTCTCGTTGTTAAACATCGTAACGGTCATTAATATGTCGCCATCATCCAAGAACTCGTATTCTGTGGCTACGGGCACAGCAGAACGAGCATCCCTACCGCCTTTAACGATTTGAGTGGTAATGATCTTTGTGCTATTGTCTTTCTGAATCAGTTTAACAACTACATCTTCCCGCTTGGCATTCAGGTTGCCGACACGATCGTTATTGATGCTTCTGTATCCGTTGAAGATGAAGTTCTCTCCTTCGGCAACCATCTGTTTGCCTCCGTATGTCAAATCTACTACAGCTCCTGTCTTCTTGTTGATACCGAAGCTCCAATTCTTACCGGATACATTAATACGGTCGGCTGTCTCGCTGGCCTTGACATTCTCGGCAGAAGGATTGGATATCACCTTCTCTGAATTCGTGCTCTTCTTCAGTAACAGCTGTTCTGCTGCAACGCTATGACCGGCTGGTGCCCATATTGTAGCTTCTTTCAGTTCCAGAGAAAGATTCAGGTAATATGTTCCGTCATTTGCATCTTCCGGTACAGTAACGGGCATATCCAGATCTATGCTGTCTGTGGGCTGTACGGCAGGCATACTGGTGGTACCGCTCTTAATGATGCGTCCGTTGCGCAGCAGTTCGTACTTCAGGGTATAAGCACCCAGATCGTGGAAGCAGTAACGGTTGCGTACGCGAATCTTGCCTTCGTCTGTCTTACGGAAATCCACATACTGATATACCTTCTTCACTTGCTGCAGCTTGGGCGTTACATGACGGTCTGCTGTGATAATACCATTGCAGCAGAAGTCGTTATCGTTGGGATAATCACCAAATCCGCCACCATAATACATATTGGTCTGAGGCTCGCCGTACTTACAGAGACTCTGATCTACCCAGTCCCAGATACAACCGCCAATCATGCGCTTGCTTCCAAATTCGATGTAATCCCAGTATTCCTTCAGGTTTCCGATGGCATTACCCATAGCATGAGCATATTCGCAGAGGAAGAAGGGACGGTCGGCCAGACGCTGGTCTCTATCCAACTGAATCATATGGTCTATGCTGGGATACATACGGCTGTCCATATCGGCAACTTCATTCATTCCCTCGTAGTGGATAAGACGTCCGTCGAGTGCCTGAATGGCTTTCTTGCTGGCAACAAAGTTCTGACCGCCACCGCATTCGTTACCCATACTCCAGAAGATAACACTGGCATGGTTACGGTCGCGAAGTACCATACGCTGCTGACGATCTACATACTGACCTTCCCAAAGAGGATTCTTCGACAAACTGTGGTTGGCATGACACTCCACATCGGCTTCGTCCATCGTATAGATGCCGTAATAATCGTATAGGGCATACATACGGGGATCGTTGGGATAATGACTGGTACGGACAGTATTCAGATTGAAACGCTTCATAAGCAGAATATCCTCTATCATGCTCTCTACAGGAATGGCCTTGCCATAAACAGGATGCGTATCGTGACGGTCGGCTCCCTTGAACATCACGCGCTTGTCGTTGATAAAGACCTGACCGTTGCGATTCTCGATCTTACGGAATCCGTATTTCTGGGTAGAGATGTCTCCGTTAACGTTAATATCTACCGTATATAAATAAGGTGTTTCTGCGCTCCAAAGCTGGGGCTGCTGAACCTGGAAGAAAGGATGGATGGTTCGCTTCTCGCCTTTCTGCAGCTGGGCTGCTGTCATCTTGCAAATCTGAATACAAGTGCCTTCGGGATCGTACAACTTGCACTCTACGACAGCATCCTGTGCTTTCTTATCGAGATTCTGTAGGGTTAGGTCGATGTTGAGTGTTGCCTGACGGTAACCTCTTCTGCCAAAGCGGGTTGTCAGATAAGCATCCTGAACCTGAACCTTCTGGCGGGCCTCGAGATAGACATCACGATGGATACCGCTCAGACGGAACATATCCTGATCCTCGAGGTAAGAACCGTCGCTCCAACGGTAAACCTCGACGCATACCAGATTCTGCTGACCAATCTTCAGATACTTGGTAACATCAAACTCGGAATCATTGTTGGGACCTTGTGTGTATCCGACTTTCTGTCCGTTTACCCAAACATAGGCCGCACTATAAATACCATTGAAGTGCAGATAAATCTCGCGTCCGTTCCAAGAGGCGGGAACCTCGAAAGTACGACGATAGCTGCTTACTGCATTAGGCTCCTTAACAACGGTGTAACCTTCTTGTCCACGGATAAATGGAGGCTGGTTCTTAAAGGGATAAGTTACGTTGGTATAGATGGGAGTTCCGTAGCCAAGCATCTCGACACAACTGGGTACCTGAATGGTCTTCCAGGCAGAAGCATCATAATTGGTCTTATAGAAATCTACAGGACGGTCCTCAGGCTTAGGAACCCAGTTGAACTGCCATTTTCCGCTCAGCATAAGACGCAGGCTGCTGTTGGGCCACAACCAAGGTTTCTTGTAAGCCTCGTCTGCCTTCATTTCTTTTTCGCTGGCATATAGTAACATTGTGGCACGACCGGGCTCCTTGTTGATGCCGTAGATGGCCTGGTTCTCCCACTCATGCTTGCTGGCGTTAGTAACTGCTTCGGGAACAACCTTCAGGTCGGTCTTCACCATTTGCCATTTTACAAAGACATCTGTATCGCTGGCCTTCATCTGCCAAACACGACCGCCCGGCTGGCAGTTGTCGTTGTATCCCAGTTTAAGACCGCCTGCGGCACAGGTTAGTGTCACGAAGCCGTCAGCCTGAGTCTGCAGTTTCCATTGCTGATTGGGATTGCCCTCGTTGGCGTCCCAAGTGATAACCTCAGCCTCGCGCGTTCCGTTATTACCGTTATCGAGGGCAACGTTTCCAAAGGGATTGAAAAGAACGTTGTAGTCACCACGGGCTGATGGATGAATCTGCCATACCTGCGTCATGGACTTCTTGTTAACGGGACTGAATGTTATTGTCCCATTCTGACAATCAAGAGCCAAGCCTTCGCCTATCTCGAGACGGTATCCCTGATTCTTGTTGAACTGCTGGGCTGTAATGCTCAGCAAAAGAGCAAAAAACATGCTCAGGGTTAAAGAAAATCGTTTCATTTTGTTTGGATATTATTAATATATGTTATTTCGAGGTGACAAAGATAAGAAAATCCAAGGAGAATTCGTAATTTTGTGTAGTAAAATATATTGTTTAATTAAAATTGATATCGTTATGTTAAGACTGAATTGTTTCTTCCAAGCTAAAAAGGGTCAGTATGAACGTGCTTTAGAAGCTGCTATTGCCCTTGTTGCAAAATCTCAGAAGCATGGCGGATGTATTGCTTACGATTGTTTCGAGAGTGCTACCCGTCCCGATGTTTTCTGCATTATCGAAACTTGGGCCGATCAGGCCTCTCTGGATACTCATAGCCAGACTCCCGAGTTCAAGGAGTATGTCGGCATCATTAACGAATGCGGTGAGATGAAGATCGAGATAATGGAGAAATAGTTTTTCTCTGTAGAACAAAAAGTTCTTTCTCCTACAGAAAATTTCCATCCCAAAGTTTGGAATGTACGTTCCAAACTTTGGGATGTATGTTTCAAACTTTGGTATGTACATTCCAAACTTTGAAATGGAAAATAACAAGGGACAGCGAATCTTTTTTCCGGTTAGCTAAAAGAATATCTATCCTGTTCCTTACATATTATAAAAAACTTTGAAGGCTTTTATGCAATACTCGTGGTCGGCACATGAAGCGGTTTCGCGAGCACTATGCATCGCGAGAACTGGATTACCCATATCCACGCCTCGTAAAGGCAGAGAAGAGGCAAGGATATTTCCCAAGGTACTTCCTCCAGCCACATCGCTATGATTTACAAAGCGTTGGCAGGGAACACCTGCAACTTTACATAAACTGGCAAAGACGGCTGCAGATGCAGCATCGCTGGCATATTTCTGGGCGGCATTGAACTTGATGACGGGACCACCGCCAAGAACAGGATGATTGGTCGGGTCGTACTTGTCGGAGTAATTGGGATGCCAAGCGTGCGCATTGTCGGCAGAAATCATGAAGGCTTTCTCAACGGCCTGGTAGAAGCCTTCTAATGTATCCCCTTGTGCCAATACAATCCTTTGCAGAACGCTGGCCAGGAAAGGACTTCCTGCACCTTGTTTGGTCTGACTGCCTGTCTCCTCATTATCGAAAATGGCCAACACTTGAGTTGTTTCCGGAATGTTTTCGCCTGTCTGCAATAATGCCTGAAGGCCGGCATGAACCATACTCAGGTCGTCCAGACGGCCGCTGGAGAGAAATTCGTTGTGCACGCCAAAGGTACAAGCGGGCGTTGCATCGTATAGATAAAGGTCGAAATCGAGAACTTCCTCAGCCTTACACTTTACTTCTTCGCAGATAATATTCATGAGAAGGTTGCCTTTCTCCATTTCATCCTTTACAATTCCCAGAATTGGGAGCATATCTTTCTGTTTGGAAAGTTTAACGCCATCGTTTACCTGACGGTTGAAATGAATAGCCAGATTGCTTATCTGCATCAGAGGCTTCTTGCAGAAGAGCAGACGTGTTTCCGGATTCATGGCATCTTTCCCTGCAACAATTACTCTTCCTGCCAGAGAGAGAGGACGGTCGAACCATGTGCTCATAATAGGTCCGCCATAAACCTCGGTATTCAACTTGGTGATTCCTCCCTCGCAGGTTATTTCGGCATTGGGCTTAATACGGAAAGTAGGCGAATCGCAATGGGCACAGATAACATGAAATCCATTCTCGGAAAGTTTTCTGCTGCCCATCCGGAAGGCATAGACAGAAGAATCGTTCTTGGTGACAAAAAACTGAGTACCGGGCTTCACTTTATCTATAGGATTCTTAGCATCAAACTCCTGGAATCCTGCTTTCAGAAGTTTCTTACGCAATGTATCTGCTGCCAGAAAATTTACTGGCGAGCTATCTAAAAAGGAAAGAAGATCTTGTATCATAATCAGAAAAATATGTTTGTTAGTTTGTCTTTGTCAGATATTCTGGTTAATTTTGTGGCAACAAAGTTAGCATATTTATTTGGATTTGCATGAATTCAGAAGATAAAAATAAAGAAAAGATGTATATAGCCGTTGCCGGCAATATCGGCAGCGGCAAGACAACACTGACACAAATGCTGGCCGATCACTACGGATGGACTCCGCAATTTGAGGCAGTGAAGAACAATCCTTACTTGAAAGATTATTATGGTAATATAAACAGATGGTCGTTCAATATGGAGGTTTTTTTTCTGAAAGAACGTTTCAGACACATACTGGAGATAGAAAAATCGTCCCAAACCATCATCCAAGACAGGACCATTTATGAAGGCGTTCATGTCTTTGTGACCAATAACTATAAACAGGGACATCTCTCTGACAGAGATTACAAGGCCTATATGGAACTTTTCGAGCTGATGACTGATATGGTTCGTTATCCCGACCTTATGATTTACCTGCGTGCCAGCATTCCTCATCTGGTGTGTAATATTCAGAAGCGTGGAAGAGATTACGAACAGGCTATCCAAATTGACTACCTGAAAGGACTGAATGACTTATACGAGGATTTCATTTACAACAAATACAAAGGAAAGGTACTGACTATCGAGGTTGATAATATGGATTACCTGAATAACAAGCAGGATTTTGCCTCTATAACACAGAAGATCGATGCCCTACTCTACGGTCTTTTCCCCTTAAACTCAAAACTTAATAACTGACTCTAAACTCTAAACTATCAACTTTAAACTTTATCAAAATGCATATAGCTGTTGCAGGAAATATTGGTTGTGGAAAAACAACATTAACAAAAATGCTGGTAAAACGGTACGGATGGACTCCCAGGTATGAGCCGGTAGAGGTGAACCCTTATCTGGAGGATTTCTACAAGGACATGAGTCGTTGGAGCTTTAACCTACAGGTTTACTTCTTGAACAAGCGCTTCCGCGATGTGGTGGAAATATCAAAAAGCAAGGATACCATAATCCAGGACAGAACGATTTTTGAGGATGCCCGCATCTTTGCCCCCAACCTTCACGAACAAGGATATATGAGCGACAGGGATTTTGCCACCTATTCTGATCTGTTTGACTTGATGATGTCCCTGGTCGGGCTGCCCGACCTAATGCTATATATCCGCAGCAGTATTCCCAATCTGATTGCTCAAATCAGCAAAAGAGGCAGAGACTATGAACAGAGCATACGTATAGATTACCTGAAAGGTTTGAACGACCGATACGAAGAATGGATAAAAAAATATAAGGGTCCGCTTCTGATTATAGATGGTGATAATCTGAAATTTGAAGCGAACCCAAGAGATTTTCAGTATATAACTGATCAGATAGATGCCAAGCTTTATGGCTTATTTCCAGAAGAGTAGGAAAACCTACTCTTCTTTTATAGATTAAAACTTAATACCAAGTGTACAGATAATGCTGTGACGAGTAAGATTAAGAGGAACAGCATCCAGATAGACGTTAGCCAGATCAGGATTAGACAGAGAGAAATCTGAACCCGGAGCTGTGAAACTGTCGTCGAAAGCAAAAAAGTCAGCATCTTGGCGACGAACCTTGTATGCAAGGTCGATATAGAAACTCTTCCACTTATATCCCATACCTAAGGCCAGAATATGCGTAGGTTTGGTAACCATGAAGCTGGTTCGAGTGGTATAATCCAAAGCTGCGCTATTAAATGTTCTGCCTGGTGCTATTTCTAACTGGTCGAAGTGAGCATCCTTGTCGTAAGGAGATGTGGTGAAGTTATATCCCAAACGGAAAGCTAAAGGAGATGTAGGACGATATTCTACTCCTGCGCGAATGGTATGAACAGCCTTAAGGTTGGCACGCGTATGCTCTTTCATATCAAGGTCTTTTACACCACCAAATGTATTATATTCGGGATAACGCTGAACCATAGTCTTGTAGTCGGCAATCTCGTAATCGACATCCCAGGCAAATTTATTGCCTACGGTGCTTCCCATGCTGGCACGGAATTTCCAAGGAGTGCGGGGATTAAACTCCAAATAGCTTTCTCTCTGTGAAGAACGAGTTCCTGCAACCTCATCTGTATAGTCCATAAGAACAGAACTCTTCAGTTTATACCATGTAGGAGATTCTACAGCCAGACCTATGCGGAAAGAGCTTTCCTCGAAGGGGCGAACAATGGTACCGAACTTGAAATTGAAACCATAACCGTGAATACGGTAATCATTCCAGATGCTGTAATCGCCTTTTTTATATCCAGTTTGATCGGTATAGCTGCTTTCCTCGTAATAGTTGGTCCATGATTCGTAATTGAGGTTATCGACACCAAAGGTAAAACCAAGGAATGCACGATCCAGGATGTTGGTGCTTATATTAAAATCCCAACCGCGAAGTGAACCTTCGCTATGATGCGTATATTCGCTGTATTCGCCATTGAACTGGTTGTAATATTTGTTTGTCGTTGGATTTTTTGTAAAAGCATTATTATCAAGAACCAAGCCGGTAAGATTATGATCTGTGTCAAACCCTGCGTTTGCTAATTCTGCCAACTGATCCATCTGACTAATTCCGTACAAATTTTGGTTGTCGGCATAGAAATTGGACAGGAAGTTCTTTTTCTTCTGAAAGTTGAATGCAAAGTTTACATAAGGACAAGAACTCGATTCTGTCCTGAAACTGTAGACAAAACCTGCCTGGTCGAATGTTCCTGAACCTCGGTTCTCCTCCTCGATATGATTTTTATTCCATAGACCTCCGAAAGTAATGGAAACATCACTCTTGCGGAAGAGGCCGATACCTGCCGGATTCCAACCGATAACACTCATGTCGGCCCCCAAGGCTCCCATAGCGCCACCCATACCAACAAAGCGTGCTGTACCTATAACATCGTCTGAGTTATTGAGTAGCTGTTCGTTCATATATGTGTCTTGTGCAAATGCTGACAAGGAGCAGCACAACAAAGTTATTGATAATAGCTTTTTCATAATATATTGTTCTATGTTCAATAATTAACAGTTTAACAGTTTTAGTATGTGTTAGGACTTAAGAGAGACTATCTGCCTCCGCGACCAGCACCTCCGGCACCACCGCCACGGCCTCCACCGCCGCCGAAGCCGCCTCCTCCACCGAAGCCACCTCCGCCAAAGCTGCCTCCACCGCCGCCGAAGCTACCGCCTCTGGAAGCTCCGCCAAAGCTACCGCTGGAAGATGAACTACGTGAAGAGGAAGAAGAACGATAGGAATCATTGCTTCTGGTATTCTGGTAACTTCTGGAAGATGTTTCTGTACGAGAAGTATTTCTCTGAGAACGGGGAGTATAACCTTCACGTGTACTTACTGTATTGGTTCTGGTTCCTCTGGAAGAAACACTACGGTTAACATCCGACCTTACATCGCCATTACGACGGGATATGGAGTTGGATCTGCCAGTATATGCACCTGCACGCTGACCACCATTTCGGTAGGCAGGATTTGGTGGGCGATGGGCATAAACGGGTCTGTAATATCCATGATGATAATATCCCGGATGGCTCCATCCGTAACCATAGTAGTGAGAATGATACCAACCCCAACTGGTACGATAATGCCATCCCCAGTCACACCAGCTATAGTAGCCGTGACGATAGTATGGAGCATACCATCCATACCAAGGGTCGTACCAGGGATCGTACCATCCGTAGCAATAATCCCAATACCAGGGATCAATAAAATGTACGCAATGATAACGACCTAAGCGGGATGTGTAGGTATAATCATCCTCATAGTAATTCTCATCGTTGTTATAACGACCTTTTTCATCTTTTTCCTTACCATAGACGTAAGTCTGCTCTTGGTTGGTGCTATCAAGACTAGTTACATACAGGGTGTCATTAACAAGTCTGGCTACAACCTGAGTGTTATTGCCTCGTCTGTTATAGTCGTCAACATCACGAAGTTCTCCTGTATGGAAATCCACGTCAGCCTTTCTGTCTTCAGCAGGCCTTACAACTTTTTGATCTGATACCTTCTGAGGTACTACATTCTGATAAGCAGATTTAGAAGTTGTCTTTCTTGCCTTCTTTTTGCTGGAAACAAAATACATATCATCATCAACGTCCTGTGCATAAACAGAAACTGTTATGCTCAAAAACATTAGCAGAATAGGAAAATACCATTTCATAATATCGTGTTTTTTATGTTTACATTGCAAAGGTAGTCTTAATCTACGAAATAGCCAAAAGGATTTTGCCTAATTTGATGAGGAAATTTCCCCAATCAGAAAAATTTCCGTAATTTTGGCTTCGCCGAAATTACTCACGTTCGGAAATACTCAAATTAAATTTGGTATTTCTCTCACTTAATCGTAACTTTGCATACAGTTATGAAATACTACGAGGTGAATTTCAATATCAGCCCGGTCCTGGAGGCTTATTCCGATGTTCTTTCCGCATCATTGGCAGAAATCGGTTTCGAGAGTTTTGTCCCCACCGGTAACGGTCTGTCGGCTTATATCCAGCAATCTGTCTTCGACAAAGAGAAGCTGGAATCCGCTATAGGGGAATTCCCCATAGATGACATCCGTATAAGTTATGAGGTTACGGAAGCTGAATATGAAGATTGGAATGCTGTTTGGGAAGAGGAAGGCTTCCACCCTATCATAATTGATGACAACATTGTTATTCATGATGTCAAACATTCTGACGTTCCTAACCTTCCATACGATATAACTATATCTCCTAAATTAGCTTTTGGAACAGGCAGTCACCAGACGACACGAATGATACTGCGTGAATTGCTAGAGCTGGATCTTAAAGGGAAAAAAGTTATTGATGCAGGAACAGGAACGGGAATATTGTCTATAATGTGTGTTAAGCGGGGCGTCGCAGAAGTATTTGCATACGACATTGACGAATGGAGTGTTGAAAACACTAAAGACAATTTGCTCCTGAATGCCATACATAACGAAGTTCGTGTGGAATTAGGAGATTCTTCTGTTCTGGACAAAACAAACAATGCAGATTTAATATTAGCCAACATAAACAGGAACATTCTTTTGAATGATATTGAATCATTTGCCCTAAAATTGGTTGCAAAGGGATTATTATTAATCAGCGGTTTTTATACGGATGATGCATCTTTGTTAATTGAAGCAGCTAATAAACACGGACTTCAATTTGTAAAGAAAGAATGTGATGAAAATTGGTGTATGCTTCTTTTTGAGAAGCAGTGAAAGGAAAGACTATTCAAAACGAATGCTCTTGGCCGGATGTATGTTGGATATAAGGTAGCTGGGAATTATTAATGCCAATATGCAAATAAGCAGGGTTGCCAGATTGATAATCAGAAAATACCCCCAGTTGATACAGACAGGGACAGCATCGACGTAATATACGGCAGCATCAAGGTGTACGACTTGCCATTGAAGCTGGATGAAAATAAGGACAAACGCCAAGAGATTTCCTATTAACAGTCCTCGCAAGATAATAAAGGAACTGAAATAGAGAAAAATATGTCTCATGCGTGAATTGTCGGCACCAAGCGCTTTCATTACACCAATAAAGTTGGTGCGTTCGAGAATGATAATCAGCAAACCGCTTATCATGGTAAATCCTGCCACACAGACCATCAGGATTAGGATTACCCACACATCTAAATCAAGTAATTGAAGCCAAGCAAAAATCTGAGGATTCATTTCGAGAATCGTCATGCTGGTGTAATATGCTCCATACGAATCCTGAGTCCTATTTACATTATTTATAATATATGTATTAGCTTCGTCTAACTGACCAAAATCAGACAGTTTAATTTCTGCACCTGAATATTGGTAGGTATCAAATCCAAGAATCTTCTGTACCGTTGTTACGTCAGTAAACACAAGTTTGTTGTCGAAATCAGTAAGATTAGTACAATAAATGGCAGATACGGTAAATTTGCGTGCTTTGATCTTATCCTCGAAAAAATAGGCATAAACAGCAGAACCTACACGAAGGTTCATCTGCTTAGAAAGAGATTGGGAGATAATAAGTTTATTTGTAGAAACGGTATCCTGGAAAGGTGTGATATCACCCGCTACGAGATGATCACGAAAGAAACTATAATCATAACGCGAACCTATACCCTTAAATGCCACACCTCTGAAGGAATCTTCGGTTTTAAGCATACCAGGTTTCAGACAGAAAGGAGATACAAATTTGGCATTCGGGACGGAATCCAATAAAGATAACGTTTCTTCGTTAAAAACAATGGGTTTATATTGTTCGGAAATTTGGCTCTCGTAATTAATAACTTGTATATGTGAGCCAAAGCCAATGACTTTATTCCTTATTTCATCCTGAAAAGCTAATACGATACTTGTGCTTATAATCATCGTCGCCACCCCTATTGCAACACCAAGAGTTGCAATACGGATGGCGGGCTTAGAGACACGTTTTACGTCATCAGTATGTTGAAACAACTTGCGGGCAACGTACCAAGTAAACATATCTCCTTATATAAAACTTTTTGTTCTATTTAATCGTTGTTCCAGGATATGCCTCAAGAGCCTTACGCAACACAAAAAGTGCACGCGTCAGGTCTTCTTTCTTAAGGACATATGCAAGTCTGACCTCATCCCGACCTGAGCCAGGAGTTGTATAGAAACCTGCAGCAGGTGCCATCATAACGGTTTCGCCTTCGTAGTTAAAGTCACTTAGGCACCAAGCACAGAATTTTTCTGCATCATCAACCGGTAGTTTGGCAACAGTATAGAATGCACCCATAGGGATAGGGCTGTAAACACCAGGAATGCGATTCAGTCCGTCTATCAGGCATTTCCTACGTTCTACATACTCATCATAAACCTCACGTCCGTATTCTTCTGGCTCATCAAGGCTGGCTTCAGCTGCTATTTGACCTATAAGTGGTGGACTAAGACGTGCCTGACAGAATTTCATTACAGCTTTCCGAACTTCTTTGTTCTTGGTTATGAGTGCCCCAATTCTAATACCGCATTCGCTGTATCGCTTGCTTACGGAGTCTATCAGTACTACATTATTCTCTATTCCTTCGAGATGACAGGCGCTGATATACGGACTTCCTGTATAAATAAATTCGCGGTAAACCTCATCAGAGAACAGGTAAAGATCGTATTTCTTAACAAGGTCTCTAATCTGATTCATCTCGCGTCTGGTATATAGGTAACCTGTTGGATTATTAGGATTACAAATCAGAATGGCACGTGTTTTCTCGTTAATCAGTTCTTCGAACTTTTCTACTTTGGGCAAAGAGAAACCTTCTTCTATAGTTGTTGCTATTGTTCTGATTACAGCACCTGCAGATATTGCAAAAGCCATATAATTAGCGTATGCTGGTTCAGGAACAATTATCTCATCTCCCGGATTCAAGCATGCCAAGAAAGAAAACAAGACAGCCTCGGAACCTCCGCTTGTAATAATAATATCGTCGGCAGTCAGATTGATATTGTATTTTGCATAATATCCTACAAGTTTTTTTCTATAACTTAAATACCCTTGACTGGGACTGTATTCCAAGATTTTCCGATCAATATTATGGATTGCATCGAGTGCCGCTTTAGGAGTCGGAAGATCAGGCTGACCTATATTAAGATGATAAACATGAACTCCACGTTCCTTTGCATCGAAAGCCAATGGTGCAAGTTTACGAATTGGCGATTCGGGCATTTCAAAGCCACGTACAGATATCTTCGGCATTATTGTAATTTAATTTCAATTTTTTATTTGTGAATTATTCTTTTACTTTCTTAAGAACACAAGCGGTACGAGCTGGCAAATATAATTGTAGCCACCCTTTGTTATCGCGTGCCAGAACATTGTCATAGTTTGTAAGATGCGTTATCTTATCATCATTAAACCCGTTTCCGCCAAACGTAACGTCATCAGTATTAAGCAAATATTCGTATGATCCTTGTTTTACCATAAAGCCGTAACCGCAATACGACCTTGTAGGACTAAAGTTGAAGAAGAACAGCAAATCGCCCCTTTGGTATGCAAATACTTGATCACCGTCGTTATGCCATATCTCCTGGACGGGTTGTTTCTCGAAATGTTTCTGTTTCTTAATCAGTTTGAGCATAGCCATATCAAAATCATTAAGATAATGATAGCAAAGCGATTTGTCATCTACCAAACTCCATTGTCTGCGTGCATACTTATAACTCCAGCCGTTACCTTCTCTTGGGAAATCAATCCATTCGGGATGTCCGAATTCATTCCCCATGAAATTAAGGTACCCGCCATTTATTGTACTGGCAGTAAGTAACCGGATCATTTTATGCAATGCTATGCCACGCTCAACGGTGGATGTCTGATCTCCTTTCTTAAAGTGCCAATACATGTCAGCATCAATAAGTCGGAATATAATGGTTTTATCGCCTACAAGAGCCTGGTCGTGACATTCTGCATAGGAAATAGTCTTTTCGTCTTTCCTGCGATTTGTCAACTCCCACAACATAGAGCTTGGCTTCCAATCTTCATCCTTTAATTCTTTGATGGTCTTAATCCAGTAATCTGGAATATTCATAGCCATTCGGTAATCAAATCCGTAGCCACCATCTTTAATAGGTGTGGCAAGTCCTGGCATTCCGCTAACTTCCTCGGCTATTGTGATTGCATTTTTGTTTACCTGATGAATAAGATCATTAGCTAAAGTAAGATAGGTAATGGCATTTCCATCCTGGTGTCCATTGTAATAGTCTGGGTAGCCGTTAAAGCTTTCACCAAGGCCGTGGCTATAGTATAACATTGAAGTGACACCGTCGAAACGGAAGCCGTCGAAATGATATTCTTCGAGCCAGTATTTACAATTGGAAAGCAGGAAGTGAATGACTTCATTTTTTCCATAATCAAAACATAGGCTGTCCCAGGCAGGATGTTCATGAAGAGCTCCTGAATAGAAATATTGATTAGGGTCGCCTGCAAAATTTCCTAATCCTTCGTTTTCGTTTTTAACGGCATGACTATGTACGATATCCATAATAACAGCAATACCCTTGGCGTGAGCTGCATCGATTAAGGATTTTAATTCCTCTGGTGTTCCAAATCTACTGCTGGCCGCAAAGAAGCTACTTACATGATAACCGAAACTTCCGTAATAAGGATGTTCCTGAATTGCCATTATCTGAATACAATTGTATCCCAGTTTTGCAATACGGGGTAACACATTGTCGCGGAATTCAGTATAGGTTCCAACCTTTTCTGCATCCTGCCCCATTCCGATGTGGCATTCGTAAATCAGCAATGGGTCTGTATCGGGTTTAAACTTATTATGTGTCCACTCGTATTTCTCTTCCGGGTCCCAAACCTGAGCACTAAACAGATGAGTTTCGGGGTCTTGAACAACCCTTGTGGCCCAAGCAGGAATTCGTTCGCCGCATCCGCCTTCCCAATGGATGATTAGTTTGAAGTGCGTTCCGTGGCGAAAATTCTTGTTCTTGATTTTTATTTCCCAATTACCAGTGCCTTTAACACGTTTCATGGCATACTTGGCACTCTCTTTCCAGTCGTTGAAATCACCAACAACAAATATGTCAATTGCATTGGGGGCCCATTCCCGAAGAATCCAGTTATCATCTACCTTGTGCAAGCCAAAATAGAGATAGCCCGAAGAAAAGTCGTTTAATGATCCTTTTTCACCTACTAATTGGATCTTCTTATCAAGATAAGCTTGGTGTCTACCGTTAATTGCATCAGCAAAAGGTTCAAGGTATGGGTCATTCTTTATCAACTTCAGTTGATGTCGTGTAACTTCAGGAGTCGTTTTTGGTTTCTTCCCTGTTGATGTTACAGTTTTCTTGGTGGTAGCTTTAGTACGAGCCATAATATAATATTTTATTGATTTGACGCTGATTAATTAATAAATGGTTAATTGTTAATTCTCTTCTGTGGTTATTTTAGGTATATCATTTAAGTAGGTAACCCTCTTAATAATAGTTCCACTTTTATCTTTTTCTATGAATTCGCCATTACGCTTGTCCATGTGATATTCACCTTCTGATCTTTTGCCGTCAGCATCTTCTTGGATTCCAAAGCCCTCTTTAAGGCCTTTCACGAATTTTCCCTTAAACTTAACGCCATCGGCTTGACGTAGTATTCCACTACCCTCCATCAAGCCATCAACCCAATTTCCGTCATAGATATCTCCGTTAGCCCATGTGTACTTACCTGCTCCATGCGGTTTGTTAGCCTTCCAATTGCCTACATATGTGGCACCTGAATTCCAAGTAAAAGTTCCATAGCCTGTCTGTTCTCCATTTTGGAAATGTCCAACATATTTATCCCCATTTGGAAAGGTAAAAATACCTTCTCCTGTTCTTTCACCGTGGAAATATTGTCCTTCATATTTCGAACCGTCGGCAAAAATATAAATACCTTTACCGTGTTGTCGGTCATTTTGCCAATCGCCTGTATATGAATCTCCTGAGGAATATGTATAAGTGCCTTTGCCATTCTTCTTGTTCTCTTTCCAGTTACCCTCATATTTATTCCCATCGTTCCAATCAAATACACCATAGCCATCTTTCATATCAGACTTCCACTGGCCGTTATATGTCGCTCCATTCGAGTAGGTATAGATTCCCTTTCCTTCTCTTTTATCTTGAATCCAGTCTCCCGAATACACATCACCATTATAATAGTACATAATACCTTCGCCTTGCTGAAAATCGCGGAACCAAAGTCCCTCGTATCTGTTGTTGTTCGAAAAATAATAGGTACCTAAACCATGTTGCTGATCCTGGAACCATTCTCCATCATATTTTTCACCGTCAGCAAACTGATACACTCCATGTCCTTCTCTTTTTCCCTTTACATAATCACCTGTATGGATATCACCATTAGGAAATGTAGTTGTTCCTTTTCCGTAAGGTTTTCCTTTTATCATTTCTCCTTGATATTCTCCTCCGGCAGGAAATTTGTAATTTCCTATTTTTATTTGTTGGGAATATGTTATAGATGTGAAGAGGAAAAAAGTGAATAATATATATAGCTTGTTTGGGGTCATTTCGGATATTTTTTTGACAAATTTAAATATATGATGCAACATTACAAAATCTTCAGATAAACTTTAATTGTTTTTAAATATATTCCCGATCTGTAATATCATAAAGTGTAATACTTTAAGTAAAATAACCAAATTAGTTTGTTAAATTGTCTAACATAACTTCTTCTATCTCTTCGCCATCTTCAAGTTCGTCTTCTAAAGACGAGCAAGGGTTGAAATTACCAGGCACACTGAAATTTTCTGTCGGGGAATAATGTAAACTGCCGTCAGCATATACCTTCTGAAGGAAATAAGCTGCAATTGGCAAAGCAGCGCTAGCACCTTGTCCTATTGCCATAGAAGCAAAATGAATATCCCTTTCATCACCGCCAACCCATGCTCCGAAAGTCAATGAAGGTGTATATCCTACAAACCATCCGTCAGAGTTGTCGTTCGTTGTACCAGTTTTACCGCCCATAGGGGCATTTATCTTGTAACGGCCACGCATACGACCGCCTGTTCCGCCGTCCATTACGCCACGCATCAATGTTATCATCTTATACGAAGACTCCTCGGAAATAACCTCATGAACCCGTGGAAGGAACTCCGCAACAATATTACCTTCGGAATCTTCAATCCTGGTAATATAAGAAGGTATTCTTCGAACTCCCTTCATGGGAAATGCCGAATATGCACCAACCATCTCGGATACAGAAATATCACAGGGTCCTAAGCAAAGAGACATTGAGGGAACGATATCTTTATTCAGAACACCATATTCATGAATAAGACGCACTAATGCGGATGGTGACATTTGATTCATTAGCCAGGCTGAAATCCAGTTGTTACTGGTTGCAAGCCCCCATTTTAGTGTTACCATCTCGCCATATCTTGCCCGACTTCCATTCCTTGGGGTCCAAGTCTTATTTCCGACTTGGTATGTTTGTTGAATATTTGGTGCCTCGTCACAAGGGCTCCATCCGTTTTCCATTGCCAGCGAATACAAATAAGGCTTAATAGTTGATCCTACCTGCCTTCTGCCTTGAGTACACATGTCATACTGGAAATGAGAGAAATTTGTACCACCGACATATGCCTTAACATAACCGGTTTCGTTATCCATAACCATAAATCCGGTTCTTAAGAATCTCTTGTAATATTTAATACTGTCAGATGGAGTCATCACGGTGTCAATTTCACCATGAGGGGTATAAACAGTCATTTCCGTCGGGGTATTGAAAGCATCTTCAATCTCAGATTCAGAATATCCGTTAGATTTCATTTGAATATATCTGGCACACTGATGCTTTGCACGTTGGAATTTCTTGGCTACCTCATCTGCACTTAAGGAACTGGCATAAGGCGCGTTTTTATTAGACTTCAATTCTTTATCAAAGAGCGGTTGGAGTTCTTCGACAACATGCTTATAAACAGCCTCCTCGGCATATTTTTGCATATGGCTATCGATAGTCGTATAAACTTTTAAGCCATCTGTATAAATATTATAGGGTGTTCCGTCTCTTTTGACATTTTTGTTACACCAACCAAAGACGGGATCGGTTTCCCATGCAAGAGAATCTTCGTAAAACTTCTGATACTGCCAACTTGCATAATCGCTTCTGAAAGGTCTTTTGGCCATAAGAATTTGCCTGAGATAATCACGCAGGTATGCTGCAGAACCTTCTTTGTGATCTGTTCTATGAAAATTCAAATCTAAAGGCTGGAGCTTTAACTGACTGGCTTCATCGGATGAGATATAACCAACTTTCTCCATTTGAGATAATACTACATTCCTGCGTTGTAAGCATCTCTCTGGATTTCTGACAGGATTGAAATAACTGGGATTCTTGCACATTCCTATAAGCATTGCACTTTCGTTAATGGTAAGGTCTTTCGGATCCTTGTCAAAATAAGTCTTTGCGGCAGTTTTTATACCAACGGCGTTATGCAGGAAATCAAAATGGTTTAGATACATTGTAAGAATCTCCTCTTTTGTATAATATCTTTCCAGTTTTAATGCGATGACCCATTCTATAGGCTTCTGGAGGAGTCTTTCTTTTACATTTTCAGCTTTTTCGGAATACAACTGTTTAGCCAGTTGTTGGGTGATGGTACTACCACCACCAGCACTTTTCTGCATAAAAAGTCCACGCTTTACTATTGCTCTGAATAATGCTTTAATGTCAATACCACTGTGTTCGTAGAAACGCTCGTCCTCTGTGGCTATAAGTGCCTGAATAACAGAAGGAGAAATATCGTTATAGGCAACAAAAATTCTATTAGCACGACTATAACTCCAGGTACCTATTAACTTGCCGTCAGACGAAATAACTTGTGATGCAAATTTATTGACAGGATTTTCTAATTCTTCAATTTTGGGCATATAACCTATGGAGCCATTAAAAATGCAATAGAATATGCCACCGAAGGCGAGAACCATCAGTATATAGAGAATCCATATGTATAGAAAAAAATGTTTCCTCATAATTATGAATATTTGGCTACAAAGTTACAACAAATTTTTTATTAAATCCCCAAAAATGCACAAAATAACACGCATTATTTATCTACAAGAGCATGGATTTGCATGTATTAAAAAAAATGTGTAATTTTGAAACCCGAAAATTAAAACATAATATTATCGGAAAATATGGAAACAAGAAGTCTTGTAACTATTGCCAAACATACCAAAGAGAAACTACAGTATCTCATTGAAATGGCACAGGAGTTTGAAAAACATCCCAACAGGAAGATTCTGGACGGGAAAATAGTTGCTACTCTGTTTTTTGAACCAAGCACTCGGACAAGATTAAGTTTTGAGACAGCTGCAAATCGATTAGGTGCAAAAGTAATTGGCTTTGCTGACCCCAAAGTAACAAGCGGTACAAAGGGGGAAACATTAAAAGATACCATAATGATGGTTTCTAACTATGCCGATATAATAGTGATGAGACATTATTTGGAAGGTGCTGCTCAGTATGCCAGCGAAGTATCTCCTGTTCCAATAGTAAATGCCGGCGATGGAGCCAATCAGCATCCAAGCCAGACGATGCTTGACCTTTATTCCATCTATAAAACACAAGGAACGTTGGAAGACTTGAATATCTATCTGGTAGGTGACTTGAAATACGGACGAACCGTACATAGCATTATCACAGCAATGCGGCACTTTAATCCGACTTTCCATTTCATTGCTCCAGACGAGCTTGCCTTGCCAGATTATTATAAGATGTATTGTAAGAAAAACAATATTAAATTCTATGAACATCAGGATTTTGACTCTCACACCATAGCAGATGCTGATATTCTTTACATGACAAGGGTTCAACGGGAGCGTTTTACAGATTTGGAAGAATACGAAAGAGTAAAGGACCGTTATCTGCTGAAGAAGGATATGCTTTTCCGAGCTCGTGCGAATATGAAGATCTTACATCCATTACCTCGTGTTAATGAGATTGAGTACAGTATAGACAATACTCCATATGCATATTATTTCCAGCAGGCACGGAATGGTTTGTATGCCAGACAGGCATTAATCTGCGATTCTCTGGGAATTACATTAGATGATATCAAAAACGACAAAACAATTATCGCATGAAACGTCAAGAATTACAAGTTGCAGCACTAGAGAACGGTACTGTAATTGACCACATACCATCATCGAAGATATTTGAGGTTATTAATCTGCTTCATCTTGAAAAAGTAAGTACATCTGTTACTATAGGTATTAACCTGAAGAGTAAGAAGATGGGACATAAAAGCATTCTTAAGATTGCTGACAGATTCTTTACGGATGAGGAATTAAACCAGCTTTCCGTAGTTGCGCCTAATGTCTCATTGGCCATCATCCGTGATTATGAAGTTGTGGAAAAGAAACAGGTTAAAATGCCTGACGAGTTAATTGGTATTATCAAGTGTGATAATCACAAATGTATTACTAATAACGAACCTATGCTTACGCATTTTCATGTTTTAGATAAAGAAAATGGTATCTTACAATGTCGTTATTGTAACAGAGAAGTTACGCTGAATAACGTTAAATTAATCTAAACAAAAATTTATTATAAATTCAGGTATTATTTTTATGGAAAAGGACACGACTATTTTCTCTTTGATTGAGAAAGAACATCAGCGTCAGATGCGTGGTATTGAACTTATCGCTTCCGAGAATTTTGTAAGTGATCAGGTTATGGCTGCTATGGGTTCATGCTTGACGAACAAGTATGCCGAAGGCTACCCAGGCAAGAGATATTATGGCGGTTGTCAGGTAGTTGACGAAGTGGAACAACTTGCTATCGACCGTGTCAAGCAGCTTTTTGGTGCAGCGTATGCAAACGTTCAGCCTCATTCTGGTGCTCAGGCAAATGCTGCTGTATTCTTGGCTTGCCTGAATCCTGGTGACACATTCATGGGATTGAACTTAGACCACGGCGGGCATTTAAGTCATGGTTCGCTGGTCAATACAAGTGGTATTGTCTATAAGCCAATAGGTTATAATCTTAATAAGGAGACAGGCAGAGTTGATTACGATGAGATGGAACGCTTAGCTCTTGAGCACAAACCTAAGATGATTATCGGAGGTGGATCTGCCTATAGTCGCGAATGGGATTATGCACGAATGCGTAAGATTGCTGACGAAGTAGGTGCTATCCTTATGATTGATATGGCGCACCCTGCCGGACTTATTGCAGCAGGATTACTTGACAATCCCGTTAAATATGCTCATATCGTAACCAGCACAACACATAAGACCTTGCGTGGTCCTCGTGGAGGTATTATTCTTATGGGGAAGGATTTCGAGAACCCTTGGGGTAAGAAAACACCTAAGGGTGAAGTTAAGATGATGTCTGCTTTGCTTAATAGTGCTGTATTCCCTGGCATTCAGGGAGGTCCTTTGGAGCATGTGATTGCTGCTAAGGCTGTTGCATTTAGCGAAGCTTTGTCTCCTGCATTCAAAGAGTGGGCTGTACAGGTTAAGAAGAATGCAGCCGTACTTGCCGATGAATTAATCAAGCGTGGATTCAATATTGTTTCCGGTGGTACAGATAACCATTCTATGTTGGTTGACCTGAGAAACAAATATCCCGACTTGACGGGAAAGGTTGCAGAAAAGGCTCTTGTTGCTGCAGATATTACAGTCAATAAGAATATGATTCCTTTTGATACACGAAGTGCTTTCCAGACAAGTGGTATTCGATTGGGAACGCCTGCTATAACCACACGTGGTGCAAAAGAAGATCTTATGGTGAAAATCGCCGATTTTATCGAAACAGTGCTTAATTCACCTGAAGACGAGAATGTAATTGCTAAGGTACGCAGCGAGGTTAATGCCATTATGGCAAATTATCCTCTTTTTGCATATTAAATCTTAATTGGAGCGGAGGAGTTTGTCAATTTCTTCAAACTCCTTCCCTCTATTAAGGAACATATAGATACGATATAGGTGCTTACCCCATCTTTCCTTGTTCTCAGGATCTAACTTTCTTACCATTTCCATACAAGGCTGGGCTTTTCTGTACAGGCTCTCTATAGCTTTCTTGTCCTCTGCAAACCTGGGGTCTCTGATATCTGTTGATGCGCTTTCCTGACGTATCAAAGCAAGATTCATATAAGATATTCCTTTATTATAATATGCTTCGATAAATGTACTGTCACGATGAATGGTACTATCAGAATATTCTATGCATTTATCGTAATCATTCTCTGCCAACTTAATCTTTGATTTGGAATACCAATATAATGTTTTCTTAGGATCAAGAGATATCATTGAGTCAGACAGGGCAAGTCCCTCTTTAAACATACGTTTCTCGCAATATATATCAGATAGATTGACAAAGAAATAGTCATGCTTAGGATATTTTCGAACACCTTTCAGCAAATCTTCCTCATAAGATTTTTCGTCATTCAAGGCATGATGAGAACGGCATTTATACTCCTGAAGAATTGCTCCGTCAGCATCCCCGACAACAGTAAAAGCTTTATCTATATATTTTAGGGTGTTGGCGTGCTGCCCTAATTTATAACTTGAAAATGTTGCCCAATAAGCAACCTTGGGGAGTATTGTATCTGTGGATTGCGTATAGGTAGAATAGGTATCAAAGAAATTGTATGCTGCGGCATAATTGCTCTTTGCAAGATAGTACTTACCACCATTCAGGATATTGGGCAAATGTTTTGCACGTAAGTTTCCTGTTCTTGATTTATACTTATACTTAATATTACCGTTTGGTAAGGGTAAGGCATCAACACTGTCGCACTTGGACAGATTGCCGTACATATTATACAGCGTGTTAAAGAGAACTGCTGTATCACAGGGTTGTTTAAGATAAGCTTTGGTATTCTGGATGCTATTTGAGGATTCATCCAGAAGTGCGCAAGTATAATAGATATTTGCTTTCTCTTTATCAGAAAGATTATTTCTACCCAGCGCATCTAACAGATTTTTCTTTGCATTGTCTTGTCCATTTGAATTCTTTATAGCCAGGCTTGCAGCTTTATACAATGTTCCCATCTTGATCTCCTTGGGAGCATCTTTCTTCTTACCTGCAGAATAAACAAATGTATTTAGGCAACCGAGAAATATGAATAATAGTATAATTTGCTTCATCTTAAACAATTTAATCTGAGTATCTATTTACTCTTTTAACAAATAATGTTGAGAGCAAGTGCTTGTGAAACGCTTACTCCCAACATTCAGTTTCAACCTGTTGTGAATTAATCACCAATCAGTTTAGACATTTCAGAAGCCTTAGCAGCATTTCCTGTTACGGTGTAGCACTGCTTTAACTCGTATGCCCATTTGTCCGGTTGATCTGGCGTGCATTCGCGAGCCTTCTCGAAGAAAGGAATGGCGTCAGCAAAGAGCTTCTTGGTTTTCTCGAGTGTTTCCTTTGCCTTCTGCTGGTTCTTTATAGAACTGATGGTGTTGTTCAGATCCAATGCTTCGCGATACCTGCAAAGACCACACTGATACCAAGAGTCGTAAGAGTCACTCTTAATCTCAGTACATTTCTTATATAAGGCTAATGCTTCTTCATACTTGTTTTCTGCGAACAATGCATAAGCTTTACCATAGTTAGCAATATACAAGTTGGGATCAACGGCCAGAATAGCATCTGCATAATCAACCATCTTATCTTTACCCAGCTTCTGGTAGTATGCGAGCAACATCTGAACGTAATCTGAATTCTTGGCAGGTTCTTTAATGGTTTCTTCACGTACATAATTAGCCCATGCTGCAGTATCTCCCTTTTCCAAATAAGAAAGAATCTTTATTTGTTTTGTTCCCTGGGCACCGTCGGCAAATTCCATTGCTTTCTCGTAATATTTGTCCATAGCATCATACTTCTTGGCATCATGAGCAGTATGGAAGGCATAGTAGGCTATCTGAGCATCATCGATTGGCATCTTCACCTGATCGGCCACCTCGGGATACATATTCTTGTAATTCATAGCCTGCTCATAAGCCTTCAATGCCAAATCAGCTTTGTGTGAAGAAGCAAGGAACTGAGCTGCATAAATATAGTAAACACCGCAGTTTGCTAAGTTTAACTGTTTTGCCTTCAGGTATGCCTCGTTTCCACCCTCACCTTTTACAGGCTTAGTGTATTTCACCTCGTTGTGAATACCGTCAGTCAAAGTCTGAAGATTATTATAGAAAAGCAGCGTATCAAGAGGAGCAGAACTTGCAGCATAATTGATAAGAACGTTATTGACAGGCTGAGCAAAATCTGCAATCATCTTATATGTCTCACCAAATTTCTTCTCTTCAATAGCTTTAGTATTCAAAGCCTTTTGTACTAATTCAATACCCTTTGTACATTTCTCCAGGATTTCAGGATCACCTGCACTCTTATCGCTAATCTTTGGCTCGATATAATCTTTTATTTTCTGAGCCTCACTCAATAATGACTTAGCCTCCTTCTTTGCTTCTTTCAGGGCAGCTTTTTCTTCAGGAGTTTGCGCCATAATATTGCCAACACTAAAAAGTAAGGCAAGTGAAATAATAATCTTTTTCATAATGAAAATGTTGTTAAATGGTTGATTATTAGTTTACTGTTCATTTTGTTCTTCTTGTTGATTCTCTGTTTCTGACCCTTCGGAAGGCTCTGTCGATTCTTCTTCTTCATCAGCACGAGGAACCACACTAAGGTGACTGATTACATCGTTACGTTTCTTCAACTCGATTACCTTTACGCCCTGCGTTACACGGCTCTTGGTAGTCTTGATGTCGTCAGCATGCAGACGAATGGTTGTACCGCTCTTATTGATAATCATCAGGTCGTCTTCATCTTTAACTACCAGAATAGCAACCAGGTAACCAGTCTTCTCTGTGATGGCAATTGTCTTAACACCCTTGCAGTGGCGACTGGTCTTGCGGTATTCCTCAACGTCTGTTCTCTTACCGAAACCATTCTCGCTAAGTACCATGATGCTTTCGTTCTCCACGTCATTTATTACGCACATACCAATAACGCCGTCTCTGGGGTCGTTATCCAGGATGATGCTTCTTACACCAGTACTTACACGCCCCATAGGACGAACATCAGATTCGTTGAATCTAACGGCACGACCGCCAGCGTTAGCAACGATAATCTCGTTGTGTCCGTTTGTCAACTCAACAGCTACTACGCTGTCGTCCTCAAGGATATTGATGGCATTTACACCATTTGAACGAACACGGCTGTATTCTGTCAGACAAGTCTTCTTGATGAAACCCTTCTTGGTGGCAAACATCACATAGTGGGACTTGCAGAAGTCAGCATCTTGCAACTTGCGGATACACAGACAGTTGGTCACGCTGTCACCAGCATCTATGTTCAGCATATTCTGGATGGCACGACCCTTATTGGTCTTACTGCCTTCGGGTATATCGTAAACCTTCAGCCAGTAGCAACGACCACGTTCAGTGAAGAACATCATGGTGTTATGCATGGTGGCAGGATAAATCTTCTCTACGAAGTCGTTATCACGCGTAGCTGTAGCTTTTACACCGATTCCGCCACGATTCTGTGCCTTGAACTCAGCCAATGGAATACGCTTTACATATCCCAGATGAGAGATGGTTACGATGACCTCGTCGTCAGCATAGAAGTCCTCGGCATTGAACTCTTCTGCGCTGGGTAGAATCTCTGTACGACGCTCGTCGCCAAACTGATCCTTAATCTCGATGAGTTCGTCCTTCATTACCTTACGGCAAAGCTCGTCATCGGTAAGAATCTGGTTGTAGTACTTGATCTTCTCCATCAACTCGTCGTATTCTGCATGCAGTTTCTCCTGATTCAGACCTGTAAGCTGTGCCAAACGCATATCTACGATGGCCTTTGACTGCAACTCGTCAAGAGAGAAACGGGCTTCCAATGCACGCTGTGCATCAACGGGCGTCTTGCTCTTCTTAATGATTTGTACAACCTCGTCGATGTTATCGCTGGCAATGATGAGTCCCTTCAGGATGTGAGCACGTTCTTCTGCCTTGCGCAGGTCGTATTTTGTTCTGCGGATGGTAACCTCGTGACGATGCTTAACGAAGTTGCTGATAAAATCCTTAAGTGTAAGCAACTGTGGACGACCCTTAACCAATGCAATGCTGTTTACAGGGAAACTTGTCTGCAAGGGAGTCATCTTAAAGAGCTTGTTCAGCACAACACGTGTGTTGGCATCACGCTTTACATCCACAACGATACGCATACCTTCGCGGTCGCTCTCGTCATTTACGTTGCTGATTCCTTCCAACTTCTTGTCGGATACCAACTGAGCAATATATTCGATCAGCTGCTGCTTGTTTATGCCATAAGGAATCTCTGTGATGATAATTTTATCGTGAAGATCACCGCTTTCTATATCGGCCTTGGCACGCATAATCACACGTCCCCTACCCGTTTCGTATGCATCCTTGATGCCCTGGAGTCCCATGATGTAAGCACCTGTCGGGAAGTCAGGACCTTTAACATACTGCATCAGCGCTTCTACATCCATATCCTCGTTGTCGATATAAGCAACGCAAGCGTCAATTACTTCGCTGAGGTTGTGGGTAGGAATGTTAGTTGCCATACCGACGGCAATACCTGTTGCACCGTTCACCAGCAAGTTCGGTATCTTAGTGGGCATAACGGTTGGTTCGGGCAAGGTGTCGTCGAAGTTCATGGTCATATCAACCGTCTCCTTGTCCAGGTCGTCCATCATAGCTTCACCCATCAGGCTTAATCGGGCCTCGGTATAACGCATGGCAGCAGGACTGTCGCCATCGATAGAGCCGAAGTTTCCCTGACCGTCAACAAGTGTGTATCGCATTGCCCATTCCTGAGCCATACGAACCAATGCACCGTAAACTGAGCTGTCGCCGTGTGGATGATACTTACCCAACACTTCACCTACGATACGGGCACTTTTCTTATAGGGTTTGCTGTGAACATTACCCAGTTCTTTCATTCCGAAGAGGATTCGACGATGAACTGGCTTAAATCCGTCTCTCACATCGGGCAAGGCACGAGCAACAATTACACTCATTGAGTAGTCAATGTAGCTTTTTCGCATCTCCTGCTCGATGTCGACTCGAATAATTCTTTCTTTATCTTCCATTTATATTTTTGTTTTATTCTTTTTCTCTACCTTATTATTTATTGGTATCTCCAAAATTGGTACAAAGATACAACAAAATCTTGAATTACGCAAATACAACATTAAAATTAATGTTAAGGCACCAATCAAAAAGATTTTTCTTGCTTATATAAAAGTTTTTACATTTAATGTTTTTTTTCATACCAAAGTTTGAAATGTACGTTGCAAAGTTTGGTATGTGCATCCCAAAGTTTGGAATGTACGTTCCAAAGTTTGAAATGGAAATTTTCTACCGTAAAAGAAACATTTTTGTAGTGGGATAAAAATATTTTTCCCGCTACTTTTACAATTATTAATAGGATGAATCGCACGTGTATAAATATAAATATGTATCTTTGTCCCGAAATTTTAATAGTAATCAACAATGAAACATTTATTTTTATTAGCCGTATTCGGCTTGATGACATTCTTCTCAGTTCAGACAGTCAGCGCAGCTGGAAAAGACGATGCTCACATCGCTTACATTTTCAAGAACATGAAACTCTCTAATGAAGAGAAGGCCAAAGTGAAGCCTATCTTACAGGCTTATTACAAGGAAGTATCTGCTGCTAAGGCTTCAAACAAGGAACTTAAGGATAAGTACGACATGGCTGAGGATGCCGGAAAGCTGACACCAGCTCAGTGCGACGAGCTGTTCGAGAGCAAGCAGAAGGCCGAGCGGGCAGAACTGGACGTTAGAAAAGAATACTATCCTAAATTCAAGGCTGTATTGCCTGCCATGAAGGCATACCAACTGATGAAACTGGCAAACGACAAAGTAAAATAAAGAATGGCTACTACCGACGACAAGAAAATTATCTTCTCGATGGTTGGCGTTAGCAAAACCATCCAACAGAATCAGAAACAAGTCCTCAAGAATATCTACCTGTCTTTCTTCTACGGAGCAAAGATCGGAATCGTAGGTCTGAACGGTGCAGGTAAATCCACGCTGATGAAGATCATTGCCGGTCTGGATCAGCAATATCAGGGAAATGTTGTCTGGAGTCCCGGGTATTCGGTAGGATATCTGGAACAGGAACCGCACTTGGATGACAACAAGACAGTTATTGAGGTCGTAAAGGAAGGCGTTCAGCCTATTGTTGATGCACTGAAGGAATATGAGGAGATTAACCAGAAGTTCGGTTTGCCTGAATACTACGAGGATGAAGACAAGATGAATGCGCTCTTTGCCCGCCAGGGTGAGTTGCAGGATATCATAGACAGCACAGATGCGTGGAACCTCGACAGCAAGTTGGAACGAGCCATGGATGCACTTCGATGCCCGCCAGCCGATCAGCAGGTTGTCAACCTTTCCGGAGGAGAAAGACGTCGTGTTGCACTTTGTCGTCTGTTGCTCCAAAAGCCAGATGTGCTCTTGTTGGACGAGCCTACCAACCACCTGGATGCTGAGAGTATCGACTGGTTGGAACAGCATCTTACCCAATACGAGGGAACAGTTATTGCTGTTACCCACGACCGTTACTTCCTGGATGATGTGGCCGGTTGGATTCTGGAACTCGACAGAGGCGAAGGAATACCTTGGGAAGGAAACTATTCTTCTTGGTTGGAACAGAAAACCAAGCGTATGGCTCAGGAAGAAAAAGTGGCCAGTAAGCGTCGCAAGGCTCTTGAGCGAGAATTGGAATGGGTTCGTATGGCACCCAAGGCTCGTCAGGCTAAGGGAAAAGCTCGTCTGAACTCATACGATAAGATGTTGAACGAGGAGCAGAAAGAGCGCGAGGAGAGATTGGAAATCTTCATTCCCAACGGACCTCGTCTGGGCAATAAGGTAATCGAAGCTCACGGCCTATGCAAAGCTTATGGCGAGAAAGTGCTTATCAAGGACCTCGACTTTATGCTTCCGCCCAATGGTATTGTGGGTGTTATAGGTCCTAACGGTGCTGGTAAGACTACCCTATTCCGTATGATTATGGGATTTGAGCAACCCGACTCGGGAACCTTCGAGGTGGGTGAAACAGTAAAACTTGCCTACGTTGACCAAAGTCATAAGGACATCAAACCGGACGAAAGTGTCTTCCAGGTTATCTCGCAAGGTAATGAACTGATAAGGATGGGCGGTCGTGACATTAATGTTCGTGCTTATCTGAGTCGTTTCAACTTCAATGGTGCCGACCAGGAAAAGAAATGCGGCGTACTATCCGGTGGAGAACGTAATCGTCTGCATTTGGCTATGGCATTGAAGCAGGAAGGTAACGTACTCTTGTTGGACGAGCCAACCAATGATATTGACGTAAACACTTTGCGTGCCCTCGAAGAAGGTCTTGAGAACTTTGCAGGATGTGCTGTTGTTATCAGTCACGACCGTTGGTTCCTGGATCGTATCTGCACCCATATCCTTGCCTACGAAGGCTATGGAAACGTTTACTTTTACGAAGGTAGCTATACCGACTACGAGGCCAACAAGTTGAAGCGCTTGGGTCTGGAAGAACCTCGCAGAATACGTTACCGTAAGTTGATGGCTGATTAAGGAAAAGAATTTAATGAAATTAATAAAAGATCAGGAATTCGGAGGAGAAAGACCTCTTTATACTTTACATGATGCGAAGCTTAAGAATGTAACCATTCATCTGGGCGAATCCAGCATCAAGGAATCAGGAAACATAGAAGCTGAAGACTGCACTTTCGAAGGCAAGTATGTCTTTTGGGAGTGCAAAGGTTTTAAGACAACCAACTGCCTTTATCGCGAAAGCGCAAGAAGCAGCCTTTGGTATAGCGAAAACGGCACACTCGTAAACTGTAGAGTAGAAGCTCCAAAGATGTTCCGCAGGATGAAGGGCATTCGTGTAGAAGACTGTATATTTACGAACGCTTTGGAAACACTTTGGGATTGTGACCAAGTGGTGATTAAGAATTCTCGCATCGAGAATGCCGACTATCTGGGAATGCATACCGATAACGTACAGATAGAGAATTTCCACTTAGATGGTAATTATGCTTTTCAGTATAGCAAGAATGTCGAAGTCAGAAACTCTATGCTGAACAGCAAGGATTCGTTCTGGGAAACAGAGAATGTGACGCTGATAGATTGCGAGATCAACGGCGAGTACCTTGGTTGGTACAGCAAGAATCTCAGACTTATCCGTTGTCATATCACAGGAGAGCAACCTCTTTGTTACTGCGAGAATCTGTATATGGAGGATTGCACGATGGGTGACGATGCCAATCTGGCCTTCGAATACAGCACCATCGAGGCAACAGTCAAGGGAAATGTCCACAGTATCAAGAATCCCACATCAGGAAGTATCGAAGTTGACAGCGTTGGTGATATCATTATCGACGAGAATCAGAAATCACCTGCCGACTGCAAGATTAAGGTAAAAGGATGACATATACGCAGAAAAAAGATCTGCTCCTCGAACAGATAAGAAATGGAACAAAGATGCTGGGACGCGACCAAGTGTTGCTCGTTGTCCTTTTGTCTGTTCCGTCTATGCTGGCTCAGCTTACTCATATTGTTATGCAGTACATCGATGCCAGTATGGTGGGAAGTCTGGGAAAGGAAGCAAGTGCCAGCATTGGCTTGGTAAGTACAACCATCTGGCTCTTTGGCAGTCTTTCTTCTGCTGCAAACGTCGGTTTCTATGTTCAGGTAGCTCATCGCATCGGAGCCGGAGAGTTTGCCGAAGCAAGGAATGTACTAAGGCAAAGCTTTATCTCGTGCATACTCTTTGCCTTTACCCTTATGGTAATAGGCGTATCCATAAGTCCCTATCTCCCGTCATGGCTTGGAGGAAACAAGGATATCAACGCCAACTCTACTCTGTACTTTATGTGTTACAGCCTATGCCTTCCGTTTGCTCAACTTAACTCGCTCTGTAGTGGTATGTTACGTTGTAGCGGAAATATGCATATTCCCAGCATTCTGAACATAGGTATGTGCTTCTTGGATGTCATATTCAACTGGTTCCTTATCTTCCCCTCGCATCAGGTATTGGGCATTACGATTCCCGGAGCCGGTTTAGGTGTAATGGGAGCAGTGATAGGAACAGGTCTGGCTTTTGCCGTTACATCGCTACTGATGTGCTATTTCACAACTATTGCCAGCAAAGAGTTGAATCTTCTGCAAGACAAAGGAAGTTTTATTCCCAAACTTGATACGTTACGCAAAGCCACTAAGATTTCCCTTCCGATAGCCGTACAGCACATTATCTTTTGCGGAGCACAAATTACGAGCACCCTTATTGTGGCCCCATTAGGTACTATTGCTATAGCAGCTAACTCGTTCGGAATAATTGTCGAGGCTCTCTGTTATATGCCTGGCTATGGTATTGCCGATGCAGCTACGACCCTTGTCGGACAAAGCTTAGGAGCTAAACGCAGGAAACTGGCTCGTAGTTTTGGTAATATAACTGTAAGTATGGGTGTTGCTGTAATGACAGTACTTGGTATTGTGATGTATCTTACAGCTCCGTCCTTGATGACACTTATGACACCAGATGTTGCTGTTCAGCATCTGACGTCTCAGGTTCTGCGCATAGAAGCTTTTGCTGAACCGATGTTTGCTGCCAGCATAGTTGCGTATGGCGTATTTGTTGGAGCTGGAGACACCTTGATTCCTTGTGCAATGAATCTGGGTAGCATCTGGGTGGTACGTATAACCTTGGCAATATTGTTATCCACCACGATGGGATTGCAAGGAGTTTGGATTGCTATGGCAACAGAACTCTGCTTCAGAGGTGTAATCTTCTTAATCCGACTACGTGGTGACAGTTGGATGAAGAAGATTCCCCTTAATGCTTAAGTGTGAATTTGGCAAAGCGCAAAAGCAACTGCTTGGTTCCCACATTCTGGAACCTTACGCTTGCTTTAGCATCAAGGCCGCTACCCTCGAGCCTCTCTACCACTCCTTCGCCAAACCTCTCGTGAACAATAACACTTCCAACAGTTAATCCGTTATTAGAAGGTGGTGTGGCACTAACAGGTTGTGTTTCTGTAACAGGTTTTCTTACCTTAATGAAATTAGATGGAGGCGTCTGTAGTACCGTACGATGTGTTTCAGGAACTATACGCGGTCTTTGAGGAATAAATGCAGGACGGGAAACAATGTCCTTGAGTGAGGGCATCTCTGGCTTATCGGATTTCAAGAAACGCTTGTCGATATCTCTGAGGAATCTGCTTGGTTCGCAATCCGAAGTTATTCCATACTTCATTCTTCTTCTGGCGTAGGTCAGGAAAAGGTGTTTCTTGGCTCTGGTCATAGCAACATAAAAGAGCCTTCTTTCCTCTTCTATCTGTCTTGGACTTTCCATCGACATAGAACTTGGGAAAAGTTCTTCTTCAAGTCCGACAACGAAGATCGTCTCGAACTCCAGTCCTTTTGCAGCATGTACGGTCATAAGTGTCACCTTATTATCTCCTTCGCTGTCATCTTCATCCATATCGGTCAGAAGGCTAACTTCGGACAGATAATGGGTAAGCATATATCCTCCACCCGTTTCCACACGCTCTTGTACGAAGGAAGCCATACCGTCTAACATTTCCTGCAGGTTTTCCTGACGCGAAATGTCTTCAGGTTCTGACCCATGAAAGATATCAGCTCTTATACCACTTTCTTCAACAATCTTAAGTCCTGCATTATATGCATCTTGGGTAAGAGCAACTTCACGGAACGAGAGAATCATATTGGCAAATTCCTGAAGCCTATTCTTCGTAGCATTATTAACATCAACCAAATCCAGATGCATCAAGACATCCCAGACGGATAAGTCATGCGCCGATGCTGAATCCAGAATTTTCCCAACTGTTACATCACCAATCTTTCTGTTGGGATAATTGATGATTCGCTTTAGTGCTTCCTCGTCGTTTGGATTGATAACCAAACGGAAATAGGCAATAACATCTTTTATCTCTTTACGTTGATAGAATGATGTTCCCCCATAAATTCTGTATGGCAGATTTGATTTCCTCAAGGCATCTTCCAAGCTGCGACTTTGTGCGTTAGTCCTATACAGGATAGCTGTCTCTTTGTACTTCAGGTTCTCCTTTGTGACAAGATTCCGAATCTTTCTGACAACAATGTTCGCTTCGTCAACTTCGCTATAGGCTTTACATACTTCGATAGGCTCGCCAACATCCCCTTTACTATAAACGTCCTTTCGAATCTGCTGGACATTATGTTGAATCAAGCTGTTTGCAGCACTTACTATTGTCTGAGTTGAACGATAATTCTGTTCCAGCTTGAAGAGTTTTACGCCATTATAGAGTTTCTGGAAGTTAAGTATGTTGTCAATCTTGGCGCCACGAAAACTGTAAATGCTTTGTGCATCATCTCCTACCACACATACATGTTGCTGAGAATTTGTAAGTAACAAGACTATCTGATGTTGTGCATAGTTTGTATCTTGGTACTCATCAACCAGAATATACTTAAATTTCTCCTGATACTTCCGAGCTATTTCAGGGTTATTCTTGAATAAGAGCCAAGTATAAACCAACATATCATCGAAGTCCATAGCATTACTCTTCTTACATCTTTGCATGTACTCATCATATATGGAACAGATTTCCGGCATCTGCATTGCTCTGTCATGTTCTAATAACCTACTGGAATTTCTATATGCTGTAGGTAAAACGAGAGAATTCTTAGCGTTGCTAATATGTGCCAAGACTGTACTTGGCTTATATTTCTTTTCATCAAGATGCATATCTTTGATAATAGTCCTGATGAGACTTTTACTATCAGAAGTGTCATAAATGGTAAAGTCGGATGTGAAGCCAATATAATCTGCTTCATACCTAAGTATTTTACCGAAGATGCTGTGGAAAGTGCCGGCCCAAAGATATCTGGCTTGTTCTTCGCTGACAAGTTTACCAATACGCTCTTTCATTTCCCTTGCTGCTTTATTGGTAAACGTCAAAGCCATAATGCTCCAAGGCTCATATCCTTGTTCAATCAGATAGGCAATCTTGTAGGTTATAACACGAGTCTTACCACTACCTGCACCTGCAATTACAAGAGAAGGACAATCGCAACAGAGAACTGCCTCTCTTTGGCTTTGGTTTAATTCATCTAACAGCATCAAATAATTATATTAAATATGTACGTAAAACAAGAAGAGATAAAGGTCGATAACATTACGATGAGAACCATAGTAGAATACCTTCGAATGCCATAAGTAAGCAAATCGACGAAATCATCAGCATTTTTTACCCGATGGGATAGTATCGAATATAAGGCAGAAAGAAATATAATGCACCATACGAGGATAGTAGGCAAACCATGAATATACGGACTATTCTTTATTTCGCCTGTAACACTAAGAAGTGGGCTTTGTGGATGTAGTGCAGAAAGAAGTAATGCGACAACGATAAAAACAGAAGTAATTAAGACTACATACAGGGCATTCCTGTCTTTCTTGTCATCCAGAATACCGCATCGCATAACACTTCCTAAACCTATCACTACACTAAAAAACAACATGGTCCATTTGTTAACATAACAAACGGGGACATTATAGAACATCCATCTCCAACCTTCATCACTTAATAGTGATTTACAATCCAATCCAAGTGCTGATAATATCCAGGAAATTATCGGCAATAAGACAGATAAGACAATTAGGAGTATTAATAAATATGATAAGACCTTTTTCTTATTCATCGTCAGCAACGAGATGCTCGGGGTCAATTATATGTAACTGAATAGCTCTTACAGCAAGGTGAACAGCATTTACTCCGGTTCTTTCCTTTTCATCAAAAAGACGATTAATCAGGTCTGCCTGACGTTTTTCAAGACTCTTGGTGCCAAATGGCATCTGACGAAGGTTTGCTATCATATCTTTGGTATATCCAAGAGCCAGATGACGGAGGAAGCGTTCATCATATTCGTCTATTTCATAGTCTATCATCGCATCAGATGTTGCCGACTCTCCGTTAACAATTTTCTTGAATCTCTCTATCACTTTCTCTAAGAATGGTTCATTGAAGACAAGTTTTCTGCCGTGCATAACCAATTGTACATCATCTCTTTCCAACAAATTACCTGTCTTTAGGATTATGCCGTCGGCACCAGCATTCAAGACTTCAACCCACAACTTTTCGTTCAACACTTCACCCGTGAAAACCAGCACTTTAACCTGAGAATAACGGGCTTTTAGTTGACGACATATATCTACGCCAACAGTCGTGCTTCCTCCTAAGCCCAGATCCAACAAGACGAGATCGGGAACAGCTGCACGCATTAATCTCCAGAACTCACTTTCGTTTTGTGCCGTTCCGATAATTTCTGCTTCAGGAATGTCATGTCGGAATATCTCCTCCGTTCCTTTTAGCTCTAATTTTACATCCTCTACGATGATAACTTTGAAATTGTCCATATATTCAGTTTTAGTTATATTTGCTAATTAAAGAAAAATGTATAATAAATCCTTCTTCGCTTTGTGAAGCATCCAGTCGTAATCCCGGATAACCACATTTTGCATCATGTTCGCGTATAATCTGCTTTATAATATAATACGAGATATTATCTTTTGAAGGTGTAAACAGGTTTATTATCTCGTATTCGTCTTTAAAGACGCCCCCGAATGTAAAGAATATATTAATAATATTATCAATCTGTTTGAAAGAAACATGTAAGCTGTTCATCTCTTTCCAATTTACCATAATTAATTGGTCAAGTAGAATCTTCAGAAGTTTCTTGTCGCAGCAAACCATATGGTTTTCATCTGACGAACTGAAGTTAACCTCCTTTTTATCTTTTATTTGTAATGAAGTGAGTTTTTTCTGTATGTAATCAGTGATCTCATTACCATTAACTCTCTGGGTTCGGAAATTGGACTGTAACAACTGGCGGTCGGCCTGTTCATACAAGAGAAGATATAATTCCTTATAATATGAAACAAGATCATTTAATTCAATTATAGCCTGTTGGTTGTCAGGATTCTCTAATAGGCTTTGGGAGATTTGGTCTATACGGGCCGGATAATACATTGTTTCATGTTTAATCGTACTTAACGAATTATCCAGTACTTGATTCATTACATAAAGTCTGTCTTCCTCGAATCTTATTTTGTTATTCTGCTCCGTCTGGTTTGTTATTTCATCCTGTAAGTCATTAATTTTATTCAGTCGGTTTATGATATTCCGATAGAAATCCTGTAGTAAGGAAAGTAAGAAATCATCATCTTTAACAAGACTTGAGTTTGCGTCACTTTCGTTAATGAGTTCTTGGATAAAATTTTTGTTATAACTTATAACATCAAATTTATTCGTTTCTGAAAGTTCACTCAAAGAGTTAATATGGTTTCTTGTTCTATCTAATGTTTGACAAAAGATTTCGTTTAGTGATAACATCTTGGCTTTACTCCTTATTCTGTCTTTCAGGAAAACAACATATATCAGACACAATATTATAATAAAGGAAATGGCCAGAAGGACAAACAGGACAGAGCTGTCATATTTTGTTTCTTCCATCTGTTTGCAATATGTGGCGAGAGATGTATCTTGAGAGTACAACCAATGTAAGCGAACACATTCATCATTATTATACCTATAATTATCCCATCTGTTCAATGCTTGAGAGGCAATAGCCATTTCATTCCTTAACTGAACAACGGAAAGCGTGTCGGATAGTATTTCAGGAATCTGTAACGCACTATCTGCAAAACGCAAGGCGTCTTCGTATCTTCCATCTATATTTGCTGAATATGTAGAATCAAATAACGCTTTGAAATTATCGTCAGCAGCATGAATGAAAGAAGATAGCATGAAAGAAAATACGACACAGAGTACCCTGGGTAATCTAAACCAGAAACGACTACCTTTTCCCAAGACACTTTCAACGCCGAAGTTGCATACAGTAAATTTAGAGGATAGTTTTTTATACTTATTTATAATACCTTTGCAATTCATGATTCCAAACCCGAATCCCTTATTATCACTAGATATACCAAGGTGAGAGGAATCATAGACGTTACTGTTATTTAATATATCAACATCTTCTTTGCTTAAACCTATTCCTGTATCAATAATGCTTATCTCAACAAATTCATCTGTAGAAGATAAAGATATTTCTATCTTACCACCGGAATTGGTGAATTTACGTGCGTTATCAGCAAGAGTATTTATCATAAACAAGGTAAGTGCTTCATCTGCCTTTACCTTCAGATCTGTTGTTGGAACAACTAAAGAGATATCTTTTTTCTCGTATGTTGATGTATTAAGCTTAATAATATTAAAAATATTACTAAGGGAGAATGTTGTAATATGAAGATTCAACATTCCCTTATGCATTTTAATCCATTCGGTCAGGACATCATTTATACGTGTAATCTCAGATATTAATTCTCGGATATACGTAAGTCTTTCCACATTAGCTCTACCTTCTGATTTCATTCTGCTTGTTTCTGCAAGAATTCTATTCAGGAAAGGAACGATGGAATAAACTAATGACACTTTGGCCCTACGTATGATATTTCCATTTTGATATTCGTCTATATGTAATTTACTGCTATTACCGATATCTGTTAAATCTTCGATATGTGACTCTTGGCTATTCGTAAATTCTATGATATGGTTTTGAACATCAAGATAGTCTTTTGATTCTTTTATGTTTGATAAGGTCGTATATTGAGAAGTAATGTGATTCTTTATTTTATAAAGATATAAGAATGTCAGAATTAGAATAAGCGATACCAACAGAATGAGCAGACCGATTCCAATATGTATGTCCCTGACTTCTTTAGAAAGATTGTCTTTTCTTATATCCAACTCTTTATTCTGTCGAGAGTCATCGAGAAGATCAAGGTATATATTCCTATGATAATCCGAAAGAGACTTGTTGCCTATAGAGCTGTAAGACAGACTCAGTCGCTCATGAATGCCAGCCATCCATGCAATAATACTCTTAGACGATCTTCTTTTTTGGCTATGTACCAAGGACAAGGCCGTATTATAATTCTTGTGAGCTTTCTGATATTTTCCGCCAGCAAAATAAATATCTCCAAGTGTTCTGTATAAACAGGCTGTCTGGAACAAGTCTTTATAGTTATAGAAAAGGCTAAGAGATTTTGATGCAAGAGCCAAGGGCAATGCACTTAGTGTGTCATGAAATTGAATTGATCCGTTATCTGCCACTTGGTCAAAAATATAATTATAGGCATCTCTCCTATATTGCTTAATTGTGTTGACGTTAAAGGTATCTATCAACATTTCAGCAAATGACTGTAATGAATTTGCCTCGAAATAGGTTATTTTTTTTGACTTTGACAGGGTATAGGTAAGAAGTAGATGGTCAAATTCTTGTAACAACACATCGGTTGGATTACCCTTAAGCAATCCGCCGCTTCCTAACATATAATGATAATACAAAAATTGAGTTGTATCCTTATCTAATCTGATATCCTCTGAAATAGAGTTAATCTCTTCTTTAGCCAAAGAATCCTGTCCTAAATAATAGTAATATGTAGAGGATACTATATGAAGTTCTGTATTGGCATAATAGACTCTTTTTAACTGACGTTCGGTCAAATCGTCAAAACTCTCATTAATTCTTGCCAATCTTTTTAAAGCACGATTTCTGCACTTAAAGAATTCATAACCATTTCCTACTCGCTGCATCACCTTCATCATCATAACATCAGAACACAGAAGTTCTATTTGGTTACGTGAATGCTTTAGTACTTTTCTAAGCAAGCGGATAGAATGGTCATATTTCATTTGCTGGTAATAAACATATGCCAGATTGTTTAGTGCTTCGACCTTTCCATCATCGTAATTACTGGTAATTGAATAAGCTTTTTTAGCAGCAGCATATGAAGAATCTATATCAGAATATCTTGTCTCATAAGATATAGTATTATAGTAATCCGCAGAAAGAAAATCTTGGGATTCATTACTTCTACAACCTAATAGTAGAAGAACAATAGTTATGAGAGATAATAAGTTCTTCAAGTTAATAACATTACAATATTAGTGTTGATATGTATAGTAAAGCCCTGCACAAACTAAGAATATCATTGTTGCAAAAAATACGATGTATAAGAGCAGAAAATCTTTTATCCAATATCCTGTAGAAGTGAATAATGAAGAGTAGTTTTCTTTTTGAATACAAAATCTCTTACTCAACAAATTAAATATGATGTAAAATAATATAGCTATAATGGTACCGGAAAAAGCACCGGCCAGGATGTCGCCAGGATAATGAAGTCCCAAATAGATTCTGCTGTAAGAGGACATCATTGCCCAAATGAATAGAATAATACTCGTTCGTCTGTTTCTGAATATTAAGGAAAAATATGTTGCAATGGCAAATGTATTTGTGGCGTGGCCGGAAATGAAACCGTACAAACTACCTTTATAACTATTTGCCATATCAACAAGACCATCTAATGACGGTTCTTGGGATGGCCTGAATCGATGAAAGAAAGGTTTACAGAACCCACTCGAAAATTGATCTGTAGCAACAACCAGGAGTACTGTTAATCCTAATAATATCAGACATCGCCTAGCATTGTTATTCTTTATAACCACATATAGCATGCTTAAGAAAAGCGGAATCCATGTAGTGGTTTCGGTCAATGTTAAGAAAAAGCCATCTAAAAATAAGAAGTCGCTACCATTTAAGAAAAGTAACAGAGACTTATCTAAATCAATTAACTGGTCTATGAAAGTCATAATAGATTATATTAGTTCAAGTGTTTTCTTTGGTACCCACCCCAACTTGCCATCAGCAATCTGTATTTCGAGCCAGTCTTTCATGCTGGAATCCTTTATTTCAACGCATGTTCCTTCATGAATGACAAAAAGATCGCTTCCACTTTCAGTCGGGGTACTTTTAACAGTTACAGCAGGAGACATAACAACACCATTTGAATGATTCATAGAAAATGATCGTTGTTGGTAAGCACAAATATTTCCTGATATGCACAATAAAATACATAGAATAAACATGAATAGTCCTATCTTTCTCAACGATAAAATATTGGAGAATAAAAATAATGATATAAAAACAAATGAAAGAATAAACAACGATATGCATACTATACTCCAACTTTTAACACTCATAAGATTAACAAATTTCTTGAATATAGAAACAATGATCATCTCGTGTTTAGGAGTAATCCTGTCAATTGTTTTAGTACGTACCAAGGAAAGATTAAATTGAACGTCTTCATCACTTGGATTAAGTCTTGCTGAACGTTCTAACCACAAGATGCTCTTTGCTATATTATCTATTCTGTAGTAAGAGCAGCCCAGATTATAGAATACTTTGTAATCAGACGTTTTTTTGGCAATCTTCTCATACAACATGATAGCTTTATCATATTGTTCACGCGAATATGCTGAATCAGCTTGTGTTTTAATAGAATCGGCATCATCTGCAGAAATATTTAATGCAAATGACAATATACAGGAAAAAATGATGATATATCGTTTCATATTGTATTCTTATTTATTCTTTTTTATTGCAGAGTCAAGTTCATTAATTACATCTGAAGCAGAGGTAAATATCTTCTCCATTGTTGCATCTGGGTCACCAGGAGCATAACGTGCGAACTCGCATTCACTAATGATATTCATGTAAGCATCGACAAGATGTTGTTCTACTCCATGCGTCTGTAATGATGCACTTACATTTTCTTTATTTAAATCTGAGTTTTGAATGTTCAATTTATCGCCAGCATAACCTAAGAGAGCTTTCATTACTTCGTCATAGAATGCTTCACTCTGATGTTGCTTCATCAATTTGGATGCTGTTTTCAAACGTTTCGATGCAGCTTTACCTGCTTTCTGAATACGCATACTGGATATATCCTTACTCTTTTTTATCTGTCTGTTAAAGAGTAGTAATAATAAAACAAACAATACTGTTGACACAAGATAATACATCCAATATGCCAGGCTTCCAAAGAATAGCGTATTGGATTCTGAATCTTCTATATTTCCTAATTTAATATACCTGATGTCGTTATTCAGCACCTTTAAATCTTCCTGTTCGTGGTAATTAGATGAGCCTGTTGTTTTTGATTTTGCTACAGCTATAGAAAAAGAATCTGTTTTTAGTGTCTTATATGTTTCTAACTCAGGGTCGAAATAACAGAATTCAACAGGTGCGATAGTGAATTTACCGCCATGACGAGGAACGACAACATAGTCATAAACGACATTTCCTTTGGCTCCAGATGATGTATTTGTAGTTTTATCCGATACTTTGGGATCATAAATTTCAAAATCTTGTGGGAAATTAACCTTGGGAGCCTTCATCAACTTCATATTGCCCTGTCCACTGACAGTCAAACGGAGTGTTGCAGCATCATTTGCATTAACCTGTTCCGGTGTCAGCTGACCAGATATTGTATATTTACCGACAGCACCAGCAAAATTATCAGGTTTGGGAGTAGGTAAAGGCAAGACATCAATCTCAAAAGCTGGTGCCACAATGCTCTTTTTCACAATCTGGGAAAGAGAACCTCCACCAAAGAATATGTCAAAGGGATCCATGCTTGTATTCTGTATCTCAACCTGAGAATCAAAAGTTATACTTGGAACCTTTAGTTTACCTGTCTTTTGAGGAAATAGTACATACTGGCGCCAAATAGCAGTTCCATAATTTCTTCCATTCACACGTTCGTACTTCAATGACATCTGAGCTTTTGAATCTACCTCTTGTACATGGAATCCGTCAAGTTGAGGCATTTCGCCGGCAATCTGCTGTATATTTACGAGAGTATATAATTTATATGTTAAAAGAATTGCCTCTTGTTCGTATATTTTTCTTTTACTTGCTGTTACAGTCATGTATAGTTCTTTGGCACCTATATCGGATGCACTAACCTGACTATTCTGATGTGACGTACCATTATTTTGTTGTCTGGTAGATGATTGTTGGTTATTACCTTGCGCATTTCCGCTTGATGGTAAAATCTCTATTACAGAAGAGGCGCTCTTATAGGTTTTCCCACCAACTTTAATGGCAGCTGAGGGAAGGGTGAATTTTCCTTCTTCTGTTGCAAGAAGTGTATATGTAAAAGTCAGTGAACTGCTTTGGGTAGTTTTTCCATTAACCATGGTAAAACTGCTGGAGCTACTTGTACTTGGTCCATATATAACTTTGAAACCGGGAAATTCGCCTACTTGGATATCTTCTACATCCTGTGTGTTAGCTACGAAGCTTACTCTTATCCTTCTGCCAACTTCTGTTTGTGATGGCGCCTGAATTTTTAATGTTACTTGTGCAGAAACTAAATCCGCGAAAATCAATAAAAGTGCAAATATGGAGTAAAATCTTTTCATAAACAAATAACTTTACCATTGTTTTTGCAAACGTTTTCTCTGAGGTTGCTGAAGGGCACGTTGCATTTTTTCCTGAGTTGATTTTTCATCTTGCATAGCAGCTTTCAGCATCTGCTCTGCATTCTCTTTGCTCATATCAGGTTTTTGTTCTTCTTCTTGTTGTTTATCCTCTTTGTTTTGCTTTTCCTTTTCCTTGTTTTGCTTATCTTGTTCTTTCTTGTCATCTTTATTATTCTGATCCTGTTGCTGGTTCTGATCATTTTGTTGTGATGGATTCTTCTTTGCCAGATACAGACAAAGTGCATAGTTATACCTTGTTTCGTCACAAGATGGATTATTACGAAGCGAATTCTGATAACATCCTAAAGCTAAATCGTATCGTTTAGCCGATTGCAACAACACCCCCATATTATGGTAGATTTTAGACAAGCGAATCTTGTTCCTCTCAAACTTTGATGCTGTCTCATATTCTTTCATCGCATCTTCTGCTTTATTTTGGAGCATAAGTGCATTAGCAAGATTATAATGTGCAATAGCATTAGTGTTATCTGCTTCTATTGCTTTCTGATATTCTACTTGTGCTTTAGCAAACAGAGTATCTCGCATCAAACGGTTTCCCCTTCTAACATGATCCCTGTCATTCTGCGCTATTATACACAGACAGTAAACAAAGCATATAATTATGGATGTAATTCTATTTGACATATTCCTTGCTCTTAAGAAGATTTGAAAATAATTTGCGGTGACTGCTGCGTTCCAAGAAGAACACATCCAGTATTAAGAAAATGATTCCTAATATGATAAAGCCTTGGAACTGCTCATCATATTCGCTATATATTTGACTTTCTATCTTGGATTTAGAAAGTTTATCCAATTGTTCCGACAATTTCTTCTGAGCAGATGTACTGTTGTCTACAAAAATGTAAGAACCATTACCTGCTTTTGCAATCTCACGGCACATATCTTCATTAAGCTTTGAAACTACAGTATTTCCTTCTTCATCTATAATATACTGATTAGTTCCCGGAATCGGGATGGGTGCACCTAAGGGATCGCCAATACCTAATATGTATACTCTAATGCCAGCTTTAGCAGCATTTTGCGCTGCTTCTAAGGCACCGCCTTCGTTGTCTTCTCCATCTGTTATAATAAAGATTGCTTTAGCAACATCCTCCTGTTGGGTAAAGCTCTTGCAAGCTAAACGTATAGCTTCTGCTATATCTGTTCCTTGAACTGGAATCATAGATGGTGATATTGTTTCCAGGAACATCTTTGCACTAACATAGTCGCTGGTAATAGGAATCTGAGTAAAGGCCAGACCTGCAAAGATAACAAGTCCTACCTTATCATCCTTCATACCATCAACCATATTATTCATCATCATTTTAGCTTTCTCTAATCTGTTGGGTTTTACATCCTCAGCATACATAGAATTGCTGACATCCATTGCGATGATGGCCTCTATACCCATTCGTTCGCGTTTATCAATCTTAGTGCCAAACTGTGGACGGGCGAAAGCAATGATAAACATAGATAATGCTAATATACACAACCAGAACTTAACCTCAGGTTTCCATACAGAAACATCTATCAATAAATCTTTTACAAGTGTTTTATCACCAAACAGATTTAATTTACGCTTCCTTCTGTATACAGCATAATAGTGAACAAGTATTAATAAGATTAATACAAGGAAGATATATAAATAATTAGGGTGTTCGAATCTAAGCATAAACTACAATATTTATGGTATTCTTTGCAGATATGTATTCTTTAATAACAATTCCAATATTAATGACAGAAGAGATAAGAAAATGAAAATACCGAAAGCCTCATATTTTTTTGAGTACTTCTTAACATTCATTTTTGTCTTCTCTAGTTTGTCTATTTCTTTGTAAACGTCAAAGAGTTTTTGTGTGTTCGTGGCACGATAGAACTCTCCGTCTGTCTTCTTTGCAATAGTTGCAAGAGTCTTGGTGTCTATTTCAACAGGAACATTAATATATTCTATACGTCCGGCAACAGGCATTGGATATCTTGCTGTTCCGTTGGTTCCAACGCCAATCGTATAAACACGTATGCCAAAGCTCTTTGCAATATCAGCCGCAGTATTTGGACTTATCTGTCCCCTATTGTTTGTACCATCTGTCAACAAAATAACGACTTTACTTTTAGCTTTGCTGTCCTTTAGGCGAGTTAGGGCATTAGCAATACCCATACCGATGGCTGTTCCATCTTCAATCATACCATTCTGAGCCATATCAACCCTCATTCCGTTAAGAAGATTTAATAGTACGGCATGATCAACAGTCATAGGACACTGGGTAAAAGCTTCACCAGCAAACAATGTAAGTCCGATATTGTCATTAGGCCTGCCGTTTATAAACTGTATAGCAACCTCTTTAGCTGCTTCAATACGGTTTGGTTTTAAGTCCTCTGCTAACATACTGGTACTGACATCCATACAGAGCATAATGTCTATTCCGTCAGTTTGTGTTGTGCTCCAGTTATTCGTAGTTTGAGGTCTTGCCAAAGCAATAACGGCAAAAATAAAACATACTGTCCTTAATATAAAAGGCAGATGGAGTAAATAATTACGTAGTGTTTTGGGGGAACGGTATAATCCGTTCAAACTACTGACCCTGATGGAAGGAGTAGATTTCAGATGCTGAAACATATACCAGATGATATATGGAATCAGCAATAATAAGAGTAAAAAATATGCAGGTGATGCAAATGTCATAATCAAACTATTCTATAATAATATGTCAACTGAACGCCATATCAGCCAGCAAGTTAAACATATAGATATCACAATTAAAACACCCATAACAATTCTCATTGCTAAAACCTGATTCATTCTTTTCTTGTCTGTTTCTTTTATAATTTCAGGTTCCGGTTTGGCATTGGGGTCTACTTCTTGTTTGGTCTGGTTAATATATTCCAGTGCAGCAACCAAATTCGCATCATTTTCGTTGATGAGCGTATTGTACTTGGCAAACTTTACCAAGTCTGCAGTTGTGAATATCTCACGCAATTCGGACAGGGCGTCTTCGTTATTATCTTCAATCAGTCGATTAATAATTTCTGACGAAGTCATTTCCATAGCATTGAAACCATATCTGTCCTTGATATATGTACGCAGTGTATCAGTAAGAAGTGTATAATATTCCTTGCTGTCTTCTTCTGCCCATTTTCTATCAGCTTTGATACGCTCAATTTCGATGATAGCAACCTTATGTGGTGGCAAGACTTTCTTTCTCCGGATAATTCTAACTATTGGCTTCCCGTTAACAATATGATAGAACAAGATGACGCAGATTAGAAGAAGTATAACGACTACGAAAGAGTACAGTACAATATTCCTCCAGTCACTCCACGTGAAAGGTACATCCATAATAGTGTGTGGAGGGAAAAATCGATCTGTATGCAGTGTATCTATATCAACGGTATAAACCTTTATGGCTAAACTCTTCGACTTATATATCTTCCCGTCGACGTTAACTTCAAAAGGTGGCAAGTAATATAATGATGAGTCCCATGCAGTTATGGTATAGCGTTGAATTATCTCCATTCGCTTACCTTCATCCAGTAAATTGGTGTCAGGATGCTGCACATTTACGACCTCAACGTTTGGTATCAATTGGTCGCCATTCTTTAGTTTAGGCAACTGCAACTTTTGTTTTGATCCCAAAGTAACGCCGAGGGTTATGTTTGTCTGTTCGCCAATTAACAGCTGTAAACTATCTACCTTAACATCTACAAGAACCTGCGCATTAATATTAAACGCAGGTAACATCATAGCCAGGCAAAGTAGAATTTTATATATTCGCATAATAGTCTTCTTTCATTTATATCATCCTCTTTGTGCAAAAAGAGACATCAGGGAACTAACATAATCCTGATCTGTTCGAATACTCACAGAATCCACATTACTTCTGTTGAAAGTATCTTTCAGTTTTATGTTAATATTCATCCACCATCTGTGTTGGGCATCTCTTACCTTCTTGCTGCTGGTATCAACAACCAAATCAACTCCGTTTTCAGCATCACGCATCTTTACGAGACCGATATTCGGTAATTCTGCTATTCTCTTGTCATATACTTGTATAGCCACTACATCATGTTTTCTGTTTGCTATAGACAAGGTCTGACAAAAATCCTTCTTATCGATAAAATCGCTAATAAGAAAAGCCGTACAACGTCTTTTTATGGCTTGTGTCATATACTGAAGAGCAAAACCCACATCAGTCTTGTTACTCTCGGGAGTATAATCAAGTAGTTCGCGAATAATATATAAGATGTGTTTTCTACCCTTCTTTGGGGGAATAAACTTTTCAACCTTGTCAGTAAAAAATATCACGCCAATCTTATCATTATTCTGGATAGCCGAGAATGCAAGCGTTGCAGCAATTTCTGTTACCATTTCCCGCTTGGTCTGCTTCTGTGTACCAAAGTCCAAACTACCGCTGACATCAATAAGCAACATAACAGTTAGTTCGCGCTCCTCTTCAAATACCTTTACGTATGGTTTATTGAATCGGGCCGTAACATTCCATTCTATGTCACGTATATCATCACCGTATTGGTATTCGCGCACTTCACTGAAGGCCATACCACGACCTTTAAAAGCAGAGTGATACTCGCCGGCAAAGATATTATTGCTCAAGCCCTTAGTCTTGATTTCTATCTGTCTTACTTTCTTTAAAATCTCAGATGTATCCACTAGATAGAGAATTATGGAACTTCAACCTTGTTAATAATCTTGCTGATAATCTCTTCGCTGGTAACGTTATTGGCTTCTGCTTCGTAAGTCAATCCTATACGATGACGGAGAACATCATAGGCAATAGCTCTAACATCTTCCGGAATAACATAACCACGATGTTTGATAAAAGCATTTGCCCTTGATGCAAGAGCCAGATTGATGCTAGCACGAGGTGAAGCACCGAACTCGATATAATCCTTAATTTCATTCAGACTGTATTTCTCAGGATAACGAGTTGCAAAGACGATGTCAGCGATATACTGTTCAATCTTTTCATCGATATAAACCTGACGAACAACCTCGCGAGCTTTTGTAATATCCTCGGTCGAAACTACAGGATGTACCGTACCATCATTACCGGAAATCTGCTGACGGATAATCATTTTCTCTTCTTCCAACTTTGGATAGTCAATAACCACCTTCAGCATAAAACGGTCAACCTGTGCTTCAGGCAACGGATAAGTTCCTTCTTGTTCAATGGGGTTTTGGGTTGCAAGCACCAAGAAAGGCTTAGGAAGATTAAAAGTTGTCTTACCTATAGTAACCTGACGCTCCTGCATAGCTTCGAGCAAAGCACTCTGAACTTTTGCGGGGGCACGATTAATCTCATCTGCCAAAACAAAGTTGGCAAACACAGGACCCTGTTCTACCATAAATCTCTCGTCTTTTTGACTATAAATCATGGTGCCGATAACATCGGCCGGAAGAAGGTCGGGAGTAAATTGGATTCTGCTAAATTTAGCGTCTACTAACTGGGATAAAGTCTTAATGGCTTTTGTCTTGGCCAAGCCGGGAACACCTTCCAATAAAACGTGTCCATCACTTAGTAAACCAATAAGTAAAGACTCAATAAGGTGCTTTTGTCCTACAATCACCTGATTCATTCCTGTAACCAAATTGGTTACAAAACCGCTCTGTTTCTCTATTCGATCGTTTAATTCACGAATATCAATTGATTCTGCCATATTTTGAATATTGTATTATTTTCATTTTGCGCACAAAATTACTGCTTTTCAAAGACATATACAATAATCAAAATACAAAAAGAGTTATACTTTTGTTTAATTCTGTTAAATAAGTAAATGCAATTAGTGAGTAATGTTATTTTTCTCTTAATTTAGGCAACTTGACTTCTGTTCCTACAGGTAAATTGTTGGGGTCAGTGAATTTATTATATGAAATAACATATTTCAGAGCATCCTCGGTTCCATACTCTTCTCTTACAATCTTCAGAAGATAATCCCCCCATTTAATACTTCTTATTCCCTTGTGACCTACTATTTCGAAAACCACTGGGCTTTGTTTCTTTCTCTCGATTGGTTTTGTTACATTATTATCTGCCTGAAGAGTCTTTGTTTTAGGGTGCTCTTTATTTATTCTGATTTCTTCTTCGATAACTATCCTGAGAGAATCTTCTATACGCTGAATGTACAAAGTATCTTGTTCATCAGTTTTATCTACGTAAACAGTATCAACTTTAACTACGGCAACTGGATCAGATTTGTGAACCATCAGATCTATATTAAACAAATTATTCTTACCTATAAAATATCCAAGCAACAACACTATCCATAGGAGAGCAAAAAGAAGAGCAAGCATCGCAGGACTGATATGCCACCACTTTGGCTCATCAACAACTTGCGTTGTTTCTGGAACATCTTGAACTTCAAGTACATCTTGAACCTCAGGTACATCTTGAACCTCAGGTACATCTTGAACCTCAGGTACATCTTGGACCTCAGGTACATCTTGGACCTCAGGTACATCTTCGATTTCAGGAGCACTCTCAACAACCTGACTTATTTCAACAGTTTGAGACTCTTGCACTTCTTCAAAGTCTTGAGTGTCATAACTTTCGGGAAGATCGACTGGAGACTCCAAATTCTCCATATCGTCTAAAGATGTCCCTTCATTTATAACAACTGTTTGGAATAATGCAAAAGGTTTGTTTACTTGATCTTTCAGTTCTGTATCAGGTGTAAAAGAAATCTTGGAGTGTCCAGGAATCACTATCCTTTCTCCAGTGTTTACATTTACACTCTCGCGGTCCTGAACATCTATCATCTTAAACGTACCAAGACCTTTTATCTTGACTATCTTATCTTGAATAATAGCATCACTAATGGTCTCGAAGAATACCTTTAGAAAAGTTTCAGCTTCTTTTGACTTTATATTTCTTTTAGCGGCTAATGTTTGAGCCAAGTCTTGGAGTAATACTTTGCCTTCCATAATATAAATTATTTTCCATTAACCTTATCTTTCAAACCACTATTGGGTTTAAAACTTACCACCATCTTAGGTGGGACGAGCATACGCTGTTTGGTAGCAGGATTTACAAGTACACGTTCCAGCTTTTTCTTTACCTCGAATGTTCCAAAGCCCGTAATTCCAACAGCATTTTCTTCGGTCAATTCATTAGTTATAACAGAAATGACATCGTTAACAATCTGCACTGTCTCTCTCGTACCATATCCACTTTTGGTACTTAATGCCGATATGAATTCTTTATTGTTCATATACCTTAAATATACTTATATGACATGAGCATAAAGATCAAACTCTTCTGCTCTGTCTATCTTCACATTATAAAATTCTCCTGTATGCAATAGTAAGCCATTCGTTTTACCGATTAAAACCTCAGGATCCACTTCAGGAGAATCGAATTCTGTTCTTCCTATATAATAATCGCCTTCCACTCGGTCAATAATAACCTTAAATTGTTTTCCAATCTTATTCTCCTGATGTTCTAAACTGATATCCTGCTGAACTCGCATCAGTTTGCTTAATCTTGCATGTTTAACCTCATCTGGCACATTATCCTTGTAGTGTTCTGCAGCATAGGTTCCATCCTCTTCACTATAAGCAAAAGCACCCATTCTTTCGAATTTTGCCCACTTAACAAATTCTATCAATTCGGAAAAATTTTCATCTGTCTCCCCTGGATAGCCTACCATCAATGTTGTGCGAAGGTGTATTCCAGGAACTTCTTTACGAATAGTCTCGAGTAAATTGTAGGTCTGCTCCTTTG
>Ga0247608_10000606_pt1 | contig 56015 bp, 35 predicted proteins | sample 176DNAGHGlowgp2_FD_193490 | JGI IMG/M metagenome (GOLD analysis project Ga0247608, IMG submission 193490) | Sheep rumen microbial communities from Palmerston North, Manawatu-Wanganui, New Zealand - 1766 DNA GHGlow gp2 | ecosystem: Host-associated > Mammals > Digestive system > Stomach > Rumen ... | reverse complement strand
TTCAGGTAAGCGATGAGCTCCGGTTCTTCGATCGTAGCCACAAAATCCGACCACGACATCTTAGATATTCCTTCCTCTGATAAGGCAATGGCAGTGTCACAAATAGCATTGACGAGCTCGATGGCAGCAATCAATGTATTGTGCTTGAGAGTACCCCTGAAAAGTCTGAACTCAATCGTTGAAAAGTTCATCAGATTTATGGCGGCGTAGCGCCCCTGACACCCCTTCTTTGCCTTGTCCAGTATCTCGCGCCCTGATTTTTCATAGCCATATCTTGACGCCCAGCGATTCATACTGTACTCGCTCCTTCGGCTGAATTTCAAGAGCTCCGCCCAGTGTGTCTCAACGAAGAAGAGAATTCTGGAAATGACTTCATCCTGTTCATCGCGGCTTTTGCCGAAGCAATCTCTGTTGACGTGGATATGTAAACCGCAGGTGCTTGTCTGATGTGAGCGGTATCCAAGTGATATAGCCTTTTTCATTATCCCTTCCCAGCAATAATTCTTGTGATAGTCAAGGCTCATGGGATGCGTAACCAGCTCCATACCATCATCGAGGCTGCCATCAGACTTGATGTAGATATGCTCATTATCCTTGTTGGCGATTGAAAGTATTTCATCAGCGTTATCGCTGTCTTTTCCTGCTCCGTCGATTTCCAGTTCGACGCCGAAATATCGCTCAGAATCACCGTAGAACACAGGATCAGGCTTGTAGCTATAGTCGTGGATACTTCTGTTCTTATCCACTTCTTCATGATAGCAATCGCTGCAGTAAGCGTAGCCGTCCAAGTGATATGCATCATCCTCATGGAGCAGGGCATCACAGCATGAGCATCTCACATAATGCCTTTCGTAGCAGTGTTGGCAGAGTGTAGTGTATTCGTCTCCGTATGAATCGTCCGTCCAGATAACTGAGCCGCAACGGTCACAGGTAGTTGTATGCCGTTCAAAACAATCCGTGCAGACTATCTCTCCGTTCACTTCCTCATAGTCATCATCTTCGGCAATAAGTACTCCGCAGTGTGAGCAATAAAGTTCGTTTTTCTTCTTTTCTTCCATTATTTTCCTCCTTAAAGGCGTGAAAAAGTCGCTCCCGAAGGAGCGGCATCGTTCTTAATATTCACTTGCAAGCAGCATTGTTGAGTGGTCACCGTCGTCGATTACATAAACCTTCTCGGTGATTGGATTATCCGCTGGAAATAAGTATTCCACGCGGTATTCCGGTTCTTCTGAGCTGTGCGTAATAGACTGCATCGAACCCACAGGCTTTAGCTCAAAGACCTGAAGGTAGTCCTTCGGTGCAGGCAGCTTTTCAACACATCCCCACAAGAATAGTTGAATCTCAAGCGGGATAGTGCTGTCGATGCCGCAGGTAAGATACCGCTTGTTGTTGAACATGAGACGTCCTCCTTTCATAATTGATTACCGCAAGTGGTAGCGTGATAATAATATATATGTGGAGGAAAAGAATAATTGGAAAACAGGAGAATAAGGAGAACCGCCCCTTTCGGGGGCGGCAAAGAAGTGATATATGAACACCATACCAGTGCTGGAAAAACTGATATGTGGTTCTGGTGTGAATTTAATTGTACTCAAATACTATAGCAATCTGAATACGTCTTAGTTTTATTATACAGTAGAAAAAATGATTCGATATATATATTATTTATCAGAATGAACATTCTGAGTGTGGAATATATTAAGGATCATTTCTTCTCGATTATTGAGAAATTTGTATTACGAAAACATACTACATAATAATTCCGTAATACACTTTCTCTATACGTAGTATCCTGTATTTATATATTTAATATTATATAATAATTACTTCATATGGGGAAAACGGAATAATTTATTTAGAAATGGAGTTGATCTGTATGAGATCAAAAACAACAATCAAATCATTCAGAATGCCTGATACCTTGATATCTGATATCGAGAGTACGGCAACAGAAAAGAAAATCACGTTCTCTGAGGAAGCTGTGTACAGAATGAAGCACTCTGACAGCAATCTGACACCTGAAGTCATGGTGAGAGTACAGAATGTTGTGAACCTTTCACTGGAAGCAGCATTTACAAAGTCGGAGGGTAAGGCTTACGAAGCATTGGAGGGGGTGAATGAATTGTGGAAATTTTTGAAGTAAATCTTCACACTACAGGAGACTGCAATTGCCTGAATACAGTTGTCGGTTATCCAATAAAAGGGAACGAGGTTCTCTCAAAGGGATACGGAGTTACTCCACACGATCCATACAGCGCAGCCTTACAATTTAGAAAGGTTGCGGAGTTCTGGGGTAACGAATGCAAGACACCGGTGTATCACGATGTACTATCCTTCACAAAGAAAACAGCTCCTACTGCCGAGAGGGCAATGGAGCTGACACAGGAGATATTCTCTTTTTATCTTGATGATCATCTGACATTGGTCGGCGTTCATCATAAGGAGAGGGGACCTTCAGCGTATCATACACATACTGTTATCTCTCCTACCAACTACAGGAACGGAAAGCTTATGTATGCTGATAACTCGACTCTGTTCCCGCTCGCTCAGCACGCTGCTGATGTGATGCAGGAGACCGTCAGGCTCGTTGTAAAGCCTGAGGATAAGGAGAAGAAGGAGTTTCATAGGCTGTTTTATCCGCATAAGCGAGGGGAGGAATAAAAGAGAATCCTTCAGCTGTGATAATACTAAATTTCTGACAGAAAACCTCCATAGCACTGCCTGATTAAAGGGATGCTATGGAGGTTTGAATCAGTTATACTGTGGAATTATGGTTATCAACTGCTTAATCATGTTTATTTAATTCAAATTGGAGTGTACTCACTGAATAATTGCAGATTCAAAGTGTATGTCAGATTATGATTGCTTTGCTCATACTCCTCTGCTGTAATATGTTTCCAGTTTTGAAATTCAAATCCAGGACTATCCTCTGATGATATTGATTCGTTGGAATAAAAGTACGGATTATCTTGATCCATTATTCCATCAAACCTATATTCCTCAAACGGCTTCAGCTTGCCGTCTGTAATATGGTAAGTGGTGTTTGAAGATACTGCTGCACCGCCTGAACCTCTTTCATATATGACACCATCTCCAACTGAGAACGAGTCTCTTTCACCGCTTGAAGCTAAACGGATAGGCTTTCCGTTGTAGAGTGTGTATAGATCATAAAGAGTAGCACTTCCGTCATACTCTGAAATCTTGCCAACGATCAGTTCATCTGTGCCATCATGATTGATATCAATTAGTTGGTAACCAGAATTTGAAATAGTTGGTATGGTATAGAAATACCACAAATAACTTACAGCATCAGCAGCGTCATTGGCTGTTGCAATACCATAACAATGATCTTCCTGATAATAGCCATTCCATTTAGTAGATATTCGATTATAATACCAATTCAGAAGTTCAGAATACGCTGAGTTTGATGTGGATATATCAGGAATAGTTGAAATAGCCGTCAATTTAAGAGAAACCTCTTTTCCGACAATGGAAGAGTCAGTAGCATCATTCATGCGTTCCAGCTCGGCATTCCCGTTGTAGCGTGAATATGATGTATCTTTCGATCCGTCAGAAGTATATAGATAAGTGAAACACAGATATCCCTTATCTGTCAAGGTTAACCAGGGAGACCGTGTTGCTCTGAATGTTGACATAAGTTCAGTATAGCTGTCTCCGTTGATCGCATATACGCCGAATGTACCAATCGATATGATCAACTCGGGAATATCATCGTTGTTGAGATCATAAAGGGCATATGAAGCATCCGAAATATTGAAGTAGCCGTTATCCGCTCCGTCCTTTATCGCTTGAATGTACTGGGGATACTTGCTGATATCCTCAGGCGGGAAATATTTCAAACCTTCCGCAGGAGGTTCGGTTGTGACTGGTACGGTTGTTGTTTCTGTAGTCACTGGTTCAGTGGCAGGAATACTCTGAACAGCAGTCGTTTTAGAAGTAACAGGCTGAGTCTCTTCCCCTGTGTTGAAATAATCATCAGGCTTCATATCGCCGCCTGTGGAGATATAGGCATAGTACGCAAGAATACCGGAGGCGTCTGAGGAATCGATTATGCCGTCGTTATTTACGTCTGCCGCTGTACGCTGGGTATCTGAGAATGTTCCGTCTGCTCCGGTGGAGAGAAGAGCATACTCATTGAGTATCATTGACGCATCGCTTGAATCCACCATTCCGTTTGTATCTACATCACCGAGAAGAACAGGTGAGATTGTTGATGCGGGCTCGGTTGTTGTAGATATTCCTGATGTTGTCGCTTTTTCAGTGACGGTTGGTGTAGTAGTAGATATGTTAGATTCAGATTCGCCTTCGACGGCTATGTATCCGTCATATCCACCGTTTATACCAGCAAGTACAGGAACTCTTGCGATATCTTCATCAGATGCTTTGAAATTATTATTAGATTCAGGATTATATATGCCATAAGTGAAAAAGAATTCTTGCATCATCTTTCCTATTCCATCATTTTCTATGTTAATGAATTCATCTTTAGCATTGGTTGTCGGTCTGTAAACAATATCGATGGGATAAACATCTCCTGGTTTTGCATCTACAGGTATAGTAAAGTTCATTTCGTACAGAACGCCGTCGAGTCCTTTGTTTGCTGAACCAGTCGTAGCGAAGAATACGCCGTTCCACTTTGTTGTGTCGTTATCGAAATCAGAAGCTGTAGGATCCGCCTGGATTTTGATTGTGCCGAGATACTCTATGCCTCCCCCCTTTTTTATCAGTGGATCTCCAAAAGGATCTGTTTCAATCTGAAGCCTACGGTCATAATATAGATGCATTCCAACTGAACAGTACTTAGCGTTTACACCATCAACTGAAATCTGCACTTTAACTTTCTGACCTGCCTGATCAGGTGAAACAACAAGCTTAGAAACAGATGAAATTGGTTTTATGGGTGATGAAGCGATTCCATCCGTTTTGTCGGTTTGACCTTGTACAACCTTGATAGAGCCTTTCGTTGTTATGATGTAAGGAGTCATATCATTGCCTTTTCCGTCGTTCGCATATAATTCAGTAAAGTTTATATCAATCTCATCACCAGGTGAAGCATTTTCGGGGATTCTATAGTATACAGTAAACATAGTTTCTCCATTAACGGATATGGAATAAACATCATCCTTGCCAAAACTAAATTGTCCCGTTTCAGAGTTGTATGATAGTGTTTTTCCGTATGGATTACCTTTCGTGCCGATAATGCTACAAGAAACAGATTTGCCGTTTAGTGTCGGAACAAGAGTGAACTGAGCACTACCTATGGGCTTTTTGGAATTATCGGGATCTTCGATTTTCAATGTTAATGGAACAGTATCTCCAGGAGCTCCTTGTACTGAATCAAAAGTCCAGCCTATTGGACTTGTATCAATTAAACTATCTTCGATTAAATCATCTTCGATAGCAATATATCCGTCATATCCGCCATTTATTGAGGAAAGAGCAGGGACTTTTGAAATATCATCAGCAGATGCTTTGAAATTGTTATTGTATTCGGGATTATAGATGCCATTTGTGAAGAAGTAAGCATCCATCAAATGACCTGTTTCATCGTTTTCTTTGTTTGTAAACAGATCCTCAGCATACTGATTGCTTCTGTAAACAATATCAAGGGGATAAACATCTCCCGGTTTTGCATCTTCGGGGATAGTAAAGTTCATTTTGTACAGAAGACCGTCGAGGCCGTTATTCCTTGATTCAGCTGTAGCGAAGAATACGCCGTCGAACTTTGTCTTGTCTGTGTTGAAATCATCAGCAGTAGGATCTGACTGGATATTGATTGTGCCGAGGTACTCTGTGCCAAGTTCTCCCCGTGCAGCCTTGTTAACCTTGGGCTCACCACGTGGATCCTTCTCAATCTCGAGTCTCTCATCGTAGTAGAAGTGCATACCTGTTGAGCAGTACTTAGCGTTTGCACCCTCAAGAGCGATCTTAACCTCTACCTTCTGACCTGCCATGTCAGGAGATACAACTATTTTAGTAACATATGTAATTGGCTTTATGGTGGATGATGCAATTTCATCAGCTGAATAGCCTTTGTCAGCGGAGAGGGGATCATGAGTTGGGTATTCAAACAGTTCATGGTTGTAGCCCATACTACTCCATATAGCATTCAGATCAGTTTCGCCAGTCATAACTTTTGAATAGTTTATTAATATAATGGAAGCATCCATGCTATCAGCCAATCTGTCACCGTCAACATCTGCTGCCTTCTTCTGCTTTTCAGTGAAGGTGGGCTCGCCGCCGGTGGAGGTCCTTGCGTACTCCTCAAGGATAGCAGTTGCATCATTGGAATCTACTATGCCGTTTGTATCGACATCACCAAGAAGAAAAGTGGAGATTGTTGATGCAGTCGTTGTGGTTGCAGGAGCCAGAGGATCTGTTGCAACAGTAGTTGTCTGGAACGGAGGTGCTGTTACGGGCGGAGCAGTAACAGGAGGATCCTGCTGCTGCGGAGCCTGACCGATATCGGCAAATCCAAGATTATTGTCTCTTGCATATTCCTGAACTGTTGATCCTGAATGACCGTAGAGTGTTACTCCCATTCCAAACGCAGTTCCGGCAACTATCCTGCAGTTAGGATTGTTTATGACAGCCGACCTGAGTGAATTGCATCCCGCAAATGAATTGCCGGCGATAAGCTCGCAGCTTGCCGGGATATTGACGGAACCCAGTGAAGAACAGCCGTAGAAAGCATAGGCGTAAATGTTTTTTATCGTTGACGGCAGTGTTACCGATGAAACGCCGCTGCATTCATAGAATGCTCCGAGGCCGACGGATGTGACTCCCTCACCGATAACGACAGTGCGTATACTTTCGGTTTCATTCTTCCATGGAAGATAATTATAGTTCTCCCAGTTCGGCATATCACCGGATCCGTAGATGGTGAGCACGCCGCCCGAAAGAGTATAGTTCATCGTCGATGTTAGCTGACCCGACGAATCATTTACTGTGTTTACTATCGCAGCCGGTGCTGCTTCTGCAACAATAGCGTATTCATAATGCACTTCATTTGTAAAACCCATCGAGTTTCCAGCCACCATAAATGATAATGCGGCTGCAATTACCTTTTTGATCTTCATAACTTCAACTCCAATCCTTTAATAGAATATAATGGCTCTTAATTCTGTTCTCAAACGTCACAACAGCTTGTCTTTTTAAGATATAATGATAACAGGCCTTTTCCCTGCATCGATCCATTTCAGTATAAACAGCATATCGCTTTCCGGCACAGCCACGCATCCGGCTGTATATTCTCCGGTCAGGCAGTGCAGGAAGATAGCAGAGCCTTTTCCGGGGACGACCGGAGACATATTATATCCGATCACAATGGAATACTTGTAAGCCTGCGGGTAGTCTATAAGATGTTCAGCACTGTTCCAGGTTATATCCGTGCTTTCCACCCACTGATTATACAGCGGCGACTCTGTATCATCCACCCAGTAGCAGTCATTGTTGATAAGTCTGTACTCAGTCTTCAAGCCGTCTACAGGCTCAGTGCCAAAGGCAAAGCCGAGTGGAAATGTTCCCTCAGGAGTGCAGTAATCACCCTCCTGGCTTTTATCGGACACACCGTTTCTTCCGACAGCTCCATATGTCTCATGGATACAATCCCATGATGAGCCTTTCTTTTCGTACAGCTTTACTTTACAAGAGCTGCCGGAAGATTCAACGGTTATGACCTGTTCAGCATTACCTGCATCAAGGTCATTTCAATAGAAGGTAATATGTCCTTCATCTACCCAGCCGTAGTAATCGCCGTCATCAGTGTCGTACAGTTCATACCACGTAGTTCCGTTCTTGGTGAAGTAATTCACAGCAGTAACGTGCCAGTTGTTTGTCAGATCTGTCCGGATCTTGGACATTGCTCCGCCATCTACGATATATGATGAGGCATAGCCGTTTATCTTGCCGTCAGGAGCATAGATCTGACCGTATTTTGTGCAGGCAGTGACAGAAGATATATTTGGAGGGAGACTCATTGGCCCATTATAATTCAAGCTTTCTCTTTCTCCGGCAATTCCGTCAGCATTATACGGTGTTACATAAAAAACAAAATTTGAGACTGTTGAACCATCATCATATTGATATGATCTATCATAAGATGTTCCTGATTTTCGAAGTGTGTTTTTCGTTCCCTCACAATCAGCATATATCTCAAATGTATAATAAGAATAATCACCGCTTACTGTCATAAGGAGGCAAGTTCCGTTTCCGTTGATCGACTGAGGTTCAACTTTGATTGATGCAGTTGGTTTAGCAGCCGCCTTTGTAGGCTTCTGATAAGCCGGTGCATCCTTATCGGGATTTGTGAAAGTGCCTGAGAGTTTTCTTTCAAGATGATCAGATCCGGAAGAAGATGAACTGATATAGCCAGTTTCAAGATTCTCGACGTTGTATTGCAGCATATAGTCAACACCCTTGGTATAGTCCAGCTTGCCGGAGGAGATAAGGAATCTCAGCGCACCGCTGTCGTCGATGTCATACCACATCATCTCTTTCTCGGAATCGCTGCCCTTGATGATAACAATCTGATCAGCAATGAAATCATAACCGAACTTCACATGACCGGTCTCCATATTGTCGCTGAGTACCTTTGCAGACTTGTCCTTGTAGGTATATACAGCCATTTTCATATCGCTGTCATTGGATCCGTAGTTTACCCACATTTCAGGACTTCCGTCGTGATCCATATCATACAGAACGTAGTCAGCGATAGTGCCTGAGCCTGTTTTTTCGCTGAGTACTGTCTTGTATACAGACATGATATCATCGGCGGAAGACTCGGTCTTTTCTTCGGATGCTTCAGTCTCCGGCTCTGCAGTATCGGTCACAACCTCAGTCGTCGGTGCCGATGCATCTGACGAAGCCGGGGAGGCAGCTCCTTCCGGCTGATTCCCTCCTGATTTTTGGGAGTTGTGGAGAAACAGGAGTATTCCGATACCGACAAGAGCAACAGCAAGTATTGCTATCACGGCGATCGGTACAGGCGTAGCCTTTGACTTAGCAGGGGTGTTGCTCTGAGGGTAGCCGTAGTTCATAGGAGGCGGATTCTGCATAGGCGGGGGCTGGAAGCCCCCGTTGTAGTTCTGATCTGGTATTTTATGTTCATGTATCTGTTCAAATTCAAATCCGCATAAGCTGCATGTTTTTGCATTATCATCAATTGCAACACCGCAGTTAGGACAGTTTTTCATATAAACACCTCTGTTCTTGCTTATTTCTTTTCGATGTACTTGCTGCTTACGTATCCGGTGTATACCGGTGAATTCTCGTTCTTGTAGTATTTGACATAGAGCCATTCGCCGAGATCGGAGAGTATCTCGACATAATCACCCTTAGGTATCTTGTATACTATCTCAGCATTTGCATCCGGATCACTGCGCATATTCAGCGGATCATTCTGAGTTATTACCTTACCTACAACTTTGGCATCAGAGGAAGCACTATTGTTGTTGACTGATGAAATCTTATTTGAATCTGTAATGTATTTCGCTGATGCATAGCCTATGAGATTCTTTTCTGAGTATTCAACTTTATACCAGTCAGTGTATCCGTCAAGTTCACGAACATTGACATACGCTCCTTTGGGTATACTTCCAAGAAGCTTAGCGTTGGATGAAGGTCTTTCTCGTACATTCAGATCGGTTGAATCAGTAGTTACAACACCCAAAAAGCCACCATACTCTCTTGGTTTATCATAGACAACAGAATCGGAAAGAATGGTATCGAAAGCAAGGAAAGAAGGATTGATCCAGTTCATTGCATCATATTTTGCCATAAGCTGATCATACTCTGACTGTGATATACCGACATCATTGCATATATATGTAGTTCCTGAGGAAAGACTGGTTTTATACATCACATCTGTTGAATTACCGCGATCACTCATAGTAAGTACATGGCGAACTTCAGCACCTCCATGACCGTACCACTGTACACAATGAGTAGCAGGGCAAATCTCAAAACTTGATTCAAAGCATTCTGCTATTATCGAATATGCTCCGTTCTTATATGTATATAGTTTTTCAGCGTTTCCGATTAGTGCTTCGTAACGGATTATCAGTTCCTCTGTCCCGTCATTGTCTATATCATAAAGAGCATATCTTGACGGATGATCGTAGGCATTGAAATCGTTTGAATTTGCGAAATCAGTAAGTGTTCTGATATATGCTTCTTTGACCTTAGCCGGATCGTTACCTGCAGGAGCAGCCTGAACAGGGGCGGCTGTTGTCTCTGTAGCAGCCGCTTCAGTAACAGTTTCGGTTACTTCTGTTGCCGCTGCTGCTTCTGTAGGTGAAGCATTTTCGGAAACTGTCGGAGCTTCTGTCTGAGCTTCAGTCGCCTGCTGCACAGGAGCCGTAGCACCTGAGTTCTTGTTCTTATGCTGCATAAAAATAAGAGTACCTATAACACTGAGCATGATAAGAAGGATTGCTATAACGGTTATAAGTATAGGAGTAGCCTTGGACTTAGCCGGAGCAGGAGCGTTGTACTGCGGATAGGCATAGTTCATTGGCGGTGGATTCTGAGCAGGCGGGGGCGGATAGCCCCCGTTGTAATTATCCTGAGCCACTGGCTCAGGTTGTGATTCAAATTCATAGCCGCAAAGACTGCATATCCTTGCATTATCGTCATTTGATACGCCACAGTTAGGACAGTTTTTCATGATTCATCCTCCGTTCAGTTTAAAACTTGTCCGGTATCACGATGATACCGGACTGGTAAGATAGGTATTACTATCAGGATTCTATTTTATCTACAATAATATCTATCCATTCTATTGAACCGTAGTCTTCGTATGGACGACAAGTTCCTTCGATGGTTATAACATCACCCTTTTTAAGCTTTTTGGCAATGTCCTTATTTTTTTCGTCCATTATATGACAATAAACATGTTGTGATCCATGATCGGATTTAGGAGAGATAACAGTGATAATACTAAGATCAGATTCGATTGAGAGGATTTTTCCTTTGAATTCTACGCTTGCATTATTAAATTTTTCTTTTGCGGCATAAGCGTTTTCATCATAAGCTGTAAATACTTCGTCTATCCATTTTTTCTTTTTCTGATCAATTGAAACAGGAATTGCTATCACTAATGCTATTATCACAAGAGCAACAGCGACAGGTACCATCTTTTTCAGAAATGAAGTTTTGTCATATGCAGCTTCAGCTACAAGAGAATGGGCCTTAGCTTTGATCTGTTCAACGTTTTCTCCGATGTTCTGAGTATTTATTACATTTCTTGCTGTAGTTTGTGGACGATAAGCTGATTGGTTGGGATTGGGCTGTCCGTAAACTAATGGATTTGAAGAGGCGGATGAATTGTTGTTTGAGGAAACAGATGACGTTCTGAATGTGGAAGAACTTGGAGCTTGATAACCTATTTCGACAAAATCAGGCCGACGTTCAAGAAGCAAGTTCATATCAGCTTTCCTGCCAACAAACTGGATATAGTAAGCTTCAGTTCCAAGATAGTCCCTTAATTCTTCAAAAATACCATTCCATTCCATATTTTTGACTTTGAAGGGATGTATCCATTCTTCTATAGTCCTGTTTCTTAGGCGTGTGGTATCGAACATATTTCCGTTTACGGTTATGTCAGTAGTTTTTTCAAGACCATTGTAGACGATGTTTACAACATTTTCAAGTCCTTCGACCTGTATATTCTTTTCAGCTAATGCCTTCCTGAGTATTTCAAGAGAATTCTTGTCTCCCCAGAAAACTATTGAAAAGTTTTCATCATCATAGAATTCTTTCAGTTCTTCGTAGAGCCCGTTCCACTTTACACCTTTTAACATGAACGGATAACACCATTCGGAAATATTCATACCATTGATTCTGGTACAGTTGAATATGAGACCGTCGCTCAGTATCTCCACAGTTTTCGATTCATTATTGTATTTTATTTTTATTTTTTTCATGATTATTCCTCCATAATTCAATAGGTTGCTTTTACAGAGTCACATATATCTATTCGAACAGTTTGCTTATGCTGGTGATTCTATAGTTTATAAGTATGATCAGTTCAACTACTTCAGGTATCAACAAAAGACATACAACTGTTAGTGTTAGCTTTTTATATCCGTCAGTAAGTATTAATACAATGAATATCAAGGTTAGAATTATTGAAATAAAAAGAAGAAAGTGAAGGTGAATAAACAAAGCAATGACGCAGTTGAGAATACTTATAGTTGCAGCGATCTTTCCATAAGTTGCCACGCCATGATGTTCTGAAGACAGATTATTGAATTCTCGCATACCATCCTTAAAAAGAGAGAAACGATTGTTACTATTATAATTTACGAGATTTGGAGATTTGCTTTCGATTGAAGGCGGCGGGATCTGCGGTGAAGGCGGTTCAGAATAAAATGTAGTTGGCATAGGATTAGAAGAGGATTCATTTTCCGTTGAAGGTTTGTTATAATTGTTTATAGGAGAAACTGATTTAAAAGATGAGGCTCTTGGCGTTTTGAAATTCAGTTCAACGACTTCGGGACACTTTTCTGCAAGACAACTCATGTCCTCTTTTTTGCCAACAAGATTCAGTGAATAAGCATCTGTACCTATGTAGTTTTCAAGTTCTTCAAAGATTCCATTCCATACTATGTTATTGATCTGGAAAGGATCGATCCATTCATCGATGGATCTGTTTTCAAGACGGGAAGTATCGAATACATTTCCATTCACTGTGATTTTAGTTGATCTTTCATTACCGTTATAGAGTATAAAAACTACATTTTCAAGTCCTTCGACCTGTATATTCTTTTCAGCAAGAGTTTTTCTCAGTATCTCAAGAGAGTTCTTGTCACCCCAGAACACTATTGAGAATGACTCTTCATTATAGTAGTTTTTTAATTCTTCATAGATACCTAACCATTCTACTCCTCTTAGCATAAATGGTTCGCACCATTCATCAATTTCCATTCCTGTAATCTTTGAACAGTTGAAGGCATTACCTTCACTTATGATGTCAACAGCTTTTGTTTCGTTGTTATATCGTATTCTTATCTTTTTCATAGTTTTTCCTCCGTATGAACAAATGATAATTGAAAATGCTGTTTAGTGTATTACCGCAAATATCTGTACTTTAAGATACTTTCCGGCAATCTCCCGATAAACCCGCATTATCCGAACGCCGGTGACGGCGTTCATGACGGCTTATTATCTCTTAAACAGCAAATCGCAGTAGTTCCATACAGTGTGTTTTCTGCTCCATTGAGGAATGAACATACCTGTTCAGGGTTGTGCTGACGCTTGCGTGTCCGAGTATCTCGGAAAGTGTCTTCACATCAAAGCCTGCACGGACGCAGTTCGTCGCAAAAGCATGGCGAAGACTGTGATATGTTACCTTCGGAAGTCCTGCTTTTTTCAGTATAGTGCTGAATCGCTGCTGAAGAGTTCTTGGTTCGACAGGTGTATAAGTACCAGTCAGTACATAGCCTCTTCCGTAAAAGTCTGTCAGTATTTTCATCATAAACGGCGGAAGTGGTATAGTCCGGCATGAAGTCTGACTTTTCGGAGTGCCAATCATCAGCTTAGTACCACCGTTCTGTGCTGCTATCCTCTGTACTGTCCTCCTGACGGTCAGAGTTCTTTTTTCAAAGTCGATGTCTTCCCACATCAGACCGCAGACCTCTCCTATCCTGAGCCCGGCGTACAGGCTCAGAAGTATACACATAGCTGTAGTATCTGTGTGATTTTTAAGATATCTGCAAAGCTCAGCCTGCTGACGGTTATCAAGGAGCTCAGGTTCTTTTCTCGTTATCTTAGGAAGAGTTATATCTGCCAGTCTGTCAGGATATCCGTGTACCTTTGAAGCGTAGCGCGTTGCTGACCTCAGGACAGCGATAATATCACAGACATATTTGGCGGAGAGCCCTTCATTCAGCTTATTATCAATAAAGATGTGCACCGCTGATGCTGTCAGCTTGTTATATAGTAACTCTCCGAACTCAGGCAAGATGTGGCGTTCTGCCTTCATACGATAGTTTGCAAGAGTGGAATCCTTCACCTTTAGCCTGACAGCGGACAGCCATTCTTCATATAGTTCCTTGATTGTCATACGACCGGAAGAAACCGTTGTATTCTGAGCTGCTTTAAGTGCATTCAGACGCTGCTTGACATCCTGATATGTTTTTCCGTATACAGAACGGTATTTCGCTGTACCGGCTTTGTAACGCCCTTCCCAGCGACCGTCCTTTCTTTTGTAAATGTTCTCTCCTTTGCGTGGCATAAGCTACCTCCTGTTACTGACCAGATGTCTGACGGCTTATTCTCGTTATTCGTTTAGCATAATTAACAAATTGAGAAAAGCGTGATTGTTGATTCATACAAAAAAGTGTACCCATTTAGTGCATTTAACAAAATATTCTTGAATAATATGGACTATTGTGGTATGATATTTACATAGAAAACCATACCGCAAATTACAGATATTTGCGGTATTTTTTTGACTTTCGCCGTCAGATATGCTACAATACTTGTAGTTAGTTACATCATATCACGCATCCCGGAATAAAACGTCCCAGAAAACACGAAATATGTCCGCAGGGGAGGAAACTTATGCAGCCAAAACTGACATTGAACGTACTGCTTTCGCTGCTGATCGATTCGAAGCGAACAGGAAAAGGAAAGATCGGCAACGGAAAACTGCTCGTTCAGCTCATGATGATAATTGCAGACGGAAAGCCTGATCAGAGATCTATTGAGCGCAGTATACTTGCCTGCTACAATGATCATGTAAACAGGGAAGAATCGTATGCGAGCATCAATAAGATGATCAACAGGTTTCTGGCTTCCGGCAAGTATTACCCCTATGAAGGCCTGACTTTCAACAAGCTGAAAGCAAATGTTGAAAACGGCAGCATGACGCCTTATCTCAGGAAAATGGATGCTTTCATAGAAGAAAGCATATTCCCGGAACTCCTCGACGATCTTATCTATACTCTCCTCTGCCTTATCGCTGAGGATGACACAATTGATAATTTGATTTACGGCAATAGAATGATACCAAAGTCGGAACTGGCAGGTACTCCCGCTCATCCCGTGACTGTATGTCCGGCGGCTCTCCTTATCGGCCTGCTTCTCCATGTTCATGAGCATCCTGCTGCCGGAGAGTGCGTTCAGCTTATGGAAGTGCCGGAGCAGCGTCCTTTCCGGTTAGTATCCTACTTCAACGATTCTTTTCTTCTGACGGATAAGCCTGTAGATTTGCGGATAAGTCTTCGTGAAAACAGCGCACACCAGAGTTCCGTAGAACTCACATACGACCTTGATATCTCTGAGAATGACTGCACGATTACAGAACTCCCTGACAGCAGAAATCTCTATATACAGGGAGCTGGCGGTTCGGGAAAATCAACTCTGCTTCGCAGTCTTGCGGGAGAGAACAGCTTCTATCTGCCGCTCAAAGAGTGTCCGACTGATGCTGATGACCATAGTGTACTTGCAAGTATACTGCTGAAATTCCGTTATTGCAACGCCTATGATTCTTTCAAAAAATGCGAAGCCGTAGAGGGCAGAGACACGGTTGCCTCAGTTATGTCCGAGCTTGAACAGCTTCTGCAAGCTGAAACTGCAAACGGCAAGCCGGAGTACACCCTGCTGCTTGACGGATTCAACGAAGCAGCACAGGACAGAAAGCGTGAACTTATTTCTGAGATAAGTGAGCTTGTCGGATACAGAAATGTCCGCATAATACTGACCGGCAGAAACGCTCTGCCTGCAAATTACTGCTCTGCATTCCGAACTATTTCCCTGAGCGGTATAACAGATGATGCGCTTGCCAGGGCGCTTGACGGCTATGATACAAAGCTGCTTGATGAACGCTTGCATGATCTGCTGAAACTGCCTCTGTTCCTGCAGATGTACACCTCCTCGGACGATTCACTTTTCACCCGTGGAGAACTGATAGACGCCTATGTGAAGAGACTTGCGCTCGACGACGTCAGCCGTTTTCTGCTGCTGTTCGCTATGCCCTGTGTAGGCTGGAAAATGGTCGGACTGATGCCGGAGTATGAGATAACAAGGGCAGAAGTACAGGCAGCTGTTGATATCGCATTGAAGCTCTATGTCCACAACAGCCGTATCTATCAGAACATAGTTGCTCCAGAGGGCATAAACAAAAAACTCCTGCTGAAAAGCAGGAGCGAAGAGGATATAGTTGAGCTGCTGATAGATACCGGGCTGCTTGAGGTATCTGAGACCGATACGAAAAAGGTGCATTTCATTCATCAGTACTACCGTGACTACTCTGCTGCGAAGCACATTCTGAACGTGGCAGCGGTGCTGAAGGACGCTGGGGAGTACATGACCTCCGATGAGATCTATGATATTGCGGATCATGCAGGCTACAACACAGGCTGGTACGATGCTGATGAAAGCCCTGATGTTTACCGTCTTATCGGCGAGATAAGCGGCGAGTGGGTGAATGTGACGTTCGGTTATCAGCAGAACACCCTTGTCCGTGACATGACCGCACTGTACCGGAGATACGAGTTTACCCGTGGATCTGAGAATATCGGTGAGGTGCTGGGGCAGATCTGTGAGGGACATATAGGCGGATATGACTTCCATGGTCTTACCATACCGATAATGCCTGCCTGCATATACAGTGACTGTTCGTTCAGAAATGCTTCAATAGGCTATATACCGCTGCTTGAACCGGATGATGAATTGCTCGCTGAGACAGAAGAGCTTCCGCCGCTTGAAAAAAGCGTTATTGAAGAGGTAATTGCTTCACATGAACCGTTCAAAAACTGTGACTTCACCGGCTGCCACTTTGTTATTGAAGAATACAGGGATATACTCGGGAGAATGGGGAATAATATCGGGTGACAAAAAAAGACAGCGGCTGGGTTTAACCCAGCCCTGTTCTCTCTTCAAGCTCCAAGATTGCTATGGCTTCTGCCATATCGGCATCCCATTCGGGATCACCCGTATTCCCGTGCATTCGATTGTAATATTCTACTCTTTTATCCCAACAGGAATTATATACAGCATTTACATAAGCTTCTCTGTCATCAGGTTCCTGATACATCGCTTCCTCAATGTAGCGATCAATCTCTTCACAAGCAGCTGCCATTTCTGGTATGTGTTTATGTTCACGCTCGAATGTTCTCGATAATAGAGAATTCTCTGTGATTTCAAGATTCCCTGATTTCACACGAATTATTCTTTTCATGCAGATACCTCCAATATATTACAGGTTGGAATCCTTCTGTCAATGTATAAGTTTTGTTTCACTTTCATTTGAGCAGGACCGCCCGAAGGCGGCTCTGCACGGCATTACCGGAAGTATCATGCCCCCTTGGGCTTGTCAGCGGAGACTGCCGTATCGACCGTTATCCCCAGCCGTACACGATCGTAGTAGGAGAGAAGCCCCTCGCGCACGATCGTATCGTGTACGTGCTTTGCAAACGACCTGTCGATTATGCTGTCCTCGAGCATAAGCATGACGTTGTCGTCGATAACCGGAGGCCTTTCATGGTCGGACAGTGCGTGTGCCATGATCTCGATGATCACGGCTCTGCAGCGGCGTATCTCCGGGTAGTCTATGGTGCTGCAAGCTCTGTCGTAGTACCGCTTTATGTACTTTACGTGCGGCCTGTAGGCGGCGATGGTGTCAGTCCTCATCTCTGCCGTCACGGTGCTGCGGAGCTTCTTGCAGGAGAAGCTGCCGTTTGTCTCTCTTATGCGGGCAGCTGCGATGTAGGTGTCGCAGAATGCGGAAACATTCCCGTCAAGGATTGCGGAGTATATTCTCCTGAGCTTGGCGTCGAAGTTCGGCTTATCACCTAAGCCGGACTTGCTTATGTGCAGTCTGTGCATGAATCTGTCAGCAACTGACAGGTCAAGCAGGTCGTATCCGTGAGCGGCGTTTGTGCAGGTGTTCATCTTCTCCATAATGCTCCTCCTTACAAAGCGGCGGTGACAGATCGGCTTGTCTGATATTCAATTGTGAGCCCGATGACTACCTCCTTCCGGCAGGGCTCAGGATTCCACGTTACTCTTCTCATATATTATACGATACAGGACTGAGGAAATCAATATGCCTGTAGTATGTTTTTGTCGCAGAAATGGCGATATTTGTCCGCAGAAACGGATAGGGTACGTATATACTTATTATTATATATATTCAGAGAAATGAAAAAGCAGCAGGAATGATTGTCAGAACGATCATTCCTGCTGCATGGATAAACTGACTCTATGAATTGAGAATAGTATACGACTAATAGCAACCGGTCAAAAATAAGGCGGTATTCGATAGTTGAACATACGGAAAGACCGCCCGGCAGGCGGGCGGTCTGACATAAGGAGTGGCGGGGGCATTCTCTGCCCCGCACAATTTCTCATATTCATGATTGCAATATTTTACGAGATATCATCATTATTCTCTTTCAAATAAATCTGCAGTTCCTCATAGAACAAATCAAATGCTTTTTCTTCATCATTAGTAACTTTCAATAGAATGCTGAACCATGAATCGTTTAATTCCCATTTGTATTTCAATTCTATTTTTTTTTGAAAATCAGGAAAAAAAGGGGTTATAGAAGGATAATTGTATCCCCAACAAAAACCATCTAAGAATAAATGTAATCGTGTTATAGATTTTGCTCCCAAATAACAAATTGGTCTTTCTTTCAAACGAAAGAGTAGTTTTACAATATCTTCATTAAAGTTATCCATTTCTATCACCTTTCTCAAAAGTTATAACTTCCACTAAAATCGGGATGGACGTTGTGGTAAAGAAAATCAAATTGCTTTATCCAGTCGTCGTAGTCTATGCCGTTAGGAAAAATATTATCATATACTTTTCCGTCATATTGTATAGCTACATGTCTACCATTCGTGCTGACAAACCTTTCTTCGCTTATTAATGCTATATTGCTCATGGCCTTTGTTCCATCTTCTGTAACAGCTTCCATCACAATTCTTTTCCCATGAAGATTATTACGTTTTAATACTTTTTCAATTTCATTAGCACATTTTGTACAATTTAGTTCTACTTTATTTATATACGACTTGTTAAACTTCTGAGCAATATCTATTATTCTTTCGTGTATTTTTGTTCCAACTTTTAATGACATTTCAACAGCGTCATCTATGTTACGGCCGCTAGCTTCAAAAACAACTTTAAGCGATTTATACTCAGATTTTGTAAGTTTGCCGCCCCCTTCAACAGCTAGTGCTAGTTCGTCAAATGAACTTGCCGGAAGTTTTTTTACGAGCTTTGCAATGACCTTTTCTGCATCTGGTAACCGTTTAGTTAGTAATGTAATTGCTCCAACTATCAGTGGTACATCATCAGTATGTTTTATGATGAATTTTGCTACCTTTGGAACAGCTTTCACTGCATCTCCGGCACCGCCTGCAAACGGAATAGCATCCATCAGACAACCACCCAAATTCATCAACGCACCGGCAGTATTTCCGTTAACAAATACATTTGCAATATAATCTCTTCCATCTGCAACAAATGGAATGAAAGATCCCGCTAATTGCCCTAAAAGTGTTTCCAGATCATCAGGCACTTCAAAATCACCATATACAGCGCCTCTAAGTATTGCAGCGGCTCTTTCTTTACCTGTTTTATCATATACATATGGACTCGTTCCGTTTTGAAATTCATCATAATCATTGAAACTATCGCCATCAGGATTCGGATCTAAAGGATCATAGTACTCATCCACTTCAAAACCGTCTGCTAAACCATCTGCGTCTGTATCATAAGAAAGCGGATCTGTTGACAGAATAAATTCAAAGTCATCATCCAGACCATCTTTATCTGTATCCATCACAGATGGATCAGTATTAACAGGAAGAACCCTTCTCCTCCACACATCCTCATAAGGTATTGCATATGGAGTTCCATAATAAAGATTAACGTTTACAGTTATATCAGCTGAGGTAAAGACATCAGTGAAAAGAGGCAGTTCATATGAACCATCCTCTTTAAGCGTAAGGTACTCGTTCTTAACTTCATCCCAGTCTGTGAGTGTATCTGTGTCGGTATCAGTATCACTGTCAGGCGAAAGCGGTGTATCAAGTGTAATGGTCTTCCAGCGTGTAGCTATAAAAGCATCATATTTCGTTCCCTCGATATCCTCGTTTTCCCATTCACAGATATATCCGCCTATAACCGGATCATCTGTCTTGTAATCGTTCCATTCGTTCGTAGTGCCCCATGAGTGATACAAACGAGTTATTCCGAGATAGTCTTCTATCCATGTACCAGCAGTAACGATCCATGGATGATAATTCTGATCAGACGGCTGACCGTTGCCCCAGTTTTCATACTCCCACGGCTCGCCGGTTATCCACGACCAGTTTCCCTCATCAGCTTCATCTGTTCCGCCAAGCCAGTAGCTGTCCTTCGTGCCGCTGTCAATAAGCTGCTCAATGAAATGCTGCTCTGATTCATTTGTGATAGTGCAGAGATGACCGCCCATATTCTCACAGGCTGCTTTGGCTTCAGACCATGTGATCATGCCCGATTCGATAAGTGCATAGTCTCTGCCGTCAAACCGCTGCTTCTGAATGCCTGTGTCATCAGCACCGATAGAAGCTCCCTGAATCGTCATGAAACCATTGGAAGGTTCACCGGCACCTGCCGGCTCGATACCGAGGCAGTCCATCCAGTATTCCATATCAACAAGGCAGAATGTACCGGACTCTGTAGTATCAGTATACACCACATTGTTCTCTGTGTCAAATGAGGTCTCCATAGGCAGCAGCATATTCACGCTCTCGTAGAAATGGAAGACGTTGAAACGCTTTATACCGCAGAGTTCCTCACAGTCGGTGTACTTGTTCAGCTTGTTTCCGACCTGATCGTCCCTGATGCTGAAGGAGATGCGCATAGTTTCCGCTGTGCGTCCCTCCGGCATACTGATATCAACACTCTGACCAGTTATCATTTCATTCTCGATAGCATGAGCGTAGCCGCTCTCAGTTACGGTCATTTCGTCCTCTGCACAGCCGGTGGTATTTATCTTTACGGAAAGATCGTATGGGCTGTCAGCGGTGTTGATAAGCGCGAATACTGAACTGTCGGAGGCTACGGTCTGCTCGATGCTGTATTCGCCGTCAGGAACTCCATGAGTGCTGCCGTTTGTCGGATCAAGGCCTATCTTCCACTCGGAGCCGTCCATGATACTGTCACCGTCGGTGTCATTGTTTAAAGGATCGGTATGATGCGTGTTGATCTCGTCGTAGTCGCTAAGTCCGTCATTATCACTGTCAGCTGACATAGGATCTGTGCCGAGTGATATTTCCTCTGCATTGGAAATACCGTCACCGTCAATATCGGCATCGGCATCAGATACGCCCTCGGTCACGGAATCGGCCTTCACAGGATCCGTACCGGTCAGGCATATCTCCTGATAGTCAGTGAGGCCGTCATTGTCTGTATCGGCAAGCAGGGGATCTGTATCCATGATGCTTTCATACAGATCCGGCAGCTCGTCTCCGTCGCTGTCAAGGAGTTTTACCTCGTAGCCGTCCTCGGTTCTCTCCACGTAAAAGGGAATGGACTCAGTGACGCTGCCCTCACCGTCGGTATAGCTGATCTTGAAATACCGGGTATCAAAGCCTTCTCCTATGGGATAACTATACTCTGTACCCTCCGTCACCACAGCGGCAGAGGTGTATTCCGTATTGTCATCGGAGACCAGTATCTCGAAGAAGGTGGGAGTGCTTTCAGTGTACCAGCTGATATCTATAGCATTTGCCTCCGGGTTGTAATCGCCCATAGCGATTATCCGACCGTCAGCAACTGGATCGGTATCGTCGTTGTCAGTGGAGACCGATTCGACTATCTGTCCCATGACCGGAGAATAGTTCATATTGAGATTCGGACAGGTTATAGTGACCGTCTGTCCTATGATGATAACGCTGTTCAGGTTCAGATTATCCGAATCAATGGTAATATCTCCGTAAGGAGCATAGATAAGACCGGTGAAATTGACGTTTGTGGTATCGATGCTGATGTCGCCGGTCTGTGAGCAAATGACTGTGTTCCGGGCGTTTTTGACATTTCCGGAGATCGTGATATCCTCCAGCGATCGTATACCTGCATTGAGGTCGATATTTCCGGTCAGGTCGATGTCGCCAGTAACATCGAGAGGATCGTTGATGTAGATATTGACGTCCTCCACGCTGTAGTCGCCGTTCACAAGAGTTGTTGAGGTTGTCTCGAAGAATGTCTGGCTGAGACGGCTGTTGATTAGGATCATCTCAGCGCCGGCGTGTTCAGTACGCTGACCGTTGACGTTGAAATTTGCAGATGAAGCAGCTATGGTGCCGTTGGTTGCAACATTACCATTTATGCACACATTTCCCGAATTGATCGTGAGTGCTCCTTCTGCATCCGAGCCTGCAAAAATGGTATACGGATAAACAGACGGCGCATCATCTGCGTGTGCCGGAATGACCTGAGTGTAAGCAGTGACTGTGGCTGCTGCTGTGAGTAGTGATAAAAACCTTTTTAACATATTTTCCCCCGTTTAGTAAGAATGAAAGCTGCGTAATACAGCCTTTTCCGGACGGCCTCCCCCTGCTTCTGCGCCGTTCGGTGTTAAATGATCCCCTCCTGTCCGTTAAAAGAATCACTGTAAAAAACAAACAGGAATCATCTTACGGCTGCCATAGCAAAATGCCACCCGATGATTCCTGTGTTTAACTGTATCCTACCCGTGTCATTATTATATCATTTCCGGAGGTAAAATGTCAATATTCTGGTATAATTTCAGATTGTTGACGATGAGAGATAAATGAATGACCTATTTTAGTATATTCTCCTGTAACTTCCAGCCTTCATTCGGAACTTTTATTACATTGATATATATGTAATCAGATTGTTCTCCATACTTCATTTTTACTTTGACCTGATGTGCTTCGCTGATTCTTGAGTACTACGCCTACGTTTTCACAGGCGGAACCGATACGGCGGATGCCTTCCTTGATACTCAGGTAAATAAATCAATAGGCAAGAAGGCACCTAATGATTACTTCAATGAAGCAAAAAAGCAATGTGATACAGGCGTTATTACTATTGGTTCTATAACTGATTATGATCAGTTGATCCAAAACCTTGAAACAAACTGCGTGCCGCTTGATGTTTTTGAAATGGACCATACACGTTATCCGGAATATCTGGAAAAGCGTCGGGTAATGATGGCGAAGAAGATAAGGAAGTATTATGAATCACTTTAAAGAATCTATGGAGATAAGACACACTAACTACTTATATGCAGCCTGAACAAGCGCAGAAGCCTGACTGCTGAGATTATATGAAAAACAGTAATACAGTGCCGACTCATTTCAATGGGGCGGCATAACTTTTATACTCTCTATGATTACTGAAGTCCTTGAACTGATATCACTGAACAAAGCAAGAAAAAGCCGCTCGTTGCATACGAGCGGCTTCTTCATTATATCAGTCAGGCTGTCTTTCCGAAATACTCCTCCGCGCTGTCGCCTCCGCCTGTTGAAACATAGGCATAGTACTCAAGTATCAGCGAAGCATCGCTTGAATCCACAAGTCCGTCGCCGTTGATATCAGCAACAGCCTTGGTTTCTTCGGGAACATCTCCGCCGCCTGTCGATACCTGTGCATAGATCATGAGTATCTCTGAGGCGTCTGAGGAATCAACAACACCGTCGCTGTTGAGATCACCGATCGATGTTGTCTGAGTCTCCTGTCCGCTGTCGGTGGTGGCAGTAGTATCTGTAGCAGAGCCTTCCGATGCTGTTGTTGGAGTTACAGCAGTGGATGATACGGCTTTGGTGATTGTTGTGAGGAGTTTGGTCACCGTTGTAGTTGCCTGCTTTGTTGCAGATGTTGCAGCTATGGTTGTTGCCGGTTTTGTTGCCGTTGCCTTAGTAGTTGTTGTAGTCGCAGGCTTTGTTTCAACTGCCGTGGTGGTAGTAGTAACAGGTTTCTCCGTGATCGATGTGACGGGCGTTGTCTCCTGCGGAGCGTCCTCCTCTTCACTCGTCGTATCAGGCTTAGGCTTTTCAAATCGCACAAGCCTCTCGATCTTATCGTGACAGTCGCTGCTGAGAATATACGGTATCTCTACGGTAAGATTATCCGGTGTCACCTGAACCTGCGTTATGTACAGCAGATTACCATCGGCTAAAAGGTCTTCTACGTTTTCATCGGAAAATACATAGAAATTGTAGATATCCGGTTCAGAGACCTCCTGTGTAAAGGTGTATTCAACTTCCTTCGGCGCATCCGCTTTTATGCGGGGCATATGGGTTGCTGTGAGTACGTTCGCTGATGCTCCACCTATCGGCTCAAAGGTATACCCATACTTTTCAGCGTATGCCTGTGCGGTAGAACCTTCATAGCCGTAGATTGTGCCGGTGAAGAAACATTCATCAGTCTCGGAATCATATCTGTTGCATATTGTCCGTTCATAATCAGCTATTGTGCAATTCGGATTTTTAATGGTTACAGATCTGAGGTTTTGACACTCGTTGAAAGCAAAATTACCAATATTCGTCACGCTGTCTGGTAATGTGATACTGGTAAGCCCAACGCAACGATCGAAAGTCTCATTTCCAATATTCGTCACGCTGTTCGGGATGTTAATACTGTTAAGTCCAAAACAGTTACTAAAAGCAGAAGAGCCAATGCTCGTTACGTTGTCAGGTATGGTGATACTTGAAATGCCAGAGCAGCTATCGAAAGCGCATATTCCGATGCTTTTCACACCATCAGGGATTTCAATAGCAGTGAGATTAAAGCAGTTATTGAAAGAATTATCTCCGATGATTATCACGCTGCTTGGGATGGAAATCTCATTGAGATTATAGTAGTCCGCAAAAGCCCAATTTCCAATACTCGTAACACTGTCCGGGATGGTGATATCGGAGAGGCTGGTGCATCCAGCGAAAGCAGCACATTCAATACTCGTCACGCTGTCAGGAATTGTGATATTGGTAAGGTTGGAGCAGCCCCAGAAAGCATGACTTCCAATACTCGTAACACTGTCCGGGATGGTGATATCGGAGAGGCTGGTGCATCCAGCGAAAGCATAACTTCCAATACTCGTAACACTATCCGGAATGGTGATATTGGTAAGGTTGGAGCAGCCCCAGAAAGCATAACTTCCAATACTCGTCACACTGTCCGGGATGGTGATACTCTTAAGACTAGAGCACTCATAAAATGCATACGCTCCAATACTCGTCACACTGTCTGGGATGGTGATACTCTTAAGACTAGAGCACTTGTAAAAAGAACTTGGTCCAATACTAGTCACACTGTCCGGGATAGTGATATCTATAAGGCTGGAGCAATTCTTGAAAACCGCCTCGCCAATACTCGTCACACTATCCGGAATGGTGATATAGGTAAAGCTGTGACAGCCTATGAAAGCCTCATCTGCAATACTCGTCACGCTATTCGGGATGGTAATATTAGTGAGACTCAAGCAAGAACCGAAAGCCCTCTTTTCAATACTCGTAATACTGCTCGGTATGGTGATAGCGGTTAGATTACGGCAGGAGTTGAAAGCATACGCTCCGATACTTGTCACACTGTCCGGGATAATGATAGCGGTTAGATTACGGCATGAGTCGAAAGCATACGCTCCGATACTTGTCACACTGTCCGGGATGGTGATACTCTTAAGACTAGAGCACTCATAAAATGCATACGCTCCAATACTCGTCACACTGTCTGGGATGGTGATACTTATAAGACTGGAGCAAAACTTAAAAGCCCTATTTCCAATATTCGTCACAGGCTTACCGTCTATTTCTATAGGAATCGTTATTCTGACAACCGATTCATCACAATCCGTAATCGTAATTCCGCCTTCGTCATTTTCTTCCCATGAAAGGTATTGCATGGAAGTAAGTGCTTCGGAACTGTCTGGGGTAGTGGGATCATCTGGATTAACACTGTAATACTTTTCTCCAACTTTTCTATAGTTGAATTCAACAGTATTACGTGTGCCGTAATGTGAAATATGTCTCTTCTCACCATCTTCAACAAGCGTACACTGAAATGTGTAATCTCCATCCGGCCAGTATCCCTTTATAATACCATCATCATTTGTAGAAAGCGTCTGTTTTGTATTGTCTTCACCTGTAACGATGACCTCAGCACCCTTAACAGGAGCTCCGTCCTCTGTCACGTATATATCTATGCGGTAGTCCTGATGTGGACAGGTTGTCATTCCGGAATCTCCATAAGTAGCTGAGAAGTAATAATCCTTGAGTTTTACATCATCATCACGTTTTAGTATTTCTGAAAGAGATGTACTCAGCTTAAGCTTACCATTTAATAGCTCTCCGAGACCAGCACTCGCCTTCAGATCAGCGCAGAAATACAATCCACCCTGATTGCAGTCTTTGCAAGTGTGCCGGCTGGGCGCATTATCATCAACCTTCGTGCTGAATACTGTACTTTTAAACTTACCACCGCCGTATCCTTCAAGCTCAAAGCCTATCTTATCCGATCCTAAAAGTATATAGGCTTCCACTCCGGCATACAGTCCGATAAATCCTTCTATCTCTCGTTTTATTTCGAAATCGGTAAAATCGACATCAGAGAAGTGGCTTACAAATAGCTCCTGAGGAATAATACCGTGCCGGTAGAGTACAGCCTCCCTTTTATCGGTAAAAGTAATGCCAGTACACTTCACATTTATCTTTCCTGTGAATTGAAACCCGACACCGACGAGAGCTACGAATCTTTCCTTTGAAAATGTTATGCCGACTAAGATTAGCTTTCCGTCTGCTACAATACCAATGTCACCTGAAAGTTTGCTGCTTAGATCAGTTTTGAGACTGCTGTAGTCCTGACCATCATCGCTGCCAAAAACCTCGACAGTGAGTGTACCGCTCAGCTTTATCTTCACGTCAACATTACCTTTGACACTTCCATAAAACTTACCATTGCCGTAGCCTTTACCGAGGTATTTTGTTCTGTCCCACTGATCCTTCTTCTCTTGTTCGTCTTTTGCCTGATTATCATTCTGACATATAAGATTATCATTTTTCCATGTAAAAGTGTAGGCAATAGGAATTTCGATGGGCTCACTCTTTGCCTTGCTTAATACCCTGCCGGAGTATGGATCTATAGCGGAGGGAGTCTCATTCGTTTCCGGTCCGAGGTATGTTACGCCCTCGCCGTAGGTCTCGCCGATCTCTGCATCAGGCGTGCCCTGCATAGTCTCCTGTATCCTGTATACTGAGAATGCATCCGAAAGCTTCATATCATCAGCTGCGACTATCTTGACATCAGTACCGCTGACAGTGATGCTCTTCACCGTGAAAGCCAGTATCTCCTCCGGCAGCCCGTAGTAGACAACATCGTCCTTTTTAAGCGATGTGAGCTGCTCATCGGCATTTGTGAAGCAATAGGTATTACCGTCTGACTTCTCCCCGTCCATGATATTGTGGATGCCGTCATAGTCGATGGTAATGGTGTCCTCCTGCAGTACAAGAAAGCTGTTGTCAGATTCCTCGTCCAGACGAACAACAAGCTCCTGATCGTAGTCATCCGGCTTTGCATTTCTGACCTCTGTGATGCTTTCTGTGTAGTAATTCGTAGAGTACTCCTTTGAAATCGGGGCATAACCGAGACCGATAAGGTATGCCTTCACAAGGAAGTATTCCGGTACATCCTCCGGCATATCGAGTGTGCAGGTCTGCTCATATTCTGCTCCCTCGTCATAGACAGGCCTTACGGCTGCACTGACGCTTGAATACATCCTCTTACCGTCATCCGAGTAGAATGCGACTACAAGGTCGCAGCCGACCTCAGTGTGATAGGTGACCACAGCCTTGCCGTCCTCGATAACGACCTTTGAAACGCTGTTCGGGTTGCTGTCTGCTTCGCCCTCGTCATCGGCAGTATCAAGAATCATGTCACTGAGGGCGTTGCCGCCCTGAACCTCTGTTTCATCCACGATCTGCCCGGTATCACCTGTCTCCTCAGCACTTGCCGTTACAGGTGCTGCCAGCGTACCGATGCTTATCACTGCTGCTGTGATGAACGATATTATCCTTCTGAACCCCATATAAACCGTCCTTTCTGTGTTTAGCTTTAAGGAAAGCCTTACTGCTATTATTTTAACATATTGAAAGGGGACAGTCAAGGAATTTGGCGGTACTTCCTCATATGGATCAATTGTTGTGCTGAATTGACATTATGGCTTGAGCCTAAGGTAAGCGTCAACCGCTAACGTATACTATCAAAGAAACAGGCTCACCTTGGTGAGCCTGTTTCTTTGATACTATGTATCGGCGGTTTACGCTTACTTTTTGTCCTCAGATATGCGGCAAAACTGACAAAGTAGCACGCCTGAAATACAATGCAAAGCAGCCCCTTTCAGAAGCGCCGAGCAAGTCCGAAGAGGAAGAGCACGTCCATAATTACTGATGCGACGCTGAAAATGTCCTGTGCGCGCTGTGACATATCGAAGTCTCCGACTCTTTTGTACGCGGCAGTGCGTGCGATGAAGTGAAGGCTCAGAAATACGTGGATAATCAGCGAAATCCACCACTCCGGAGAGAGCATGAGCCGCATTTCAAGCTCCTCCGCGACCTCGCCTGCGCCCTCTATGCCGTAGAGCAGCTCGGGGTTGCCGAGGCTGGATATGAAGTTGTATTTATAGCCGAATATAGCGCCGTACAGCCCCCAGAGCACTATTATGACTGCGGGCAAAAAAGTCAGCGCATAGGACAGCTTGAATTGGTTTGACATACGTGTATTCATTTCTGACGCCTCCTTTACTGTCTATATCATACTACGCAGACGGCTGAAATGTAAGGTGTCAGAGGTCACTATCGCAGTTACGTTTGTCACGTTTTTTATTGTAGGGGCGGCAAAATGCCGCCCCTACATAATGTGGAATGACCGAGTAAAAACAATGCCATTTATTTTCCTAAGAGAGCCGTCGAAGGTAAGAGTAAAATATTCTGCATAATGTTCCCTCCCATGTCCAACGGACTCCAATTTACTACATGGAGCTTTTTGGAGTATTTTGAATGTCCAATTTACTCCATCAAGTTTCTTGTAGTTTATTATACATCATTGGACAGCGGGAGGGAAGACGCGTAATATTTTACTCTTACTTATCATCATAGCTGTTACCTCCGTATTTTTCAGAATCGTTCTGTGTACTCAATCACGTATGGTGTCATTTCAGTCTCCACCAAAAGAAGGCCTTCAGAATCCCATACGAAATCAAAATCACAATATTGATAAGCTGAGGCGGGGCATAATGCCCCCGCCTGCTTTGTTTGTATATGTGCTTTCTGTCTCAGAATTCCTCACCCGCTGCAAGCGCCTTGAAAAATCCGTTCGATTCCATTTCTCCTCCGGTCTGAACATAAGCATAGTACACAAGTACGCCGGATGCATCGTTTGAATCAACAAAGCCGTCAAAGTTGACATCGGCTGTCTTGAACTGTTCACCCGTGAATGCTGCATCTCCACCGGTAGAGGTATTTGCATACTCTACAAGTATTTCTGAGGCGTCGGAGGCATCTACAAGCTCATCATTGTTAACATCTCCGAGCCTTACAACGGATTCTTCCGAAGCGTTGGATACAATGTTGAAATAACGGGAGTTTCCGGATTCAGTAGCTACCACAAGGCCATCGGAACCGAATGAATAATCGTATCCTTCAGGAAGACTGATAGTATCACCATTAAAGTTTATCATACTATAACTTATGCCTGTATTCTGATCCGAAACAGAGTTGCTGTATACGATGAACCAGCCATCATAATAACCATTGGTGTTGAAGCTGTATTTTTCAGTATCAAATGGCAGAGTTACCTTATTGCCTTTGGTATCAAGCAAATTATATATATAGCCAATACCACCTTCAGTCATTTCCTCTATCATTATGGCATATCCGTCCTTGGTAAATCTGCTGCTACCGAAGTATTCATAGATAAATTCAGTCAGAGGTTCACCGTCTCTGCCGACAATTCCGCATTTCAAATCTTCATTCATAACAAGCACACCGTCTTCTGAAATGTCACGAATAGATTGATATAATGCAGGTATCACAAGATCTCCTTCTTCATTCACACAGCCACTTCTGTATTTTCCCGTTTCTGTCTGCTTATAGACTCTTGCCAGACCGTTATGAAATTCTCCGTCAAAGATAAGACCGGCTTCATTCAGCTTTTCTGTAAACTCCTTATACACGTTAGACTCGCTATCAAAGTAGAGCTCGCTGAGATCAACAGAATTACCGATTGCTCTTCTTACACCCTTCGTGGTTTTAAGAACATTGCCGTTCCTGTCGATAAGCTGATACTCCTTGACTTTGCGGCAGGTTCCGTAAAGTTCATCATCTTCGATCTCTCCGGCAACACCTACCCAGGCTGTACCGTTAGTCATAACACTTGCACAGAGCCAGTCATCATGCTCAAACAATGGGTTGCCCTCCTCGTCATAGTACTCACAGTAGCTGCCTTCAAGAAGTGAATGCATATATGCATCAGCATCCGGTAAACACAGCGAATAAACGCCGTCGGCATAAGTAAGCCTACGTGCTTCTCTTCCATCGTAATCAGACTCAAACCATGGGATTATGAAATTGCCGTTCTCGTCAACGACTGCAAAATGCTGAGCCAATCCCATTTCCGTAGTTTCAGAGCCATCTTTGTGCTTGCGTATGTATTCATGCGGGAAACCGCCTCTAAGGATATATGTCCCGGCATCAGTCTTAGTAACCTCCCAGCATTTTTCGCCTTCACCGAAAAGACCTGAAATATCAAATTCCTCTAAGCTGTACTTTTCTTCCGCTTTTGTAGTCATTGGTTCATTAGTGGTGGTAGGAGCTTCAGTTGTAGCAGGCTTTTCGGTAGTAGTTGCAGCCTTTGTAGTAGTGGGCTTTTCAGTGATAGTTGTAGTTGTGGGCTTTGCGGTTGTAGATGTTGTGACCTTGGTGGTAATAGGAGCCGTTGTGGTCGTGGTGACAGGCTTTGCCGTGGTAGTCTTTGTGGTGGTGGTGGCAGACTTTGCAGTAGTAGTTGTTGTGGTCGTGGTAGCGGGCTTTGCTGTAGTTGTTGTTTCGGGCGGATATTTGCCGAGGGATTCAAAGGCCAGATCATTATCTGTGGCGAATTTCTGAGCTGTTGAGCCTTCATAGCCGCAGATAACACCATCATAGAAAACACTGCCTTCTGGAGCACCCGCAAGACCGAAAAGGTTTTCTAATTCACATTCAGGATTGAGTACAGTGAATTTCTTTAACTCTGAACAATTATGAAATGCATTTCTAATACACTCTACACTTTCAGATATTATAACTTCTGATAGATTAGAACACCCATGAAATGCACCATCTTCAATTCGTTCAACACCATTTTCAATTATAAGTTTTTGTAGACCGCACCATAAAAATGAGTTTCCCGAAATGGTCTTTACACTCCCTGGAATCGTGACTGAATTAAGTAACGGTTCCTTTTCTCCAGCGAACATAAAAGCATAGTCGTCAATTCTTTCTACATTATCTGGAATGATAATATCGCCTTCGCATTTCCGTGCGTCAATTACTATATTATTTACAATAACAAGAGGATTCTTTTCTCTTTGTACTTCTAACCAAGGTGTATCATCAAATGCTATTATACCACTTGTGACTTCATCAACAGTAGAAACACAACACTCTTTAACACTTGCTGGAATGTTGATTTCTTCCAATCCACTTCGAGCAAATGAGGCATATCCGATACTAACCATACTGTCAGGTAAAACCACTTTTGAAAGATTTTCACATTCAAAAAACGCAGCTGATCCTACAGAAGTTACTCCATCATTTATGATGACTGTTTTAATATCGCTTTTTTTAGCAATATTACTGTCAGACCAATACTTTGAATCATTTGTTGTATAATTATCATACATCTCACCCGTTCCGCTGATAGTAAGCGTTCCCTCACTGTCGATTTCCCAGGTGAGGTCATCACCGCATTTACCGCTGTCTACGACATCCACCGCATTAGCTGTCAGCTTATAGCCGGGCTGATATGTTCCCATAGGCGCGGGGACTGCGCACACGATACTGCAAGCCATAACAGCCGCCATAATCCTTCTTATTATCATATTGATTCCTCCCGTCACTGGATAAAATTTGTAATTCTATTATATCACAAATAAAAACAAATAACAAGTATTTTCGGATAAATCAGCTTGTCTGGTCATTAAGAAGGCACTTTAAGTGTATGTCGTATTTAATGAACCACTCCCCCGTTGATACAAATAGCAACGTTGATACTTGTATCAACAAACCAAGAAAAAGCCGTATTTTAGGAGCTTTCCACGTTGCTACAAGTATCAACGCTTCATCCGAAGCCACATAAGCTCCGTATACTATTATAATAGTATGGTTGATACTTGTATCAACGTACAAAGAGAGAGCCGTTCACTCTGATTTCTCGGGCGAACGGCTTATATGTTATCGCCGCCGATCGGTGCGGTGATTCGTAAGCGTAAACCGCCGATACATAGTATCAAAGAAACAGGCTCACCTCGGTGAGCCTGTCTGAATATCATGTATTGAATGGAAGGAGAATTGTTCCTGCTGGCTGCGAGAACAGCTCTGTCAGGTACTTCTCTGTGTTCAGCCCGTTAGTCTGTGCCGTTGCAACGATTGAATACAGCGCTGCGCTTGCTTTCGCACCGTTCGCCGTCAAAGCCCTTCAGGAAGGCCTGTGCATTTTCGCCTTTCCGGGTGGGCTTGTAGTCGAAAATGACGATGCTGCGGTCATTCATCCTGCCGTTGCAGTATACCCACATCTTCGACTCGGCAGTCGCTTTCCTGCCTTCCTCATGCAGCACCTGTATGCGTGTCTCGTCTGCATGGATAACGTCTCCGGCAAGCAGCATCCTGTGCATTTCCTCCACTATCGGCATACACCATTTCTCTGCCGCATTTCCTACCCAGTTTGACGTTGTAGCTTTCAGCAGAGGTATATGCTTTGAGGCGAGGTCCTTTTCCTGCCGGTGCAGCGGTACTGCCTTTGCATATTTTTCATAGACGATGTGTGCCAACAGTTCAGGCGAGCAGAAGCTGCCCGGAATCATCGGTTTCGGATAGTATGCCCGACGGATATTGCAGTGCTCAATGTCATCAGTATGATCGGCATCATTCTCCGGGTTCACGCCGCATTCCGTACATTTATAGGTGTATACGATATGACGGCGGATATGGTATTTCGCAGGGGTAAAGACCAGCTCATCATAATCCTTTTCCTTGCCGATCTCCTTCATCTCTGCACCGCAGTTTTCGCAGATCGGGTGTTTCTCTTTGTGCTCGATCTCCTCGACGGGCAGTTTACTCATCCAGTCATCGTGTGTACGCTTTTTCTTGCGCTTATGCTCCGGAACAGTTATGTTTTCTTCGGCGGTTTTTGCAGACTGTCCCTGTTCTTCCGGAAACATCGTAAGCTGCTGACCGTTATCCATGATAACAGAGGATTGCTCTGTTTTGCGTCCGAAAACCTGTTTTTTTAGCCATGCAAACTGTTCCTGAATCAATGCAAGTTCTTCTTCCAGGACTGCAACACGCGAACGGAGCGCAGCATTTTCCTGCGCCAATGACAGTTCATTTCGCACTGCATTCTGCTCAGACATACCGCACTCCTCCGTTCGTTATTTCGTAAGATAATATGAAGTGACCCCTCTTGTAAAACGTGGATTAGTCTGCTAAAATAGAAGGTGTAAAAAATCCATTAGCAGAGGTACCACATGCCTGCCGTTGGTTTCCGGCCTCCTGCTTCAGCAGCGCCAGTGCCGCCCTGTATCCGTCATCATCCGGATATTCGCCGCACTTTTTCTCTGCAAATTCCAAAGTGCTGCATTTGTGATACTTTGAAAGATCTTTACAGCCGCAGCAACAGTAACGCATTCAAAGTACAGCTTCCCGGCTTCAACGTGCTGGAACTGCACGTTTGGAGCACAGCCGGAAACAACAAGACTGTGCCCTGTCTCAGATGCTGTCCTCATGCTCCGAAATCACATTGCCGGATTTGTCGAATGCAACCGTTCGGCTGTGCTTTCTGTCCGGAGAATAAATCACAGCTTTTTTCAGCACGCCGTCCGAATACCACCAGAGATGCTTACCGCATTCCTGCCCATTATCGTTTATCAAGTATTCTTCCCGCAGCCTGCCGTCTGCATAAAACAGCTTTTGTCTGCCTTTCTGCCGTCCCCGCTCAAACTCCATGATCTTTTCAATCCAGCCCGCCCAGTGCCGGAAGCACAGGCTTACGGAATGCGGAAGCAAGCCTGCATCCGGATGATGATACAGGATGATACCGCCCTGCTCACGGAAGCTCGCATCAAATGTTTTGATTTGCTGGTGTGCAGTTTCATGTTCCGGTGAGGAAGAATCAGGATTATAATGCGGATTCAAAGCGAATCTGACCAGCTTCCCTTCTGCGTCAAATTCACACTCTGAAATGAAGCTGTAATGTGACGGAGACAGTTTTCTGATCTGCCGGATCTCGCCGTTTTCATGCAGCAGCACTTCAAAAGCCGGATCCGGATGATCGAAGTCATAATCTGCAAACAGGTTCGGCCGAAACGACACTCTTACCTTGACAAGCCTGCCGGATTCATCGTATTCTTTTGTCTTTTCGTATCCCGGCACACGTTTTATATACTCCTCAACCGTTTTCTGTAAAACGCCGTTTTCATACCATTGGAAGTAGCTGTATTCTTCTGCGTTCTCCTCCGTATTCTCATACGAGAAATGCGCCATTCTACCCGATTCCGGATAGAACGAGACACCGACACCGTAAGGATAACCGTTTTTGTATTCATGATATCCGCTGTATTCACCGTCTTCCGTCAGTAAATATGCCACGCCGTTATAAGGCTTGCCGCCCTCATCCAGCGGCTTATCAAGCCATTGTCCGTATTGATAAACGCCGTTGTCATCAATATAATATTCATCCACCAGCTGATCGTCAGGCATTCCGTGCTCCAGCACATATTCCTTTGACAGCAGGTACTTCGGGATTTCTTCCTGTTTCAGCATATCATCACCTCGTTGGTTCCATTCTCATCACATTTCCGCACAGCAGCGCGCCGCTGCATGCACATCATTGCTTATTAAGAACCGTTTTTTATTTGACGCTTACGTTATTTCCTGCTTATATTATACCATAAAACACGCAAAAAAGCAAGGAAAATGGCCAATTTTCCTTGCTTTTTTCATCAATATAATGCGCCCGGTTTTCCATCACGGATCGCCTTCGGTTGTTCGATTTTCAGACCTTCCAGCAGCCATTGGAGATAACGGCGTTCGATGCCGAGGACGATATCACAACAAGCGGTGATGTCGAGGTAAGGCCCGAATAACACACTACAGGCAGCCGGAGGGCTGCCTGTTTTTTGTATCCCGAAAACCACCGGCTCTGCCAGGAGTTCAAAAAGCTTTAGGTATGAGTAGAATAAGAAAAACTCCCGTGCTATAATAGTATATATTGGGAAATGTTTGAGTTCTTGAAGATATGAAGAGATGTTGCTCAAGTGGAAAAACCGCAGCCGGTCATGCCGGCTGCGGTTTTGATTATGTGAAGATCACGGGCAGAGTTTCCGGTCCGCTGATGCTTAGTCCAAACACGAATACATCCTGTCTCCTCCATAGCCGTAGCAGCTCTCGTACTTCTCCTCCATACCTCCATCGATGCCTGAAGAAAAACGGTTCAGAGAGTCTGAGTTCTCTCTGAACCGTCCATACTGCATTTCAGCACATGATCATCCGATTGTCAGGTTAATTTATCTATCGGCAGATCGGGATATTCGCCGTTGATACGTCCCATAATGGCAGTGGCGTCTTCCTCTGTTATCTCTCTCTTATCAGACGCTCTGTAAGCATCGGCGTTTGCCAGTGACTGCTCAGCATCGAAGTTCTTGTTGGTTTTTTTGCAGAATTCTGCCCATGTCATATCGCTGTAACTTTTGACATAGTTTATGATCATAACGCAGTCCTCGATATCAATTACATTATCGCAGTTGGCATCTCCGCAAAGAGTTGGTTTTACAACGGGTCTGGCAGTAGCAGCCTGAGTTGTAACAGCTTTTGTAGTTGCAGCGGCAGCACGCGTCGTGGCAGCTGCAGCACGCGCTGTGGCAGGTTCAGGCTGCTGTTCCTGACGGGCAGGCTCTTCGGCATCAGGTGCTGCGGGTGTATCGGGAGTATTATCTGCGGGATCAGCTGAAGCCTCTGTCGGCTGATCCTGCACAGCAGTACTCTCCTCTGATGCAGGTTCTGTTTCCGGTACAGTCGTTGTATCCGGAGCAGTAGTTGTATCGGTAGCTTCAGCAGTTGTTTCCGAAGAGACAGTGGTGCTTGTGACTATATCCGCTGCGATAGTTGTACTTGCCGCAGAGGTTTCATCTTCAATGGTTGCGGATGCCGTTGTACCCTGACTGTCATCGGGGAGTTCCGGATCAGGTGATTTTGATGATCTGATGTAGCCAAAGATGCCAAGGCCTAATACAGCACTGACACAGATACCTGATACAGCATATGCAGCAATACGTCTCCAGCCGGCGTTTGCCTGATGCCTTATTATATCTCCGGCTGTATTGTGCGGCCTTTCGGCAGCATTCAGTGTGTTTTCGTCATATCCTCCCGCACTTGAAGCATCGTTCTCCGCAGAAACTGTGTCCATAGTAAAACAGGAATTCTCTGCGAAGAAAGATATGAGCTTTGCAAGCGGAACTGCAAGCATGACTCCGCTCTTCTGAAGCTTTTCAAGACGAACTTTCAGCTTTTTGCGTGCCGCAAAAAGGCGTTGTTTTGCGTTGTTTTCAGTTGTTCCTGTCAGCTCTGCTATCTCAGCAAGGCTTTTGTTTTCGTAATAATACAGATACAGTACTTCCCGATCATTATTAGGGAGTGCATTGAGCTGTTCGGCGAGTATCCGTTTCCTGTCCTCGTTTTCAACATAATCCTGTGGAAGCATGACCGTGTCCTCATTGGCACGGGCAAATTCAAGCTCATCAGCCTGTTCCTGATCTGAGATGTCATCAGTACCTGTGGTAAGATACTTCCGGCGTTTCAGTTTATTCATTGCTTCCCATGCATTGCGCTTTGCGATCGTGTGTATCCATGAATCAAATTTATCAGGCTCTTTCAGCTGCTTTATGTTCTTCATCATCGCCATAAAAGTATCAGATACAACATCCTGTGCATCAAATTCAAAAAGTCCCTGTTTCATAACGAATTTCGTCAGCGGCTCGCTGTATTGCCTGTAGATCTCGTCGGCTGCGGACTTATCTCCGCTCTGTAGTCTTTCCACCAGTTGTACAATATCGATATCGGTCATCTTTTCTACTCCTTGTCACCGTATTTTTCAATTAGTTCATCCAGCATTCCGTTAGCTGCCATCCAGTCAAGTATCATCCTTATCAGCTCATCAAGGGATACCTCTGTAAGGCCTGTGTCATCATTCAAATCTGTCCCTCCTTTTCAGTTTATGAAAAGCACTTATTTGCCTTTCTCTCTGTTAGAGTGTTCATCTCCTGAAAAGGTTAGAGGATTTTAAAAAATTTATTTTTTAATTTAATCTGCCGTTATTTCTGAAAGCATTGTCATTCAGTAACCGCCGGCCGGAACCGGCCCTTCCGCCGGACAGGAAAACTGCTTTTACGGCAATATGCCTGCTCTTTATGTATCTGACAACTAATAAACAAATTTTACTCCTAATCATTATATATTATCGGGATGATTTTGTCAAATAAAATATTTTTGAAAAACCTCTAACCTTTTCGGAGGATAAACACTCTAACAGACAGAAGGACAAAAAACGCCTTTAAAAGTCTGAGAAAAGAGAGAGGCTTTTTCGGAGAAAAAATTTTTTTTTGAAAAACCTCTAACCTTTCCGGGAGATAAACACTCTAACAGACAGAAGGACAAAAAACGCCTTTAAAAGTCTGAGAAAAGAGAGAGGCTTTTTCGGAGAAAAAATTTTTTTGAAAAACCTCTAACCTTTCCGGGAGATAAACACTCTAACAGACAGAAGGACAAAAAACGCCTTTAAAAGTCTGAGAAAAGAGAGAGGCTTTTTCGGAGAAAAAAATTTTTTTGAAAAACCTCTAACCTTTCCGGGAGATAAACACTCTAACAGACAGAATGGCAAAAAAAATATTGAAAGGAGTGCTCAGTTATGAGTGAATTAATCGAGGAGATCAGAGAAACCAAGGAGGGGATCACCGAGCCTGAGTCCTACAGGGATATTCATCTGCTGGTGTTCGTTCTTCAGACTGTGATACTGTTCATATTCTCACTTCTGCTTTTTAATATGCTGGCAGGGGATGAAAGTATGGACATCATGACAGATAAAGGTCTTGTATCATCCTACATACATTCATTCAGGATCGAGAAGGAGGATAAGACCTTCGTGAAGCTGCCTTCACTGGAAGAGGATATGGGCAATGTCGTAAATACAGGCAAGTTCCTTGATCTCAAAAACGGCGGCGTATGGCTGTCACAGGATCAGGAAGCCGGCATCATCTGCACATACTTTGCGCTGGTGCCGACTGCGATAGTCTGCCTGCTTCTCGGGATCGGAAGAATGTATAAGCGTCTGCGTGAACCGTATTTTGACGCAATGCGAAATACCTTCGGACTTCTCGTTCTTCCGCCCCTCGGAGTTGCCGTACTGGGTGCGATATCCATGTTTTTCTGGTTTATCGTTTCTGCGGCGGCACTGCTGGCCGGACCTCTGATGTACCTGTTCCATCTGATGATCGGTATATATCAGGTAAAGCTGCGTTTTTTACACTAAGAGGGAAAGCATATTTCCAGGACAATGATAATCAAACGGACGATCATTCGCCCGTAAAAAAGGAGTAACTATTATGGGAATTTTTGAAAAAACAGTAAACTGCTCCAAGTGCGGCAAACCCTTCAGGAAGGGAGTCCTATCATCCGGCAAGCTCTGCGAAGACTGTTCATGGCTTGAACTGGTGGGAGAGATGAAGGCTTCGGGCATCGCAAGTCAGAAAGCGGGCATTACCCAGTACTACAAGGATATGCCGAAAAAGTTCCGCACAATGCCCGCAGATGTGGACACTATCCTTCAGGCACGCAACAAGATCTTTCAGAAGTATCAGACGGATCACGAAATGAACATTTCGGTCATTCGCAATGCGGCACGGAAAGCGGGTGAATGGAGCGATGAAGAGAAGACCGATTTTGCCGGTAAGGTACTGGATTCAGTTGTCAATACCCAGAACAAAATGTCTTTCGTGCTGAACAAATTCGTGATTTCGCATTTGTATGACGGCGTTGCAATTGATGCGGATTCTGTATATGCAATTGCGGTGAAGAAGAATCCATTCTGCAAGGCAAAGGTATCCGAGCAGCCCTATCTGTGCGCTTTCTTTACAGACGATCCGTATTTCCCTGTTATCGGTATGACCTTCCTCCCGACGACAAGCAAGAGCTTACTTGCCCTGGAAAGTACCAGGAACAAGGAGCGTGTCGCAAGTCTGCAGGAGCTGCTGCCGAAGATATTCACGAATCTTACATATCCCGTTATGGATATGAAGGATATGAAAAAGCTTGTAAAGCAGGAGGGCAAAGTGCGCGGCAGCATGGACCCTGCTCTCATGACCGAGCTTTTGGACAAGGGCGTTTCCGTTCCCTTCTGGAGCATTGATTCGGCAATGCCTGACAGTATGCCTTCGGGTATTGCAATGAGTATCCAGGATTACGGCTATATCTCCATAGAGGATGTTTTCAGGTGGCTGGGGCTGACTGATCCCGTGCTCAGAAGGCACTGGCAGCCTTACTTCAACGAAGCTGCCGGGAGATCAGAGGCGGTCAGGGAAGAGCTGCTGGGATATATCCGGACAGTTAATGATCAGTTTGCCGGATAATGATCAGGGCAATTCCGCCTGAGATGACAGAGATTTTTTTGAAGAAACCTATGACCTTTCCGGAGGCTGAAGCCTCTGACAGACAGAAGGGCAGATAAATGCTTTTCACAAGCTGAAAGGTGAGACAGATCAGGTTTAAGAGTGTCTTTAAATGAGCAGACCATAATGGAACTGCCCGGCCGATTCGCGGTTAAATTTCCATTCCTGTTATATATGCTGCAGCAATATGATCATATATCAAACCGGGAGGTTTACTTAACGAGAACAATGTATTATTCAGCGCTGACCACAACAGCTGACGAGCTGTGCCTACAGGTCTGTGTGCCGATATGGGCGCTGCGGTCCGTGAATGATACCATCCGTACAAACAACATTACAAAGTGAGGTCGAACAATGAAGAATAATATTTCGCAGAGGTTTATCTCCGCATTTTCCGCGGCAGTTATCGCTGCTTCTCAAGTAACAACAGCATCACTGCAGGCAGCAGATCACGAAACTGACGAGACAGCTGCATCAGCCGGCAGGGCTGAAGACTGCATTCATTCTGAGTATGAATGCGGTCATGAATGGGATCACGAATGCGATCATGAATGTGAACACGACTGCGGCCATGAGCTCGCAGCTACCGGCAAAGGTGTAAAGATCGCACTGCTCGATGCAGGCGTGAAGAAGTATGATACATACAGTCAGGAATCATTCGTTGATGATGATACCATAGACTCAGACCATGGCGACACCATGATGAGCATACTCGTGGCTGAGGTGCCTGATGCAGAGATAATGGACGAAAGAGTTCTTGGCGATGACGGCAGAGGAACATACGAAGACGTATGGAATGGAATACGCAGGGCAGTCGATAACGGTGCGGACATCATCGTTGCAAGCTTTGAAGGGCAGAGCAATTCCGCCCCTATGCGTGAAGCAGTTCATTACGCTGAACTCAACGATGTACTCATCGTGTCCGCAGCCGGAAATACATACGGTGAAGAGATACGCTTTCCTGCCGCTTTCGATACCGTCCTTTCCGTCGGCGCTATCGATGAAGAGGGAAATATCCGGGAGTATTCCAACTACGGATGCTATGTTGATACCTACGCCGTAAGCAGCCTCGGAACCTCAGGTGCAGCTCAGAAGGCAGCCGCTGAAGCTGCAGCTTTGCTCGAATGCGACAGAAGTCTCAGCGCTGCCGAGCTGAGGGATATGCTCCGGCTCAATACCAAGGCTCCTGTCCCGGAGACTGAGGAGGCAAATGCGGACGCTGTTGTCAGTGCGTCTTCACTCTGCAAAAAGCATAATTTCGAGGACTGGCGGTACACTAAGAAGGCAACCTGTACTACTGCCGGTGAAAGAAAAAGGACCTGTAAGAACTACGGCTGCGGTTATACAGAATCGGAAATTCTCAGCCCCTCCGGTCATTATATGGAGTATGTAGTAACGAGACAGCCCACCTGCACATCATCAGGTCTTAAAGTCGGCAAATGTAAGAACTGCGACTATACTTCCGGTTCAACGACTATCCCGGCTACAGGCCATGACTGGGACAACTGGACGGTCACAAAGAAGCCTACCTGTACATCAGAGGGCAGGGAAACAAGAGCCTGCAAGAGATATGGCTGCAGCAAAACTGAGACCATAACCCTGGATAAGAAGGCTCACCAGTACAAATGGGAAACCACAAGGCAGCCTACCTGTACGGCAACAGGAGAAGAAAAATTCTATTGCACTGAGTGCGGTTACATTTCCACAACACGACCTGTCAAGGCTAAGGGACATGACTGGGACAAATGGACAGTCGTAAAGGAGGCAACCTGTAAAGAAGAAGGCAGGGAAACAAGAGCCTGCAAGGCATACGGCTGCGGCAAGACCGAATCCAGGGCCATACCCAAGTCGGACGAGCACCAGTACACGTGGCAGACCACAAAGGAGCCCACCTGTACAGAAAAGGGCTCCTGGAAGTGCATCTGCGTCCATTGCGGCTATGTTGCCAAGACTGAGGTCCTGGCAGCCACCGGTCACGATTTCGGGGACTGGAGTGTCACCAGGAAGGCCACCTGCACTGAAACCGGCGTAGCGAAGAGGACCTGCAAGAGAGCCGGCTGCGGCAAGACCGAATCAAAGGTCATACCCAAGTCGGACGAGCACCAGTACACGTGGCAGACCACAAAGGAGCCCACCTGTACAGAAAAGGGCTCCTGGAAGTGCATCTGCGTCAATTGCGGCTATGTTGCCAAGACTGAGGTCCTGGCAGCCACCGGTCACGATTTCGGGGACTGGAGTGTCACCAGGAAACCCACCTGCACTGAAACCGGCGTAACGAAGAGGACCTGCAAGAGAGACGGCTGCGGTAAAACCGAGACCAGAGTTCTGGATAAGAAGGCTCACCAGTACACCTGGAAAACTACCAGACAGCCCACCTGTACGGCAACAGGCTCAGAAGATTTTACCTGCATCAATTGCGGCTATGTCGCCAAAACTCAGGAGATAGCTGCCAACGGCCACGACTGGGACAAATGGACAGTCGTAAAGAAGGCAACCTGCAAAGAAGAAGGCAGGGAAACAAGAGCCTGCAAGAAATACGGCTGCGGCAAGACAGAATCAAGGTCTATCCCCAAGACCGGAAACCACAAGTACACCTGGGAGGTCACCAGGCAGCCCACCTGTACTTCCGGCGGAACAAAAGCAAGCAAGTGCTCTGTCTGCGGATATATTCTAACGACAGTAGACATTCCTCCGACCGGTCATGACTGGGAGGACTGGAGAATCATAAAGCCTGAATCCTGCGCTAAACCCGGTAAGAAGGTAAGGACCTGCAAGCGCTACGGCTGCCATGCTACCGAAGAGATAGAGATAACGATCCCTCATACCAATACCTGGATCACAACGCTCCAGCCCACCTGCACCACCGACGGCAGACAAGTTCAGAAATGCACTGTCTGCGGAACCGTATCGGACAGCAGAAAGATCCCGGCACCAGGTCATGATTTCGATCACTGGAAGATAGTCAAGTCCCCGACCTGTACAGAAGACGGACGCTCGGAGAGAGTGTGCAGGCGTTACGGCTGCCATTTCATTGAGTCCCAGACGATCCCTTCTGAGGGGCATAAGTATAAGTATATCACTGTGATCAACCCCATGAGCACATTGGAGGGCGTTGAAGAAGAGGTCTGCGTGAAGTGCGGTAATAAGACCGGTAAAACCAGGACGATCGATTACGTGGATTTCAGACCGGAGTCAACCAACTTTTTCCCGATGAAATTCAATTACAACGGCGAGGCTGATGATGATATGCTCATTCCGACTCAGAACGTTGTAACATACAACGGAAAGAAGGTTTTGTGTCTGACGTTCAAGAGCAATTATCCGTGGACCATTTCAGCCCCCGATTATGTTAACATACATGACGGAGCTACAAACAAAGCTGTAAAAAGCGGAAAAGCCGGTGAACAGAAATTGTACATCTGGCTTGACGAGTACAGACACTTTGAAAACATGGAGGAAATACCCACACTCACTTTCAATATTAAAGGCGAGGAATACACGTATGAGATAGAACAGTTCATGGTAACGCAGAAAGGTGTCTATGATGATGATACTGAGGATGTATACTTAAACGAATATGTAGAATCCGTCAGAAAGCACATGGAAAACATGAAGCTGTCCAATGTTCCTGACTTGGATAATACTAGTGATTATCTGTTCGGAAACAAGACCACAAACGGCAAGATCAAAGTATTCCCTTATGATAATAATAAGTATATCGCAATATCATCTAAATCAATAGATGGTGATCTGGAAATCAACTATATACTCTTCAATACAGTGGCTGTTCCTACTGAAGGTTATTCAGATCAGCTTGATTTCGTTCTTTACATAGAAGAAGGAAATGGAATGAAGATCGTACAGGACGGAGATGTTCCGGTTCTTGATGCGAAATGCCGGATAGACAGTTCAAATCTGAGGATTGAAGATCCTGAGTTCAACCAAAAGGCACAGATGGTCGACAATGTCGCAGATGTAGTAACTCTATTAGAGAACTTTGGTATTTCATTTGTCCCTGTTGGCAATGGACTTTCCAATGCCGGAAAAGTAACGATTGGATTTGCAGCTAAAACACCTGTCAATAAGACAATCGGAAAAGTAAATAATATGATGGCTGATAGCGTTAAGGAGGGCATTCCTTATAAAGGTGATGATCCTGTAATTGTTGACAATACAGTCGGCTTTGAATCCGGCTGCGAAATGGTGTATGGAAACGATCCGTTCAGAGCAACTTGCTATGGAGCAGATTTCTTCTCTGATACACAATACCATTTCAATATTGTGGATTCAAACGGAGAGGTATACACGTTTGAGTGTGATCCTCTTGAGAAAGTAGCAACTATTAACATCAACTGCGATGGTTATTTAACTTCAGAGGATGTTGATACAATACTTGAAGCAATGAGTACTACCACAGCAAGTGAAACATCCGTCATCGCTACTGCTACTACAGCTTCAGATACGGCTGCTGCTGAGACTGAGCCAGCCGAGACCAAGCCCGCCTCTACTGAGCCGGCCGAGACCAAGCCCGCTTCCACTGAGCCGGCAGAAATAAAGCCTGCCGGGACTGAGCCCGCAGCAGCTCTCGGCGATATCAACGGCGACGGAATGATCGATTCCAACGATGCATCCGCTGTTCTTGAGGACTACGCCAGAGCATCCACAGGCGGGGAGTCAGCTCTCGACAAGAATGCTGCCGACATCAACGGCGACGGCATCATCGACTCCAACGATGCTTCGATCATGCTTGCATACTATGCAGCAGTTTCCACCGGCAGGGACATAAAGATCGGGGATTTCATAACTGAATAATCGTCTGATGTCAGATACCACGGCATAACAGAAGGCAGCTCACAACGGGCTGCCTTTCTTTGTGCTTCCATTACTGCCCGCCTGAGCCGGTCGGTATTGCTCCAATACCGTTAAAGACGAGGCTGATGTGCCTGTTCGCAAGATGCAGATCATGGCAACTGACAGGTGCACAGTCAGGGGTTTGTCTGAGGAAATTATACATAGTGCACAAAGCGAGCATACAGTAATTGGCATTTCCTACAATGTGTGGTATAATTAAAGTGTTAAATGCTTTATGGGATCGATCATCGGTTCCATATAGTAAAACGGCATGATCCACAGGATAATATGTCCGGCGGATCATGCATCTGACATACAGGAGGTTTTTTAATGAACAGAATTGTGAAAAATGTGATCGCCGCGGCTCTTGCTGTAGTTTTCGTTGCAGAAGCTGCACCCGTCACAGACAGCGGACTTGACTTCTCCGGGCAGTATATTGTTGCTGAAGCAGCTGAAACAAAGCCCATCACTGCGGGGGAGAAGTACTATTTAGGTGATACCATTGATTTTGGAAATGGAGAGGTATGGGTACAGGACTTCTCAAGTAGTATACCGAGTAATTATGCCGGTTGTGATCTCAAGATAGAACATATCATATATTCTCATTCCGGCGGCGTCAGTGAATACTATGTAGGTAATAGTAAAACAATATATTCTTTATCGATACGAAAATTCATCTTGAGGAAGTTCGTGAGGATATCCGCTCCGGAAGAGCAGAGATTTATGACCGCGTTTCCAAACTAGATTATGCGGGCGCACTAGGTCGGGTATCCGGAAGCTATGCCGCAGATTCACAGAAGGTGCTTCGTGTATTTCAGGAAAAGGCAGAGGAGCTCAGATGTGCTGGACAGGTACTTGGCATTTCACCGGATACAACGATTCGTGTGCAGAGGCCCGTGCCAGATATTGTAACGCCGAATCGTCCGTCTGGTCAGAGGAAAGCAATACATTCCAATGCGGTCGTGAGCGCTCCTGGACACAATTCAGCGAAATTTTTGAAAGAGAAAGAACTCGAAGAGCAGCGCACCTTTAAGAATCTGGTCAGTGAGGTAAATAATTTCAGCATGAGTTCAGGTGCATCCTCAGAAAAGGTTCTTGATGCATATTATGCATTTGTAAAGACCGAACGTTCCCATCGAGCTACAGAGGAGATCATGCGTGCCTCCATGCCACAAGCGGTGGACGGCAACCACAGTGTCTACTACTCTGTGCCATACGTGAGAAACTCCGGGCATCAGACAGTGCGTATGGATCATGCCGGACAGTCGTTTTAGGAGCATCCCTTCCTGGAAATGGAGGTTACCATCAGTCAGAAAAGGCGCCGAACACTCCGGAACGTCACCTTGCACATCAACAAGGAACTCTGTGCAGTGGTTCTCCCTCGCATGGAGCGCATCCTTAAACCGAGCTATTCTCGCCAGAAGGGTAGCCAGAAGCCGGATGCCTATGAAACTATGAGGCTTAAAGAGGGAATCCTTCATATTTCTGAGGCGAAGAATTACAGATTTGAAAAATATGAAGACAGCCTCAGGAATGAGTTGGTCGGGCAAACCTTGAAACGACTGCATAACTCAATTGGCAATCTGGTTTCATCGAAGGTCTCTCATTTGGATCAGCAATACCAAATCCGGAATCTTGATCTAGATTTTTACATTGAGTTGAAAGGGCATTATTCGGATGAACACGAGCGGGAAGAACGGATAGAGCAGCTTCGGCGGATCTGTGAGGAGTCCGTCGAAGAATTACGCAGGAAAGCAACAGCTGATTTGCTCGATGCATGTAAGCTACGTTTTTATTTTCAGGATACCGTGGAGTTTGAAGATGCTCTGCGAATCATCAGCAGTAATGGCGACATCTCCGAACTCCGCATTCAGGATATGACAAGAACGACGCTTCTTTCTGACTACACCTTTTCCAAAAAGGTAATACAGTAGTGCCCGCTGCGCATAGAGTACGATTGGAGCATGAATTAAATGCTTGAAATACGGGAATGTATAACAGAACATAGGAAGGAACTCAATGAGGATGAAGCTGAGACTATATCCAACACGCTGAACAAACTCTGTGTAGATACAACTGTCAAGATCAGATGCTACGCCGTTGATGCGTACACGAACATCGAAGGAGTTGTGACTGAGTTTAATTCCCAATGCCTCAGACTCAAGGTCGTCAAGACTGCTATCCATTTTGATGGCATTTATACTATAGAGCTACTTGACAAGAAAGTATGTATTTAGTTGAATTATTGCTGGCCGCCCACACGGGCGGTCCAGATTAATGAAATAATATTTGAGATATGCTATAATATTAAGAATTACCAGCGGATTTTGGTTTCCTATTTGATCAAACCGTTTCCGTTATATTTCCGTTATTGTATTAAAAATAGATATGTATTTGATACAAATCATGGAACGGTTGCTATCTAAAAATGGCTAAATATAGGCAATTATGTATAGTAGCTGTAAGTCACAAAATGAAAGATTCAACACTCATAACCCGAAGGTCGTTGGTTCAAATCCAGCCGCCGCAACCAGAATTTGGGCACTGTATTGCAATATACAGTGCCTTTTATTTTTGCCTGAATATAGGCGAATATCGGATGTGAACAGCTGCTTACAGGAATGATTGAGAATCATGTTGTGAGTAGTTATATTTTTTGATTATGTGCGATTTTTACATTGGAATTGTCAAGAAAGGTGCAGTCGGAGAATACCCAAAATCTTGGATAGGCAGATATCAGGCAGCGTGGTGAGCCAGCCCAGTTGAAGTTCTTAATGCCACAGGTGGGAGACCGCCTGCATTGAAGCTGTTGATCCTCTGAGTGTTGTAGTAGCCGAAGATGTATCGGAAGATGACAGTTTTGACCTCTTCACGTTTCATTCGGTATGTAGGTATCTGATACAGCTTTTCTTTTTTCAGTGTGGCAAAAAAGCTCTCCATGCGAGCATTATCATAGCAGTGAGCTGTGCCGCTGAGGCTCTGGACAAGTCCGTTTGTTACAAGCTCTCTGCGGAAAGCATAGCTTGTATACTGGCAGCCGCGGTCACTGTGAAGGACAGTTCCGTCGAGCCTGTCGTACTTCTCACGCAGCTGTTTTACGGTGTCTATGCAAAGTTCCTTCTTCATGTTGTCACGCATTTCAAGAGCGACGATCTCGCCGTTGAAGCAGTCGAGAATCGGTGAAACATAGAGCTTTCCGTCAGCGCACTGGACCTCGGTAATATCAGTCAGAAGTTTCTTCAGTGGCTTGTCTGCACTGAAATTTCTTTTTATCAGATTCTCTTTGTTCTGAGTTTCGGTATCAGCCTTTGTGATACCGTGAGGTCTGCGGTGTCTGTGGATAAGCCCAACTTCGCTCATAGTCCGGTATACTGTTCTGAGGCTGACATGAGTGCCTTTCTGAGCAAGAGCTGCCTGCATCCTTCTGATACCGTAATTCTTGTTGTCAGGATGTTCAGATAAAATGCCTTGTATTTTGACCAGAAGAAGCTGCCTTGCACCGGGTTTGCCCTGATTTCTAAGCCAGCGATAATAGCCTGATTCGCTGATCTTCATGAATCTGCATATTGCTTTCGCTCCGTACTTGTGGCGGAACTCATTGACGAACAGGTGACGATCGCTTGTCTTTACTTCTTCCGGTCTTTTGCGAAAAAACCGAGTGCGTCCTTGAGTATATCATTCGCTTTGCGAAGCTCGGCATTTTCACGCTCGAGCTCAAGATTACGCTGTTTTAGCTCTTCATCAGTCATCTGATACTTCTTAGCTTTGGCAGCGGCATTTCGCTTGCTTCGCCAGTCTGACAGTGTGTAATACTGGATACCTAACTGCTGAGCAGCCTTTTTCAGTCCAATCTCGTCTGAGAGCTTTAATGCTTCTTCTTTGAATTCTTTACTGTACTTCATAGTCGTTTTCCCTTTCTGGTTTTGTTACTTATATTCTACCAGATTTTTGGGTGTTTGTCGACTGCTCTTTCAGTATAACACTTCACATTTAGTGCACCAATTTTACACTAATCAAAATATTAAACCAATATCAATTCGGGGCTGATGACCCGATGTTAACATGAACCTCAGGAAGCAATATATTTCATTTTTCTAAATAGTTATATTCAAGGAATAGTGCTCCACCCAGTTGAAAATATCTTCTGCCGTCTGTGAGGTCAAACGATAGAGGAAATTATAACTGATAGTTGCTAAATGCGGAAGTTTCTCAGAAATATCAGAGACACTCGGAGTTTCTATCGTTCGATCAGAAATGCCTGAAATGGTAAGCGTCTTCTCAAATATATCTGTTTCCTAAAAAGAAATGCAATGATCTGATCTATGTGTTATCATATATACAGCAGCTATACTGATTAAAGCAAAAGCTTGCATATTGTGATAAAACATGATATGATAAAATTATTAATATCAAGAAAATGTTTCAGAGGTGAAATGAAAATGTCGAAAAAGAAAGAGGAAAACAAAAGCCCGAAAGAGAAAGCGTTAGAGCATGTAACGAATTGCCTTAAACACAGAATTGCACCTTACAGCGAATTAATCTCTGCCAGTGCTTGTCTTCCTGAACTTGAAGTTCCAAAAGATATTATAGAGCGTGTCAATCGTACGAGTTTGATGGAGATGGCAGCTTCCCGTAAGATGGATCTTTATTCAAGCTCGAATATAACAGAGGCTGACCTGTATAGTGCAATAAATACATTGAGATATAAAATCAGAAGAGTCTTAGAGCGCTATTATATGCTCAATCCACTGACTGTGAAATTAGAAACTAACGAGAGTGGTAATGTGTATATCAGATGCAAGGTTGGGTATTCAAGGGACGGCAAATCCAGAATAATCACGGCAGATTCTATAGACGAACTGGAATTCTTCTTGCATCTTGAGCTTGATATGATTATATATGATAAGAATGAAAACAAGCCGTATGAAGCGATAAGGCGCATAATATACGATCGTTTTAATGAATCCTACAAATATAAGATCTCAATTGACTTACCACCTGATTTTTTTGAATGCCTGGAAGAAAACGGCATTTCAAAGGATGACAAAGGCAGATTTATTCGTATAGGGAAAATAGCCGAAGTGTATCTCAGTAAAGAGTATGAATCTAATAGATTATATCCCAATATATGGGATATCGTAGAAGATGTCTGCGAAAGAGATTTTTGTAGAGAAGTAACAGATGTGTTTTACTTGCTCAAGGGACGGGACGTATCATTCAAAAAAGATATCACTGGTAATTATGCGTATATCTGCTGCACCATTGAGTATTCGGGAGACGGCACTGCTAAAGAGATCATTGCTGATTCTTTTAGTGATTTTAATAATCAGCTCAGCAACGAATTTGAAATATTGATCGAACACTATGAAGATAAAGGAAATGCCAGAGATAAAGCGATAGCGAATGCACTGCGAATTCTTGCTCAGCCTCGTGAATATAATAATTTCCCGGAACTTATCGTACCGGATGATTTTAAGGATTTCTTGGATTGCAGAACTGAGTACAGATTTGATACAGAGGCGAAAACACAAGAGATTCAGGATATATGGCTTTTGGGAAGAGATCCCTATATATACGGATATGGAGGAAATGATATACCAACCGATGAAGGAATCGAAAAGAAGCTTAAAATAATAAGCGACTATCTCAAAAGCGGATTAGGCAAGAATCGAATGCTAAAGCCTGGAGATGTGACACTTGGGAAAAATGATGACGGGAATTATACTATCTTCTCTTGTACTATCCAGAATTCAAGGGACGGCAGTCCAAAAACAATTACAGCAGACAGCGAAGAAGAACTCTGTATATATATGGATATTGAGCGTGAAATGCTGTTTCAGTATAGTCATAATTGGTCTGAAATAGAAAAAAAATCTACCGAAGAAGAAAATGAATCAGAGGACAAAAAAGAAAGAGCTTCGGCAGCAGAAAGAATAGAAGAAGCTCAATTGTTTGTGCTTAAAATAATGAACTCCACATTTCATACTAAGTATCTGTTTAATAAAAGAGAAGCGCATAATTGGGTTCGTATTTCTGAAAATCTATTTAGTAAATTTGATGACTTATTAGAATGCAAAAGTGAAGAGAAGGTATACCAAACATATCTGAGACGTGAATGGCAATTAGGGAAAATAAAATGGTTTGCTTATCATGATGTCAATGAAGAATCAGAAGACAGAAGCATAGTAGCATTTTTATCTCTGCAATGTGAGGTGCGTAACATATTAACCCTCTATTATATGCTAAAGCCGGGAGATGTCACACTCAAAACGGACAAAGACGGAAAGCATATATACATATGCTGTAAAATCAAGTATTCAAGAGACGGCAGGGAAAAGGAAATCACAACCGAAACCTTAGATGATCTTAAAAGCCATATGGAACTTGAACTTGCTTTGCTTATGGAGGATTCTGATGAGTATCTTGAGCTTAGAATACTTGAACAGGAGGAGAAAGCAGCAGTGTATTCGGTAATGCCATCTATAGCCGGTGAAGTAATGAGAGGACAGTTATCTGATCAAGGATATGAACTGTTAAAAGCAATATGTAAGAATTATAGACTTGCTATATTTGGCAATAAGATCGAAAGAGAACATCTCAGATCACGGTTTGTGGCTTATAATAATTATAATAAAGAGAAATCATTTATACAGGAAAGAGACCGTCTGTTCGAACTGGAAACAGGCGTATCTCCGGATATCGGATACTTCCGTGAAACGATCGAAAGAAAGCTGGAAGAGGAGAAAATGTACTCAAGCGCCGAAACATTGTCAAAGCAGATCGGGTACAGCACCGGACAGATTTCAAAAGTCAGAGGAAAAAAAGGTTCTCCAACTAAAGCTCCAAGTAAAGAATTTGCCCTGAGGCTTGGATTAGCCTTCCATCTTCCAATAGACGAGCTTAAAAAATTCATTGCATCTGCTGGTTATATTTTCCCGTATGACAAGAAAGACTGGCTTATTTTCGAATGCATACAAAGAGGCATTACGGATTACAAGGATATTGTAAGTAAGCTGTTTGATATAAGTGGAAAACTGATCGAAATAAATGAGATGATCCAAGAAAAAGATCCTGAACTGGAAGAACTATTGAAGGGCGATCCGTATTTGGATGTTCTCTTCAGTGGTAATGACGAACTGAATAAAAAGATTAATCATTTGATGGAACAAAAGCAGGATTTCGGGGAGTACGAGGAATTAGAAAAGTATTTCAAGGATTATCTTAAGCTGAAATTGGAAATACAATAAGAGCAAAGCGCCGGTCACATACCGGTGCTTTTTTCTTTATAACATTTCTATTTTTGAGATCTCAAACCTGATCAGTCTTTTTTCAAAAAGCTCAAAAAGTTTCCTAAAGGGAAATGCAATGCGGATAAAACTATGCTATACTATATACAGACGTCAGAAATAACCGGTAAAACGGCAAAGGAAAACCTGATCAGGTACTTCTTACCAAGAATCCACAATACCAATCAAAAGCGGTTTGTATATGCCGATCGTTTTGCGAAATGACATATACAAACCGTGAAAGGAGCTTGAAAAATGAGAAATAAACTAAGACGGTTGCTTAAGCATCCTGTTGCCGGTATGCTTGCAATGACGGTAGTGTTCGGTGCAGGCGGTACTCCGTTCAACGTATACCGTGATCACAGCGGATATGCTGTGGCTGCTGACACAAATGACAGCGATGCCATAGTTGACTTTGATCCTGCCACAGGTGTTCTGACTATCGGCGGAAACATAACAAGAATCGAACTGCCTAACGATCAGAGATATGCTGTTAAGAAGGTCGTTGCGATGGAAGGTACGGTTTTCCCGGAAGACTGTTATTACCTCATGCGTTTTCCAAACTGCGAGACTTTTGATCTTGCAAATGCTGATACAAGCAAGGTCAAAAGGATGGAGGCGATGTTCTGGGAATGCAAGAAGGCGGTAACTATCGATATGACTGGCTGGAATACAAGCAATGTCACTAACATGAAGAATATGTTCCATCACTGTGATTCTGTTAAGGATCTGGATGTATCATCCTTTGATACTTCAAAGGTTACTAACATGGTGCAGTTGTTTGAATACTGCATAAGCCTTCAGAGGATCGATCTCAGCAACTGGGATACAAGCAGCGTCACTGACATGACATACCTGTTTAATAGCTGCTATAAGCTTACAGATATTAAGCTTAACGGCTTTGATACAAGCAATGTAAGAAGCATGGATTTCATGTTCCGTGATTGCTGGGAGCTTAAGGCCGTTGATGTATCCTCCTTCGATACAAGCAGTACAGAGACTATGTTCGGTATGTTCTCAGGATGTAAAGATCTTGAGCAAATCGATGTTTCAAACTTCAATACATCCAATGTTATAAGGATGGATGATCTGTTTGCTTTCTGTGATTCACTCAGGGCGATCGATGTTACGAACTTCGACACTTCAAACTGCCGGTTAATGTCCGGAGTTTTCAAGGGCTGTTCACTGCTCAAATCAATAGATCTGAGCAATTTTGATACAAGCGCTGCTACCACATTGGGCGGTCTTTTCAGCGGGTGCCTTAGTCTTAAGCAGCTTGATCTCAGCAAATTCGACACTTCAAACTGTACTGCTATGTACGGAATGTTTGAAAACTGTGTCAATCTGACTGAGCTTGATCTTAGCAGCTTTGATACATCATCAGTCAAGCTGATGTCAACCATGTTCAAGGACTGCACACAGCTGAGAGAGATTGATCTCAGCAGCTTCAGAACAGACAGCTTAACGCTGACAGCTGAGATGTTTGAGGGCTGTAATGCTCTCGTTTCACTTGACCTCAGCGGGTTCGATATGAGTTCCATAAGTGAAGGAATACAGTACGGTGATTACAAAGGCAGCACCGATATGTTCAATGGTGCGCTCGGTTCCTGCAAGAGTCTAGTACTTGGCGAGAACTTTGGTGATATCACTGAGAAGATGAAGCTTCCGAACAACAAGACGGGATGGGCAAATGCCAATGAGCCATCTAAGTGTATCAGTGGCGACAAGGACTACGCCGTTATTCAGAATGAAGGCAGGAATGAATACTGCCCCGTTGTTGAGACAACTACTACAGTGCCTGCAACAACAACAACTACTACGACATCCAAGCCGATGACAACAACCACGACCACAACCACCACGACCGAGGCAGACACAACAACTGCCGCAACCACCTCAACCGTACCGTTAAGCGTTACCTTATACGGTGATTTCAACCTGGACAATAAGGTCGATGCAGTCGATGCTTCCATGATGAACCGATACATGGAGGATCCTGAGAACAATCCCGCCAGCGAGCAGTCACTTATCAATGGTGACGTTTACAAGCCAGGAACAGGTCTGACTCCTGAGGATTCAGAAATTGTACTGATGTACTATGCCAAGCTTATCACCGAGCTGCCCACAGACAAGTTCCCGGTGAGGGCTACATCAGCTCCACCAGTACCTTCCACTGTTTCTGTGACGACCGCTGCTGCATCATCGGAGTCTTCATTGCCGGGTGATGCAAATGATGACGGCAAAGTCAATGTAGCCGATGCTGTAGCTGTACTCCAGTATATAGCAAACAAAGAGAAGTATCCTCTTACTGCCAGTGGCATTGCCGGGGCAGACTGCGACGGAGTCAAGGGTATCACCGGAGGAGATGCTATCTATATCCAGAAGCTCGATGCCGGTATAATCTGATTGACAGACAAGCCTAATGACTAATAATCCTACGTAAATTACAAAATGCCGTATGCATAGATTTTCATGCATAGAGTCAATCCCCAATTCTGTGTAAACGAAAAATAGTGCAATAGAAAAGTGTATGATGAGACCGATTGTGAAAGCAGTCGGTCTTATCTGCATATTAGCACATGATTATTTGATTGTCAAGATAAAAATGTTATTCCGGGATCCTGTCGCCGTAATAGATAACCAGCTGAGCGTAGATGCTGCTCCAGTCCTGACGGCGACCAGTCCATTTTTTCGTGATGTCCTTCATAGCCAGATACAGCATCTTGAAAAGGCTGTCATCTGTCGGAAATACGGACTTTGCTTTGGTGACCTTCTTCAGCTGGCGATTGAAGCCTTCTATGGTATTGGTCGTATAGATCAGCTTTCTCAGTTCCTGAGGGAACTTGAAATATGTGCTGAGATTAGGCCAGTTTTCGTACCAGGACTTTGATATTTTGGGATATTTGCTGTCCCAGGCCGCAGCAAAAGCCTCAAGAGCGTCCAGAGCGGCTTCCTCGTCTACTGCGGTATAGACCTTTTTCAGATCAGCCATAAGTGCCTTGATGTCCTTGTAAGAGACGTATTTGCTGGAATTTCTGAGCTGATGGATTATGCAGTTCTGGATATCAGTTTTCGGAAATACAGCTTCTATAGCCTGAGAGAAGCCTGCCAGATTATCTGTGCAGGCGATAAGGATATCCTCAACACCTCTGTTGCGCAGACTGTTCAGAACGCCTGCCCAGAACTTTGCGCTTTCATTTTCACCAACCCACATACCGAGAACATCCTTCCTGCCGTCCATATTAACGCCTATCGCTATATATACAGCCTTTTTGATGATCTGTCCTTCACTGCGTACATGGTAGTGGATAGCGTCAAGGAATACGACTGCATAGACACTTTCAAGCGGTCTCTGCTGCCATTCCTTTGCAACAGGGAGTACCTTGTCTGTGATACGACTGACGGTAGTATCAGATATCTCCAGACCATAAATATCACGGATATGATCCTCAATATCAGACGTAGACATTCCCTTTGCGTACATGGAGATGATCTTGTTTTCCATATCCTGAGAGATACTTGTCTGATTCTTAGGCAGTATCTTTGGTTCAAATTCGCCGTTTCTGTCACGAGGCACTTCGATATCCACCTTGCCCACACTGGTGCGAAGAGTCTTCTTGCTGTGGCCATTTCGGCTATTATCAGTATTCTTGTTCTTAACATCGTATGGTTCATACCCAAGCTGGTCATCAAGCTCTGATTCAAGGCTGCCTTCCATAAATCCGGAAAGTGCTTCCTTGAACAGCTCATGTATATCATCCATGCTCTGGATATTCGCTGCCGAAAGAAAATCGCTTATCAGCTCTCTTCTTGCTCGCTGCTCTTCTGTTTCGTTTCTTCTCTTTCTGCTCATAATTAAAACCTCCAAAGTAGTGTCTCTTCTATTATACACTACTTCAGAGGTTTACACAAATTTTAGGATAGACTC
>Ga0247608_10000605_pt1 | contig 56034 bp, 79 predicted proteins | sample 176DNAGHGlowgp2_FD_193490 | JGI IMG/M metagenome (GOLD analysis project Ga0247608, IMG submission 193490) | Sheep rumen microbial communities from Palmerston North, Manawatu-Wanganui, New Zealand - 1766 DNA GHGlow gp2 | ecosystem: Host-associated > Mammals > Digestive system > Stomach > Rumen ... | reverse complement strand
AGCACAGATAATCAGTACCAGCCTTTCACCCTTCGTCATTCTTTATCTCTCCCTTTTACTTTCCCAGCACGTGCCTATATGCTATTTCCCAAGCCAAGTGTAAGGCTTCATGACTTGTTAACTGTTGCGTCTTACCAGTATAATGAACCAGCAAAGAAGTTTTTATTTGCTTATACTGTCTCAAATCATCATCGTAGGCGGCAACAAGATTCAGAATATGTTTCTGATTAGTTTCAATCTCTTGGAGTTCTACATTCTTATCAGGCCCATCAGGAAGCATTTCGGCACTTCCCTTACAGATAATAATCTTGCGGCAACAGGCTATCATTCTCTGCCTATGCTCACTCAGGCTATTCAATAGTTCCTTCATACGAATGTCTTCGCCGCTCCAAGTATCAGGTTCTTTCTTTCTTCCGAACATATCCTTTATCTCCTTTCCGTTTACATGCATATTATATCAGATTTGAATAAATAGTCAATAGGGTTATTTAGGTGTTCAACACCTAATCAAATACTTGACAAATAAATTGTTCGTGTGCATCCGAATGTATACAGTATACAGTATACAGTATACAAGTTTGACTTACAACCTGTCAAGTATTGGGCGCGTGTCAAGTACTTGACAAGCTGGAAGCTGGATAAGCTGGAAGCGCGAATAAGCTGGATATTTGACAAGCTGCATAATTTATTTTATAATAAAATGGGAAAAAATAAAAACTAAAAAAAATTAAAATTAAAAATTAAAATAAATTAAAAAAAATTAAAACGCAGCGAAAAGCTGCGTTTTAATTTTTCTTTTAAATATTTATTCGGAACCATGGGTCTTCAAATAGGCGCTACCGATTTTCCCTTTGCGAAGAACATTGATATCCTCGATGCCATCGAGTATCGCGCAACCTTCCGCAATATAATTTTTCGTAAATGCCATTTTTAGGAGGCATTTTCGCGCAGGCCCGCAACCCTATATTGTTTTAAATGTCGTGCTCCAAACTTACGCTCTTCAAAAATAACAACATCGCTCCATTCTTTAACAACCTAATTCCAATTAGGAAGCTGCTTATCATATGCTTTATTATAAATAGGAGAATCCTTGAGAAGCTGCATTATTTCTTCTTTATAGTGCCACTGATAATATACTTCAGGAAAATGTGTATCCGCGCGAACAAACTCAATTAAACCTCGCGCACCCGTTAACAAATACTTATTCTCAGGCTGATAGCGAGCACGTATAAATTGCGCTATATCCGCATACTCATTAGAGTCGCAGAACCAATCTTGAAAGCGCGTATCATATATATCCATTCCGCGCCCCATAACCTAATTGGTAATCACGCAATTATATTTCTCCGGTACCTTATTTGTTTCCTAGATATAAGCTATTGCTTCCCTAATCTCATCAGTCATAAGGTGTCCCCAATTCCTATTTGCGTCAGACCAGATTGTAAGTACGGAAAAGCCCTTCGCCCTGCATATCTCTGCAAGCCGCTGGATATCCGCAATTCTAGGCGTATAAATCCATGGACACATATCATCGCGCGGTGTCACAATATTCTGCTTTAAGTATTCTACTATACTATCAATATAGTAGGTAAACCGCGCATCGAATACTTCTGCAAGCTGGCCTTCCAAAATATAATTTACCCTATCGCTGAAAAGCTGGGCCGCTATCTCTGGCGTCGCGCTAATAGCTATCAATATAATTTTACCAGGGTCTAATATTAGCTGATGAACTTGATAAACAAATGCAACGGTTGATACCGCGCGGCCTTCATTTAGAATTGCCGCCGCACGAGCTGGACTATCAAGGTCAGGAAAGTTTTTCCGCATCCAGCGCAATTCCTAATTATAGTATTGCTATATATCATCAAACTCATCCCAAATTACCAGGTCAATATCAGCTAACCAACTGGTATCTTTCCTTAATATTGCGGCAAAAGTTTGATAGCACATAACACGAATGTAACACACGTCATCTTCTATTGTCCAGATGCCTTTGCGGCGATGGTCAAACCAACCATCCAAATCCTTATCTGTTAGAGCGCGACAATAATCCGGATGCTCTAAGCAGATTTTATCCCTTAAAGCTTTAGTATGCACGAGATAACAGACATTACGTTTATCACGCGCGAGCTTTAAAATCCTATCATCGAACATTAGAGTGGTCTTACCCCAACCACGTGGCGCTCGCAAAATATTAAAAGCGCCAGGCCGCAACTTATCTAATTCCTACGTTGTTATTATATCCGAGAGAAACTATCGTTTCATAAGCTCCATCTTCTTCACCTCTAGTTTAGTATAACATAAGTTCTAAGGCTTGTCAAACTATAAGTTTTTTAGGTAGTAAAAAATATCACTTTTTTGTTAAAAGTGGACTAGAAAAGTGGTATTTATTTTGGTGGTATTTTTTTGGTAGTCAAAACGCGCGCGTTTTAAGACCCAAAAAAATAACACCAAAAATTTTCCTATATATATTATATATATTATATATTATATTATATATATTATTATATATATATTATATATATAATAGCCCCTCCCCTTAATATTTTGAAAAATACCAGCGACGAGCGAAGCGAGGAGCCGGTATTTTTCAAAAGCGACGCCGAAGGCGGCGCTACTACCCATTTTTGTCTACCAAAAAAATTTTCTCAAATACTTGACTTCTGATAATTTTTGTGTTATAATATAAAAAAAGGAGATATTAAGGTTTTTTTATTGTATCGGTAAGTGTTTGACAAAAGCTGAAAATTGGCGCACTCCCATCTATTCTACTTCTACCCTAGTTTTGTCCTCGTTGAGCACTACCCATTCTGACGTAACTTTCCCCTTTTGAACCCCTATCTCCTTTATTTATTTATTTTCTTCCTCTTTATTCATTTTCAGGATGTTACATAGTTAATTGGTGTTATGTGTTTTATGTTTATTATAGATACTTTTAATAAGTTTGCCGCCGAAGGCAATGAAGTTTTTTAGTTTGAAGTAAATGGGCACGAATATTGCGTGCGTTAGGTTGAGCTTGAATGGGGTTAGCCTATAATTTAGCATACCTCTATTGAAGACGCGCGCTAGCCCTAGTGGTTTACAATTTATGAAACACTAGATGATGCGCTCGCATTTGTGCGTAAAATGAAAAAACTTAATGGTTGACATTATATTTAATTTATAATATAATTTATGTAGAAAGAAACGGGAGGCACCTGATAGAAGTGAATACAGTATTTACTTATCCTTATGCTCGCAATTTCTATTTGCGGCATCCCTTTAAATTGATTAAGCATTTTTGCGCGAACATCAAGTATGCATGGCAGCGCGCAACAAAAGGCTATTGCACCCAAGATACTTGGGATATTGATGTATGGTTTTTAAAAACCATGCCTAGCATGCTATATGAGTTGGCGGAAAAAGGCAATAGCTATCCCGAGCAACTTGGATTTAGTTCGCGCGCACAATGGGCACGCAAGTTACGTGATATAGCAAATGACCTTTATAAATGTACAGAAGAAGCCGCCGACCAACTAAACGAGTTTAGCGAAGCATACTTTACGGACGTTTATAATCGAGAGCTTGCAAAAAAATATCTTGATAGAAGAATTGAGATTTATAAGGAACAAGAAGTAATTAGGGAAGAAGCCTTCCAAGAATTGGCAAAATATTTACCCTACCTATGGGATTAAGGTGAATTAAGTGGTTACAAATATTGTTAAGAAAAATGGAGTTTACTTTTGCGGCGAATGTAGGATGCGGCAACCCCGTCTTTAGCCCTACTGTTATTTTTGTGAAGCTCATTTTAGCAACTATGAAACATAGGTTATTGAGAAGTTAATGGAAGAGGAGCATTTAGATAATGAAGGTAACGTATTTAGAAAGAGTAAAGGATAGGAAGGCGCATACGGCCGCAAGAATATGTAAGAATTGCGGCAGCCCGCACTATCAAATAGTAGAACAAATTGAACCTTATTCGTTCAAGAATTGGTATGTTCGCTGTGCCGAATGTGGACACGAAGGAGATTATTGTGCTTCACGCCGTCTTGCACTTGAAGCTTGGAGGAAAAACTGGTGAAGTGTTCTAATTGCGGCAACACCTCTTTCTTTGTGGGTCATCCTATTTCTATTCCTATTGCTTTGGTACGAATGGAAAATGGGAATTATATTGTTACTTATAAAGATGGTACAGAAACAAAATGGACATGTATGAAATGTGGCCATACGGTAAACGTTAAAGAATATGATAATAAAACCGTTTGCATAGCAGCGGAAAAACCGTCGATTTTTTTAACACTAGAAGATGTACGCATGTACGCTAAATCAGGCGCATCACCTAAAGAAGTATTAAGTAATCCTAGTAAGTATATATATAAAGGAGATTTAAAGAAATGAATTATCAGGTAAAGCAGTCGGATTGTAAGTTTTATGTTAATGAAAAAGAGCGGACAATTGCGTGTGTAATTGACCATTTGGATGATATTCCTATTAAGGAACTTATGCACACATTTTACGTTGAGACTATTACTAAGCATGATAAGCCGCCAATTTCTTTCTTCCATAATAAGAATTGGTATGATATGTGCGTGCTTAAGAATAGCTATAGTGGAGTTGCGAAATGCTCGCCCGAAGATGAATGGAATGAAGAAACGGGTAAGCTAATTGCTTTTTCGCGCGCGAAAAATGCACTATATGTTGACTTCTTCCAGCACGCTAACACCATTATACAGAAGATTGATTCAATTTTTACCAGCCAGATTGAAGATTTTAATAGGTTTGGTGAAGCGCTTGGTAATAGTAAGGCATCGCTAAAGCGGCGGATTGATATGGCAACTGGCGTTATTAAGCCCGACGAAGACGAAGAAGAAGTAGTAGAAGCGGGAGAAGAATAAAAAAAATAAAGGGGCTTAAAGCCCCTTTTTAATTTGCGCGCGCACCTTTTCTAATTGCGCCTTTAGCTATCTTACAATATCAATATAGTTTGTCTATGGTTTTGTTAATGTAGTGTTAGGATAGTAGAATGAAAGGATTTTGTCGTAGGTTACACCTTGATTTGCAGCGTTCTTTGCGCCATTCTAGCTTAAACCTACACCATGACCAGTCTTCTTACTTGATGTATCCCACTTGTCGGCTGCAGCAACAAGATAATCGCGCACTCCACCCCATACTTCTTGAGAAGAATAGGTGCGGCCGCCATTACTTGCAGTATATACAACCGCAGCTGGTTTGCCCTAATAGGTTAAGATTTGTCCTGCTGTTTCTTTTGCGGCGGCATTGCAATTCTTATAGTTGTTTCTTGGCGCGCGAAAAGCTTGCGCTTTTACGGCGCTATCAGAAATTACCTTGCCTTCAAGTACGCCTCTTGTGGCGGCGAAAGTGCGTGCAGCAACAGCCTATGCCTTACACGCCTCAAGCGGCGCATTACCTATCTCTGCGGCGGTAACACATGCCACGTAATCTTCTAGGTCAATTTCTTTTATGGTATCTTGCGCGCAACCATAGTAGTTCATATTTTCACTAGTGGTAATTTTTACTTTGATTTTCAAATCGACCACCTCCTACAATTAAAGTATAATTATTATTTGACTTTAAGTATAAATTATAGTATATTTTATAATGTAGAAAGGGGTAGAAAAAATGGATGAGTTTATGGAAAAGATAAAGTCTGTGAGTAATGAAGACGGTTTATATGAGATGCATATTAGTATTACCAATCCTGGTGGTGGTCAGTATACTAATGTTGATAAGGAAAGTTATAATGGATTGGTAAGTATAGTCGCGCGCGAACTAGGCAAGCACGAGAAACCTATAGATGAATATAGATTTAAGTGGCTATATGATGGTAAGTTTTATGACATTACCTTTGATATGGTCGAGGACTATAGATAATGGATGAGTTCTTACAGCAGCGGCATCATAAAATTGAAGAGCCTGAAGGCTTGTTCGAGTTATGTATTGAAGCCCGTAATATATTTGTGCCTTTTTATCCAGATGTAACAGGTCTGACTTTTGATAATGTATTTACAATAATATGTAACCATATTGAAACAGGGAGATATAACTATCCTTTGTATATAAACTTTCAAGATGTTACCTATATAATGACCTTTGATTTATTGGAAGATTATACATGAATACAAGATATTTTAAGTTTGCGCGCGAAGCCGCAGCACAAGCAGATTATCAAGGAACTCGTAGTGCGCCCGCGATTGGAGCGGTTGCAGTCTATAAAGGTACAATCGTTGCGACTGCATCTAATACGAACAAAACTTCGCCGCTTCAAGCTAAGTTTAATGTATATAGGTATTCCGATACTTCTACTCCCGCAAAAATGCATTGCGAAACCGCTTTAATTCAGCGACTTAGGTGGAAGTTTGGTGACTCGATTCAGTGGGACAAGGTTCATATTTATTTATATAGAGAACATAAAGATGGTAGTTTGGCGTGCGCGCGGCCGTGCCCTTCGTGCTTTGCCCTCTTTAGAAGCGTAGGGCTTAAACATATATATTACACTACGGATGAAGGATATGCGGAAGAAAAGTTAAATTATAAGACGGAAAAATAATCCGTCTTTTTTTTATTGCCATAAATAAAAAAGCGATAAAAACTCCGTGTCGTCTCGACAAAAATAATAGAGGAATAATCTCTTCTTAAGAGATTAAATATTTTAAGGAGGTAAAAGGAAATGGCTTATAATTATAGTATTACATATGCTGGGCCTACTACCTGGGTGGCTGAAGATCCGATTACTGCGAATAAGATGAACAATCTTGAAGCGGGCGTAGCTATGGCATTAGATACGGCTGAGTCAAAGGCGGATGTATATGAAGTACAGAATCGTATTGATACGGCTACCATTCCAATAATTAATAGAATGAGTACAGCTGAAGGTAATATTCGTGATATTATGAATACTTTATCATCTTCAACTGAATGGGCAGAACACGGCGAAGAAGCATATAGTTAGATTCTAGCAGCCCTTGGTACCAATGAAGTAGATCAAAACGGTAATCATATCGTTAAATCTAATTTATAGCAAAGATTAGTTGATTTAGAATCTGAAGCTAAAGATAGGAACACAAGATTAGCGACACAATTTAATACATTAAATAAATCATTTAATGATGCTTTCCTAGAGATTATAGCTTCACGCGGAGAGTTTGATCTTTTACAATATAGATTGTCTAATTTTGACACTCTTATTCAATTGAATGCTGATGCAGCAGTTGTTGCCGCAAATAACTTTAAGAGCGCTGCAGGCGATGGTTACAACAGTTTAATTGAAAGATTAAATGCTATTGATGGTAATCCAAAACCTGGGCTTCAGCCTTCAATGATACAGCAACTCATCAATGTACAAACTGAAATTGCTAATGCCCGCGGAAAGAATAGTACCGGTGGTAATAATAGCACTCTTAATGAGCGTCTTTCTGCTACAGATACCCGCATCACCAATGATGAAACGCTAATTTCTCAGCGTGTAGCCTATACAGATATTGTTGATAATTTGTAGTCTACTAATACAGATACAAAAGTATTAAGCGCTAATCAAGGTCGTGTTCTAAACGATGCTATTAGCGCAATTAACAATGTAATTGGCGGCAACTTTAGTACACAAAGTACTGTAAAGGATGCAATTGATGCGGCTGAAGCGGCGGCTAAGAACTATAGTGACCTAAATAAAGTTGATAAGAATGATATTTATAATGATGTTGACTATACACTTGATGATGGTCACGTGCTTGATGCGCGCGTAGGTAAAACATTGGCGGATTCTATTGCTCAGGCAGAAGAAACTTTAAATCAAGAGATAGATAGTATAGATGACCGCGCGACCGCGCTTGAAGCAGAAATTGCGGCGGCGCATCGAGATTTAGGAACTGATGAAGAAACCGGTGAGCCTATTGAAGATTCTCTCGCTCAGCGTTTTAGCGCAATTGAATCAAGTGTTGTTCTTAATAATAATAGTATTGATGAAATTGCGGCTCAGATTAGTCACGCGGCCGACCCCGAAAATGATGATGCCGGCGGCTTAACTGAACGTTTATCTGCGGTTGAAACCGTTGTTGGTAATGCAGCCGTTGCTTCTACTGTCGAGGCTGCATTAAATAATTTAGATGGCCGCTTAGATAAGATTGATGGCGGTGAAGCCTTAACGGACGCGGGCACCCTAGCTTCTCGTGTAACAAGCGCCGAATCTAATATTACTAATATTGCCGGGCGCGTTTCCACATTAGAAACTACACCTAAGTCTGCAACCATTATTGTAAATGCAGATTGCATTACTTATGATGCAGAAACAGGTATGCCAACCCTTTATACAAATGATACAAAAACTACTACCATTACTCCTACTGCTGATGCAGATTATTTATTACAGAAGGATGATGGTAAATACTATTATTGGAAATATATAGATAATGCATGGAACTTAATTAGTGGTGGCGGTGGAGCAGAAAGCGGCAATTCATCTGCTATTATTACTGATACTCTACCACAGATTGAAAATGCAGATCTAAATACTGATTACTATGTTGGAACTCCATCTACTGGATATATTCATTACAGATTTACCGTAGTTCACGATATGGATTTAGATAAAGACGTAATACAGGCAGTAGTAATTGGACAGCAATTAGATACTAATTATATTAAACGTTATAACATTGATAAAGTCTATAATAGTGATAATGCAAAGTATTATCTGAAACTCTATGAATATAATTATGGAACAGAAAATGAAGTCGATGATGACCTAGATGTTCCATCTTGGGTTGCAGAAACTTCCTATGCTGTAGATGATAGAGTATTATATAACGGCTATATCTATCAGTGCATTACTGCTAATAATGATGCAGAATGGACTGCTGGAAAATGGACTCGTATTAGTGAAGTAAAGACTGTAGCAATGATTGAACTACCTGAAGGTGGCGGCGGTGGTATTATATCTAATCAAAAGATTTATCGTATTACCGAACGTAACTTAACATAGGCTCTTAATTCAACACAGCCAGTAGAATTAAAGTTCTTCTATACCTCTGGCGCGGCTAATGAAGGTGCTTATTACACATTAGTTGAAACTTCTACCAATACTGTTATTGTAGATAATGAAAGTATGACTAGTGGTGACCCAGAAAATGCTTCTAATACTTGGCCAGAAACTACTACGACAGGTTTCTACTCTATTAACGTTACAGATTATTGTAACACATTGGGTAAGAAAACATTTGAATTAACTATTACAGATGCAGAAGATGCAACATTGTATAAGACAATGAAGTGGGAAGTAACAGTTATTAACCTTTCTATCATTACTACATTCAGTGAAAACTCTGTTAATACAGTTGGAACTTCTCCTTCTTTAGCATACTCTGCTTCTGGTAACATTGAGAAGGTAGTGCATTTCGTACTCAATGGAACTGAAGTTGGAACGGTTAATTTACGTGCAAACCAGACTACAGCTGGGCCATTCAGTATTCCAGCTCAAGAGGTTGCAGGCGCTTATAAGTTACACCTATATGTTACTGCTTCTGTTAATAATCGTACTATCTACTCTAATGATGTATACCGTGATATTATATGGTATGATAGCACAAGCAATGATATTATTATTGCTTCTCCATACCGTGCATTAAGCGACCCGCCCGCTGAAACCGACTATAATGATGTTACTCAATATAATACAGTATCTATTCCTTATACTGTAGCAGGTGGAAGCAGCAGCTCCTATACTGTTCAATACTATGTAGATAATGTAAATGTTAATACTGTAACACTATCTGGTACTAATGGTGGAACTTGGAACTATATTGCAACCGCGAGCGAAGGACATATCTTAATGATTAAAGTTGGCGATGCATCAATTAAGATTGCATTAAATGTGTCTAGTTTGAATATTGATATTGCTCCAGTTACTGATAATCTAGTATTAGATTTCAATCCCATGGGTGTTACTAATACTTCTAACAAGCGTATGTGGTCTAATGATAATTATAATATGACCGTTTCCAATAATTTTGACTGGTTCAACGGCGGCTATGGTACTGATGAAGATGGCGATTACTTCTTAATAAAAGCAGGAACTTGGGCCGAGTTTGATTATACTATGTTCAAAAGCTATCAGTATCAGGTTGGCGATGGCGTTTATGAAACCAGAAGTACAGTATTCCGTGATGGCGCAGAGTTAAAGGTTATCTTTAAAACTGCGGCAGTGCGCGATGCCAATGCTGTTTGGTTTACAAATATGGGCGTCACAAGTGAAAGTGCTTCTGCTAAGTCAGTTGGTATTCAATTAAACGCACACAATGGTTGGTTAAAGACCGATTCTGCGTCTAATACTGAAATTAACGGCGTCGCCGCGACCAATACCTATCTATACTTCCCTTATTCCGAAGAGGATAAGATTGAACTAGATATAAACATTAACAAAGATAGCGAAGCTACCTTCTTAATGTCTTATGAAGATGGTTGCCCAAGTAAGGCATATCCATATACTTCATCTCAGGCACTATATCACCGCACTGGTTATGAGTCTCCAATTCATATTGGTTCTCCTGATTGCGATGTTTACATTTACAGAATGAAGATTTACAATACATCGCTTAATACCGAATAGGTATTACGTAACTTTATTGCAGATAGTAAAGACGCGGCAACAAGTATTGTGCGTTATTAGCGTAACTGTATTTATTATGATACACAAACTGATGACTTTACTCCTTATGAAACTGCCGATACTATTCTAGACCCAGTGCGCTTAGCTCAGAAATTACCTGATGTAAAGATTTTAATGCTTGATACTCCACGCTTTACCACTAGTAAGAAAGACTTCGTAGCCAATTCAAGTCTACGTTGTATTCATGCACCTGGCGGCACAGTTTATCCTAGCCGTGGTAAAGAAGATAACTGGTTATTTCAGAATGGTTATCATGCAGGTCAGGGTACAACTTCTGATAAGTATGGTAATGCAGGCCGTAATGTTGACTTCTTATTTGAATGTGATGGTATACACAATCCTTCTGATAAAGTTAAGGGCGAAACCTTCATTCCTAACTATCAGTCTTCTCTAATTTTAGGATACGGTACTGATGAACAGGATGAGCCTACTTACTGCTTAGACTGGAAAGATGAAGACACTTGGAAGCCAAATACTTCCTATTCTTTACTATATACAATGTCTGATAATACTACACATGATACATTAGTACGGTATAATGGTAAAGTATATAAATGTCTTGAAGCTCATACGAGCGGCGAAACCTTTGATGCTTCTAAGTGGGAAGAACAAGTTGGATATAGCAGTAAGGTTTCCTTAACTGCAACCTCTATTCCAAACAACTTCTTTAATATGAAGGTTAATATTGCTTCATCTGAAAATGTTAATAACGCACTATTACAGAAGAGATATGATGAGTATCTTACTTATATATCTCCCGCTAAACTGCGCGATAACCGCATTAAAAATGATATGGAATTTGTTCCAGCATTACTATTTGTGCGCGAAAACGATGATGAACATACAACCGAAATGATTAACGGTAAAGAAGTTGTTAATTATACTAACCATAAAGAGTTCAATGATAAGAATTGGCACTTCTATGCACTAGGTAATATCGGTGACTCTAAGAAATCTGACTATACTCGTGCATATGACCCAACAGATATCAATGAATTTACTATCGAGATTTCTGATAACAACACTAACAACTCTCAGTTCCAGTCTGGCGTTTACTACTCCACTATTTATTATGATATAGTAAGTAATCCTGTTGAAGCTGACTTAGGCAAGTATTATGAAGTAGCTGGTTCCGCAACCCTAGCTTAGAACGGGCATTATACCGGTACTTTTACTTTAACAACTGATACTAGTGTTAGCGGTAGCAAAATCTATTATGCGTAGGCGCGCATGATTGAAGCTTACCATGCTGAGCAGGATAAGGATGAAGATACTGGTGAATTACTAGATACCTTTACTGCTAAGTCTGACGCGGGCGAAAGTGTACAAACAATTGCATATACATTCCCAATTACAATGGAAGAATGGGCCGGTTTAGATGCTAATGGCCAGCCAAAGAACATGAGATACTGGTCACTATTCAATGAAGAATTAGATGGCGACCATTCATTTGAAATGCGCTATGCTTATTATGGTAATTTCCGCGATGGCAAGTTAGTTAACGGCGATAAGAATGAATCCAAAGCAGTACAGAAACGCAACAGCGGCGTATGGCGTGCTTTCTATACTTGGCTAGTTACTGTTTCTGATGAAGATTTCGTAGCTCAGTTAGACGAGTGGGTGGTAAGACAATCAGTTGCGTTCTTCTACGCCTTCACTCATTACTATACAATGATGGATAACCGCGCAAAGAATACCTTCTGGCACTTCGCTAAAACAGGTAAGCATCGTAAGGTACTTAATCCCATTAAAGCAATGATTCATACTTATGATGAGAACCCAAATGATGATGCGACCGCAGACTCTCAGAATAGCGGCGTGTGGAATGGTACATTTGTTCGTACTTCAGACACTGACATTGATAATAGTAAACAATACTATACTGAATATGCATTTGATATGTGGTCTTACGATATGGATACTGCAATTGGTATTGATAACAATGGGGAATTAGTATTCCCATATGGTAAAGAAGATACAGATTACCGCATTGACGGTGACCCATCTTCTTCCTATGTATTCAATGGCGCAGGTTCTATATTCTGGCGCAGACTAAGTAAAAGCTTTAACAGCGATATTGTTAATGCATTTACTAGTAACGGTGAAAAATGCTTCAATGCAGAACATCTAATTCAAGAATTTGATAAGGTGCAGAACTGCTATCCTGAGGCTATTTGGAGACTAGACGTTGAACGCAAATACATTCGTTCCTTCACTGGTGATTACGGTTATACTGCGGATAATCCCAATCAGAAGATTTATCTAACACGCCAAGAAACTCGTTTCTTACGTGATATGATGTAGGGCCGCAAAAAGTATCAACGTCGTCAATGGTGCAGAGATTAGGATGTTTATTTCGGTAGTAAATATCTATTACCAAATGTTTTCAATGATTTATTCGAGTTCTCTTGCTATAACCCTGGCGGTATGGCGGTAACTCCAAACTGGGATTTAACCATTACCCCATATCAAGATATGTATATTAATATATCTTATGCAGAAACTTTCGCTCGTCCTTTCCGCGCGAAAGCAGGCGTAACTTATGAGTTCAAATCCATTCTAAATGATATGAATGACTCTCGTATTCGTGTGTATGGTGCCAATCATATTTAGGCTCTCGCGGGCAAAGCCATTCGTGACCCTGTTACTGATGAAATTATTGGCGCTGAAGGTCTAGCTTCTTTCTATATGAAAGCAAACAACTTCCAGCATACACATAAACTACGTCAGTTAATTATTGGTACTTCCAATACTGCATACGAAAATGGTAACTTCACAACTCTTAATATTGCTGATAATAACCCAATTCTAGAAGTCTTAGACATTCAGAACTGTAATAACCTTGGCGGTGAATTACCATTAGGTAATAGTACTTCTATTAAGCGCATTGAGGCACAAGGTACTCAGATTACATCGGTTAGCTTACCACGTAATACTGGGATAGAAGTATTACACTTACCAAATACCATTAACAATATTACATTATATTCTGCTAAGAATTTACAGGAGATTACATTAAAAACTCGCACCGGCGTGACCGACGTTAGTTCCTTAACTACTCTCTTAATTAACGATAGTGATTATAATAGTAATATCGACTGGATGAGCATTGCAAATGCTGCACTAAATAATATCTCTAGCTTACAGCTAATTGGTTTAACAACCGCACATATTTAGGATATTATTAGCTTATAGCCTTTTGAAGAAAGGAAAAATACTCTTGGTGTTTATTATAATGATGCAGGCGAAGCTATTGCAAGAGTCAACTTAACAGGTACGTTATCTATTCTAGGTGACTATAGTATTGTTGAGCGCGACCACTTTGCTGGCTTAGAGCGCAGCGTATGGCCAAACTTAACATTAGATACTAGTGCAGGCACATTACAACAGAAGTATCAAGTCACATTTAAATATGACGATGATACTGCAATGGCAATGGGTTTAACTGCTGATTAGACCACTATTTACGAGTATTATGCGGATGAAGTTAATGCAACAATCGGCGCGCAGCTTACCTACATTGATGAAGGACAGCCAGTTCCTCTTGACCCTGTATCACTAGGATGGCTTGAGAGTGTACCAGAACGCACTATGACAGAGCAATATACCTATGTATTAGGTGAATATGAAAATGGTGAGTACGTACCCTTCAGTGGTTGGACTTACAACGGTATGGTTCCTGATATGACTACTTCATTCAAAACCAATATTATTCTTTATACTCACTTCAACAGTAATGATAGGTATTATAAGTTTAAGTGGTATATGGATGAACCCGTTAATGGTGTTATTAACGAGAGTTCTAAGGTTGCCGAATCGAATAATATTAAGTATGGCGAAGGTACTACAGTGTCCGCACCAACAATTGCTCAGTTGCGCGCGAATGATATTGCAACTTATCGTATTAACGGCAACAAATATAAAATCTTTAAAGGATGGAGCCACTTACCTCTTAATATTACTCCAGATAATCAGAATATATTTGCAGTTTGGGAAGAACATACAGTTGGTACAGACTTTAGCGGCGGCATCAATCTCTCTGAGCTTAGTGCGGGCCAGCTATTAGAACTGTGCGAAACTAATAGTGTTCTAAGTAATGTAAACCAGACCGATAGGATGGAGATTCAATTAGGATATGATGGCGCAGATGATAGTGGTATTCAGTTAGTTCCAACTGCTAATGCGGATTATTTACGTATTTCAAAGAATAACTATAGAGTAATGGTCGGGCGCACTCCGCTACTAGCGGACCAAGCCTTTACATTAGTAATTGACTTCAAATATGATATCAATACAAGTGATTTGAGTTCTCTAAATAATGGTGAATCCATATTAGCTTCTTGTTATTCTGATGATGATGGTGTTATTACTGGATTCAAGCTATTTTATGACCTAGTTAATAAATGCTCTCGTATTAGTTTCGGTGATACTACTCCTGCTACTAATGATGTCAATCTCAATGCTCATTCTATCATACTTGGTAATGATGATAATGCTCATAGTAGAAATATTATAGTATTACGTCACCCAGCTAACAGCCCAACTTTATATGTATATCATGGTACAAATGTAAATGGTATAACTAATGAGATAATAGAATCTCGCATTACATTACCTTCATTTACTCCTTGTACTCGTCCAATTATATTTGGTGCAGTGGCAATGAGTAATGGCGGCTTTGTTGATGATATTGGTACGAAAAATATGGGTACTGGTCGTGGCGTTATCTATTGGTCTAAACTTTGGGATAAGGACTTAGGCGTTGGTGAGTGCAGACAACTAGCAAACTGGTGCCATGAAAAGATGACATTAGGTGTAGTACAGACAAGGAATAAAGGCGATGTTCTTAATATTCCTCAGACTGATACTGCGCCAAGAATATATCTATCTTCTCTATCAGTTTCTACAATGGATACTTATACCCTTAACACTTAGATTGGTGTTGGCGAAACCCTTGGTTGGGTTAACAGTCCTTATAGAACTATGTTAAATAACAGAATTTTTGGTGCACTACCAATACAATTCTAGTCTATTGCTTATGCAACTACAATTGTATCACGCCATATGAAAGCAACGCAAGATAACTTCAATGTTGTTGCATATAATATTGAAGGAGCTAATGATATTGTGCGCGGTGACTATATATCTGTTCCTTCTTATCCAGAACTTACAGTTGCTACTGGTACAGTATATGAACCAGAAGCTCGTGGCAAGTTACCATGGAGTTCTGCTTCCAATGTTACTATACTTTAGTATGATGGGACCTCTGCATTTAGTCCTACGACTCCAAGTGAACGATATATGACGGCAAGATTCAAGGGCGTTCCAATTAGTTATAGTCCAACAGTTTATATTGTGAATGTAGCATTAAATGTTAATGCTTATTCTACAATTATGCGCGACCATACACTTGAGTCCGGTGATATCTGGGATGCAGGCGAACAGATTTATATTTACGCTTCTCGTGACCAAGTTAAAGCAGGTGCGCCAGTAATCTAGGCGACATCTGGTAGTATCTATCAGTGTACTGAAGGTGGTTGGGTACCAGCTTCTGCTTGGTGGACTCGTTCTATGACTGGTAACACTTATCAGCCACCGAACTTTATTTATGTAAATGCACAAGGTAGTCCTAATGCACAAGCAATCGGAGTGCTTACTTGCAACATAGATTATTCTATTGGATTCTAATAATGGAGGCAGGAGTTTTTCTCCTGCCTCCTTTTATTAAAGGAGGTTTATATGAGATATTATAAGATTTTTAAAGACGATAAGTTTATCGGTATAGCCCGTTCATTAAACTATCTAACCTACCAAGAATAGAATAATCTACTGGTTATTACCGACGAAGATAAAGGTTAGTTTGTAGAATATAATGGGCAATTGTATAGAGATACTTGGATGAAACCACTTCCAAGTAGACAATATTCCTATATTGAAGCAATCGTTAGAGAAATTGAAAAGGATGAATATGATGCGCTTGCCGCTAGTATTGAGAAGGATGAAGAGATTAAGATTGAAGCACCCGCGCCTATTCCAGTTTCGATTGTGGTTGCTCAAGCCGCAGATGTAAGTTTAGATTATGTTAAAGAAAATAAAATTAAAGAATTGAGCTATGATTGCAACAAAGCTATTGAAGATGGTGTTGAGGTTAAATTACCAGATTCTGGTAAAACCGCACATTTCTCTCTTAGCACACAAGACCAGCTTAATTTGTTATCTGCGGAAATGGCATTAAATGGTGGTGCTGATGAAGTACAGTATCGTGCAGATGGAGAGACATTTTTTTCTTTCTATAGTGAGAACGATATGCGTGCTATTATTGATGCGGTTAATGAACATAAGAGAAAATGTTTGTTGAAGTATCATGTGCTAAAGAATTAGGTAGAGAAGTCTGAGGATATTTCGGAGATTTCTAAAATCAAATATTTGACAACCGCAGATTGAGTATGATATAATATCTGTAGGGTTGAAAAAGAAAATTATTTAAAATAATTATCGGGGAATTACAATTTATACATAATTCCTCCTAATAATAACGGAGGATATGTATGATTGGAACTACTAATGTTATTGTAAAAATGTTACCAAATTATAGTAAAGCTATAACAGTTACAGAAACAACACGTAATGTATCGGCTTCTTCACCTTTTACTTATACTTGTCCTAGTGATGGATGGATATTTATTACATTAGGAAAAACTAGTAGTTCAGGTGATGGATACATAGATATAAATGGAGTTAGAGTTGCGATGACGGTACATTATTCAGCCTATTTTGCTCCATTTACTGCCCTATGTAGTAAAGGTGACCAAATTAAAGTTTATGGTGAAAGTGGCTATACATTTGGTTTACGTTATTTTAAGTTTATACCAATAATTTAACGGGGGAAATAGAAAATATACATAATCCCCCAAAGTGAAAACTTAGGAGGTTTATGTATGGTTGGAATGACTTCAGCATCAAATAATCAAATAAAATTATTATGGACAAATCCAAATCCGTATGCTGATATGGCAAATAATTCTACTATTGCATTAGATTTAACAGAATATTTCGCTATAATAATAGTATTCGGTGAATATATGGGAGATACATGGCGTAGAGATAATTTAACATCTCATTTTTGTATTAAAGGACAGAGGCATATATGCCCATCTTGGTATATGAATGGAACTTCTAATTCTTCATATAATACAGCAAGAGCAGTGACCGTAAGTGATACTGGTGTAACTTTATCTCATGCTGTTAGTTCCTCTAATACTTATGTAAATCATACAATTCCCAGGTATATATATGGTGTGAAAATGTAAATATCATTGTTATTCAAAACTATTTTAAAAACTAAATAAAAAGAAGGTGATATAATGGCTAACAGAGTTGCCGCAGCCGCGCTTTAGTACAGTAAATGGCTAAGCAAGTTTATTTGCTGGGTCTGGGCGATATATCGCTTTTCTGTCATAAGTGCGGCCGCAATCGTTCCAGATGCGGCTGAAGCGCTTGTATCAACAATTCCAGGCATGGATACTATTATGCTATTCAACGTATCAACCTATCTAGTAAATAGCTTAGGTGAAAAATGGCTATATAGCGAACGTTATATGCTTCGTTGGATAGATAAAGAAGGCTTCTCTAGTCTACTAGGTAAGCTTTCATATAAATTAAAACAAAATAGAGAGGAGGCTGATTTTAATGGCGATTCGAACGGCTGATTTAATTGCCAAGTTCTAGTATGCAATCGACAACCATTGGGGTTACATACTAGGGGCTTCTTGTACTAAATGGACTTCTGCGCTTCAGGCGCAAAAAGTTCAACACATGGTCAGCACTTATGGCTCTAATTGGAAACAAACTGGTAAAGGTGATAATTAGTATTACAATGCCTTATATGGTGACCGTTGGATTGGTCATTACGTAACCGATTGTTCCGGCTTATTCTCTTGGGCCTTCAAGCAATTAGGCGGCTATATGTACCATGGCTCTAATACAATGTGGAGAAAATATTGTACCAGTCAAGGTAAATTAGAGGGCGGCAAACGTACTGATGGAAAACCTCTTAAACCAGGTACTGCCGTGTTCACATTAAAAAATGGCAGCGACCGTTCCCATGTTGGTCTATATATTGGTAACGGTAAAGTAATCGAAGCCAGCGGGCAAAGTGTTGGCGTTATTATATCCGAAGTTACCAATAAAAAATGGAAAGAATGGGGCGAATTAAAAGGAGTGGATTACTCCGATTCTGCCGAGAAGGAGGTAACACCCGTGGATAATCAAGAAAAAACAACTGGAAGCGCAGTAGTTAATGCTACAAAGGTAGCTCTGCGCGAGTTCCCTTCAACAAAAGCAAATGTACTTACGCGCGTTGATATTAACGAGCGTGTGCAAATATTAGCACCTGACCCAGGTTGGCAACGTGTAACCTATCAGGGCAAGACTGGTTATATGATGACTAAATTCTTAGACCAGTAAGGAGGCATTTAAATGACGAATGTAACTTATATTATTGTGGGCCTTATCCTAATTATTGGTGGTGCCCTAACAGCTTTCGGCATTCCCTTTCTCAAATCCAAGCTAAGCGTCGATTAGCTAAATACTCTACGCCAGATTGCGAATATCGCAGTTTATGCGGCAGAGTAGATTTTTGGCGCGAAGATGGGCAAGGACAAGAAAGCTTATGCAATTGAATACGCAAAGCGCTTATTAGCTAAATACGGCTTAACATTCGATGATAAGGCCGTTGATGCCGCAATTGAAGCGCAGGTTAAAGAACTCAAGTTTACTGAAGCAAGTGTAGGAGGAACCGTATGAGTTATACCGCAAAAGTTACCGCGAGTAACAACTTCCCAGTAAAGTTCCGTAGTTCTCCTTCTTCCGCAAACGACTCTAATGTGATTGCTAAAATCCCATTGGGTGAGACCGTTGAAGTAATTGAAGATGGAAACGATGGATGGAGCCAAATTAGTTATAATGGTACGAATGGTTATATGATGACAAAGTTTCTTGCGTCTTCAAACAATGGCACGGTCGTATCATTAAATGACTTACAAATTATTTACAATAGTTTAAGTAAGACATTACAAATTATTGATGAAATCTTAAACAAATGAGGTAAAGTATGGAAGAGTTTGGATGTTTTTATTGCTGGGATAGTAAGAAGAAGAAGGAAAAACCTTATCTTTTCTTTTTTGATGCAGCAAACAATCTAAGAGAATGCGAGTATTGCCCTAAGTGCGGCCGCAAGTATGGGGAGGAACCCTAGGATGAACAATTGGAATCAGAATTAGAACACTAATATGATGATGGGGCAGACCCAATTTAATGCTTATCCACAAAATAATCTATGGGGCACTATGCAGCGGGCTCCAGTTTATAGAGCAGACCCAATTCATGGTAAAGAAGCCGCTTGGGCATTCCCTATTGGCGGCGGCGAGATTTACCTACCAGATGCGGACCAAGATATCATTTGGTGGATTAGAATTGATTAGAATGGTAATAAACAAGTAGTCCCATTTGATGTGAAGCCTCATGAAGAGCCTACCGCAGTAGACATGAATGAGATTCTTGCGCGATTAGGCGCAGTGGAGGAATGGATAAATGGCAAGTAGAATAAGTCAAATGCGAAACGGAGCACAGCTCCCCCCGCAGCCCCAGCAGCTCCAGCAGTAGTCAATTGAGCAGACTAAGCGCATGATGCAGCAATTTAAAAATGCGACTAATCCATAGGCTATGTTGACGCAAATCTTACAAAATAATTCCGCGCTTTTACCTTTTCTTCAAAAGGGAATGAGCTTGGAGCAGATTGCACGTCAGATGGCGGCGGTAAATAATATTGACATATACCAACTAATCAATTAGCTTTAGAATTAAAATAAATTATAATTGATAATTGCTTTTTCTTTTACATAATAGAAGGAAGACTTTAGTCTTTCTTCTATTTATTTTTTTATATAAAGGAGGGATATTGATGGCAAATATTATGACCAAGCGCGGTTCATAGGATAATGTTATTACTTATGAACATATATGCGATACTGCCGCGGATATGGAAAATATTGAATCTAGATATATAACTTTAGGTTCAACATGTATTGTCTTAAAGGGCGAATCCGGCGGCTTAGAAGTATATATGGCTAATACCGCGCATGAATGGGAATCATTGTTAGATAATTCCGCCGCAGCTTCCGGTGAAGTCTAGCCTATTGACTTCCATATTTGTTCCCAGTCAGAATATAATAGTACGACATTACAACCAACAATATCGTCCCCAGATAGTAATACATTTTATCTTGTTCCTGCTAGTGAAGAAACAGGAAATCTGTATGACGAATGGGTTTATTTGGATTCAAAATGGGAGCGCTTTGGCGGCGCAAAGATTCCTAGTTACACTGAAGCGACAATTGCGGCCGCGGGCTTAATGAGCGCTACGGATAAAGCGAAGTTAGATTAGTTTTTAGAAGCGTCTAATTATGTAACAGATGTAAGCGATAAAGCGGATAAGACGGATACCGTAATTATTAATAGTTTAAGTATGGGTCGGAAAGCTAATACTACTGTCGGAGCAAATAGTATTGCTATCGGTTATGATGTTGCTGCTACTTCTGGTTTTACAATGGCATTTGGTATTGAAACTGTTTCTAGTGTTAGTGGTTCATTGGCTGAAGGATATTAGACTACGGCTACAGCGCCTTTCTCTCATGCGGAAGGAAAACAAACCCGCGCGTCAGGAGAAGCATCTCATAGTGAAGGTGTTGGTAGTTCTACAGCAGTAGTCTATAATAATTTTTCACAAAGCACACCATATAATAGAACAACAGCAGCTGAAACAGATACTTCTATTACTCCCGGCGCATCAAACCAAGGCGCTCATTCTGAAGGAAATCTAACTGTGGCCTCTGGAAAATATTCACATGCAGAAGGAAGTATGTCTCGTGCAGAAGGATATGAAAGTCATAGTGAAGGATATTATACTTTTTCTAGTGGTCAAGATACACATGCAGAAGGCTCTCATACATATGCTAATGGTATAGCTAGTCATGCAGAAGGAAATTATACATATGCTAATGGTGGTGGGGGACAACATGCAGAAGGGTATCAGGCTGTTGCAAGTGGTTCGCAAGGACAACATGCAGAGGGATACATGACATTAGCTTCTGGTTCATATGGATAGCACGCTGAGGGATATTATACTAAAGCTGAAGGAAATACAGGCGAACATGCTGAAGGAAGTTATACTTATGCCGTCGGTGGAAGCCATGCTGAAGGATATGGTACACTCGCTAGTTAGTATGGTCATGCAGAAGGTTATGGCGGTGGCAGTACCGGATTTAATAGTCAAACCAATGTTTTTACTTATGAAGGCCCACATGCAGTAAAGGAAGGCGCCCATGCCGAAGGATATGGTTATGGAAATAATTATTTTCCAGTGGCAAGTGCCCAAGGTTCTCATGCTGAAGGCTATGGTAATATTCAAGCAACTGCTTATGGCGCCCATGCAGAAGGATATTATGATAAAAAGGCTGAGGGATATGGTGCGCATGCGGAAGGATATGGCGGCACATACGTAGATAATGGTACTACCAAATTATATGGTGCTTATGGTAATGGCACACATTCTGAAGGCATGTATACTTTAGCTAATGGTTATGGTGCGCATTCCGAAGGATATTATACAAAAGCAAAGACTTAGTACTCACATGCTGAAGGTAGTAATACAGAAGCGGCTGGAGAAGGGTCTCATACAGAAGGTTATTATACTCATGCAACTGCATCATATACTCATGCTGAAGGAAATTCTACTACCGCTAGTGCCTAGGCAGCACATAGTGAAGGTTATAATTGTACCGCTAGCGGATACTATTCACATGCAGAAGGATATAATACAACTGCTAGTGGTTCTGCTGCACACGCTGAGGGTTATGACAATACTGCTATGAATGACTATGACCATGCTGAAGGATATGGTACTATTGCCAAAGGTGGTCGTTCTCATACTGAAGGATATTATACTGAAGCCGCTGGCGGTGAGTCACATGCTGAAGGATATAAAACACATGCTAAGGGTACACGCTCACATACTGAAGGTTATGAAAGTACTGCTAATGGGACTGATACACATGCAGAAGGATATATGTCTATAGCTAATGGAGCTTATTCCCATGTAGAAGGATGCCGTACTATAGCCAATGGCGATTACGCTCATGTAGATGGTCTATATACAATTGGTACTGGAGAAGCGGTTTCTGTACATGGCGCATATAATATAGATTAGGCAGCAAACATTAATGAATGGACACCAAATACAGCCTATAATATCGGTGATATTGTAAAGGTAACCTTAACTAATTATATTAATTTTTTTCAGTGTACAACTGCAAATACAGATGATAGTTGGACTTAGAGTAATTGGTCTTAGATTTATCGCTTACAATTTGTAGAAATTATAGGTAATGGTAATGGACAAGAGAATGACCCAAATGAGCGCTCAAATGCCCGCGCCTTAGATTGGAATGGTAATGAATACTTAAACGGCGACCTATATGTCAACTGTAATGCTGATTCAACTGGCGGCGAAAAAGTCGCAACCGAATCTTTAGTACAAACATTATTAGCGCGCATTGCTCAACTTGAAGCGCGCGTTGCCGCACTTGAAGGATATCACGTACCTGCTAATGCGGTTGAGGGCGAAAATGGTGAACCTATTACTGATGAACAAGGTAATATTCTTGAGTTTGATACACCTACTACTTAATAGGGAGGTTGAATATATATGAAAATTAGTGAACTTAATAGTAAAACATTCTTAGGAGAAGAAGGCGCAAAATCTAAGTCATATGTATTGATTAATTATGACGATACAGCAACTAATTCTCCAGTAACTTGTAAAACTTCTATTGAAACATTGGCAAAAGAAGTTGCTTCGCAGCTTGGATTGCCAGTATATGACCCTGTTAATAGGACGCTAAAGGCAGTTACTAGTAGTACCGGGACAGATACGTATGCTGTAAGTAATGATGGAATATCAGTAGGAGTTCAGTATCCTAAAGGAGGAAATGGACATAGTCAACTTTATCCTATACTATATGAAACTTCTGAGGGAGACACTGGATTCTTTATAGATAACAATTCCAAAGATAAGGTTAAGTTACTTACTTATGATACTACAAATCACAATATTTTATTTGATGGTAGTTCTATTTTAGGTATTGATGACATTAATCAATATGTTCATTATGAAGAATCTAATAATGGCGAAGAGTTTCTATCTCATAATAACATGGGATAGGACGAACATATTATTAGTCTAACTCAAGTTAATGATTATGGAGTTCGTTATAGTGGTGGAGATTTAGTATATGGTAATAATGACACCGTTATTTCTCTTGGGAATGGCGATGCGAGCGGCTTTGATTATTCTGCTGCAACAGTAATACCTAGTGCCTTTCATGTTCCTTCTGCTACAGAAGCAGTATTATCTAGTAATTATCAAAATATAAATGGTTCTTATACAATTAAACCTGTATTAGCAGTAGTAGATAGTGGTAATGCTGTCGGCTTATTAACTATTGATAGCGTGGGATAGGTTCATGAAGTAATAGAGCCACCAACCGCTAATTATTTCGGCACTAATTATTTAAAGGTATATTATAGTAATGGTTCTCTTTATACAATTGATACAGTTAATGCAAGTGCTACTATTTTAATGAACACTGCACAGTCTTAAAAAAATTAATATGCGGCGGTATTATTATTGATGCCGCCGCAAGGAGTTAAAATGAGTAAACTAGCAATTCTTGTTCCTCACTACAAAGAAAGCGAGGAAGAAATTAAACCTTTATTGGATAGTATTGAACATTAGATTAATGTTAAGAAGGATGATTTTGAAGTCATTATAGGAAATGACGGCGATGAGGTATTACTCTCGATAGATTTCCTTAAGCAATACCACTTCCGTATTCAATATCATGTATTTGAACATTCACGATTAGCAGGCTGCCGCAAGAATTTATTTGAAGTGAGCAACGCAGAATATATAATGTTTTGTGATGCGGATGATAGATTCATAAGTGAGATAGCATTTAGCCTAATCTTTAATTTCCTTAATGAAATAGATTTGGATGGGCTTATTTGCGCCTTCCTAGAAGAACATGTTATGGATGACGGAAAAATCATTTATATCCAACGCAACAATGATACTGTTTTTGTTCATGGTAAAGTTTGGCGTAGTTCATATTTGCGTGAACATCACATAGAATGGGACCCTTCGCTTCATGAGCATTAGGATAGCGCTTTTAATGTGTTAGCACGAATCTTAACTAAGAAATTGCGGCATATGGATATACCAATCTACTTGTGGCATGATAATCCTAATTCAATTAGTCGCAGAAACGGTATATATCATTTACCTAATACTTGGCCGCATATGATTGATTCATATCAGTCTATAATAAATAATTTAAAAGAACGTGGACTAGGACATTTAGCAGCCTACTATACACAATATTGTTTATATTCTACGTACTATGAAATGGCGCACGATATATGGCATAGTAATAAGGTAGATACGCAAAAGATAAATACCTATAAGCGAATAGTCGAGTTCTACAATACAAACTTCCTTCTACTAAAATACTACGATAAGAAAAACGATGAAGGAATTATTCAAGTGACAGAAGGGATTGCCAAAAAGAAAGGGCATATGAATGACATGCCACCATTCGAAGAGTGGTTAACTGGAATATTGAAATTATTTTAATTTGTAGGGAGCTTTTGCTCCCTACTTATTTTTTTTATAGTCATTAAAAAAATTATTCAATACATGTTTTTTTAAAAACACTTAAAAATTGTTAGGAAAAATATCTTCATTATTATGTTTATAAGGAGGTTATATAAAATGAAAATAATTTCTGATATAGCCAATACAATTGAAGATTTATTAGATTGCGCGGAAGTGCATATCAATTGTGCTTTAATGAAAAAAGAGGAATATCCGCAGGTTGCTGAAGTTTATTATAAGATTTCTTTAGCAGAGATGGAACATATGAATCTTTTACATACACAAATTGTTAATTTAATTAATGATTATAAGAAAACTCACGGCGACCCTCCAGAACGTATGATGGGAAGATAGGAGTATATTCATGAATAGGAAATTAAGAAAGCCAATAAAGTTAAGTTTTTATAGGCTTAGTTTAAATAAAATTATGATTTCTGACACTACTTAAAATTATTTCTTCTACTAAAAAAATTACTTAATTTTTTCCTTAGCCTTAAAACATAAAAAATGTGGGACAAAATATTCATGTTTTACCTAATATAAAAGTGCGATTGTTTTTAAAACAGCAATAAATGAAATAGAATTATAATAAACTGGATATTAGTACCACAAAATATATTTATATGGAGATGATTAATATGGGCGAAAATGGCTTAACTGCTTCTGATGTCGCTCTACTCAACAACGATGGTATGAACGGAGGTTGGGGTGGAATGATTTGGCTATTCGCTATTCTTGCTATGATGAATGGCGGCTTTGGTTTTGGTGGCGGATATCGTCCACAGTATGCTACCCAGGATTTCGTTCAGAACGGTTTTAATTTTAATGATTTACAGGATTAGAACCGTGAACTCATGCAGGCCATTACCGCGGGAACAGCACAATCTGTCGCTACCACTAATCAGGTTTATCATGACGTAATGAATGGTATGTATGATAAGTATAATGAGCTTCAGCGCGATATCTCTGGCTTAGCTGTAGGACAGGCAAATCAGCTTGCGCGCATCAACGAATGTTGTTGTAATACGCAGAGCGCAATCGCATAGGCCAATTATGATGCCGCGATGCGCGATGCCGCAACTAATGCGAACTTTACAGCGCAGATTCAGAGTCTGAAAGACATGATTAAGGACGACAAGATTGAAGCAATGCAGAACCGTATCAATCAACTCGAACTTCAGAACCAGTTACAGGGCGTAGTACGTTATCCTAATGGATATACGTATTCCGCCGGCTCCAATCCATTCTGCGGTGGGAATTGCGGAATGTAATAGAACACGTTAAGCGTGTCATGAAAGGGCGCGCATTTATTTGCGCGCCCTACTTTTTTTGTTTTAGGAGAGATAAAATGGCAAATTATGTTAGTTCTTATACTGGGTCATAGCATGATTAGTATGTTATGGCTAGTTAGATTGTTAATTTAATATATCCGGTCGATAATATTTATATGAGCATAAATAGTACAATATATAACCTTATTTAGCGGTTTAAGTCTAGAAAAGACTCTCTTAACCTTTGGCGAGGAGGTGGCTTAAATGACTAATTATATTTCCTCACATACTGGTGCGCAAATTGATTTATGTGTAGATACGTATCAAAATGCAGAGCAAGTTTAGGCAGCAATTAACGCTGCGATTAACGCTACCTCAAATAACGCCACTTCAATTAACACCGCCCTGATAAACGCTATTCATCCGGTAGGTTCCATTTATATGAGCATAAATGACACAGATCCTGAATAGCTGTTTCCGGGAACGACCTGGGAGCGCTTGCAGGATACTTTCTTGATAGCCGCCAGCGATAACTATGAAGTCGGCAGCACTGGCGGAAAGAGTGTATATGAAGCCAAGGATATGCCGAAACATTCACATACCCGAGGAACAATGAATATTACTGGCGATATTGCTTTGGGCTGCGCGACCGGCTGGGTTGAGGTCGATAACAGATACAGGTGGGGAGCGCTGAAAGGAGCCGGAAATGGAACGATTGGAGGTAATTCAAGCGGGGGGTATAGCAGCACAACCCATCTTCAAATAAATGCCGCAGATGGATGGTCTGGCAATACATCAGAAAGTGGCACAAATGACAAAGCAACAATCCTACCACCATATACAGCGGTTTATATGTGGAAAAGGATATCTTAAAATACGCATTGCGTATTACAAAATATATTTTTATAGGAGTGGTTAATATGATTCAAGTTTATTCCAATAATCTAGAAGTTGCAGCGGGTGAGCCTTATTCTTTTAATAACGTAGTCGTTAACAAAGGACGTAACGAAGTCCTAAGCGGTCCTTCTACAATTCAACTAAATCAACGAGGAGTATATCTAGTAAAAGTTGATGGCTATGCAACTCCTGACGCGGCAACAATGGTAACTGCACAATTATATGTCAACGGCGTAGCTCAGCCACAGGCAATTAGTGGCTTTATGGGTACTGCTGTCACAGCCACTGATAATTTTAGCTTTAGTACCTTGGTTCGTGTAACAGAAAACAATTGTAACTGTAATTGCTATTCTTCTCCAACATTACTACAGGTAATAAATGGTGAAACTGCGGTTTCCGATGCACATATTAACGTTTTAATTACGAAATTATGTTAAATAAATTAAGCCTAGGTAAGCAATTGCCTAGGCTCTTTTCTTGTATAAGGAGGTAATTATTATGACAGTTGAAGAAGTTTTTACCAAAATCGCAGTTCACATGGTAGAGGGTATAATGATACACGACCAAATGTCACAGGCATATGATTTTCTAGGACTATGCGGCTTTGCCAAGTGTCATGCTTATCATCACATGGAAGAGACAAAAGGCTATATTGAACTAGTTCACTACTATTCTTCGCGCTATCACAAATTACTTACAATTAAAGATATCCCAAAGGTTGATTTAATTCCGCAAACATGGTATAAATATACCACCAGTTCTGCCGATACTAATACTAAACGCCAATCTACTAAAGACCTAATGACCAAATGGGTCAAATGGGAACAAGACACCAAACAACTTTATCAACAAATGTATAAAGAATTAGATAATTTAGGCGAGATTGCAGCCGCGAATAAAATAAAATGTTATATTTGTGCAGTTGACCTTGAACTTAAAAATGCAGAGAAAAGTTTAAATAAATTAGAAACAATAGATTATAACATTGGGACAATTATTAGTTGGCAACATTCTTTACATAAGAAATACAAGAAACTACTGGGGTGATGATACCTTGATTAGATTGATTTAGCGGCGTTTAATAATCCCGCGCGGCGATACCGGAGAGTTTAGTATTCCAACGCAAGGTACCGTATCTGATGGGGATATTGCGATTTTCTCAATATACGACCCATTAACCAATACGACCGTATGCGAAAAAGTAATTCCTGCAACAGAAGAACGTTTAACGTTCAAACTCGCGCATGAAGATACAGTTAATCTTGAACCTTCCGATCGCTATAACTGGGATATAAAAATCTATCGTAACCCTCAATATGATGACGAAAATCATCTAATTGGCGGCGAGTCGATTGATTCCTATTATGCGGCTTTCGGGCGCTCTATGCCGAAGTGCGTAATTAAGTAGGTGGCGCAGAATGTATGATACCAATCGGCGCAAAACACGCGACCTACTATTAGAATATGATAGATACATAATGCCACCCAGACCTCGTGCCGCGGGTCTTAGCTTAATATACACATGGCTTAATAGTAACTATCCAAATACAGATATAATTTATAATGTCCCAATACCGCAAACCGCCGAGTTTTCTACTGTATATCCTTGGGAGTCTATTGGTCTAAGCATCCTAAGCGACCAAATCTTTATTCTCGCAAGCAACAGTGGATACACGGGAACGCGCGAAGAGTTCCATAAGTACTTTGGTACTTACCTTGAGCGCAATCGTTAGGAGATTCTATTTGAAACCTACGATAATTTCCCAGAGCGCGGCAGCGACCAAATGTTATATTTTGACTTAAATGAAAAAATACTTTACTACTGGGACAATGGATACATTCCAGTAAATGCTATGTTAATAGCAAATACTATACTAAATGGAGGTGAGGCTTAATGGCAACTAATAGCGTGCGAGTTACTTTACAGATTCGTCATGACACATCCAACGATTGGACTACACGAAATCCAGTTCTAGCGCAAGGCGAATATGGTTTAGAAATTGATACCTATCTAATTAAAGTAGGTGATGGCGTACTTGATTGGCAACATTTACCTTATCTAAACAAACTAGATGCGACCTACTTCAAGCAAAATGCTGATGGCACAATCTCATTTAGCGATAGCTTTATGTAGATTATTACTGCTTTATAGGCCGCCGCGGGCGAAGTCATCGAAAACTTGGTAATAGTCAATCCTCCTGTTAACGATACAGACGTACCAAATAAGAAATATGTAGATGATGCAATCGCGGCAGCAGGCCATTTAAAGCGCGAAGTTGTTACTTAGCTTCCAGCCGCCGCAGAAGCCGATGAAAACACAATGTATATGGTTCGTGTAGATGACCATTACGAAGAATACATGATTATTAACGGCGTCTGGGATATGGTTGGTACAACTGGTGATGGTTCGGCCGCGTTCGAACTACAAGTAGCAACCGCCGCACGCTTAGGTGGCGTTAAGTCTTCTACTGAACCAGACCATATCGCGGTTAATCCTGAGTCTGGCTTTATGACCCTGAATCAAGTTTCAACAACATTATTATATGTGCCGCAAGGAGATACTTTGGTATTATACGGAGGAAGTGCCTAATATAAGGAGGTGAGTTAAGTGGCAGAGCATGTTTTAGAAACCCGAATCTTATTACGATATGACAATTATAATAATTGGATGAATAGCAATCTCATTCTAAAGCAAGGTGAAATGGCGGTTGCCTCTGTTACTAACGCTCGTACAATTGAAGAGAGTAATTCAACTCCAGCATATACTCCGCCAGCAATTGGTATTAAAGTTGGCGATGGTGTTCATTATTTTAGAGAACTTCCTTGGATACAAGCGGTCGCAGGAGACGTATATGCATGGGCAAAAAGCGCGACTAAACCAGTTTATACGGCTTCTGAAATCGCAAACCTCCAGCAATTTGTAGAATAGTATTCTACAAGCACGGGCGGCGGCGATGGTACAGTAACGCCGCGCCTATACCAAATTGTTAAAGGCACAGGCGATGACGCGAATAAATATTACTTATAGTATAAAACCGCAGAAGACCCAAACTGGGTTACTGATACTACTCAAGCAATTGACCTAACAATGCTTGTAAAAATCGCAAACTGGATTGGTAATGATGTTGACCGATTTATTACTTTAGGTAACAGAACCGCAGAGCATATATCATATGAACTAAGTAAATTAGATTATGCCGATACTCCAGTTACGGGATAGGTTGTAACCGCAGTATCAGAAACTGATGGTAAGATTAGCGTTACTAGAAGCGAATTAGCCATTAACTCATTATCTGGTATTTTAGGTATCGAACATGGCGGCACTGGTGTTGCCGAATTGCCTAATAATTAGGTACTAGTTGGACATGGAACAGGCCCGATTAGCGGCCTTGAGATTGCAAATACTATTGACTCGGATACTAAACTTGTTCCTAACTACTTAATCAAGTCATATGTAGATGAGAAAACCGCAGGCTTAACTGGCGCGATGCACTATAAAGGTGAAGCAACAGTTGAAATTAACTTGGAAGTTAATAGCGCGGTTAACCCTCGTATTGAAGGCTATGACTTTAGTTAGGCGTTACCCGGTGATGTTATTACTTCCGGTCTAAGAGAACTAGTTTGGACAGGTGGCAATTGGCGTTTACTAGGTGATGAAGGAAGTTACGCGGTTAAGGGAAGCATTAAAGATGCAGATATTGATGCTGAAGCCGCGATTTAGCAATCAAAAATTGCCAATTTAACAACCGACCTCTTTAATAAGGTAGATAAGGTTAATGGTAAACAACTGTCAACAAACGACTACTCGAATGAAGATAAAGCTAAATTAACTGGTATTGAAGCAGGCGCGCAAAGAAATGTAATTGAACATATATTCTTAAATGGCGTTGAGTCTTATCCCACTATTTTTGACAATAGACCTAATTCAGTTAATCTTGAAGTAAAAGAGTTTACTGACTTTTATAAAACAAAGGTAGACTTAATTGAAGCGGGCGCGCAGGTTAATGCAATTGAACATATATTGGTTAACGGCGAAGAAGCCTAGATTGGTACAATCGCGGGTTTAGCTAAAGCCGTTAACATAACATTCCTTGACTATACACAAGCAGAAAAAACTAAGTTAGAAGGTATTGCGGAAGGCGCGCAAGTTAACACAATCGAGCGCCTATTCGTAAATGAAGTAGAGTAGTTCCCTAATGAGAATAAGGAACTACATCTAACAATTGACTGGGCCGCGCTTAATTTGAGTGTAATCGAAGGCGCGCGAGTACCAGGTACAAGCGCTGGCACTTACGAGGATATTCCAATCGTAACTGAGAACCGCGCGAAAAAATTAGAGTTTGCTCGTATCGCAAAGACAGCGGACGTAAAAGATTTGGTTTAGGGAGATAATGAATACGTTACTATCTATTGCGGCACGAGTACCGAAATCATATAACTTGGCTGGAATTGATGCCAAGGAGGCGTTTTTATGGTAAGTGCAAACACTATAAAGACGAGAGTTCAGTTGAAAAGTGATACTGAAGCTAATTGGAATAAAGCAGGCCCTAAGTCTGGGTCTCCTGGCTTTGTACCACTTTTGGGTGAGCTAATCGTCTATACTGCCGATGATGCTCACCCTTTTTCTCGTTTAAAGGTGGGCGATGGGCAAACAAATGTTACCTTGCTTCCATTTATTGATGCGGGAACATTGAATGGAGAACTCTTGCCGGATTCGGAGGTTAAAATGTATGCAAGACGCACATCATTTCCTTCTCCCGGCGAACCTAATAAATTATTTATAGATTTAGAAACGAAGAAGATTTATTGTTACACGGATGCAGGTGGATATACCTAGATATCCAACTTTACTTATAATACTATAAAAACTAACGTATCCGTTATTTAGCAATGGAATAGAGGAACTATGACGAAAGCGGAATTGGAGAATGGAATACTTTATGTGAAAAATGGAACAACTCCAAGTCTATCATATACTACGGCCTCTGTTGTTAGCGACATAACGAAGGAGGGATAATATGGGAGAATATATTGGTAAATTATCTATTGATAATGCCCCGGAAGTTCCGGTGGGTTCAACATTGTATGGAGAATGTTCAATCGCGGCAAATGACGCTGCAAAAGTTGTTCCAACTACAGATACGCTATTAGGTGCTAACTTTGGGACACTCTTAGACGGAGTTACTGTTCATATTAAGTTCGTAAATGGTAACAGTGTTGAATGGTCGGCCGCGGATGTTGAAAATCGTTTAACGCTAAAGATTGGTAGCACATACGCAAAGCCTATTGTTTGCCCTGGCGGTTCCTGTATTTGTCAACCAGGCGCAATAATGAGTTTTACCTTTGACCGCAATAACTGGGTTGTTAATGATGCGACCGCGACTGCAATTAATATTAAGCAAACATATACTAGCACTGATACCGATGCTATTAGTGGTGCTGGTGTCGCGGCGGCCCTAGGTACATTAGATGTAAATAATATTTCGGGATTTGGTGCGGGTAAGACACTAGCAACCCTAACTGAAACTGATGGTAAAATCGCCGCAACATTCCAAGATATCACAGTTGATTGGGCAAATTAGATTGATAATAAGCCTAATTTAGGTGATGCTGCTGGAAAAGGTGTAATCACTTCTATTGTAGACTCGGGCGCAGGTATGAATAAGAATAGCAGGGATTTACCTACTACTGAGGCAGTCGCAAACTACGTCGCCGGTAAAATTGCAGGACTAACTGGTGTTATGCACTTTATTGGTTCTACCACAACCGCGATTGCAGATGGAAATACTTCCAGTGTTATTATGGTTAATGGCGCCGATTATACTGTTAAGTCTGGAGATGTAGTGCTTTCGGGCGATAATAAAGAGTTTGTTTGGACAGGCGCGAAGTGGGAACTATTAGGTGATGAAGGTTCATATGCACTAAAGTCTAGTACAGATAGTGTTGTTAAATCTGTGTCTTTGAGCGGCGGTACTTTCCCTACGGTTAATATTTAGAACATAACTGTTCCAAACGTTACTAATGTAGGTACAATGCCTACGCTTTCTATAAAAGAGACAGAGATTCCTATTATAAAAAGCGTAGGAACTAAAATGACAGCAACTGTAGCCAGCGGTGTGCTTAAAATTACTACTGGTAGCGCCGCAGAACTAGATACAGCAATTACAGTAAAAGAGGTTGATACGTGGACTCCTGGCACAGCGCCCAGCCTTGGAACCGCTTTCTCAATTGGTTCTGCTTCTAATGGTGCTGCGGGCGCATGGCCTACACTTAATTCAACACCAAGAGATGTAGTAGTACCATCATAATAAGGAGGGATAATTATGGCGCAAGTAACTTCTGGCCTAATCTAGCAGGTTAAGATAGACAACTCTGCAAACCAGAATATTGCTTCTACAGCATATGGTGAATGTTCTACCGCTGCTAGCGAGGCCGAAAAAACAGTATCCCTTAATGGTTTTGAATTAATTAAAGGTACTACTATTCATGTCAAGTTTATAAATGCAAATACTGCTTCGACCGCGCCTACATTAAATGTAAATGAGACAGGCGCGAAATCTATTGTCCAGTATGGAACTACGAGTGCAGGAACGAACGCAGAGACAAATGGTTGGCAGGCCGGAGCGGTTCTTTCTTTAACCTATGATGGAACTAGTTGGGTGAGAGATTAGGGGTATAATACTAATTCAACATATACACATCCAACAAGTGAAGGAAATAAACATATTCCTACGGGTGGTTCTAGCGGCTAGTTCTTAGGATGGGACAGCGCGGGTACTGCGAAATGGGTTAATAATCCTGATACGAATACACATAGACCAATTCAGTTAGAAGGTACAGAGATTTTAGGTAATAATACTACTGCTTTAAACTTTAAGAAAGGTTCTAATATTAACATAACAAATAGTAATGGCGCATTAACTATTGCCAATACATATAGTTATACTTTACCTTTAGCCACTTATAATGTGTTAGGTGGGTTAAAGCCAGCATATAGTTCTACTGACGCAGCAACACTAACAACCGCGGCCGCAACGAATACTGATACTCCTACAATTGTAGCTAGGACTACAACTTCAGGAAGGTATTACGCGGTTGAATCGGATAAGAATGGGATTGCATATGTTAATGTACCGTGGACGGACCATTATGCATGGGGAGACTTAACTGGTAAACCAAGTACATTCACTCCTTCAGCACATAATCACTCATAGCTAGTAACAGTTGGAGATAAACGTTCAGAAGCAACGACTCCAAATAGTTATGCTAATTAGATTATATTTTAGGGTTTAAAGAAGAATTCTACTATTGGTTCTCCTTATACAGATACATATTCATATCTCATAGGCTTACGAGGATGGGCTGATTCATCAGGCGGTAATTCGCACGAATTAGCATTTAATGTAAATGGTATATATCGTAGATAGGGAGACACTACTACTTGGGGTAATTGGTTACATTTATTAGATAGTGGAAATTATACTAATTATGCCGTCGCTAAAACAGCGGGCGTAACTAATGTAGCGTGGGATTCTACTAATAAAAAAATAACTAAAACTATAAATGGAACAACAAGTGATGTAGTAACTGCAGCGACTCTTAAAGCCGCGATAAATGTTACAGCAGGAGATTTAGGCCTTTCCAGTGCTTTACGTTATTAGGGTACTACAACAACTGCGATGGTAGATGGCTTAACAACTGCAAAAGTTAAAATTAATAATGCTGATTTTACTCCATCTGCAGGGGATGTTGTTATCTATAATGATGCTGAATATTTATGGACTGGTTCATTATGGGAACTTATCGGTGCAGAATCTTCTTTTAAGAAAGTTCAAACCGCTGTCAGTAGCAGTAGTGCAAGCGGTAGTTCCGCGACAACATTCGTATCTTCTGTTACCTAGGATACATAGGGTGTTATTACAGTAAAAACAAGTACCTTAAATACAAGTGGAACATGGAGTGGTACGGCTAATACTGCACTTGTTGTAGGAAAGGGTACTCATACAGCCGCGATTGCAGCAAATGAATTTACACTTCCTGTTGGCACAATAACAGTATTAGGGAACGTTAGCAATACAACCATGTTACATAATAATAATGCCAATGCTGAGATGATTATAAAAACGCATCCTAGCAGCGGAACTAATTATTATGAAGCACGTTTAGGATTTAGTAGTAATAGCTCTCTGTATTATATGCCAGTTAATACCAATACTTGGGCAAAGATTTTAACTGAAACCGATACTGCTGTTGGTGCAAATAATGTTGCCACTCTTGCATGGAATACCACATATGCTCTTGCCAAAATTAATGGCACTGATATTAAAATCACTACAATGGCTAAACCTACTTATGCTTTTACCGATTTAACCGCTCATCCAACAACATTAAGTGGTTATGGAATTACAGATGCAGCAGGTTCTAGTCATTCGCATACATTAAAAATTGGTAATAAATCTTTATCAGTTAATACTAGTGAATAGACTTGGGCTTTACATGACATATTAAAGACTTCAATAAATATAGGTACAGATACATCATGGGATTAGTATGAACCAGGAGTTTATTATGTTGCATCGAATGCAGCCTTTACCGGAACAAATAATCCAGAAAATGCAAATACTAATAATGGTATTGCTCCTTATAGATATGGACAATTGATTGTAAGCCGAGCAAGTACGGGTGGTGTTGCTTAGTTTTATATTTCTCATAACGATTCTAATAATGCTAATTATGGAATACATTATAGAACCGGTTGGAAAAGTACATATGTAGCTAAATGGAGTGTACTATTAGATAGTTATAACTATACTAATTATACTGTAACTAAAACTGGCACTGGTGCCTCTGGCTCTTGGGATATTTCAATTACTGGCAATGCCGCAACTGCTTCAGCGGTTGCCTGGAGTGGGGTTACTGGTGCGCCAGGAAATGTAACACGTACTACGGATGGTTTCATGTCAAAAGAAGATAAAATTAAGCTTGATGACATGGAGATAATTAAAGGAACCCAAACCGGTAAAACTGGAGCTTGGACAGGAACGTCATCTGTTATTACTTCTTTATATGATGGATTAACTATTAAATATTATCTTAATAGAGACCCAAGTGGTAATGCTTCACTTAATTTAACTTTAGCAGATGGATCAACCACTGGTGCAATACCATGCTACTATAATTCTGGAAGATTAACGACCCATTATGCGGTAGGCAGTGTTATTACATTAACCTATTTTAATGCAGGTTCAATTACCGTTAATGGAACGGCAACCACGGATAATAGATGGATTGCCGATGCCAACTATGATAGCGGTAACACCAATACTGCCACTAGACAAATAGTTCGTTCTACAAATGCAAATTATTCTCTTTTATTTGCAGATCGAGTTGTAGGTACCGCAACTAATAATACTAGTTATTATACATATAGAAATGATAGCATATATGTTAATCCTTCTACTGGCAATTTATATGCCACTACATTTACTGGTGACTTAACAGGTAATGCAGACACAGCTACCGCCATTCAGACTGCTGGTACAACTGCTCAATTCTATCGCGGCGATAATAGTTGGAGTAATGAAATTGTTGGTGGTTTGCTTAAAATTACAAATAAGAGTAATACGGTAACTATTGGTAGTAATAACACAACTTGGTGTCATTTTACAAATAGTGCTAATATACCATTTTATTTTAATAAAGCAGTACATGTAGATGGTGATATATATTATTATAATACAAAAGTCCATATGTCTTCAAGCGGCTTCCATCCACCTAAAAATGGCGGAATCTATTGGGACCCATATGTAGAAAGTACAAGTGATGCATCAGATGTTTCTGAAATTGTACAAGTATCTTCAGGTGCGGCAGGCGGTACTGAGTTACGTATTCGACAAGCTAATGATTCAACTGATATTATCAATCTAATGGCACCAAATTATATTTATTTAAATAGTAAAAAAGCTTTTACTATAAATGATAAATGGCTTCGAATAAATGATGGTGGCGGGTTTACTGATGGTATTTATTGCGGTTCTTCATTATTACGAACTGATGGACAAATACAAGTCGGTCAGGGGGGAATTAATTTTTATGCTAATTCTAGTGGCTATGGATATTTTAGAAGCTCTTTAGGAATTGCAGGTATGAATTATAGTTATAAATTGTATGTCAAAGGTAATACAGCGATAGAAGGAAATCTAATTTTTCCAGCAGCTAATATTTTTGATTGGAATGATGGAACTTATAGACAGCGTTTAGTCATTACTGACGATTCTACTGCTAATACAGCAGTTTTTACTTTTCAACAATCATCTGACTCTGGTAGATCTTATAAAGACTTATTAGTTATTCGAGATAATGGCGCAGTTTATGCTGATGCTATTTACGGTGCCGTATGGAACGACTATGCGGAGTACCGCGAATCCATTGTTAGTACTCCCGGTACTTGTGTTGTAGAAAATGACAATGGTATTCTCTCAATCTCTGATGAACGTCTAACTCCAGGCGCATCAATCATTTCTGATACCTACGGCTTTAGTCAAGGTGAAACTGAGCGCGCGCAAACCCCAATTGCGGTTTCGGGTCGTGTACTTGCCTACACATATATGCCACGCGAAATGTATCACGCAGGCATGGCAGTATGTTCTGCGCCCGGTGGCACCATTGATGCAATGACGCGTGAAGAAATCCGTAACTACCCAGATGCCATTATTGGTATTGTATCTGAAATCCCAGATTACGAAGAATGGGGCACAAATAATATTAAAGTAGATGGACGAATCTGGATTAAAGTTAGATATTAAACATTTGACAAAATATTATATAAAATGATATAATATAAAAGGAAATAATGGAACTACTCCATTATAGGAGTAGTTCCTCATTTTTATTATAAGGAGGCCGAAAATATGTCAGTTGCACAAGGTTAGAAGATTTTGGCTTCAGATGTACAAAGCACAAATAATCCTAATACAATTGTTTTACGAGATAGCTCGGGTGGATTTGCGACAGAAAAAATTGCTCTTGGCACTACTAGTTATGGCGTAGCACTTCCAGCGAATGGCACATCCGGCTAGTTATTTTTTCAAATTAGCGACCCTTGGTATGAACTTCCCGCAGGCGGTACTACTGGACAAGTGCTTGTAAAAGCATCTAATAAGATCCGAGATGTTACATGGGCCGATGGCGGTGCAGGCGGTGGCGGCGGAAACAATATAGATTTTGATTCGGTTTATCCTATTGGTTCAATTTATTTAACTACCGCGGCCACTTCGCCTGCGGATTTATTCGGCGGCACATGGGTTTAGATTAAAGATAAGTTCTTATTAGCAGTGGGTGATACATATAAACCAGTTAAAAGTACTGGTGGCCAGGTTCGTTTAACAGCGGACAACTTACCAAATCATACCCATTCAATGGGAACAGAAAGTTCTGGCCATAGCCATCAGGTGCCAGCTACTTCTAGTGCATTCGGTGGTGGCCGTGTAACATTCCCATTCAATACTGAAAGTGGTAGTGGTAACTATGGAGAATTGTCATGGTCATATGGACGCAGCGCCGCACATACGCATACTATTAATAGCAGCGGTGGTAAAGACCCGCCAGATGTATTCCTTCCTCCATATATAACTGTATATGTATGGGAACGTACCGAATAAAGAGGCGATAAATATGAAGTTTCATGGAGTAAATGTACTTACAGACAATGGATTCCAATTTTTACAGCCTTATGTTTATAATTCAGGATGGAAACCAGGTACTTGGTATATATATAATGGAACCAATTGGGTGATGGTTGGTGGTTCCTGCGTACAACTAATTCCATTCTTTGATTCGAATGGTTCGCCATTTATAGTAAATGGAGAACAAATGTATGTACGTGCCTTAATTGGTGAAAGATTAAAAGATTCACAAGGTAAGTATTTAAATGATACAAATAATGTGCAATTATTTGGTGACTACAGGGGGACATAATAAATGGCAGAATATCAATTTGGTTATACGGGCGCACAAATGAATACTTTATTTGGCAAAATCCAGCCTATGGAAACCACAGTTAATAACTTAAATGAAAAAATAAAGTTTTTTAAGAATGTAACGGTGCCAGTTTCTGCTTGGGCCGCGGATACCACATATCCATAGTATCCTTATCGCGCGACTGTCACAGCTTCTGGAGTCACCGCTAATCATTATTGTGAAATTGTATTTTCTTTAAATGATGCTACTTCGGGATATTTTGCTCCGATTTGTGAAAGCATAGCAAACGGTATTTATATTTATGCTACTGCTATTCCTATCGCGGCAATAACTATTCCGACAATTAAGGCTACAAAAGCCAACTAATTAAAATGGAGGAGATAAAATGAGTTATAATAATTATCAGAGACATGTCTGGGAAAAAGGCGATTTAATTAGTGCCATTAAATTGAATGAACTCGAAGGTGGTATCCTAACAGCTTCTAACGCACTTAATCTATTAGGTGAAAGTGTTACTTATGGTATAATTGATAGCGCCGAACCCCTGGGTATTGTAGATGCAAATGGCAAGAGCACATGGATGACTCATCCAGAATTAGCCTCTGGCAATGATAATAGACTTATTACTGGGCGCGCAGTTTTTAATGCTTGCGGCGTTGCAAATGGTATTGCAACACTTGATGGAAATGGGCTTGTACCAACTTCGTAGTTACCTTCTTATGTAGATGATATACTAGAAGGGTTTTATCATGATGGAAAGTTCTATAAGAATAAAACCGGTGTAGAAGGTAATTATCAGTATGAAAATGAATATTTTGGCGGAAAAACCAATCAGGCGGGCGAAGAAGATTAGACTGCTAGCGGTGAAAAAGGTAAGATTTATGTAGACCTAGATACCAAATATACATACAGATGGACTTCTGGCGCGGGATTTATTGAAATCACTAGTGATAACATTTATGCCAAAAAGACAGATACAGATTTACTTGGATATTTAAAAACAAAGGGCAACACTACATTAGAATAGAATCTAACTGTAGGAACACCAGTAACAGCCGATGGCGCATCTACTTATCCAAATGCCACTTTACTAAATACTACTCTATAGGTTCAAAGTACTTCTACTTTCAATGATGATGTAACAATTGCCACAGGAAAGAGTTTAGCAGTTGGTAAAGATGCTAATATTGGTGCTAATCTTTCTGTAACTGGTACGACCACATTAACTGGTGCAGCCACCTTAACTGGGGCTGCCACGTTAAATAGTACGCTTACTGTTAATGGCGAATCTACATTTAACAATAATGTAACTCTTGCCACTAATAAAAATCTAACTGTAGGTGGTAATACATCTATTACTGGTACTCTTGGAGTTACTGGCGCGGCTACACTAAATAGCACACTTGCAGTAAACGGTAAGTTAAGCGCAAACGATGATGTAGAAATTGCCGCCGCGAAAGACCTTAAAGTAAAGAAAGGAAGCATCATTCTTGGCGATACATCTACCGCAAATAATACAATCTATGCAATTGCTTCCGCTTCTCAGCTTGGTAGTATTAAGGTTGGCGCGGATTTAACTATTGATGCAAACGGCGTATTAAGTGGTAACTATGGAATTGCGGATAACTACAATTCTTCTTCCAACAAACTTGCTACTGTAGCAACAGTTACTAATGCTGTTAATGCCTTAGACCAGTCTAGTATTACAGGATTTGGAGCAGATAAAACTTTACAGGCACTATCTGAAGCCGATGGTATTATTAGTGCATCCTTCCAGCCTATTCAAATTGTCGAATCTCAGGTTACTAGCTTAGTAGATGACTTAGCGGCTCGCGCGCTAAAAACTATAACTATTAGCGCGGGTGAAGGACTAACAGGTGGTGGTTCTCTTGAAGCAGACCGCACAATTAGCCATAGTGTGCCAACCGGCGCGGGTACTTCGAACAGTATAGCTGCCGCCGCAAATACCTTCATCAATAGCATTACCTTCGATAAGTTTGGTCATGTTACTGCTGTTGGTACTGCAACCGAGTTTACATATACGCATCCAACTCCTTCTGGACTTGGCGGCGCGCAAACTTCTGGTCTATATAAGATTAGTACTGATGCCGATGGTCACGTAACTGGAGTTACAGCGGCAACAAAGGCCGACATTCTTGGATTACTAGGTGTATCTGAAGCAGACTTCGATGCGCTATTTGAAACAGAAAATCCATAATATAAAAACAATATAATATTATTTTAACTACTATCAATTACATAATAGAAGAGAGTTATCCTCTCTTCTATTATTTTTAAAATTAGGAGGTATGAAATATGGTAATCACCTCTAAACGTGGGCAACAAGACAATGTAACCACATATGAATTCATTTGTGATACTGACTCTGACTTAGAGACAATTGAACCGCAATATATTACTCTCGGCTCTGTTGCTATCGTATTAAAAGGAGATGCTGGGCTATCAGTATATATGGCTACCTCTGATAAAGAATGGGTATCATTATAAGGAGGAAAAGACATGGATATAATTGATATTATGATGGCGAAAGCTTTAACTCCACAAGGACAGGTAGATACATACGCGGCCAAGGCTCGCCGCGCTGCGCAAGATGCAGAAAATGCCGCTACCGTCGCGCAAACCGCAGTAGATAATATTGAAAGTATTACAGAGCAAACTGTAGCAAACAACGAATTGGCAACACAAACAATTAACGACTTGAATAATGCAATTGCAAATCTTCCTCAAGAAGCAACAGTTGATACTGGAGATATTGATGATGAAATCTCTAAACTTGCATTTGAGTTACACAGCCTTAATAAGAATGATAGTATTACCAATGGTTTAAAGATTACTTATCCTGACGACCAGACGCGCCTAGTACCAGACATTATAAAACTATATAAGTCTGAAGGCGTAAATGAAGACGGCACTATGACCCAAAAGGCCATTAAGGAATATGTTAGTTCTGTTAAACAAACACTAGATGAAAGGATTAACAACATTCCTACATCAGGCGGCGGCACGATAAGCTTTAGTTCCGATGATGCGGGTAAAATTGTAGTCATAGATGAGAATGGCCGCATCATTACTGGTACAATTGATGAAGCCGAAATTATTGAAGCTTTAATTCGTACTGGCGCTTATACTGCTAGCAATGCGGTTGGCCTTGTAGTAGACTATGAGAACAAACTAGTTGAACGTTCTCAGGAGGCCGTAAATCTAGCTATGGGCGCAGACTTCGACCACTATTTAATGTATGGCGGCCGCATGAGATGTAATGTAGCTGATGATGGTAGAATCCTTGCTTTCTATGGCGATGAGGGTTTTGCCGATGATGGTTCTAATGGTCAGGTAATGATTTATCAGCCTAGGTTCTACTATCAGCGTACACTTATTAAGGCTGATAAGAATACAGTAGGAAAAACCGTAAGAAAAGAATCTTATATAATTTCTTCTGCTCCACAGACCGGTTTTAAACTCCATCCAATTTTTATAAATGAATTAGGTGAAGAACTAGACTATGTACTAGTCCCATCTTATGATGGCTCTATTGTAGATGATAAATTAAGTTCTGTTGCAGGACAGAAACCTGTCAGCCACATCACGATTGCTCAGGCGGAAGCGCTCGCGCAGGCTCGTGGCACCGGATGGCATATCACTAATATGGCGGCCGAATCTGCGAACCAAATGCTAGCGATGATTGAGTTTGGCTCTCTAAATGGGCAGCTCTCACTTGAATCTGGTATTACCGCTTTCGCCGCGAATGGCACAGTTAACTGCTCTTCAATTACTGGTTCTACCGCTTCTTTAGGCAATGGAACAGGCGCGGCCGCAAGCACAGTAAATGAAATCAATGGTACCCGTACATCCTATAATACAGCGGGTAAACGCGCAATTAGTTATCGCGGCATGGAAAATCCGTGGGGCAACCTATGGCACTTTATTGGCGGCTTAAATATCTATGGTGATGGTACTAAGGCAGGCGGCGTTCCTTATGTTTGCAAGAACTATAACTACGACCCGGCCGCAATCACTTCCGACTATGAATCAGTTGAGTTTTCTCTTCCTTCCGTTTATGGTTGGATTTCTGCTATGGGTTATGGTAATCCAAAGTATGATTGGGTACTAATGCCAGCCGAATGTAGTACAAATGCAAATAGCGTTGCACCCGTAGGTGATAATCTATGGACAGTTGGCAACCTTAATGCAATTACAATCGCGCAAGCAGGTGGAACATGGGCCTTTGGTGATAATGCGGGTCTATTCTACTATGGGTGCGACCATACAGCCGCTGAATCTTCTCAGCACTCTTACGGCGCAAAACTAATGTATATTCCTCGAAAAGGAGCTATTTATGATGCCAACTATGAGCTTTGGCAAGCAAAAGTAGGAGGTTGATATTATGAAAAACTATGGGATTCAAAGTGGGTCAACGCGCCCACCAGAGATAGAAATGACTGATAATTCCGTATTTATCGCTTCCGATATTGTTCCTTTTGAAGAAGAAATAGATGGACATACTCTAACTGGGTATCATTACAACTATACTGAATATACAAAAAATGAATATATTCTCAAACTCCATCAGGATGTAATTGATACACAAGTTGCATTATGTGAACTATACGAAACTATTGGAGGGGAATAATATGGTTAAAGTTTATGCAAATCTAGTAATTAACGGTATTAAAACTCTAGAATAGGTTCCGGCGAAGCTTCGTCTCGCGGTTGAAACTGAAGTTTTAAGAATGAGAAATACTTGACTTTTATTGAAAATCCTACTATAATAGGGTTGTAAGAAAAAATACAACCCTATTATTTTTATAGAAAGTAATAATTAAATATTTGACTTTTGTAGAAATTATGATATAATTATTACATAAGGTAAGGAAAGGAACTTACCTTAAAGAATTGATAAGCATAAGGAGGCTTATATTATGGTTAAGATTTACTCGGATAAGACGAAGCAGTTTTACAACACTGTGGACGAAGCAAATCGTGCTGAGTTCGAACTCAAGGAAAAGGAAAACCTCGCTCGTATTGAAAAGGAGCGCAAGGAACGCGAACTAAAGGAACAGAAGGAGAAGGAATCCGCTAAGCGTAAGGCGGCCGCTGAAAAGGTTGAATCAGCCCGTAAGGCATACCTGGAAGCGCAGAAGGCTTACAAAGCGGAACTTGAAGGCTTCTGTAAAGAGTTTGGAACATATCATTATACCGTTAAGGATTCGGAAGAAATCCCTTCTCTGTTTGATATGCTTAGTTACGCGTTTAATTGGTAACGGCTCGGGCTGAGCCGAAAATCAGCCCTTTCTATAGCCCGCTCGTTTAATGGCAAGACGCCGGTCTCTAAAACCGTTATATCCTCTGTCGAGGTTATCAGGGTTCGAATCCCTGGCGGGCCGCTTATTCGGCACATACAGCAAATATATTTTCCACCATTTGAAGATAACAGGAAATTATCAGTGTGTCGAGTATTTGCACCTATAGTATAAAAGTAGTATGTCGTCCTTCCAAGTCGAAGATGTGGTGGCAGTATCCACTAGGTGCTCTTAGGCTCTTCTCTAGCCTAACGCGACAATAGAGAAGCGGCATGAAAGCGCCGTATAAGGACTTCGGACACTGATACTATGTCTTAGCTTGCCTAGGAAAGCAAAGTATCGGACGAGTTATAACGTCTGTAAAATTATATAACCGTATTGATGCCACGTATGTGCATTCGCAGTACTGCTAAGGCGTGATAGAGCGGCGTAAAGCGACACGAAATATCGCTATTTAGTGGACAGGAGAGTTGCGAACTTCTGGGGCCATGATTTTCCGCATTACAAAATACCCAACGCAATTGGTTAGAGTAGGATGCGGAACTTTTTATTTGACAATAAGTATAATTTCTGATATAATTTATTTGTAAGAAAGGGAAAGGAAAGAAGAAAAATGGAACGAATTGAACTTAGATATGAAGGCGGATATGAATCCGCAAACAATATCGAAAGACAAAGCATTGAGACTGCAATTTGTGATAAAGATGATTGCGGTTTAAATGTCAAGGATGTATGCGAACGTTTCCTTCAATTTATGGAGTCTGTTGGCTTTTCTGTTGATACGATTATGGACTATTTCAAGTAAGGTGGCTGAATCTATTGGATGATTTCGTGACTAATTTTTCTTATGAAGAAGCAGAAGATTTATATTGGGGTTACGAAGATTGGTATGATATTCAAGTTTCAATTTTAAATAATTTGAAACCTGAAATTACAGAAGAAAATACTTGACTTAAAATAAGATTTCTGATATAATTATTACAGAAACAAGAGAGGAAGTAAGAAAAATGAACGAAACGATTACTTTGAGATATGATAATCCTACTTGCGGCAATAATGGTAACATTAGTGATTGTATCCAGATGAAGTTTGAATCTGAAGGTATGACTATCTATGATTTGGCAGATAGACTTAAACAGTTTTGCCTTGCTATTGGATATCAGCCAAGTAGTGTTGACGAAGTTTTTCGAGACTATGACGGTTAAAAACCGTTTTTGATGGGCGGCAGCTTAACTGGTGCAAGCGTCGGTCTTATAAACCGAAGAGATTGGGTTCGAGTCCCAAGCGCCCTACATGGCCAGACCCAGGCTAATTTATAATTATACAAAGAAAGGGTCAGTTAATTAGAAAAGGGTTAATCTTTCCCGAACAAGTTCCCTAATGAGGAGCAAAGAAAAAAGAAGTTAATGAGGCTTTTTGATTATGGTTGGCCTCAAGAAACTAAAATAATCCCCTTCTCGGGTCACTAAAGACGCTGCGTATGCGAAAGTACGCTATAATCGAAAACCGTAGGGAGGAATAGAGTCCTCGCCGGGGACCACCCTGGAAAAAATGGTGCAATTCTATGTACGGCGTACCGATATGAAGTTCGGAGTAGGTTATACTCGGCAAGCAGGAGCAAACTGCTGCTCGGTGGGTAATCAGGCCACCGGTACATTGTTAATATCCGGGTGTAGTGAAGTTTGGTATCATGCTTGATTTGGGATCAAGAGATCGCAGGTTCAAATCCTGCCACTCGGACCAGCGTGAAGCGCGTCAGCAAATTATCTTTCAAGTGAAGAGCATTTAAGCATCGGAATCACGCACCGAGAAGATAAGCGCGCTTAGCATAGGCGCATCAGCAAATTGAATGAAGTTCAAACTGTCATAAGTTCAATTCTTATAAGTACCGATTGGTATTTTAGCTCAGTTGGTAGAGCATTTGATGATTTTTTGCGCCTAGTTTTTATGCGATTATAGTATAGTGGTAATACGCGGCGTCGCCAACGCTGAATCACGAGTCCGAATCTCGTTAGTCGCTCTTTAGACGTATCAGCAATCTTTCTTTGCATTAGGAGCCCGTTAAGTGTTGGTTCAAATCCAACCCTCCCAACTGGTGGGAGGTCGCTCAATTGGCAGAAGCGCGGTTATAAAGTACGTCTAGATTTTATAGCACCTAGGACAAACAGTTAAGTCACGGCGCTCATAACGCTTGAGGAATCGGTGCAACTCCGATAGGTGCCACTTAGCCGAGACACGTCAGCAATTATACTTAAAATTAACAGAGTTTTGTTTAGCAGAAAGGCACCGGGTCGGCACCGGGAAGATAAGCGTGTCTTGAAGAGTAGTTAGGTTAGGGGCCCCGCCTGAACCATCTCGAGGAACACTATTAGCCACTCGTTCCGCCCCATTTGGGGAACTTTGAGTAGGCAATATTTGGCTCCTTAGTCCAGTTGGCAGAACGAGTGACTGTTAATCACTATGTCGAAGGTTCGAGTCCTTCAGGAGCCGCTTCCTTGAATATTCAAGGTTTTTGAGTAAAGCAGTGAGTGCTCGGGCACCGCACTATAAAACGTGCCTTATAATTGGCCTTATAGTTTATTCAGAAAATCACCGCCCTGTCACGGCGAAGAGTCGGGAGCATAGCCCGATAAGGTCGCTTACACTTAGCATGTAGTGTATAAATATTCATGTCGGCTCGATTTCCGTAACTGTAAACACGGGCAATGGGCGCACGCAGCAATTTTATATTTAAAAATAATTATTTTTTAAAATGAAAATGCGCCTAGTCTTATAGTATTGCGAGGATAGTTGCTTGCAGCATCCTACGTTTTACTATCTTGCGCTTTCGATGCACAGTGGCAGTAGCAAGTAAAAAATAGACCATCTGGCGCTCCGGTTTTACGGTTTTTATAAAATGGGAGCTAAAACAAAAGCCGTGGCGCGTGCTTAATGAGTACACGCTTTGCATGAGGTAAATGCCAGCGTCGAGAATGGCGCTGAACACTAGTTGCATTTTCCTTAGCAATCTCCAGTATGAGGAAAAACTACTGTTTGGGCTGGGTGAAACGCCCCTTGGTCCACCCCTACGCAGCGCAACCCGCTAGGTCTTTCAATAAACAGAACCTAGCACGCTTGCCGTAGATGAGTTTCTCTTAGCTCTGGGATATTCCCTAAATAAGATTGGTTCCCGATAAACAAAACAAGGCGTTTCTAGAGCGCAATGATAGTGCGTTGCGGGTTATTTACTATCAGATTTACAGGAGCGATGAACAGTTATTTCGCTTAATACTCAGCTGGATTATGGACGCATAACAAACTAATCCTGTATTTTATGCCCGAGTGGTGGAATGGTAGACACAGCAGACTTAAAATCTGCTGATAGCAATATCGTGCCGGTTCGAGTCCGGCCTCGGGCACTTTCCATTAGGTGGAGCTTGGAACCTACCGCCTTTTGGCTGTGATGCATGGGACGCCATAGGTTGGCGTCCTTATTTTGTTAAGGAGGGATTTTATGAAACGTTTACTTGCATTATTTTTAACTTTATTTCTTGTTTTATCTGCTGGTTTTGCTGAAGAATTAACTGAAGTGCCTGAAGAAAATCCAATAGAAATTGTAGAACAAGAAGAAGAAGTACCTAGTGAAGAAGTAGAACTAATTGAAGAGATTCCAGTAATACTGGAAGAGCCTGAAATTGAAGAAGAAGAAGTAATAGTTGAAGAAGTTCCAATTGAGGAAGAAGTTCCAATTGAGGAAGAAGTTGAAGTTGAAGAGATTCCTCTTGAGGAAGAGCCTGTCGAAGATATAATCGAAATTGAAGAAATTATAAAAGTCGATAGACAAGTAAAATTACATGCCTCTTGGGAAACTCAAGATTTCGTAACTGAAGGAGAAGAAGTTTATCTTTGGTTCGAAGCAATTGGGTTTGATGATGTAGAATATACAATTCAATGGGAAGAAAGCGCCGATAAGGAACATTGGGCCCCTATTAAGAACGAAACTTCGCCAGAATATAGATTTATTATAACTAAGGAAAATGCCGTTCTATGGCGTAGAGTCGTGTTAACAGTAAAGGAGTAATAGTATGAAAAAATATACCGCTTTAATTCTGGCGATTTTTTTAATCTTTTCTAATATAGCTATTACCGCTTCGGATTCACTTTATTCTGAACCCATTCAAGTAGAACACATTCAATTGATTGAATCTCCTATAGTAGAAGAAGAAACTTCTGCGCCAGTAGAATCTCCCGAAGAAACTCCAGTGGTTGAAATAGAATTGCCACCCGAAGAAGAGACAATTAAGACAACTAAGGTTGTATATAAAAAGGTTATTCAATCTAATCCTGTAGTTTCTAGTCAGGGATTATCTCCTTTGGGCGCTTTTATACCAGAAACTGAGTCTGTCGCGGCCGGAGACTACGAAGTAATTGGCACTGATGGCGTTTTTACTTATGAAGATGGTGTATTATATATCAATGAAGGTACAGCAGTTATTAAGAATATCGAAACTGTATCTGTATCTTCTACGCCTATTATTGTGCGCGGGAATGCCCATATTACATTAGCCGGTATCAATACACAAGTTGAGTCTGGCGCAGCATTAAAAATTAACCCTGATGTAACAGTTACGATTAACCTATCGGATAATGTTACAAATGTATTACGTGGAGGAAATAATTTTGCCGCGCTTGAAGTCAGTTGGGATAATCAGGATTTATATAGTGATTTAACTATTGAAGGTACTGGTACACTAGAAGCTTACGGCGGCGCTAATTCCGCAGGCATTGGTGGCAGCAAAGGTAATAAAGGATTATATGGTAATATCACTATTAATTCTGGTATAATTCATGCCACAGGCAATGCAGGCGGCGCAGGCATTGGTAGCTCTGATAATCCAAATAATGGTAAATCTAGTGGCTCATATAAACATACCGATCAAAATTGGGGCACTATAACTATTAACAATGGTACAATTTATGCTTATGGCGGCAATACTGGTAATGGTGGTGCAGGTATAGGCGGCGGCAACCATGTTGATAGTGGCCTTATTATAATTAATGATGGTTATATTGAAGCATATGGCGGCGCTCCAGGTGGCGCTGGTATTGGTAACTCTATTGGCAGTAGCAAAGATAGAGGTAATGCAGGCGATAAAGGCCCTGGCTATTATTTCGTAACTGTCGAAATCAATGGTGGTACTATTCGTGCTTATGGCGGCAACTATAATGCTGCTGGTATCGGCGGTGGTATGTATTCAGACGCTGATATTCATATTAATGGCGGCGATATTGTTGCCACAGGCGGCGCAGGAAATAATAACTGGCATCATGGCGCGGCCGGAATTGGCGGTGGCTATGAAGCTCATGCTAATGTAGTCATTACTGGAGGATATATTAATGCTGCTGGCGGCGGCACGGCCGCAGGTATTGGTTCTGGTGGTTCTCCTAATGGAAAGGCCGAACGGGGCAATACAGGACGTGGTGCAGCCGCGCATTTAAATCGTACATCCGTTACAATAACAAATGGCGAAATTATTGCTACTGGTGGTGCTAAAGGCGGTGCTGGTATTGGCAGTTCTGACGGCGCAGACCGAGTAGCAATTGATATTAGCGGCGGCACAATTTATGCATATGGCGCTAAGTCTTCTGAAGCCGAAATGAAAGGCGGTGCAGGAATTGGTAGTGCTTATAATGCTATTAATGAATCAGGTGAGTTTAAGTACATTGTAGAAACCGATACTAAAGTTGAAATTAGTGGCGGAAAAATCTATTCCGTTGGTGGTTGGGGTGCAGCAGGCATTGGTTCTGGTGCTTTAAATCAGCGTGCTGCAATCACTATTACTAGCGGTGATATAGAGGCTCATGCAGACGGTACAAAGTTTGCTATTGATACACGCCCAGATTCCGATAGTAATGAATATAAAAGTCAAACCTATCCGCAACATATTACTACTCAAATTGTACAAGGTACATTTGTAAGAGATAGTAAATATAGTTATGCGGGAACTCATGATGTACAAGTACAATCGCAATATAATGTTTTGCGCTCTACAAATCTAGTAGAAGGTTATCGTTCTTTTGCACTAACTGTTCCTGTTAAAGATGAATATAATATTTATGCGAAAAAACATTTTACTGCCGAATCGTATTTAGATGTACATGAAGGAAGTAATGTACTTACAAATATTACATTCGTAAACAACAATGGCGCGATGAGTGATAATTTCTATCTTTATCCAGTAGAAGATGCGCCAGTAACTCCCACTCCTACTCCAAGTCCTACTCCAGAACCGACCGCAATCATCGCGCGCAAACTCTGGGATGATAATAAGGATGCGGATAAAATTAGACCTAACAGTATTACATTGTTACTTTATGCTAATGATGTGCTGGTTGATACGAAAGTTGTTACAGCGGGCGAAAATGAAAAATGGGAATATGAGTTTCTTAATCTTCCAACTGTAACTAAAGATGGAACTCCAATTAAATATACTCTTAAAGAAGAACCAGTTGAAGGATATACCCAAGACCATTTAGGCTATAATTTGGTAAATATTCATCCGACCTTTACTCCCAGCCCAACACCAACTCCAACTCCTACCCCTACCCCCCCTATTACACCTACGCCTACGGAGGTACCAACTGATGAGCCTACTCCTACTATTCCATCCACTCCTATTCCAACGCCGACAGAAACAGCAACAGAGAGAATTACCGAGAGACCAACAGAAACCCCAAGTCCAACACCAACAGTTAGACCCAAGCCAACTGCCCCGGCCACTCGAAATCCTCCCGCCCCAGACATACCGAGCGTAACACCTACTATTCCCCCAGATGTAATTGAAGTAATTGAACGACCTGAAGTACCAGAAGCGTTATTACCAACAAAACGTCCTGGCAAATATTTAATGGAAATTATTGAAGATTATGATACTCCATTAGGAGTAGATATAATGATTAACCATGTAGGCGACTGTTTTGATTGAGGTGAGTGATATGTTTTCTTTATTTATAATCATTTTCGCGCTTTTTATTTTCAGCATAATATCTCAAGGTTCAAATAATAATCCAAAAACTTGACTTTGAATCAAAATTAGATTATAATTATATTGTACTAAAGAGAGAGCTCCTCGGAAGTTTACGAGTCACCGAAAAGGTACGGTAGGGTTATAGTACATTGTGTTTGAGGTCGTAAATATGAACACATAATTTAATTTAAAAGGAGAAAGTAAATGCGAAAACTTTTATGTGCCCTCATGGTTATCTTACTCATTATTCCTACTTATGGTTTGGCCGCAACAGCTTCACCATCAATTACTAGGCTAGTTTATAATAAATCAGATATTACTATTCTATTGCAGAATGAAGGAATGATTTATAATAAACTCGATGAGCGTAAAGATATTTTGAAGGTGCTTGAAAAAGAACTTGGTTCAACTGACTACTTTATTGATGACCTATTTATGATAATTCTTTCTCATAAGTATGATTTAGTTAAGTGGCACTTTACGAAAGATTATAATTCAGATAATCGAGTTTTTATGGTACTATTTAATGAAAATCAGTATTATGTTCTTGAAGGACTACGCTTCCTAAAGTATATAGTTATTGATTTTGAAGGCGTAAATCCTGATACTTATTATGTAGTAATTGTTTCTAAATGATAAGGCTCGCGGCGCCTTAAGCCGCGCTTATGCGTCGGTATGGGTAGTTGGCGATCCCACCTGACTGTAAATCAGGCACGTAAGATACACCGTTGGTTCGATTCCAACCCGACGCACCAAGTCCTGGGGTCTCACATGCAGGGACTATAATGAACGAGCGTGAGCGTTTGCACCGATGATGACAGGTGTCAGGCGATTATACTTTGAAGCCTGTTAAATAGGCGCTGCAGAGCCTAACAAAGTATGGAAGCTAGATAACGTTCGCCATAAAGGAACTAGTGTACTGTTGGGAGCTTAGGTACGCATAAGCCGTTTTCGCTCATAATATATGGAACTAATCTATCCGGAGTTCCTGCGGTTCAAGGATAGGGTTTGCGGCGCCTTAGACCGCATATTATACCTCTCTAATCCAATCGGAAGAGATAATGCGCTAAGAACGCATACAGTATGAGTTCGAATCTCATGGGAGGTACGATTGTTGTTCAGCTGACAACCCAGTGGATGGATTTGACGCATCCCGTGTCACTACTGCGAGAGAACCACGCTTAGGCTGTGCATGCGCACCACGGATTCATGAAGGTGACACATTATGCCCCTTTAGCTCAGCGGATTAGAGCACTGCGCTACGGACGCAGGTTTTGCGGGAGTTCGAGTCTCTCAAGGGGTACTGACGCCAGACCAAGGCCGTTCAAGAGAGAATAAGGAATCCAATTCTCATGGTCTTTACCTATGGAAACGTATTAATTACGTAATAGACGTTTTGCTCTGAGTAGCCATTACCAAAAGAGACATAGGGACATCTCCGGCTAGTCTAAGGGATAGAACACGTGGCTACGGAATCGGCGTTCAAATCGTCGGCTGGAGATTTCGCGCGAAAAGCGTATAAACTCATTTTGGAGGTATCTATTATATGAATGAACCTAGACTAAAGATTCTACCACCTTGGACAATCCTAATTCGTAAGCTAGAAGCCCTATTTGATGGCGACCCTCAGATTGCTTTTAATGTAGACTTTAGTGGTGAGCATCCTTCTGTTGTTCTCGCTTGTAACAATGGAGATAAGGTTGCCGCGCTATGTCAGATTCTACCTGAAGAGTATGAATTTGGTAATGTAACTCTAGAAGTAGTAATTGATGGTGTCCCAAGTAATCGTACCTTCCTTAGTAAGGTAGAACTATTTGATACCGCATTTAAGGGCAATCCCGCATACGCATATTCTGTATGTCCTTGTGAAGAAGGATATATGTGGATTGGTACGACCTATGTGGTATTCAACAATTGCGTAGTACAGTTTGCCGCCGACAATCTTAATGACTGCCATGGTATTATTAGTACTCTATATGAGACTATCGCAGACGAACTTCTAACCGGGCCTGCAACTGAAGGTGTATTCTTTAATACGAATGTAGAACGTGCAGGACTTGGAATGCCCCTTGGGGAGTGGCCGTAATCGGAAACAAGTTACCGTAGAAGATATCCTCTTTCCACCAGCCTGGGAATGTGCCACAAGAGAACTGGGCGTTACAGAGCTAATTTAGTGATCGTAGGGGAGGCACAAAGTATTAGAGTGGTTATCTAATACAATTGATATTAAATAGCGGCTAATCGTTATGGGAGATTAGGAAGGATGAAAACCACTTCCGCCGAAATGTCGGTAGTAGCAAACACCTATGCGTAGGTAAAGGCAAACATTCGGGTCTATGTCTTTTACTTGATTGGATACGTTAAGGGAATCAAGTCCGGGCAAGCAGCGGCAAACTGCGACAGAGAAGGTAAGCAGGCTTCTCATCATGGCCGCTTTGGTGTAATGGTTTGCTAGCAAGAAAACACCGGGAGCACATCCTCAAGTCGTGAGGAAAGCACGGTTCGATTCCGGAGGTGGCCGCCAAATCCTATAATAGCCAGTGATAGTATGGACACTATGGACGCCCTTTAAAGTTGTTCGCGGTAGTGAGAATAACCTTCGCCGTGGCGAAGTAAAAGAGCCACGGAATATGCGCCATTAGCTCAGTTGGTAGAGCACGTGACTTTTTAGACTCATGTAGAATGATAATTACTTAATGAGGTGATAATATGTTAAGTAGTCATTTTATAGGAGAAATTACAGAACAAGAAGTAGCAATAGCCTTTTTAAAAGAAGGTATTCTAGTTTCTAAACCATTAGTACAAAGTTCAAGATATGATTTTATAGTAGATATAAATAATAAGTTATATAAAATTCAAGTAAAAACAGGAACATTTAAAGAAAATAGTTATTTAGAATTTTCTACTAGTACAAGTCATACTAACACTCAAGGGACACTAAATATTTCTTATAGTGAAAAAGATGTAGATTTTTTCGCAACTATATATGAAGGGCAAAGTTATTTAATTCCATTTGCTTTATGCGGAAAACGTGTTCAGCGTATTAGATTTGTTCCAACAAAAAACGGACAAACTCAAGGCGTCTTGTTTGCTAAAGATTATAAATTAGAAGATATTATTAAAACTTTGTAATTATTATTCTGAAGGACTAAAAAATCACGGTGTCCGGAGTTCAATTCTCCGATGGCGCACTAATATTTGACTTTAATTAAAATTATGTTATAATTATTATAGTAACAGGAAAGGAAGCAAGAAAATGTATACTTATCATCCTAAATCTTGGAGTCAATCGGCACGTGAGTTCTGTGATAATTATGTTAACTTGATTAACACTGGTTGGGGTACTGTTGAAAAAGCAGAAAAGTTATTTTCTACTTCCTATCGTCATCCTCTTATTAGGCATCGTGCGGCTAAACGCTTCGGACGATTGCTTCGTATGGGAAAAGTACATGAAAAAATGAAAGGATAAAAATGCGTAATCCACCTGACATGGCTGTGACTACAAGGCGCGGAAAGGTGGCGGTAATCTCTTGCCCAAGCAAGTTGAAATGATATATACCCTTGGGATGAAAAGCCTTAATGATGCGAAGATAGAGATATCACGTGAGTTTAAAGATAGATGTATGTAGTCGGTCTCCCTGTGGCCCGTTACGATATAGCATGACACAGGGGAAGCTTCCGGGATGTAGCTCAGTTGGTTTAGAGCGCCTGTCTGATAAACAGGAGGTTTTCGGTAGTTCGAATCTACCCATCCCGACCAGGGAGATGAGGAAGTTTATAGGAGAAAAGTTCGCGCGGACGAAGTACCCTATAAATGAAAAAGCCCAGGTTGCAACCAGAAACTCGTAGGGCAACCTCCTACCGATGGGGCGTCATATAATGGCAGTATGGCGGTCTCCGGGGCGATAGTGTAAAGAACACGCTAGGAAAGCAAGGGCCTAGTAATTGAAGGGCAGTACTGAGGCGCTCCACCAAAAACCGCTCGTGTTGGTTCGAATCCAACCGCTCCTGCTCAAAGACTCGTCAGCAACATTTTTTCAAGCATCTGACTGTTAATCTGATTAGCTACATAACGAGTCTTGTTTTTATGCCCGTGTAACAGAATAGGTATATGTGGCTGGCTCAAACCCAG